>SXGU01220691.1_pt1 | contig 13203 bp, 14 predicted proteins | sample 3174531 | NCBI WGS metagenome assembly SXGU01 (sample SAMN11356863, study PRJNA531348) | freshwater metagenome | isolation source: freshwater sample F1-140 | place: China: Fuxian Lake, Yuxi | collected 2017-12-25 | reverse complement strand
GCCGGGATTCGCTCCGCGCTTCGAAGATCATGCAGGATCGGGCGTTCAAGAACGAAAAGATCACTTTCGTCTGGAACACCGAGGTCTACGGGATCGATGGCGAAAGCAAAGTCACCGGAATCAAGTTGAACAACTTGGTGACCGGCGAAAAGAGCGAACTCCCGGTGACCGGAGTATTCGTTGCCATAGGCAACGATCCTCGGGTTGACTTGATTCGTGGAGTTTTGGATCTGACCTCCGAGGGTACCATCGCGGTTTCCGGCCGGAGTTCGAAAACCTCGCTTCCGGGAGTTTTTGCCGCCGGCGATGTGGTTGACCCAACCTACCGTCAAGCGGTGACTGCCGCAGGCTCGGGATGCGTGGCCGCTCTGGACGTCGAACACTACCTGGCCAGCCTGACCAGCTGACTTACCCGCCAAGAAAGGATCTAACCCTATGAGCAATGCAAAGGCTGTCACCGATAGTACTTTCCAAACTGAGGTTTTGGGCTCGTATAAAACTGTAATCGAAGATTTCTCGGCAGACTGGTGCGCGCCGTGCCGAAAACTGGGACCGATTCTCGACGAGATCTCGGTTGAATATGCCGATAAGATCGAGGTGGTCAAAGTCGACGTAGACGAAAATCCGCGGATCGCCGCTGAGCTCGGAATTACCTCGATTCCCGCGGTGTATTTGTTTTCCGGTGGGGAAGTTAAGAACACCGTCATCGGCGCCAAACCGAAGCAGTTCTTTGAAAAAGAGTTTGCTGACTACCTCAAATAGTCGAGGAGCATCGGAAAGGCCCTGTTTCACGTGAAACAGGGCCTTTCGTTTTGTCTAAGCCCGAACAAGCACAGACTCAGGGTGAGGCACCGTGGCCGATGCTCGGCAATCCAAGCTTCGCAGCAGTCAAACCTCCCAACAGTCGGTGCCGCAGACGCCTTGGCGCACTCGCGGACATTGCGGACCTTCAAATCGCGGACATCAATGAATTCCGGCGCAATCTGAACGCCGCTATCGATACTGGATTCCAGCTTCCTTTCCGCTTGCCGCACCATTTCGAAACCAGTACTGACCAGTCATATCAAAAGCTGGTCGCAGCCCGCGGCGACACCAGCCAGCTGGGCGTCGGCAGTGGCACTTCTCGAGGCATCCCGCGTCTGTAGCAAGGAAAGGCGGCAACAAGGAATCGGAGGTTCGGAGCAACAAAAAGGGTGGTGTTTCACGTGAAACACCACCCTTTTCCGTCGGATCAGCATCAACCGCGGTTGTCAGGGTCCAATACCGTCATGATTCGATTCAAGTCTTCGACCGAGGCGAACTCAATACTGACCTTGCCCTTTTTCGCACCAAGCGTGATCTTGACGCTGGTATCGAGTCGATCCGCCAGCGAACTGGCCAAGAAATCCAGCCGTTCATGCCGGGCACTGTTCCGTTCAGCAGCTGCCCGACGAGCGCTCGATGGCTCCTGGTATAACGCCACCGCCTCCTCCGTCGCACGAACCGAAAGCCCCTCAGTGACAATCCGTTGCGCCAGCCGCTCAATGGCTTCGGAATCCGGAAGCGACAGCAGGGCCCGAGCATGACCGGCCGACAATACCCCGGCAGCAACCCGTCGTTGCACCAAAGGCGGAAGCTTCAATAGCCGCAGGGTATTGGAGACCTGCGGGCGCGAGCGCCCGATTCGATCCGCAAGCTCTTCATGGGTAGTGCCGAAGTCCTCCAACAACTGTTGGTAGGCGGCTGCTTCTTCCAACGGATTCAATTGGCTTCGGTGCAGGTTCTCCAAAAGTGCATCACGAAGCAAATCGTCATCGGCGGTATCCCGGATAATCGCCGGGACGGTACCAGTTTCCGCCAGCTGGCTGGCCCGCCAGCGGCGCTCGCCCATGACTAGCTCGTAGCTCGGACCACCCTTTTCAGATGACTTTCGCACCACAATGGGTTGCAGCACACCGATTTCCCGGACCGAGTGCACCAGTTCCGCCATATCGTCTTCATCGAAGACGGACCGCGGTTGCTTGCGATTTGGATGGATGTCATCTAGTTTGATCTGTGCAAACCGAGCTCCTGGCACATCAACCAGATCTTGGGCGGCGGATGTTTCACGTGAAACCGGCCGGGAACGGCTCTTCTTTTCCTTCGACTCAGGAAAAAACAGATCGACTGGCCGGCTGGCCGGCGCCGCCTGTTCAGTCTCGGAACTCTCGTCCGCCTCTGGAGCCGACGGAATCAAAGCGCCCAAGCCGCGGCCTAAGCCTCTGCGTTGTTTGTCAGTCACTGTGCAATGCCAATCTGGATAACCCTAAGGTGCTACCGAACGTATTGCATCAATCCTACCGACTCTAACCGCGATTCACACCACGCTCAGCCAGTTCCGCCGCCGCCTCAAGATAGCTCAACGCACCAGACGATGACGGATCGTAGGTCAAAACGGTCTGCTGGTAACTAGGCGCTTCCGAAATACGAACCGATCGCGGGATGACCGCGGTCAAGACCTTTTCCGGGAAGTGCGATCGGACATCCGCCGCGACTTGCGAAGCAAGATTCGTTCGTCCGTCATACATGGTGAGCAAGATCGTGGAAACTTCCAACTCCGCGTTCAGATGCTTCTGAATCATGCCAATATTCTTCAGCAACTGACTCAGGCCTTCCAATGCGTAGTACTCACACTGAATCGGAATCAGAACCTCGAATGCAGCACAGAACGCATTCACGGTCAACAGTCCCAAGCTCGGCGGGCAGTCGATCAACACGTAGTCCAGTCGGGGCAGCCCGGCTTGCTTCCGATGCTCGGCATACGCTTCCAGGGCACGCCGCAGCCGCTGCTCCCGGGCGACCAAAGAGACCAGTTCGATCTCCGCGCCGGCCAAATGGATGGTGGCCGGCGCGCAAATCAAATTGTCCAAGTCCGGACACGGTGCCACCACTTCATCCAGCGGAACATCGTCAATCAAGACATCATAGATACTGGCGACCTCAGCCCGATGGTCAATGCCCAAAGCGGTCGACGCATTACCCTGCGGGTCGATGTCAATGACCAATACCTGCAGACCCGCGGCCGCCAATCCAGCCGCGATGTTAACCGTCGTCGTGGTCTTGCAGACGCCACCCTTTTGGTTGGCGACAGTAAGCACCCTGGTCTTGTCCGGCTTGGGCAGCTTCCGACCGACCAACTTCTCACGCCGACGGGTCTCATTTGCCAACTCGCGCCCGATCGGACTCTCGTCATCTACTTCGTCGATCACACTGCGTGCGGACTTGGTTTCACGTGAATCAGTCGAATTTTGCTTCTTTGAAACTGATTTTGGTTGACTATTCGACAATTGGGCAGAACCAAGTGCTCCAAATGGGGGAATCCTTTGATTGGATCCATCCAGATTGCTCACCGGCTACCTACTTTCCATTCGCGGCCCTATGACCACGGTTGTCTTGGGACTAGCCTATCGTCCAGCAGCGCCAACCCGAATCCGCACCACGGTCGTGGGTTCTTCCAGAACCTCGGCGCCGACCACCAGAACGCTGGTATCCACACCACCCAATTTTCGGATCGCTTTGGCTGCCTTGTCGATCTCCGCCTCGGCGCTGCGGCCCTTGATCGCCAAAACCTCGCCGCTGCCATGCAGCAACGGAATAGTCAATCCAGCCAGCTTGTCCAGCGCGGAAACCGCCCGCGCGGTCACCACATCGCATTCGACGCTGTCCACAGCCTGTTCCGCACGCATCCGAAGAATCGTCACCTGATCGGAAAGGCCGAGGTCCGCAACGATCTCGGCAAGCCAAATGACCCGGCGTTCCAGGGGTTCGATCAAAGTCAGCCGCAAATCCGGCCGGGCCAATGCCAAGCAGAGTCCGGGCAGGCCGGCACCACTTCCGACGTCGGCCACCGCGGCGCCTTCAGCCATCAACTCGGCAACCACTGCACAATTGAGCACGTGACGATCCCACAACCGGGGAACCTCCCGTGGGCCGATCAGACCCCGTTCGATTCCGGAACCGGCGAGATGCGCAACATAGCGCTCGGCCAACGGCAGTCGATCTCCGAAGACCTGCTTCGCCGCCGTAGCGATCGTCCCACTCAGCTCCGGCACGCTCAGCTCAGGAATTGGCGTATCAGGCACAGCGAATCAGCTCCTTCCAAGTCATCAGCGACCGATTCGGATCAATCCGCGGCGGTGACCACGATATGCCGGGCCGTGCCTTCGCCTTCGGATTCGCTCACAAAACCCAGATCCGCCACCGCATCGTGGACGATCTTGCGCTCATAGGCACCCATCGGCTTCAAGGCCACAGCCTCACCGGTGTCCTTCACCTTCTGCACCGCGTCCTGGGCGATCTGCTGCAAGACGCCCGCCCGGTCCTCCCGGTACCCGGTGATGTCCAGAACCAAACGGGACCGGTGGCCGGTGGCCGAAAGCACGTTCAACCTGGTCAGCTCCTGGAGTGCCTCCAGGACTTGGCCTTCCCGGCCAACCAGATTGGACAGCGCTTCGCTCTGGTCATCGGTGACGATCGAAATGTACGTCCGTCCGTTGCGCACCTCGATGTCGATGTCGCCGTCGATGTCCGCGATGTCCAGGAGTTCTTCCAGGTAATCTGCGGCTACATCGCCTTCTTCTTCGAGCCGGCTCGGCGTCGACGCTTCCGCATCGGCCGGCTCGGCATTCTCATCGACGACCTCGGAGTTGCGCTCGTCATCCAACTCTTCAACAGCGGGGGATTCGGCAGTCATTTACTTTTTCCTTCGGTTCTTACGTTGTGGCTGGCTTCGCTGGCCCTTGGGCTCAATGACTTCTTCGACCTCGGGTTCGGCCTTCTTCGAGCCGATCAGCGGCAATCCTTTGGCGACGCGGCGCTGCATGTATTCCTTGTACGCAGGCGATCCGGGCGTCGGCATCCTGCGGATCACGAAGAACTGCTGGCCCATGGTCCACAAGTTGGTCGTGGTCCAGTAGATCAAGACGCCGATCGGGAAGTTGATGCCGCCGATGCCGAAGACCAACGGCAAAATGTAGAGCATCATCTTCTGCTGCCGCATGAACGGCGAAGCCATGGCGTCCTCGGACATGTTCTTCGCCATGATCTGCTTCTGCGTGATGAACTGGGAGGCGATCATGGCCAGAATCATGATGATCGAAAGGACGATCACCGAAACGTTCGGATCGCCACCCTGAACCTGCGGCAGGAAGGCCTTCGACAGCGGAGCACCGAAAATATCCGACTCGTCGAACTGCTTGACCTGCGCCGCGCTCAGCAGTCCGATTCCCTTGCCGTCCTGATTCGCCTGAGCCACTCCGGAGAGCACCTGGAACAGCGAGAAGAAGAACGGCATCTGGATCAGGATCGGCAAACACGCACTGAACGGATTGGTGCCGTGCGATTTGTACAGCGCCATCTGCTCCTGCGCCATCGCCTGGCGGGAAAGCTGATCGGTTTTGCCTTTGTACTTGGTTTGCAGCTTCTTCATTTCCGGCTGCAAAGCCTGCATGCCGCGCTGCGCCTTGATCTGCTTCACGAACACCGGGATCAGCGCGGCCCGGATCACCAGCACCAAGCCGATGATGGACAGCGTCCAGGTCCAGCCGCTTTCCCCGGGCAGGCCCAAAAACGTCAGCCCCTCATGGAAGCCGACCATAATGGCCGAAACCAGCCACTTGAATGGGAACAGAATTGTTCCGAAGATATCAGGCACTTACTTTTTCCCCTCGTGAAGCATCAGGCAGCCCGGTTCGATGAACCAAGGGACTCGGTGCGGTCAAGCTCATTGTTCAGGTAGCGTTCCGGGTGATTCAACATCACGATCCGAGGAGTGGATTCCCTCGGCAACCGGGCAAAATCTCGGTGGTCGTGCGCCGGCACATGATCGATTCCGCCAGCTGCCCAGGGGTGGCAGCGAATCAGCCGCCGGGCGGCCAGATAGCTTCCCTTGACGGCCCCGTGCACGGTGATCGCTTCCAGCGCGTAACCGGAGCAACTCGGAAAATAGCGGCAAACTTGGCCGTAGAGCGGTGATATCACCGCGCGGTATCCAGTCAGGACAGCAATGAGCACGGTGCGCGGCAAGCGCCAAACGAAGCGGAAAACGCTCCTGACCACCTTCACTCATTCGCTCCTTGTTCGACTGCGGACCGTGCCGGGCTTGGAATCTTGGCAAAGGACGCCCGGAATGCCGAGGCGTAATCGTCGTGCAGCTCCTGCCAGCTGGAGCCGGCAGCCGGCGGCAACGCCCGGACGACAATGCTCAAGCCTTTTGGGTACTGCAAAACAGTAGGAGCGGCCATGGCCCGCAATCTGCGTCTGACGCGATTGCGGGTAACAGCAGTTCCCACTGTTTTGGCGACGATGAATCCGACCTTGCTGGGCACTATTGTCCCAGAAGTCGGCTCCACAGGCTCAACGAGTGTATATAACACCAAGTTCCGGCGCCCAGATCGGGCACCGGAACGGACGGTGTTGGAAAACTCGCTCGCCGTGCGAAGTCGGTTAGCGATCGGCAACATGGCTGGCTCTGAATTCCCGCCGAAGCGAAATCACTACCGACACCTTGCGCGATCCCTACCGAAACTCAGCAGGTCTAAGCGGAAAGCTCGGTACGGCCCTTGGTACGGCGGGCGGCCAGGATTGCACGGCCTGCGCGAGTACGCATGCGCAGTCGGAAGCCGTGCTTTTTGGCACGACGGCGGTTATTCGGCTGAAAAGTCCGCTTGCTCACGGTGGTCAACTCCAAGAAAATCTTGTGGCGCGCCGAGGCTGTTGCGACTGGGGAAGTAACAGGCCGACGCTGAAATATCGCGTGCCTGAAAACAGACACAAAGGACTTCACAACGTTAGGCCATCCCGGACCCGACAGTCAAACTGACCCCTGCTCCGCTGCTGGACGAAAGCCGCTCCGCAGCCCGCCCCTGAGAGGTTTTCCACAGCCGCGGGATACCGGCCAATCCAGCTACCGTCTGCTCAACTTCATCACCTACTCTTGTTCAGTGACCTCTTATCCACTGGTTGTGAATAACTCTGTGGATGACAATGCCGGAATCGGCCCGGGGCATCGATGACGTCAAGTAGGGGATTTGAGTGAACGCTGAAAGCAACAACGACATTGCCGGTTCGTGGCGCAAGGTCGTCAAAATCCTCGAGCAAGACGAGCATGTTTCGCCGCGGCAACGCGGTTTCATCACCCTGGCCCAGGCGCAGGGGCTGATCGGGTCCACCTTGTTGCTGGCGGTGCCCAATGAGCTGACCCGGGAGGTGCTGCAGAACCAGATCAAGGGATCCCTGGACCTGGCCCTGCGTGAAGTCTTCGGCGAAGACGTGCTCTGCGCGATCAGCATCGACACCGATTTGACCCCGGTGGCCGAAGAAGAACGCGAGCTGGACGAGCCGGTGGAACCTTCCGAGGAGTCCCGGCCCCAGCCCACTCCGCCGAGCACTTCGAATGAGTTCGGCCGCTTGAATCCGAAATACATCTTCGACACGTTCGTGATCGGCCAATCGAACCGATTTGCCCATGCCGCCGCGGTCGCCGTCGCGGAGGCGCCGGCGAAGGCGTACAACCCGCTGTTCATTTACGGCGATTCGGGACTGGGCAAAACCCACTTGCTGCACGCGATCGGGCATTACGCCCGCCGGCTCTACAACGGCATCCGGGTGCGGTACGTGAATTCCGAGGAATTCACGAACGAGTTCATCAACTCGATCCGGTACGACGAAGGCACCAGCTTCAAGACCACCTACCGGAACGTCGACATCCTGCTGATCGACGACATCCAGTTCCTCTCCGGCAAGGAAGCGACCCAAGAAGAGTTCTTCCACACCTTCACTGCGCTGCACAACCACAACAAACAAGTGGTGATCACCTCCGATCTGCCGCCCAAGCAGCTTTCCGGTTTCGAGGAACGGATGCGTTCGCGCTTCGAGTGGGGACTGCTCACCGATGTGCAGCCGCCCGAACTGGAAACCAGAATCGCGATCCTGCGCAAAAAGGCCATCGGCGAAGGCCTGCACGCACCGGATGACGTGTTGGAATACATCGCCTCGAAAATCTCCACCAATATCCGTGAGCTCGAGGGCGCGCTCATCCGGGTCACCGCGTTCGCCTCGCTCAACCGACAGCCGGTCGACGTCGGGCTGGCCGAAACCGTTTTGAAGGACCTGATCACCGACGACGGCGACCAACAGATCACCGCGGCCACGATCCTGGGCCAGACCGCTTCATACTTCAAGCTCAGTCTGGAAGAACTGCGGTCCAAATCCCGGACCCGGACTCTGGTCAACGCCCGGCAGATCGCGATGTACCTCTGCCGCGAATTGACCGATCTGTCGTTGCCGAAAATCGGGCAGGAACTCGGCGGACGCGACCACACCACGGTGATCCACGCGGACCGCAAAATCCGGGAACTGATGGCCGAGCGCCGGACCATCTTCAATCAAGTCACCGAACTGACCAACTTGATCCGGCAGCAACAACGCGAAAACTGAGTGCTGTCGGCCAAGCCTTGCCGCAGGCACTTTTTAACACCTGTGGAAAAACCTGTGGACTACGAGGTGGACAACCGGGCGGATTCTGGTGACAACTCGGAGGGAGCTTGTGGATCCGCTAAAAGCCGCAGAAGTTGTCCACTGGGCAAAGCTGAGCAATGCGTGCTGAACCAACATCTTGTACACAAGGCAGTTCGCCTGGATTGCAAGCCCCAGCAGAGTTATCCACAGTATCCACAGCAGTTATTAACACTACGAATCACAAAAAATTGATTCCATCAGATAACAAATACCCCGAACCACGAACCGCCCCGAGCTCCGGATTCCGGACGCCGTGCGGCCAGAAGCTCGGTAAACCCCATGGATCCGGTGCACATGGACGAATGCCGTGCAGAAGCGGCTAAGCTGTTGAGCAATATGTAATTCCCGGCGTCTTCGCTGGGTACCGATGGATGCGAAGAAAAGGGGCGCCCTTCTGTGAAATTCCGAGTCGAACGGGATGTTCTCAACGATGCTGTGGGCTGGGCAGCCCGAGCACTTTCGCCCCGGCCACCGGTTCCGGTGCTTTCCGGACTCCTGCTCAAGGCCGAAGGGGGGACGCTGAGCCTGTCGAGCTTCGATTACGAAATTTCCGCCCGCTTGGAAATCGCCGCAGACGTCGCCGAACCCGGAACGATTTTGGTCTCCGGCCGCTTGCTCGCCGATATTTGCCGGAGCTTGCCGGCCGCGCCGGTCGAAGTCAGCACCGAGGGCTCGAAGGTCATCCTGAGCTGCCGAAATTCGCGCTTCAATCTGGCCACCATGCCGGAAGCCGACTACCCCGAATTGCCGGCGCTGCCGGAAATCAGCGGGACGGTGCCCGGCGAGGCGTTTGCCCGGGCGGTTTCCCAGGTCACGGTGGCGGCCAGCAAAGACGACACTTTGCCGATCCTGGCCGGCGTCAAAATCGAGATCGAAGATGATTTGATCACCATGTTGGCTACCGACCGCTACCGGTTGGCGATGCGCGAGGTGAACTGGAAGCCGACGACGCCGGGCATCTCGACCTCGGCATTGGTCAAGGCGAAAACGCTGAGTGAAGTTGCGAAGACCCTGGGCGGCGCCGGCGACATCAACATCGCGCTGTCCTCCGATTCCGAACTGATCGGTTTCGAAAGCGGCGGCCGGCGGACCACGTCCTTGCTGGTCGACGGGGACTATCCGAAGATCCGGTCGCTGTTCCCGGAAAACACGCCGATCCATGCCACGGTGGAAACCGCGGCGCTGGTCGAGGCGGTACGCCGGGTCGCGTTGGTCGCTGAACGGAATACCCCGGTGCGGTTGGCGTTCAGCGACGGCCAGGTCGGGCTCGACGCCGGTACCGGTGAAGACGCGCAGGCTTCGGAAGCCTTGGAAGCGGCCCTGAGCGGAGAAGAAATCACGGTCGCGTTCAATCCGCACTACCTCAGCGAAGGTCTGGGCGCGTTCGAGAGCAAATACGTGCGTTTTTCCTTTACCTCCGCACCCAAACCGGCCATGATGACAGCACAGCAGGACATCGACGGCGACGACCAGGACAGCTACCGGTACCTGGTGATGCCGGTCAGGTTGCCCAACCAGTAATCGGCCTCGGCGGCTCAGCAACAGTTCTAAAGAAAAGGGTCATGATGCACATCGGTCTCATTGGTCTTGGAAAAATGGGTTTCAACATGCGTGCCCGGTTGCGCCAGGCCGGCATCGAGGTGACCGGATTCGACCGCAACCCGGAAGTGACCGACGTCGAAACCGTCGATGCCCTGGTTGCCGAGCTGCAGGCTCCGCGGATCATCTGGGTGATGGTTCCTTCCGGAGCGATCACCGAATCGGTGATCGCGGAACTCGGCGAAAAACTCAGCCCCGGCGATCTGGTGATCGACGGTGGCAACTCCCGGTTCACCGAAGACCAGAAGCATGCCGCCGAATTGGCGGAAAAATCGATCAAATTCCTCGATTGCGGGGTTTCCGGCGGAATCTGGGGACTGGAGAACGGCTACGGCCTGATGGCCGGCGGTTCGGATGAGGACATCGAAACGGCAATGCCGATTTTCGATGCTTTGCGCCCCGAGGGCGACCGCGCCGACAGCTTCGTGCACGTGGGCGGGGTCGGTGCCGGGCACTACGCCAAGATGGTGCACAACGGGATCGAATACGGATTGATGCAGTCGTATGCCGAGGGCTATGAGCTGTTGGCGGCCAAGGACATCGTCAAGGACCTTCCCGGAACTTTCCGGGCTTGGCAAAAAGGCACGGTGGTGCGCTCCTGGTTGCTTGATCTGATGGTCAAGGCCCTCGATGAAGATCCCGGTTTGGCGGCAATCGACGACTACGTCGAAGATTCCGGCGAGGGCCGCTGGACGGTTGAAGAAGCAATCGCCAGCGCGGTCCCGGTGCCCGCGATCACCGCCGCGCTCTATGCCCGGTTCGCTTCGCGTGAAGACAACTCACCCGCTATGCGAATGGTTTCCGCGCTGCGCAACCAATTCGGCGGCCACGCGACCAAACCGGCCAAATAGTGTGTATCTAGAGCGGCTTTCGCTGACTGATTTCCGGAGCTACAGCCAAGCGGATCTGTCTTTGCAGCCCGGGGTCACGGTTTTCCTGGGCTCCAATGGCTTGGGCAAGACCAACCTGATCGAGGCACTGGGCTATTTGAGCTCCTTGGGATCGCACCGGGTCTCCAACGACGCGCCGCTGATTCGTTTCGGCGCCGAACGGGCGCTGATCCGGGGCCAACTGGTCCGCGGAGCGCAGCAGCTGAGCCTGGAAGTCGAAATCAATGCCGGCCGGGCGAACCGGGCCCGGATCAACCGGGCGAACCCGGTGCGCGCCCGGGACATCCTGGGCTTGTGCCGGAGCGTGCTTTTCGCCCCCGAAGACTTGGCCCTGGTGAAAGGGGATCCGGGCAACCGGCGCCGATTCCTGGATGATCTGCTGCAGTCGCTGCACCCCAAATACGCCGGGCTCCGTGCCGACTACGAACGGGTGCTCAAACAGCGCAATGCTTTGCTCAAATCCGCTCGCGGGCAGCGTGGTCTGCGCCGGGATGCGCCGCCGGAATTCCTGGCCACGCTGGAAGTCTGGGACCATCATCTGGCCACTCAGGGTGCGCAGCTGTTGGCAGCGCGATTGGCATTGTTGGAGCAGCTCAAACCGGAAATGGCGCGTTCCTATGCCGAGCTGACCGACGGTTCGAAAGTCCTGCGGGCGCACTACCGTTCGTCGCTCAGCGGTTATCAGGAGGACAGCGGCTTCCCGGAGGATTCCGGCAGCGCGGCCGGGCCGGGTGACGACGATTCCCTGGTGCACAGCACTGCGGAACAACTGACCGAACAGTTTTTGGCCGCATTGGCCACCGCCCGGCCGCGGGAATTGGAACGCGGGTTGACCCTGGTGGGTCCGCACCGGGACGAGGTGGAACTGGTCCTGGGCAACGCCCCGGCAAAAGGGTACGCATCGCACGGTGAAACCTGGTCGGTCGCGCTGTCCTTGCGGCTGGCCTCCTACTACGTGCTCAAAGCGGACCAGGAGCTCGAAGCAGCGGACCCGATTTTGATCCTCGACGATGTATTCGCCGAGTTGGACGCCGCACGGCGCAGCCGGCTGGCCGGCATCGTGGCTGCTGCCGAACAGGTGCTGGTCACGGCTGCGGTGGCGGAAGACGTCCCCGAGGAATTGTCCGGAGCCCGGATCAGGGTTTCCGCGATCGGGGTCGTCGATGGCTGAGCCGGAAGATCCGAAACCCGGGGCTCCGGAGCATCGCGATCCGGCGTCCGATCCGGAGCTCGATGCCGCCCAAGCGGCATTGAACCGGATGCGGGAAGCCGCGCAGTCCCGAGGCGAACGGCGGGTGCGCAGTGCCGCAGCCCTGAACAGCAGCCAGGCCAAACAACGGCAGAGCGCAGCCCAGCGCGCGGCCCGGAAGAACAGTCCGTCCGGGCGCGATCCGCAAGGGTTGGGCGGGATCGTGTCGCGAATGGTCGCCGAACGCGGTTGGTCCGCTCCAGTGGCCGTGGGTTCGGTGATGGCGCAGTGGGATTCCTTGGTCGGGGCTGACATCGCGGCGCACTGCCGGCCGGAGTCATTCAGCGGGACGGTGTTGCATGTGCGCTGCGATTCCACCAGTTGGGCGACTCAGCTGAGGTTGCTGTCGAGCAGTTTGCTGGCCCGGTTCAGCGCGGATTTGGGCGCCGGCGTGGTGACCAAAATCCACGTTCTGGGACCGACCGCGCCGAACTGGCGCAAAGGCGGGCGCACCGTGCAGGGCCGGGGACCGCGGGACACTTACGGGTAAATGTCCGAACGGCCCTTAGCGGGCTGAGAACTCCTGCAGGTGTATCCGTCCCCATCCAGAGGAGCGGAAATTCGTCCTGAGCCGGATATTTGGCCGCTCAGGGGTATTCAAAGCCGGATTCACCCCCGAAATCCTTCCGACCCTGTAGAATGTCAAGAAGGAAGAATCGGACGCTCCTGCGACCGGTGCAGTGAGTCGTGTGCTCTGAGCGCATCGGTACGAGCTGATCAACCAAGAATAGAGGGGTCGAGCACGCCTGTGTCCACCAGCAACTCAGATAACCCGCAAGCGCCGGAACCGTTGAATCCGGAACCGTCGGATTCCGATCCGCAGGCGAAGAAGTCATCCGGGCCGAACACCGCTCCCGAGGGCGACCAGCATTACGATGCCAGCGACATTACGGTTTTGGAGGGCCTGGAAGCGGTTCGCAAGCGGCCCGG
>SXGU01175642.1_pt1 | contig 13204 bp, 12 predicted proteins | sample 3174531 | NCBI WGS metagenome assembly SXGU01 (sample SAMN11356863, study PRJNA531348) | freshwater metagenome | isolation source: freshwater sample F1-140 | place: China: Fuxian Lake, Yuxi | collected 2017-12-25 | reverse complement strand
CGTCACCGGCATGATCGCCACCTTCGAGGTGATCACCGAACACGGCACGGGCAATCCCAAGCTCATGTCCGCGGGCATCGCCGAGGCGCTCATCTGCACCGCGCTCGGCCTCGCCGTGGCCATTCCCACCTTGCTCGCGGGCAACGTGCTCGCCAGCGTGGGTGACACCATCAAGAACCGCATCGACCGGGCCGCGCTCGCCACTCTCAACGCGCTGGAGGCGGCGGCCTCCGCGGCGCCGCTCCGACGGGTGTCCGGTGATTGAGGCGGTGGCGCTCCAGGCCTACGACCTCTGGTCGGGGGGCGGCATCGTGATGCCGGCCTTGTTCACCAACGCGTTCGTGCTCTGGTTTGCCCTGGGTGACCGGTGGCTGCGGCTGCGGGCGGGCGCCCGGCGTGCGTCGGGCCTGCGCGCCGCGCGCGGCCAGGTGGTGCCTGGGCTCGACGAGACGCTGGCCGAGATTGACGAGGAGCGGCGTGCGCACGAGCGGCTGGTGGCCTGCCTCGTGGCCATGGCGCCGCTGCTCGGGCTGCTCGGGACGGTGACTGGCCTGATCGAGACTTTCGGTTCGCTTGGCGCGTCGAGCACCTCCACCGCCAGCGAGGGCATCGCGGGCGGGATCGTGGAGGCGCTCTACGCCACGCAGATGGGCCTCGCCATCGCCGTGCCCGGACTGCTCGCCGGTGGCTACCTCAAGCAGCGGGCGCGCGACTTGCGCGTGGAGCTCGACGAGCTGCGCGCCATCCTCGGCGGCACGCGAAGCGAGGAAGCGGCATGAGACGTCATCATGCGGAGCATCAGGACCCACACATCGACGTGGTGCCGCTGATTGACTGCATCCTCGTGCTGCTCATCTTCTTCATGGTCACCACCACCTTCGCCAAGGACGCGGAGCTGCAGATCGAACGACCCGGCGCGCAGAGCGCCACCCCGGCCAGCAGCAAGGCGCTGCGTGTGTTCATCGACCGTTCGCTGGACGTGTACGTGGACGACGCGCCGGTCCGCGCGTGGATGCTCCAGAGCCGCGTCCGGGACGCGCTGAGCGGCGCGGGTGACAAGACCGTGCTGGTGGTGGCGGACCGTCGCGTGCCGGCCGAGAAGCTCATCGAGGTCGTGGACCAGTGCCGGCTGGCCGGCGCGAAGGACGTGGGCGTGGTGACCGATGCCGAGGAGGGCTAGCCTGCTCCGCTGGCTGGGCGCCCTGTGCACCGGGGCGCTCGGTACCGTGGGCGTCGTGGGCCTCAGCCTCGGCATGAACATGCAGGTGAAGCCGCGCGCCATGGAACCGGTGGCGACGATCACCGAGGTGGCGGTGGCCACCAAGCCCCGTCCGCAGAAGTCGCGAGCCAAGCGCGCCGCCCCGAGCCGCAAAGCCGCGCGCTCGGCGCCCTCCCCGTCGCCCTTGCTCGCCGCAGGGCTCGGGGGGCTGGACTTCGGACTCGGTGACGCGGCGGACGTGGCCCTCGCGGGGGCGACGAGCGCGCTGGTGGGCGAGGTGGGCACCGGGGTGGTGGACGAGGGCAGCGTGGAGGTGACGCCACGCCCGGTGGAACGAACCGCGCCGAGCTTCCCCGCGCGCGCCCGGTCGCTCGGGCAGTCCGGCTGGGTGACACTGGCGTTCGTGGTCGACATCGATGGTTCAACGCAGGACGTGTACGTGGTCGAGTCCGACCCCCCGGGGGTGTTCGACGAGGCCGCGCTGGATGCGGTGCGGCAATGGCGCTTCGAGCCCGGCGAGCAGGCGGGTACACCCGTGGCGGTGCGCGCGCGCCAGACCCTGCGCTTCGAGCTGGAGTAGGCCATGCGGCGCACGCTGTTTCTCCTCGTCCTTGCCCTCGGTGTGGCCCACGCCGGGCCGCGCAAATCGCGGTCCGAGGACGACCCGGTGGCGCTGGCCGGGCTCCTGGTGCGCGAGGGCGCGTGGGAGCGCGCCGCCGCCACGCTCGACGCCATCGATCCCGCCGCCAAGGGCATTGACGTGGCCCGGTTCTGGACGCTGCGCGGGCTGGTGGCGTTGCATGACAACGAGGCGAGTGCCGCCGTCGATGCTTTCTCGCGCGCGCTGGCCGTGGCCACGGAGGGTCGTGAGCTGCTCGAACTCCACCTGGCCCGGGCGAGCCTCGCCGCTGAGCGTCCGGACCAGGCCCTCACCGCCCTCGATCGCGCCGGCGAGGTGGGCGCCAGCCTGCCAGGGAGCTGGTTGCTGCGCGCGCAGGCCCTGGAGGCGAGCGGCCGGCCCGACCTTGCCCTGGCGGCGCTGGAGGCGGGGACGATTCGCTTCTCCGATCAGCCAGAACTCCAGCGACAACAGGTGTTTCTCCTCGTTCGCCTGGGCCTGTTCCGCGAGGCCCGCGCCCGGGGAGAGGGGTTGCTTTCTCGGCCCGACAGCGGCGCCGACGACGCAGTGGCGATCGCCGAGGCGCTGCGACGGGGGGGCGACACCCGCGAGGCGATGACCATCCTCGAGGCCGCGCTGCTCAGGGAGGGCGAGGACCGCGACTTGCTCGTCCAGGCGGCGCGGGCGGCGCTCGACGACGGACAACCCCGGAACGCGGGGCGGTTCCTGGAGCGTGCCACGAGCCTCGACCCGGCCCTGGCGCTGGAGTCCGCCGAGGCCTACCGTCGCGCGGGCGAGCACGAGGCGGCGCTCCGGATGAACGCGCAGGTGACCGATCCCCAGGCGAAGGCGCGCCAGCGCCTGGGCTTGTTCATCGATGCGGAGGCCTGGGACCGGGCGGTGGCGCTGGACGAGCGGCTCTCCAGGGTGGGTCTCGACCGCGACGACGGCGTTCGCTACGGCCTCGCCTACTGCTACTTCCGCATCGGTGATTTCCACGGGGCTCAGCGCTGGCTGGCGGACATCGTCGACCCGGCGGCCTTCCGCCGCGCCACTGAGCTTCGACAGGCCATCGCGGCCTGCGAGGAGTCGGGCGGGTGCTAGTCGCGCTCTTGTCGGCCGCCTGGGCCGGGACGGGCTTCATCGAGGGCATCGCCTTCGACCCCGACGGGCGCCCGCAGGCCGGGGTGGAGCTGCGGCTCGGCGAGACGCGGATCGTCACCGGGCCGGACGGGAGTTTCCGCGCCGAGGTGGAGGCCGGGGAACACCCGTTGCGCGTGGGTGGGGAGACGCTGTCGCCAGTGGCGGTGGCCGAGGGCCTGTCCACCGAGCTGATCCTCACGCTGGTCCCCGGCGCCACGCAGGTCCTGGTCGAGTCGCCGGTGGCGGCTGCGGCCGTCAACGCGGTGCCCACGGGGCCGCCGGGGACGATCACCGGTCGCGTGCTCGATCCCGCGTCCGGCCAGCCGTTGGCGGGTGCGCGCGTATTCGTCCGGGGCAGCGAACAGAGCGCCACCACCGGCGCTGACGGGCGCTACACGCTCAACCTGCCCTCCGGGCGCTGGGACCTGTCGTTCATCCGCGCCGGACACGCCACGGCCAACCTCGAGGCCGAGGTGCCCGCGGGCGACAGCCTCACCCTCGACGTGCCGCTCGAGAAGACCGGCGTGATGCTCGACGACCTGACCGTTACCGCCCCGCGCATCGTGGGGGGGACGGCCACCGCGCTGGAGGAGCGGCAGGAGTCGAGCACGGTGTCGGACATCCTGGGCGCCGAGCAGATGAGCAAGTCCGGCGACAGCGACGCCGCGAGCGCGCTCAAGCGCGTCACCGGGCTGACGGTGATCGGCGGCAAGTACGTGTACGTCCGTGGTCTCGGCGATCGCTACTCCGCCACCCTGCTCAACGGGTCCTCGTTGCCGAGCCCGGAGCCAGAGAAGCGCGTCGTCCCCCTCGACATCTTCCCGACCTCCCTGGTGGAGCAGGTGGTCATCCAGAAGACCTTCTCGCCGGACCGCCCGGCGGAGTTCGGCGGCGGGGTGGTGGAGGTGCAGACGCGGAACATCCCCGAGAAACCCGTGCTCAACCTCGGCGTGTCGGGCAGCTACGTGGCCGGCACCAGCTTCGAGGAGGGCTTGTCGGGCCCGGTGGGACCCACCGACTGGCTTGGGCTCGGCACGGCTTACCGGGCCTTGCCCGCGGGCATCGCCGAGGCGAGCGCCGAGGAACCCTTGAAGTCGCAGGGCATGTTCACCGAGGGCGGGTACACCGCCGAGGAGCTGGAGGCCTTCGGCGAGCTGATCCCGGCGCGCTGGGGACTGTCTACCCGCGAGGTGCCCCCGGACTTCGGGCTCACCCTCAACGCGGGCGGTCGCGTGCCGGCGGGCGACTTCTCGCTCGGCGCGCTCTTCGGCGGGGTGTACAACAACGGCTGGGACATCGAGAAGGGCGTCCGCTCCAACTTCGCGAGTAGCAGCGACGGCCTCGTGGAGAGTAAGCGCACCACCTTCGAGAACACCGAGAACACCGTGCGGGTGGGCGCGGCCCTCGCGCTCGGCATCGAGTACGACGAACGTTTCAGCCTGCGATCCACCACGCTGCTCAATCGTAGTAGTACCGCCTCGGCGCTGTCGTGGCTTGCCGACGATCCAGCCGGGGCAAGTGACACTCTGAGCGAACGCAGCTCCTGGGTGGAGCAACAGTTGCTCTTCGAGCAGGTGGCCGCCTCGCTCGACTTCGAGGTGGTGAAGCTCGAGGGTCGGGTGGCCACCTCGGTCGCCACCCGCGAGGAGCCTGATCGGCGGGAGTGGACCTACAACCTGGCCGAGGACGGTAGCTACGTGCTCTCGCAGCGGGGCAGTTGGAATGACATCCAATACCTCGCTCTGGAAGACACGCTGCTCGACGGCGGCCTCGATGTCACCGTGCCCTTCACGCTTTTCGCCGAGGAGGCCACGGTGAAGGTGGGGGGACAGCGCGCCACACGGGCACGGGAGTCCGGCACGCGGCGCTTTGCCTTCGCGCTCAAGGGCACCGACGGGATCGACCTCGCCGCGCCGATCGAGGACGTGATGGTGGCGGAGAACATCGGCAAGGAGTCGGACGACGACACCGGCTACATGCAGCTTGAAGAGAACACCATCAACAGTGACGACTACAGTGCGGGGCAAGAGATCTACGCTGCCTATGCGCTGGGTGAGGCCGGCTATGGTCCTCGCCTTCGCGTGCTCGGGGGCGCCCGCTTCGAACGCTCGGTGCAGACGGTCACCACCTTCGAGCAGTTCGACACCAGTAAGGAGCCGGTGGTCGCGGAGCTCGGCTCCAGCGACTGGCTCCCGGCGGCCACGGTCACGTACGCCGTGGGCGGCGCCGGTCGCGAGGACGACATGCTGGTGCGCGTGGGCTACGGGCGTACCCTGTCGCGACCGGAGTTTCGCGAGCTGACCGAGGTCCAGTACTACGACTACCGCTCGGGGCGGACGCTCTACGGCAACCCGGACCTGCACCGGGCGGTGATCGAGAACATCGACGCGCGCTGGGAATGGTACCCGCGCGAGGGCGAGAGCGTGTCGGCCGGGGTCTTCTTCAAGTACTTCGATCACCCCATCGAGAGCGTGGTGGCGGTGAGCGCGGTGTCGGGCAGCGTGGGCACCTTCGCCAACGCAACCAGCGCCACCAACCTCGGCGCAGAGCTCGACGCCCGCCAGCGACTCGACATCGCCGCCGACTGGCTCCGCGACGTGTACCTCTCGGGTAATGTTTCCTTCATCCACTCGCAGGTTGATCTAAGTGACACCGAGGGCAACCAGACCTCCGAGTCACGTCCGCTCCAGGGCCAGTCGCCCTGGGTGGTCAACGCCCAGGTGTCTTACGAGAACCCCGACATCAAGACGGCCGTGGCGCTGTCCTACAACGCCTTCGGGCCGCGAATCGTGGACGTGGGCACCTCGGGCATTCCCGACACGTACGAGATGCCGGTGCACCGGGTGGACGTGGCCTACACGCAAGGCATCGGCAAGCGCCTGTCACTTCGCCTCAGGGGCTCGAACCTGCTCGACTGGCCCTCGGTGCAGAAGGTGGGTGAGGAGGTGAGCGAAGAAACGCGCTCGGGCTGGTCGGCCGGCCTGTCGTTGACGGTCGGTTTGTGACAGCGGGGGTGTCCAAGCCGTCGCAAACTTGGTGCGAGGCGGTCGCTGAGTTGCAACAGGGGTGACCTAGACTGTAGAGATGAACGTGTCGATCCTGATCGCCTGCGGCGACGCACGGCGCGCCCGGGAACTCGAGAGCCTGCTCACGACGAGCACAACCACGATTGTCCACGTGGACCGCGCGGTGGTGGCGCAGGACCGGCTCCGGTTGGGCACGGCGGAGCTGGTGGTGATCGCCGGGCGACTGCTTGACGCGCGGGCGATGCAGCTCCTCACCCAGCTACGCGCCGACCCGGTGACGGCCGACCTGCCTGTGCTCGTGGTGGGCGAGGAGGGGGACGAGGTGGAGCGCATGGTGGCCCTGGAGCTGGGGGCCGACGACTACCTGTCGAGCGCCGCCCACGGGCGCGAGCTCCTGCTCCGCGTGAACGGTCTCCTGCGCCGCTCCCGCCCGAGCGCCGCGCCCTCTGGACCGAGGGAACGCTACGGCCTGGTAGAGCTCGACCGCAGCGCCTTCCGCGCCTGGGTAGACGGTCACCCCTGTGATCTTTCCGCCGCCGAGTTCCGGTTGCTGGTGGCCCTGGCCACCCCCGCCGGCAGCGCCCACCACCGTGCCAAGCTCCGCGACGTGCTCGACGTGGGCGACCGCTCCGAGGGCGACCGCTTCATCGACGCGCGGGTGGCCCGCCTGCGCGAGCGCCTGGGCCACGCCGGCGCGCAGATCGTGACCGTGCGCGGGGTGGGCTACCGGCTCGACACCCGGTCCCCGGCAGAGGGGGGCCGGGCGGCGGTCGGTTACACGTAGTCGATGCGCGTCTTCCTCGCCCTCTTCCTCTTCTCCGTGCTCGCTTGCGCCCTCCCCGCCGAGCACGAGGGCGACGACCTCCACGAGTGCACCAACGGCGCCGACGACGACGCCGACGGCGACTTTGACTGCAACGACGAGGACTGCGAGGACTCGCCGGACTGCGAGGACGCGGAGATTGGGGGCTCGGACGACCCGGAGGACAGCGGGGTCGGGGTCTAGCAGCGTTAGCGAGCCGCGATGCTGTTCCTGCTGGCTTGCACGGTCTCCGGCACGCTGCGCACCGCCGCCGAGGGGCCGGGCGACTCCGGCGTGGACAGCGCCGGTGACAGCGTGCGGGACAGCGGCCTCGACAGCGCCACCGATGGCGCCCTCGACAGTGTCGATCCGGGCGACAGCGGCGCGTGGACCCTCCCGGAGCGCCCCGACACCGACGACCCGCCGACCACCGCCAGCTGGCGGTGGGGGGGCGGCGCCGATTACCCCGACGCTGTCGATCCCGAGTGGCCGGTGGTCACCGTGGTGTCGACCCTGGCCGAGCTGCAGGCCGCCGTGGGTGCGGCCGGCGCCGGGAGCATCGTGTACGTGGCCAACGACGCCGAGATCGACCTCACCGGCACGACCGTCTGCCTGCCCGCGGGCGCCTGGCTCGCGGGCGGGCGCGGGATCGACGGTGCAAGCGGGGGACTGCTCTTCGCGACCCGGGGCGCGTCGACCGCGATTGTCACCACGTGCGGCGCCGACGTGCGGGTGACCGGCCTCCGGATCCTCGGGCCCGACCCCGAGACCTGTCCCCCCGAGTGGCCCAGTGCCTGTCCCAACGACGTGAGCGACGACAGCAACTGCGCCTACTGTACCGACACCGCCTATGGCATCTCCACCACCTACGATGGCCTCGAGGTCGACAACAACGAGCTCTCCGGCTGGACCTACGCGGCGGTGGGTGTCAAGAACGCCGTGGATGCCGACGTGCATCACAACTGGATCCACCACGGGTGGCGTGAGGGCCTGGGCTACGGCGTGGTGATCTACGGGCAGGAGGCCACCCGGGCGCTCGTCCGCTGGAACCGTTTCGACGCGATGCGTCACGTGGTGGCGGGGCAGGGTTACCCGCTGGAGGACTACGAGGCGCGCGACAACCTCGTGGAAAGCGCCGCGATCAGCGACGTCTTCGACATGCACGGCGAAGACGAGGTGGAAGGCAATAATAGCTCGAGCGCCGGAGGCGACATCCGCGTGCATGGCAACGTGGTCTTGGTCGACGACCAGTACAGCCTCGTGGTGCGCGGACGCCCGGACACCGGGGCTTGGCTCTACGACAACTGCCTCGCACCCGCAGAGTCAGCGGCCTACGACCAGCGTTACTACAGCGGCAACTTCCACGTGGACGTGTCCCCGTCCGGTAGCGCCGCGCCCAACGCCTACGGCCAGTCGCCGGGCGACTGCGGTACCCTGCACTGGTGCCTCGCGGACGACGCCACCGGCCCGCTCCGCTACGGGTCGGCGTCGGGCACCGGCGTGGCCTCACTCCTTGTGGGCGACATGGACGGTGACGGTCGCGATGACGTGTTCGAGAGCACCGGCAGCGCCTGGCGCTTCGCCAACCCGGACGGTGGGAGCTGGGCGAGCCTGGCCACCTCGAGCGTGTCGCTTGGTAACCTCGCGCTGGCCGACCTCGACGGCGACGGGACCGACGACGTCTTCTACGCCGACGGCAGCCGCTGGTACTGGTCGCGCTCGGGGACGACCAGCTGGGCCGAGCTGCGCGAGTCTGCCTACGGTCGCGACCAGGTGCTCCTCGGCGACTTCGACGGCGACGGCGCGGACGACGTTTTCGTGGCGAGCGGCAGCCGCTGGTACTTCTACCCGCGCGGCAGCGGCGAGGCGGTGGCGTTGGCGAGCGCCAGTGCGCGGGTGTCCGACCTCGCGCTCGGCGACTTCGACGGCGACGGCATCGCAGACGTTTTCTACGGGTCGGGCAGCCAGTGGTACTGGTCGCGCTCGGGAAGCAGCAGCTACGCGGCGCTGGCGGCGTCCTCTGCGGTGGCGAGCGAACTGAGATTCGCTGACCTCGACGGCGACGGCCGGACCGACGTGATCCTCGAGGAGAGCGAGCGCTTGCGCGTGTCCTGGTCCGGCGCGTCGAGCTGGGTGACGGTGCGCTACCAGCGGGGGGATTTCCTGCTGGGTGACTTCGGCGGCGACGGCGGGGCCGACGTCATGCGGGCGGATTGTTTGTAGGGGGCGACAGGGCCTGGCCGAGCACCTGGGAGATCGCGAGAGGCGAGTTGCGCGCGGCGGCCGTCCCGTGACGGGGATTCCGCTTGGCACGGGTCCGCGCTCGGAGTTTTCGGCGTTCGCCCAATGGCACGCCCCTTGCTTGGTCGCTCCGCAACTGGAGACTCCATGATCCTCGCCCTTGCCTTTTCTCTCGCCCTCGCTGACGACGCCGACAAGCCCGCCTTCCCCATTGTCAAGCCCGGCGGCGTGTTGTTCGCCCACTACGGCTACAGCCTCACCGACGGGACCGACGGCTACAACGAGTTCGCCGTGGACCGCGCGTACGTGCGCGCTGACGCGCAGATCACCCGGCGGCTGGCGGCGCGCATCACGCTCGACGCCGACCGGCTGAAGGCCACCGACGCGAGCGGGGCACTGCTCGACACGAAGTACCGCGTGTTCCTGAAGCACGCCTATTTGGAGGTGAAGGAGGTGCTGCCGGGGATCAAGCTCCGCGTCGGTATGATCGACACCCCCTACACCCCGTTCTACGACGCCTTCTGGGGGAACCGGTACATCTCCGAGTCCTTCGCGAAGAACCAGAGGCTCCTGGAGACCGCCGACCTCGGCCTCGCCGTGATGGGCGAGCACGGGAAGGGCCTGGTCGCCTGGAACCTCTCGCTGCTCAATGGCGAGGGCTACGGCAACGTCGAGGTTGACGCGGGCAAGGCGGTGCAGGGGCGGGTGACGGTGGATCCGCTCGCGCCAAGTGGCAAGCAGGGCCTCCCGATCACGGGCTTCGTCGCCTACAACACCCACGCGGCGACCGACGCCGCCACGCTCACCTGGGCCGCCGCCACCGGCTACAAGATGCAATACATCCTCGCGTGGGCCGAGGTGCTCGGCCGGTCCGAGGACGGCACCAGCGGCCTCGGCTACTCGGCCACGCTGAACCCGAAGCTCCCCGGGGTGGCGGGTCTCGTTGCCCGCTACGATCACTTCGATCCCGACTCCTCGGCCGACGACGACGGGAACACCCTCCTCATCGCCGGGCTGAGCCGCGACTGGGCCGAGAAGGTGTCCACGTCGATCACCTACGAGCGTGGTTGGACGGAGGGCACCCCGGACGCGCCGGCCCACGGCGTCTTCGTCCGCATGCAGGCCGGCTGGTAGCGCCGCCCGCCGCAGGCTGACCTGCCCGTGTCCCGTCACGGGTTCTCCGTGACACGGCCGCAGGCATGGCCGCCCACAACGATTGATCCGACACATTTCCTGCCCGTGCCGATGGCACGGTGCTTGCTGTCCCCCCACGACCGAGGCTCTCGATGTTCTCCTTTCTCTTCCTCCTCGCCGCCTGCGAGTCCACCCCAGCCCCCGACGGCGCCGCGCCCGCGCGGACCCGGACGCTCACGCTCGCCGCGTATACAACCCCGCGGGAGGCGTACGGCAAGGCCATCCTCCCGGCGTTCGCGAAGCACTGGAAGGACACCAAGGGCGAAGAGGTGAAGTTCGAGGAGTCCTACCAGGGCTCCGGCGCGCAGGCCCGCGCGGTGAAGGAGGGCTTCGAGGCCGACGTGGTGGCGCTCTCGCTGGATCCCGACGTGAAGGTGATCGAGGACGCCGGGCTCATCACCCACGACTGGCGGGCCGGGGCGCAGGGTGGCATCGTCACTCGCTCCGTCGCCGCGATCACCGTGCGCGCGGGGAACCCCAAGGGCATCGCGGACTGGACGGACCTGGCGCGCCCCGACATCGACGTGCTCACGCCGAACGTGCGCACGAGCGGGGGCGCCATGTGGAACGTCCTCGCCATCTGGGGCGCCGGCGTGCGCGGGCACGCGGGCGTGGCCGCCGCTGACGAGGTCGGCGCGGTCGCCCTGCTGCGGGGCGTTCTCGCGCGGGTGAGCGTAATGGACAAGGGCGCGCGCGAGTCGATCGTCAACTTCGAGAAGGGCGTGGGCGACGCCGCGATCACCTACGAGAACGAGGTGCTGGTCGCCAAGAAGGAGGGGCAGGCCATGGACTACGTCGTGCCCCCGTCCACCATCCTCATCGAGAACCCCGTCGCCGTGGTGGACACCTACGCCAAGAAGCATGGCAACGAGGACATCGCGGCAGCGTTCGTGGACTTCCTCTACACGCCCGAGTCACAACGCGCCTTCGCGGAGTACGGGCTGCGTCCGGTCGATCTCGCCGCTCTGCCGGCGGGCCTCCCCCAACCCGCCGACCTGTTCACGATCCGTGACCTCGGCGGCTGGGACACCGTGAAGTCCAAGGTGTTCGACAAGGGCGGGGTGTACGACCAGGCCGCGCCCGGGGCGAAGTGAAGTCGGGCGGCCACTTCCTCCGCGCCGGCGTCGTCGGCTGGGTGACCCTGCTGGTCGCCCTGCCGGTGGGCGTGCTCGTGGTGCGCGGGCTCGAGGGAGGCCCCGCCGCCTTCGTCGCCGCCGTGTCTGAGCCCGTCGCGGTCGATGCGCTGCTGCTCTCGGTGTGGACCGCCGCGATCGCCGCCGCCGTCAACGCCGTCGTGGGCACCACCATCGCGTGGACGCTCGTGCGCTGGGACGTGCCCGGCCGTCGCCTCATCGGCGCGCTGGTGGACCTCCCGCTCGCGATCCCGACGCTGGTCGCTGGCGTGCTGATCATCGCGCTGTTCGGGCCCCAGTCCACCGTGGGCGTTGCGCTGGGCGACGCCGGGCTCTCCGTGGCCTTCGCCCGTCCCGGTATCGTGCTCGCGCTCCTGTTCGTGACCTTGCCCTTCGTCGTTCGCGCGGTCGAACCGGTGCTAGAAGAGCTCGACCCCGCCGAGGAGGAGGCTGCCTACACGATGGGGGCCGGGCAGATCCTCACGCTGATTCGCGTCCTCTTGCCGCCGATCCTCCCTGCCGTGGCCGCGGGCGCGGTGCAGACCTTCGCGCGCTCGGTCGCGGAGTTCGGCTCGCTCGCGGCGGTGTCCGGCAACATCCCGCATCGAACACTGGTCGCGCCGGTCTACATCCTGGGCGAGGTGGAGGCGGGGAACCCCGGCGGCGCCGCCTCGGTCAGCCTCGTGCTGCTCGCGCTCGCGCTGGCCCTCCAGCCGCTGTCGGCCGCGCTCGCGCGGCGCGCCGGAGCCCGTCGTGCGCAGTAGCCGTCGTAAGCCGACGGGCGTCGCCCGCGTCGTCTTCGCGGGGGTGTGCGCCTGGCTGGCGATCCTGCTCCTGGTGCCGCTCTTGGCGCTGCTCGTGAACGTCACGGGTTCGCTCGGCGAGGTCGTCGCCGCGCTCACCACCCGCGAGGCGCTCCGGGCGCTCGGGCTGTCGCTGGCCGTCGGCGTCGCCTGCGTGGTCCTCAATGGCATTTTCGGCGTCGCCGGGGCGATCGTACTCGTCCGCCAGCGCTTCGCGGGCCGTCGTGTGCTCGATGCGTTTGTCGACCTGCCGCTCGCGCGCTCGCCGGTGATGACCGGGCTCGGCTTCCTGCTGGTTTTCGGCCGGAGCGGCGTCTTGCGTCCCGCGCTCGACACCCTCGGCATCCAGGTGGCGTTCGCGTGGCCGTCGGTGTTGCTCGCGACCCTATTCGTCACGCTCCCGTTCACGCTGCGCGAGGTCGCGCTGGTTCTGCACGAGATCGGCGACGCGGAGGAGCAAGCCGCCTCGACGCTCGGCGCGTCGGCCTGGCAGGCGTTCCGGCGGGTGACCCTTCCGAACGTGCGGGGGGCCCTCGTCGTCGGGGCCACCCTGACCGCCGCTCGCGCGCTCGGGGAGTTCGGCGCCGTGCTGGTCGTGGGCGGGTCGATCGCCAATCGCACCCAGACGGCCACCACCTTCATCCACAGCGCCATCGAGGAGCGCCAGGAGCCCGCCGCCTACGGGATGGCGCTCCTGCTCGCGGGCGCGGCCATCGCGCTGTTGCTCCTCCTTCAACGAGACCGGGAGTAGTCGTGGGCATACGCGTCGAGAACCTCGTCAAGAGCTTTGGTTCAACCCGGGTGGTGAACGACGTCAGCTTTGAGGTGCGACCGGGCGAGCTGGTCGCGCTGCTCGGACCGTCCGGGGGCGGCAAGAGCACGGTTCTGCGGATGATCGCCGGCCTCGAAACGGCTGATCGCGGACAAGTGTGGCTGGACGGCGAGCGGGTGGATCACCTGCATGCCCGCGACCGGCAGGTGGGCTTTGTCTTCCAGCACTACGCCCTCTTCCGGCACATGACGG
>SXGU01083816.1_pt1 | contig 13205 bp, 10 predicted proteins | sample 3174531 | NCBI WGS metagenome assembly SXGU01 (sample SAMN11356863, study PRJNA531348) | freshwater metagenome | isolation source: freshwater sample F1-140 | place: China: Fuxian Lake, Yuxi | collected 2017-12-25 | reverse complement strand
GGCGTTGGGCGAGAGCCTGTCGTCGTGGCACCTCAACAGCAAGCACGAGATGCGCCGCGTACATGAGCGGCTCAAGCATTTCGTCAATGGTGGCCAGCTCGGCATTTTCACCAACGGCTACTGGGGCCACCCGGCAATGAAGCTCTCGCCTGAGGTCAACCTCATGGCCGTGGCCCACTACCTGCAGGCACTGGAAGTGCAGCGCAAGGCCAACAAGATCGTCTCGATACTGGGTGCCAAGACACCGCACATCCAGAACGTCGCCGTCGGTGGCGTCGCCAATCCCATCGCCACGGATTCGCAGGCGGTGTTGACCGTCGAGCGCCTGATGGCGATCAAGGGTTTCATCGACGAGCTTTCCGACTTCGTCAAGAACGTCTACCTGATCGACGTCGCCGCGATCGGCGCCTTTTACGCCGACTGGACCAAGATTGGCAAGGGTGTTACCAACTATCTCGCGGTGCCGGACATTCCGATGGACACCAAGGGCACCAAGTTCGCCATGCCGGGCGGCTTCATCGAAGGCGGCGACCTGACCAAGTTCAAGCCGATCACCAAGTTCGGCGACGAGTACTTCACCAAGGGCGTCGAGGAATCGGTCAAGCATTCGTGGTACGACTACTCCAAGGGCGGCGCGCTGCATCCCTACAAGGGCGAGACCAAGCCCAATTACACCGACTTCAAGGAAAACGCCAAGTATTCCTGGCTCAAGTCGCCGACCTTCTACGGCAAGGTGGCCCAGGTTGGCCCGCTGGCCCGTGTGCTGACCATGTTCGCCGCCGGCCACGAGCCGACCAAGAAGTACGCCACGGCAGCACTTGATACCGTGTCGGCCCTGGCCAAGACCAAAGTCGGGCTGGACGCCATGCATTCGACCATCGGCCGCCACGCATCGCGCGCCATTTCCTGCGCGGTGCAGGTCGACATGCTGGCCGAGCAGTGGTCGGCGCTGGTGGAGAACATTGCCAAGGGCGACACCAAGACCTTCAATGCGCCGTCCTTCCCCAAGGGCGAGGTGATGGGCGTCGGCTTCCACGAGGCGCCGCGCGGCGCACTGTCGCACTGGGTGGTCATCGACAACGGCAAGATCAAGAACTATCAGTGCGTCGTGCCCTCGACCTGGAACGCCTGCCCGCGCAACGAAAAGGATGAGCCGGGGCCGTACGAGGCTTCCCTGCTCGACACGCCGATCGCGGATGCCGAGAAGCCGCTGGAGGTCCTGCGCACGATTCATTCCTTCGACCCCTGCATCGCCTGTGCCATCCACCTGACCGACACGGAAAGCAATACCGCCATAACGGTAAAGGCGGTTTGATCGAGAGTAGTATCGAGGGGCCGGCCGTGCCGGCCCCTTTTGTTTCCGGAGCCCAAACCTTGCGTGCAGTAGTCCTCGGCGTTGGCAACATCATCCTCACCGACGAGGGCGCGGGTGTGCGTGCCGTCGAGGCCCTGGAGCGCGGCTGGAAACTGCCGGATAACGTCCTCGCTATCGACGGCGGCACTTCGGGCATGGAAATGATCGAGGATCTCTCCGACGCCGATTTGCTGATCATTCTCGACGTGGTCAAGACCGGCGCCGCCCCAGGCACGGTGGTCAAGATTGCCGGCAATGACATCCCGGTGTTTTTCCGCAAGAAACTCTCGCCGCACCAGATCGCGCTGCCCGACGTGCTGGCCAGCCTGGAATTGCTCGACGCCATGCCGAAGGAAATCATGGTCCTCGGCGTCGAATTCATCTCGCTGGAACTCGGCCTGGAAATGACGCCGACCGTCGCCGAAAAGGTTCCCGTGCTCGCCGCCATGGCGGCCGATGAACTGGCGCAACGCGGCTACGGTGTCACGCCGCTGAAGCAGGCCGCCTGAGATGTGCCTCGCCGCGCCTTCGCGGGTCATTGAAGTGCGCGATGGCGTGGCCGTCACCGAGTGCTTCGGCCAGGTGCGCGAAGTCAGCCTGCTGCTGATGGACGAAGACATATCCATTGGCGACTACCTGTTGATCCAGGCCGGCGGCTTTGCCTTCGAGCGGGTGGAGCGCGAGCGCGCCGAGGAAGCCCTGGCGCTGATGCAGGAATTCATGGAGCAGGGTGGGGATGCCCGCGAGTGGGGCCTCGCCGCGTGAGTTTTCGCGTCCATCAGGACAGCCCCGCCGACGCCGTCGAAGAAGCCTTTTTCCGCATCCAGCGCGAACAGATGGCCGACGTGCCGATACTCAACGCGGCGCTGAGCATCGAGGCTGTTGATTTCCAGCGCTGGGAGGGCCACTGGCTGGGTATCGTGGTCACGCCCTGGTGCATGAGCGTGCTGCTGGTGCCCGGTAGTGAGGCCGGCTGGCAAAGTACGGGCGACAACAAGCGTCGCTTCGTCAAGTTTCCCGCCGGCGATTTCGCCTTCCTCGGCACCACGGAGGCGGAACTCGGCGAGTACCAGAGTTGTCCGCTGTTCTCGCCGATGGGTCAGTTCGCCACGCAGGCGGAAGCGATCATGACGGCCCGCGCCTCGGTGATCGCCCTGCTGACCGAGCCAGTTTCGGCCAGGGACGTCTCAGAACCACCACCTCAGGGACAGCCGTCGCTCTCGCGTCGTCGCTTCCTGGCGATGCGTTAAGCTTCACGACCACGCAAGAACAGCGGATTCGCGAAAGGGCAGGGCAATGTCGGGTATGGCAGATTTCAATACCGCATCCAACGCGGAGGCAGAGCGTGAACACGAGGTGCAGCTGGGCCTGCTGCGCGAGCTGTGCAAAGTGGCAGGCGGCAACGGCGACCCGCTGGTCGTCAGTGAAATTTTGGATCGCCTGATCAGCTACAGCGAAGCCCATTTCATGTCGGAAGAGCTCCTGATGCGGCTCAAGAGCTACGACGATTACGAAGACCACGTCGACGACCATGTGCAGATGCTCGACACCCTGCGCGGTATTGCCGCCAGCCACGCCGCCGGCGAATCGGCCCTGGTCGCCGGCCGCGCCGCCGAAACCCTTGAATTCATCGGCAAACACATCGCCACGCGCGACCGGCGCTTCGCGGATTACGTGCGGAACAATCTCTGAGCGGGCAGGGCGCCGAAAGTCGGCGCTGGCGGGACGGCGATATCCTGTTCGGCCGTTGCTATGTCGATGGCCTGACGAATATCGCCGTCACTGTGCCGGAAGCGTCAGCGTGATTCGTGTCTGGTTTTTTTCATCGCTGGTTTCCATCGCGATGGTGCCGGCTTGCGCTTCGACCAGCATTTTGGCCGAATAGGTACCAAGGCCTGTACCACCCTGTTTGCCCGCGGTGGCAAATTTTTCGAAGAACGAATCGCGGATGGCAGCCGGGACTACCCCACTGTTTTCGATGGTGATGCGCATGGGGGACCCGGTAAGGATCGTAATCGTCACAGTGGAGTCGTCAGGCGCCGCCTCGCAGGCATTCTTGATCAGGTTCTGGAACAGCGAATAGCAAAGCATGGTGTCGCCGATTGCCATCAGTTGATCATCGGCGACGCCATGGGGAGTCGCCACGGCAACGGTCAGGTTCCTCACGGCGAAGGTATGGCGAACCAGTTCGGCGATACGGCGGATGATCTCCGCCACCATCATGACCTGAGGCTTGAGAACGAAGCGTCCGGTCTCGATCTTGAACAGTTCATTCGAGAGGTTGATCATATCGAGGACCTGAAGTGTGGTCTCCTCGATCATGCGCATGCTTTCCCTTTGATCCGGGGTCAGGTTGTCGGCGCCGGACAGGCTCTGCACCAACCCGATCACGCCCGCCAGCGGGCCCTTCATGTCGTGGCGCGTAATGCGCTCGACATCTTCCTTCAGGCGGTCGACTTCCATCATCTCGTCGTAGTCCGCCTGCAATTGGCGATGCAGTTCGACATAGCGCATGAAATTCTTTACGCGCACCTTGAGCGAATCGGGGTCTATGGGCTTGGTCACGAAATCCACTGCGCCCAGTTCCATGCCCTTGAGCCGCGCATCCTCGCCGGTCAGGGCCGTAACGAAGATCACCGGGATATGTTCCGAAGAGGGATGGCCGCGCAGGCGTTGCGCCACCTCGAAACCGTCCATGCCCTGCATCATGATGTCGAGCAGGATCAAGTCCGGTGGTGAGTCCGAGTGGCAGATCGTCAGCGCCTTTTCGCCGTTGTGGGCTATCTTGACGCGGTATTCGTCCTTGAACAGCTGCGACAGCAGGTGCAGGTTGTCCGGAGTGTCATCGACGACAAGAATCGTTGGCCGCTCGGGTGCGCTTCCTGGGGCAGGGGTAACCGGTGCGGCGGTGGGCGTCGAGCTTGCTGCGGTCGCGGGGGGCGGCGCGGATACAGTGTTCGCCGCTGACTTTACAACAACCCCGGAGCCAGCCATTGCCGCCACGGGGTCGATGGGGTGATTCTGGCGCGGCTTCCACTGCAGGGCGCGTTCGATGCGCTCGGAAAAACGCCCGGCGGTATAGGGCTTCACCAGCAGTTCGGACACCCCGGCCTGGATCGCCTGTTGCACGCGGTCGCGTTCTGCCTCTGCCGTGATCATCAGGAAGGGCAGCGCAAACAGCTTCGCGTTGGAACGGATTGTCAGTAGCAATTCAAGCCCCGACATCACCGGCATGTTCCAGTCGCACAACACCATCGTGATTGGCTGGCGTACGAGTATCTTGGCCGCCTCAGCGCCATTCCCCGCCTCTACGATGCGTGTCGCACCGAGCTGTCTCAATTGGTTGATCGTGACCTTGCGCATGGAGTCGAAGTCGTCGACCACCAGGAAGGTCCCCTGCTTCAGGTGCTCAGCCAGCCGAAAGCTGCTGCCGCCCGTCTGCTTCACGAACGGGAAATTCATCGCTTAGCTTCCTGCGCCGGCCAGGCGGTCCAGTTGTTCCTTTTTCTTCGCCATATCCTGGTCGGAATCGGCATAGCGCTTGGCGATGGCGCGGAATTCGTCCTGCAACGCGGCAAAAGCGTCCACCATGTCCGGATCGAAATGCGTGCCTTTCCCCTCGATGATGATGGTCACCGCCTTCTCGTGCGGCATGCCCTCCTTGTACACGCGCCGACTGATCAGCGCATCATAGACATCAGCAACCGCCATCAGCCGGGCCGACAGCGGGATGGTTTCGCCCGCCAGCTTGTCCGGGTATCCCGAGCCATCCCATTTTTCCTGGTGGGAGAGGGCAATGTCCTTGGCCATGCTGAGGAACTCGACATTGGTGCCCAGTTGCTGCTCGGCGTGCTCGATCGCATCTCGGCCGAGCGTCGTGTGCGTTTTCATGATCTCGAACTCATGCGGTTCGAAGCGGCCTGGCTTGAGCAGGATGTGGTCTGGAATGCCCACCTTGCCGATGTCGTGCAGCGGTGCCGACTTGAACAGCATGGTGATGTAGCTGTCAGTCAGCAGCGCAGAGAAGCGCGGATGCGTCTGCAGCTTCTCTGCCAATACCTTGACGTAGAACTGGGTGCGTCGAATGTGGTTGCCGGTATCCGAGTCGCGCGTTTCGGCCAGCGACGCCATGGCGAGAATGGTGACATCCTGGATCGCCATCACCTCACGCGTGCGCTTGGCCACTTCCAGTTCGAGATAGTCGTTCTTGTCGCGCAGGAAGTCGGCCGAGGCCTTGATCACGAGGTGGTTCTTCACCCGTGCCATGACGATGGGCGGGCTGATCGGCTTCGTGATGTAGTCGACCGCGCCGAGTTCCAGGCCCTTCTTTTCGTCCTCGACCTCCGCCTTGGCGGTGAGGAAGATCACCGGGATGTCGCGTGTCGCCGGATCGCGCTTGAGATGCTGGCAGACTTCGTAACCGTCCATACCCGGCATCATGATGTCAAGCAGAATCAGATCGGGGGGGCTGTCTGATTGGGCTATCTTCAACGCCTTTTCGCCGCTGTTGGCGACCTTGACTTTATAGTCGTCCTTGAGCAGGCCGCTCATCAGCGAAAGGTTGTCCGGTGTGTCGTCGACTACCAGCACGGTGGCTTTTTCGACATAATCGAGATCGAGTTTCATGCGTTTCCTTTGGTTTGACTGTCCAATGCAGTGTTCAGGGTCGAGTCTATCTGACCTTGCGTACCCGGCTGATAAGATCTTCAAGATCGGCAATAGCCTCGTCGCGCTCCGCCGGGGACAGGCGATCCAGGTCGAGCACCGCGCGCAGACCGGGGCGTATCTTCTGCACGAAGCGCCGATCGGTTTCGGCGCCTTCGAGAATGCCCTTGACGGCAAACGCGCGTACGCCACCTGATATTCCCTTGAGTGCGATCGGTGGTCGCTCCTCGGCGTCGATCTCATGGCTCACCAGCGCATAGGTTTCGGCCGACATCAGTATCCCATCGGGGTCGCTGGCCTGCTCCAGGCGCGCCGCCAGGTTTACCTCGCCACCGATCACCGTGTAGTCCATGCGCTGGTCGCTGCCGAAATTGCCGACATTGCAGTAGCCTGTGTTGACGCCGATGCGCATGCGCAAGGGGTGTTCATAGCCCTTGTCGCGCCAGATCGCCTGCAGGTCGATCATGCGCCGCTGCATCGCGATGGCCATCCGCAAGCAACGCACGGCATCCTCCTTGACGCCCTGGGTCTCTGGGTCGCCGAAGAACATCAACATCGCGTCACCCACGAACTTGTCGATGGTCGCGCCGTATTCAAGCGCGATCTTCGACATTTCGTCGAAATACTTGTTGAGCAGGTAGGTCAGATCCTCTGGTTCCAGATCCTCGGTCATCGCGGTGAAGTCTTTTATGTCAGAAAAGAAGATCGTAAGCTTCTTGCGTTTCGCGTGTATCGAGGTGTCCTGTACGCCCCTGAAGATCATCTGGTAGACCTGTGGCGGCAGGTAACGCGAAAGCTTGGCGGAAAGCTCCCGCAGCATTGCGGTGCGTTCGGCGAGCGCGATGTGATTCTTCACGCGCGCCAGCACAACCGCAGGATTGACTGGCTTGGTCAGGTAATCCACCGCACCGAGCTCCAAACCCGCCTTCTCGTCCGCCGCGTCGGTCATGGCAGTCACGAATATGACAGGGATGTCCTTGGTACGGTTGTCGGCTCGCATCCTGCGCATGACCTCGAAACCGTCCATCTCGGGCATCATGATGTCGAGCAGCACGATGTCGGGCAGCGGATCGGCCAGCAATTGCTGCAGCGCGCGCGCGCCCGAGCGGGCGACATGGACGCGATAGTGCTCCTTCAGGATGCCGCTGAGAATGGCAATATTGTCCGGCGTGTCATCCACCACCAGCACAGTGCGCTTGTCGACGAAATCAAGTGGATTGACCATGAAGGTATCTCCCGAGAGGTAGTTTGGTGCCGACAGTGAATCCGCCGGTGAAAGTGGTCGGCAGGGACAAGCAGCACCGGACGCTTGCCGCCACGCAGCAGTTCCAGTGCCCCAGCACCCGAGCGCGATACCAGGACACGGTAGCGTTCGCGCAGGATGGCGCTGAGAGGCGAAAGCTTGTCGGTCGTGTCGTCGACCACCAGAACGGTGGCACGCCGCGGTTCATCCGGTGTGGCGTTCATTCGGTAGGCGCCGTGACCGGCCGCACAGATACGCTGACGCAGCGCCCGCGCGCGCCGCGCGGTGGCAAGGGGCTCAAGGTAATAGCCAGTAGCACCTCGCTGCCGTCCTTGCGCACCCCTTTCAGCTTTGGCCCGCCGCGCATGCTGCGACTGCGCCCTTCCACGAGAAATTGCTCACGCTGGCCAGGATGTCCGGCGCGAGCCGATTCCGGTACCAGCTGTTCGATACGCCCGCCCACAAGTTCTCCGTGCGCATAGCCGAAGATATTTTCGAGCTCCGGATTTGTTAGCAGGATCTGGCCAGCGGCATCCGCCACCAGCATGCCGTCCGGGGCGGTCTCGATGATGCTGCGGAACCAGTTTTCGGTTTCCAGCAGTTCGGCCTGCTGGGCTTCCATTTCCACCGTCTGCTCTTCCATCTGGGCCGCCTGCTTTTCCATGCGCTCGGCCTGTTCCTGCGTCGCAACCAGCAATTCGCGTGTCTTCTGATTACGATCGAGAATTTCCAGCGTCGTCGCCAGTGTCGGCAGCAGGGCATCGAGCAGCGCGTGCTCGCGTGCGCTGAATTGCTGGAAGGAGGCGACTTCGAGCACGGCCAGCACATTGTCGGCATGGATGATGGGCAGCACGGCGATGCTGGCCGGCGGGCCTTCGCCGAGGCCGGAATTGATGCGGATGTAGTCCTTCGGTGCCGTCAGCGTGATCGGCGCCTTTTCCATCACGGCCTGGCCCACAAGCCCCTCGCCGACGGCGAAGCTGTTGTTCAGATGTTTACGCTCGCGGTAGCCGTAGCTGCCTAGCAGTTGGTAACGGTGCTCGGCATCGGCGACGTAGAAGCCAGCATGGCCGGCCCCGACCGCCGGGGCGACCTTCGATACGACGGTTTGCGCCAGGCTGTGGATATCCTCCGCCTGCTGCAGGGCGGCACCGATGTCGGAGGCATGTGACTTGACCCAGTGTTGATTGTCACTCTGCCGGTAGATGTCCTGCAGCACACCGATGGCGCGCGCCATGACGCCAATTTCGTTCGGGTAGTCCTTGTGCGGAATCGGTGAATCCACCTTGCCTGCCGCCAGATCCTCGACAGATTGGCGCAGACGATCGTTGGGGCGCTGGATCGACAGGCCGATCAGTATGCCCAAACCCCCGGCCAGCACGATGCCCGCAGCCAGCAGCAGGATGGCCAGTCGGCGGGTTTGCTCTGCCTGCGCCCGTGCTTGATCCAGTGCCCTATCGGCTGCCTTCTCCTTCATTTCCGTCAGCTCGTGCAAGCCGCCATCGGCGGCGGCAATGATTGCGGAGAACTCCTTGCTGGTAATGAACTGGGCCGCGGCGGAGGGCTGTGACTTTTCGCGCTGGATCAGTCCCACCGCCTGCTCGATTCCCTCAAGCGCCTTGTTGAGATCGCGCTGAAACACTTCGTAACGTGCAATGACTTCGGGACGGTAAATGCGCTTCCTGGCTTCCACGAGGTCGATCATCAGTTTCTCGCGTGAGCGCTTGATGGTGGCGAGCGCGGCATCGCGTGTCGCATCATCCTGCGAGATCAACATGTGGCGCATGGCTCGACTCATGTAGATCAGGTTGAGGTTCGCGTCCTTGATGTGCGAAATGCCGAGCAAGTCGTTTTCGTACATCTTTTCCATCTCGGCCTCCAGCATGGCCAGGCTGGAAAGAGCATTCATCCCCACAATCAGTGCAATGACCAAACCGGCGGAAAAACCGATGATCAGCTTGGTTGTGAGCCGGAAACGTTCGATGAAAATGAGCAAGGCATTCATAGCAAATTACCTCAATGACGACGCCGGAACAGGCGATGATAGTGGTCGATGGGAACGAACAGTGAATTGCCGACAAAACTCAGCGATTCGGACTGGCCGATGAAAAGCAGGCCCTGCGGGCGCAGGGCGCGGTGGAAGCGGGTGATCAGGTCGTCCTGCAGCTCGGATTTCATGTAGATCAGCAGGTTGCGGCAACTGACGAGATCGAGATTGCTCAACAGTGCGCCGGTGAGCACGTCGCGCTGTTCGTACTTGACGCAGGCGAGCAGGCCCGGTTTGGCGACGTAGTGCTGGCCATGTGCGTCGAAATACTTGTCGCGCACGGCATCGTCCGTTTCCTTGAACGCGGTCTGCCGATAGCTGGCGGCGCGGGCCAGCGCCAGCGCCTCCGGGTTGAGATCGGTGGCGACGATCTCGATGGGGCGGGTGTCGGCAAGCTCGCGCAGCATGATCGCCAGCGTCAGGGCTTCCTCGCCCGAGGCGCAGCCGGGTATCCAGATGCGGGTGGGCTCGCCCTCTGGCTTTCCGGCCAGCAGTTTGGCCAGCGACATCTTCAGCACCTCGAACGACTTTCGGTCGCGGAAGAAGGAGGAAACCGAGACGAGGAACAGATGCTGGAGCGTCTTCAGTTCTTCCGGCTGCTTGCGGGCGAGTGCCAGGTAGTCGGCCAGCGTGGTAACCCCCAGCGTGCTCATGCGCTTGTCGAGACGGCGCAGCAGCGTATCTTCCTTGTAGCTGGTGAAGTCGATGCCGGTGGCTTTATGCACGAGTTTAAGCAGTTGGTCGAAGTGGGATTTTTCGGCGTCCGGCGTCGGCTGCCCAAAAGTCGGCGCTGGTGAGACGGCAGCGGCGCTGATGCCATAACGCGCCGCAAGATGGTTGCCAATGGCATCAATCGGGAGAATTTCATCCACCACGTCGGCGGCGATGGCGGCGCTCGGCATGCCGTCGAACTTGGCCTCGGCCGGTTGTTGGGCAATCGTCAGCCCGCCCTGCGCCCTGATCGCCCGACAACCGGCGGTACCGTCGTAACCGGTGCCGGAGAGCACTATGCCGATAGCGTTACCCTTGCCGGTCTCGGCCAGCGATCCGAACAGGGTATTTACCGAGGGTGTGGACAGGTTCGTCGGCAGCGGTTCCTGCAGGGCGAGCGTGCCGTTCCTGACCACGCCATCCTTGCCCGAGGGAATCACGTAGATCGTGTCGGCAAGCAGCTTCTCGTCGGCGCCGGCCAGCACCACCGGTAATGCCGATTCGCGGTTCATCAGACGCACCACCAGTTCGTCATGGCCGTCCTTCGCCATGTGCTGCGCCACCACATAGGCCAGCCGCCCGGTTGGTCGCATGCGCGCGAACATCGGCAACATGGCTTCGAGGCCCCCGGCAGAGGCGCCGACGCCGGCGATGTGGAGGGGGGCATTCATGGTCGGAGTCACAAATACCCCGCCGGAATGGCCGTGACCTGCGCCGAGAGCGGAATGTCACGCTCCACAAAGCAGACAACGGCGCCCGACCCGACGGTCTTCCCCAGTCGCTCAAGCGTGGCAAACGAATTTGACGCGTTTTGCGACGGAGAGGCGGTTTTCTTGAACTCGACCGGATACAGGCTGTCACCCGATTCGATGAGCAGATCGATCTCGCGCTGGTTGGTATCGCGGTAATAGTAAAACGGTGCTTCCAGACCGTTGTGCCAGTAGCTTTTGAGGATTTCCGCGAACAACCAGGTTTCGAGCATGGCACCCGCCTGGCTGCCGGCTTCGAGGGAGGCCGCGCTGGGCCATTTGGTCAGATAGGCGGCCAGGCCTGTGTCCAAAAAATACAGCTTGGGCGTTTTGACCAGCCGCTTGGTGAGATTGCTGTAATAGGGTTGCAGCAGATGCACCAGCCCCGAGGTTTCCAGCACCGACAACCACGCCTTGGCTGTCTTGTTGTCGATATCGACATCGCGCGCCAGGCTGGCATAGTTGAGCAACTGCCCGGTGCGCGCCGCGACCGCGCCGAGAAAACGATTGAAGGCCAACTGGTCGCTGACCTTGAGCACATCCTGCACGTCGCGCTGAATATAGGTCTGGATGTAGGAGCGATAAAACACGTCGCGGGCAGCCGGCCCCTGTTCGTTGAGGCGTGGGTAGGCCCCAAGCCAGATGCGTTGATAGATTTCCATCAGGGCGTTGCCATTCATCCCGGCGGAAGTCTGGCGTGCATGGCTGATCCATTCCGGAGTCGGTAGAAATGGCTGCGAAGTGGCTGCCCGTCCCTGCAATTCGGCTTGCGAGAAGCCGAGCAGATCGACAATCGCCACGCGGCCGGCCAGGCTTTCCGTCACCCCACGCATCATCTGGAATTTCTGCGACCCGGTCAGCCAGAAAGCACCGTTGGTTTGGGAATGATCGACATTCATCTTGATCGCACTGAACAGCTGCGGTGCGTACTGGACTTCGTCGATCAGGGCCGGTGGTGGCCATGTTTGCAAAAACAAGGCCGGGTCACGCTGCGCCAGACTGCGCGCATCCATGTCGTCGAGCGTGACATAGCGGCGATCGCCACCTGCGCACATCTGGAGCAAAGTTGTCTTGCCGACCTGGCGCGGTCCGGTCAGCATCAGTACCGGAAATCTGGAACTGATACGCTGAACGGTTCTGGCAAGGGTGCGGGGCAGCATGGTTATACGTAGTTTATATTGGAGTTGAGATCCAATATAAACTAATAACTAGTACTTGGCCGTTGGCCGCAATGTTGCAAATCGGGAGACTCATTACCTGTTTAGCGCGGTTAAATCGCATTCAGTTTCTCCAGCGCCGCATCGAAGTCGAAGCCCTCGATGGCTGCTGCCACCGGCTTGAGCTGCTTCGCCAGTGGTGAGTTACCGAGCTTGTCGAGCAGATCGGAGAGCAGGTCGCCGGCCTCGGAATCACTTTCTTCAAGCAGCTGCTTGAGCCGGTCGAGTTTCGCCTTCAGCTCCGCTTCCGGAATCGACGTTGCGGCAGGCACCGCAACTGCCGTCTCGCCAGCGCCGACTTGCGCAAGGCCGGGCATGACCACCGCCAACTCGGCCAAGGCCTTTTTCAGCAAGGCTGCGATCTGCTTCGCCGGCGCCTTGTCATTGCAAGCGTGTTCGAGTTCCCCGGCGGCGGCTTGCAGTGCTTTGGCACCGATGTTGCCGGCGGTGCCCTTGAGCGTATGGGCCGTCCGTGCCGGCGCTACCGGGTCGGCATCCTGCAAGGCGGCAGCGAACAACTCGGCAAACTTGCCTTGACTGTCGCGGAACTTGACCAGCATGCGGATGTAGAGCGATTCCTTGTTGGTGCATGTCGCCAACCCGGCCTTGACGTCGATGCCCGGCAGCGGCGGCAGGCCGCCGACCGGCTTTGGTGCTGCGGCAGGGGCTGGAGCAGGAACTGCTGCAGAAGTCGGCGCTGGCGATACGGCGGCAGCGGTCGCGGCTGTCTGCTTCGGCTTGATCCACTTGGCAATCGTCGCGAACATGTCGGCCACATTGAGCGGCTTGGCGATGTGGTCCCACATGCCGGCTTCGATCACCTTCTCCTTGTCGCCGGCCATCGCATTCGCCGTCATGGCGATGATCGGCAGCTTGGCGAACTGCGGCAGCTTGCGGATTTCGCGCGTTGCCGTGTAGCCGTCCATCACCGGCATCTGGCAGTCCATCAGCACGCCGTCGAAGTTGGCATCCTTGCTCAGGATATCAACCGCCTCCTGGCCGTTGTTGGCGAGCACCACCTCGATACCGGCCTGGGCGAGCAGTTCCATGGCCAGTTCCTGGTTCATTTCGTTGTCTTCGACCAGCACCACCCGCGCGCCCTTGAGCGCGGCCATGGATTCGGCGTAGCTCTCGGTCTTTTCGTCGGCACGGGTTTCGACCAGATCGCCCTTGCCCAGCACTTCGCCAATGGCTTCGAGCAGGGTCGAGGGCGTGACCG
>SXGU01155453.1_pt1 | contig 13206 bp, 11 predicted proteins | sample 3174531 | NCBI WGS metagenome assembly SXGU01 (sample SAMN11356863, study PRJNA531348) | freshwater metagenome | isolation source: freshwater sample F1-140 | place: China: Fuxian Lake, Yuxi | collected 2017-12-25 | reverse complement strand
GGCGAAGTAGCCGGCGGCGTGGTGATCATGCGTTTCGGTGAAAACGCCCTGGCAACCATTGAAGATGTACGTGCGAAACTGGAAGAACTGAAAAAAGGCCTGCCGGCAGGCGTGGAAATCGTCCCGGTCTATGACCGAGGCAGCCTGATCGAACGGGCGGTGGACACCTTGAAAGAGGCGTTGACCCAAGAGCTGATCATCGTTTGCGCCTTGGTGGCCTTGTTTTTACTGCATCTGCGTTCGTCCTTGGTAATCGTGATCACCTTGCCGTTGGGCATCCTAATGGCCTTCATCGCGATGAAATGGCAAGGCATGAACGCCAACATCATGTCCTTGGGCGGTATCGCGCTGGCCATCGGCGATATGGTCGATGGTGGCGTGGTGATGGTGGAAAATGCCCACAAACACCTGGCTGAAGCAGCCGAGAAAAAACAAGCCAAGTTGACTTCACAGGAACGCTGGGAAGCCATCGGCAATGCCTCCCGTGAGGTGGGATCGGGGCTGTTTTCGTCGTTGCTGGTGATCACCGTGTCCTTCCTGCCGATTATTACCATGGAAGCGCAGGAAGGTCGCTTATTCAGCCCATTGGCGTACACCAAAACCTATGCGATGGCCGCCGCCGCGATCTTGACCATCACGCTGGTGCCGGTGTTGATGGGGTATTTTGTGCGCGGCAAGATTATCCCCGAGCAAAAAAACCCGATTAATCGGATTTTGCATGCCATGCATTCGCCGGTTTTAAAAGTGGCGATGCGCTGGCGGGGTGCCACGCTGATCGTGGCGCTGCTGTTAATGGCCTCCACGCTTTATCCCTTATCCAAATTGGGCAGTGAATTCATGCCGCCCTTGGATGAAGGCGATATTTTGTATATGCCCACCACCTTTCCGGGCATCTCCATCACCAAAGCTAGGGAAGTCTTGCAACAGACCGATAAGATCATTAAGACCTTTCCCGAGGTGCATCATGTGTTCGGCAAGATTGGCCGGGCTGAAACCGCCACCGATGCCGCACCGTTGATGATGGTGGAAACGACCATCAAGTTAAAGCCGCGAGAACAGTGGCCTGATCCAAGCAAAACCACCCGGCAACTGATGGATGAAATGGACAAGGCCATTCATTTTCCCGGTTTGGCCAACGCCTGGACCATGCCCATCAAAACCCGAATCGACATGCTCTCCACTGGCATCAAGACCCCGGTGGGTATCAAGGTGTCCGGTCCCGATCTGAATGTCCTGCAATCCCTGTCGCTGCAAATCGAACAGGCGATGAAAACCTTGCCTGATACGCTATCGGCCTACGGTGATCGAGCCGTCGGTGGCTATTTCCTGGATTTTGATATTAACCGCGAAGCGGCCGCGCGTTATGGCTTAACCGTCGGCGATGTGCAGGATGTGATTCAAAGTGCGATTGGCGGCATGAATATCACCGAAACCGTCGAAGGGCTGGAGCGCTATCCCGTGAATCTACGCTATCCGCGCGATCTGCGGGATAACCCGGAAGCCTTGCGACGAGTGTTGATTTCCACCCCGACAGGCAGCCAGATTCCTTTGACAGCAGTGGCAGACATCAACTTTAAACGCGGCACGGATGTCATCAAGACCGAGGATGCACGGCCCAACGCCTGGATTTATGTGGACCTTAAAATCTCTGACATCGGCGGTTATGTGGAGCAGGCAAAAAAGACCTTAGCCGAAACTGTCACGATACCGGCAGGTTATACCGTCACTTGGTCCGGTCAATTCGAATACATGGAACGGGCGGCGGAACGCTTGCGCATCGTGGTGCCCATCACGCTACTGCTGATTTTTATCCTGCTGTATACCGCCTTTCGTAATATCACCGAACCGACTATCGTGATGTTGGCGATTCCATTTAGCCTGATTGGTGGCATTTGGTTCATCTACTGGTTGGGATACAACCTGTCGATTACCGTCTATGTCGGTTTTATCGCGCTGGCCGGCACGGCGGCGGAAACCGGGGTGATGGTGCTGAGCTTTATCGATATTGAAATCGATAAGCTGCGGGCGCAAAAACAGGCGCCACTGACCGGCGAGGAAATCCGAGCGGCCAGCGAAGCCGCGACGGCTCTGCGTGTCAGGCCAGTAGCAATCACCTCGCTGGCCAACATTATCGGCTTGATACCCATCATGACGGCAACCGGCACCGGTGCGGACGTGACCCAACGCATCGCGGCGCCGGCGCTGGGGGGCATGCTGACGGTGTTGGTATTAAGCCTTCTGGTGTTTCCGGTGATTTACAGCCTGGTGTTGCAGTTCCAAGAACGGTTTCGATACCCATAGTCCTGAGATGTTACTGATGCTTTCATCAATACATTAGGCTCACGGAGAAATTTGATATGGCTTCATGTTGTGAAAATAACTGCGCAATCGAGAAATTGCGCGAACGACAACGTGGCACGCTTAAAGCGGTACTCGTTATTAATGCCGTTATGTTTGTGGTCATTGTCGGCGGAGCTGTTTACGGAAAATCAACGGCGCTGCTCTCGGACAGTCTGGATAATCTCGGCGATGCACTAACGTATGGTTTAAGCCTTTACGCCGTTTCCAAAGAAGCGGCCACTAAGGCGAAAGTGGCCTTATTTAAGGGTAGTTTGATATTGATCGGGGCGTGTGTGGTCTTGGCGCAAATCATTCAGCGGCTGATTGAGCCTGTACTGCCATCTTACGAGATCATGGGCATTTTCAGTTTGGCGGGCCTGGCTGCAAATTCGCTATGTCTATTTCTGCTGTGGAAGCACAGAAATGAAGACATCAACATGAGCTCGGTATGGGAATGTTCAAGAAATGACATCGCATCAAATCTATCGGTATTTATCACAGCGGGAGCAGTTTGGTACTTTGAATCGGGATGGGCGGATATTGTCGTCGCATCCTGTCTGGTTATGCTGCTGCTGAATTCTTCTTTCCGCGTTATCCGCTCCGCGCTCAAAGAAATTAATTATTCGAAAATTTAAATTATCTGGAAATCACCTATGAAAACAAAATTTCTGATCACTTTGCTTTTAACGACCGGCTTACTAGCCGCCTGTAGCGAAATCAATCCTCATTCGATGGATTTTGACCTGGCCGTACAGCATGAGGCATTGGTAAAACACTACGAAGATACCGCTAAGGAGATGCAAGCCAAGGTTCAGGAACACAAGCTGCTTTTGAGCCAATACCAGGCCAAAAGCTATCTTTACGGCCGGCAAGCCGAAGGGTTTAAAGAACATTGCCAATCATTGATCAATGCCTACGAAGAAGCGGCGGAGGAAAATTTGAAGATGGCAAATTTGCATCGCCAGAAAGAGTGAGGGGGTGAGACATGACTATCCGTTGGCATAAATCAATTTTAATCACCTTAGTCGGTGTGCTTTTCTTGCTCGAAGGGTGTGCCGTTACCCAGCCCGCATTCTACCGGGCTTCGGGATTGACGCCCAAATCCATAGGTCAGATTACGCTACTGCCAGCCATTGATGCGCGAATAGACCAGCAGGTCGCGGTTCCTCTCGAAGAACGCTTGCGCCAAAAGGCGGCAACGATCCTGAAGCGGAAAGGATACCCGGTGGTTCTGAGTGATTCGGGCGAGAGCACTGTCCTGACCAACGATAGTCTACGGGCCGCCGATCCTGCCTTGATAAAACGCCTTGGTCCGCCGGATGCACGCTGGATCATGGTCTTGGCCCTTATCGAGCTCAATGTGGTTGGCAGCAACGATAAGGTGGAAGTGGCAGGCTTTCTATACGACAAGGAGAAGGGCTTGCTGCTATGGCGGGACAGCACTATTTGTTTGGTCGGGGATGGCGGGATATTGAGCGGGTTGATAAACGATAAAAGGGTCGATCTAGCGGTTTCGACCGCAGTGGATTCGTTATTGGGCAGTATTCCGGAATAGGGGCTTGTTTTGATAATCCCACGCTGTCACCGGTCGTTATCTCTGCCGTCACCAATATGGTTAAAGGGAGGTGGGTCATGATGAATACATGGCACAAGCTATCAGCAATCGAAACCGCAGGCTTGCTTGCGACCGATATGGAACAGGGACTTTCCAGCGAAGACGCGAAAAACCGACTTGCTCGGTATGGGCAAAATAAACTGCATAAGGGCAAGCGATTTTCGGCTTTGGTGATTTTTATCAGCCAGTTTAAAAGTCTCGTTATTTGGGTACTGATGGGTGCAGCGGCTGTTTCCGTTGCACTCGGTGAAGTGATCGATGGTCTTGCCATCATCGCTATCGTGATCTTGAATGCGGTCATTGGCTTTCTCCAGGAGTATCGGGCCGAGAAAGCGGCCGCCGCACTCGCTCGTTTAACCGCGCCGCATTGCCGAGTGATTCGGGATGGCCATAGCCTGGTGGTCACCACATCTGAGGTCGTTCCTGGCGATCTACTGTTACTCGAAGCGGGCGATTTGGTTGCGGCGGATGCCCGCCTTATTCAAGCTTCCGTGTTTCGTGTCAATGAAGCCCCGCTCACGGGGGAATCGCAAGCCGTGGCTAAGTTTACCGTTAGTCTGGTATTGGACACACCGCTGGCTGAGCGGCGCAATATGGTTTTTCTCGGGACCAGTGTGACTGGTGGTTCCGCTCGCGCAGTGGTGGTCAACACCGGCATGGAAACCGAACTGGGTCGCATCGCGAAACTGCTCGAATCGGCCGAAAGCGGAGAAACCCCTTTACAACGCCAACTGGAGCGGGTTGGGCGCCTGTTGTTGATAGCGTGTTTCGGCATTGTCGGCTTGATTTTCGGTCTGGGAGTATGGCGAGGCATCGCCCCCTTTGAGCTTTTCCTAAGTTCGGTGAGTCTTGCGGTCGCGGCGATTCCCGAAGGGCTGCCAGCGGTGGTAACGATTGCGCGGGCATTAGGCGTACAGCGAATGGTTCAACGGCATGCCTTGGTGCGACGCTTGGCTTCGGTCGAAACATTGGGCCGTGCGCAGGTGATTTGTACCGACAAGACCGGCACGCTGACGATGGGTGAAATGACGGCCCGCAAGTTGGTGACCTCGCAAAACCTCTATCGTGTTACCGGTGAAGGTTACGCCACGGAAGGCACATTTTTCTCTGGCAACATGGAAAGTTTCCCTTCGGAAAGCCCCGAATTATTCGCCTTGCTGCGAGCATCGGCGGCATGCAACGATGCCGAACTCACGCTAATCGATGGCCGATCTACTGTAGTAGGCGATCCTACCGAGGGGGCGTTATTGGTGGCCGCCGAGAAAGCGAATATTACGAGGTCTGCCATTGAAACGGACATGCCGCGTTTGGCGGTGATCCCTTTTGATTCCGACCGCAAGCGCATGAGCGTTATCCGTCGTCAGACCAATTTCCCCTGGGCCTTTGTCAAAGGTGCTCCCGAAGTCGTTCTTAGCCGTTGCACGTTGATTCGCACCGACCAAGGTGTCAGGGCATTGACTGAAATCGACCGCACTCATTTTTTTCAGGCCAATCGCTTACTGGCCAACGATGCGTTGCGAGTGCTGGCCGTGGCAGAGCGTCCACTAGAAGGCATCCATTTCGGTACGGGCGTATTCGGTAGTGATGTCGAGATCGAACAGCAGCTTATTTTGCTAGGACTCGTTGGCTTACAGGACCCACCGCGTGGTGAAGCCAGAGAGGCCGTCAGCAAATGCAAACGGGCAGGGATCAAAACGGTGATGATCACCGGCGATCATCCGGATACCGCGCGGGCCATTGGCTGCGAATTAGGGATTATGGATAAGGGCGATGAAGTTCTGATTGGTGCCGAGATAGACCACTTGGACGATGCTGAGTTAAAGGAACGCGTGCCGCATGTTTCGGTGTATGCACGGGTAACCGCCGAGCATAAACTGCGTATTGTGCGGGCATGGAAAGCGACTGGGGCGGTTGTCGCGATGACGGGAGACGGCGTGAACGATGCGCCGGCTATCAAAGAAGCATCCATCGGAATCGCCATGGGCATTACCGGTACGGAAGTGACCAAAGAAGCCGCCGACATGATTGTCGCCGATGATAATTTTGCTTCCATTGTCGCCGCCGTTGAAGAAGGACGCGGCATTTATGACAACATCGCCAAAACCTTGGCTTACCTGTTGGGCAGTAGCACCGGCGAGTTGTTGGTGATGTTGGGTGCGGTGCTGCTGGGTTGGCCATTACCGCTTTTACCGTTACACCTGTTGTGGATCAACCTGGTCACCGATGGTTTTGCGGCCTTGGCCCTTTCCACCGATCCGATTGATCCAGGGGTATTGAATCGCCCGCCTCGACAGGCTCAGTCCCAGTTACTCAACCGGCATTTGTTTTATCTGACTTTATTCACCGGTTTGTTAGCCGCGAGCGTCACGCTCGGCGTGTTTGCCTATGAACTGCATGTGGTTGGCAATACGCTAGATCAAGCTCGCGATGCCGCCTTTACCGCTCTGGTGATTACCGGTTTGCTGCGTGCCTTCGGTGCGCGAAGCGAGCAACGTGTCATCTGGCAAATCGGCTTGTTTTCCAATCTGCGCTTGTTTCTGATTGTCGCCGTGTGTTTCAGCTTACAGTTGGCGATACACCATATTTCGGTGTTGCAAACCCTGTTTCAGATCAAATCGGTGTCGTTGCATCAGTGTGTCGTCTGGATCGGGGTTGGATTTATACCCTTGGCAATCTTAGAGCTCAGAAAAATCCTGCTTAATCGTGCTAAAAAGTTTGCTTAGAACAATGAAAACCAAGCAATCACGTTGCCATCAGCCTAAAAAGATGAAATCGCCACAAGCGATGTCCACCAATCGGTTTATCCACCGAAAAATTCTGACCCGATTGTTTTTAGGCTGGTTGTTCCTGAGTGTAACGGTAGGCGGTTCCACTTTATGGCTGGAGATCAAGAGGGCCGAGCAATTGGTTCATGCCCTTGCGCTGAAGGAATCAGCGATATTCAGCGGAGCATCGGCCCATAATCTGGAACAACTCGATGCCCAATCGACCGAACACCTGACGCAGCTAGCCGAACAGCTGGTTAGCCAGCATTTTCTGATTGTCGAATTGTACGACCGCAACAAACAATTAAAACTCGAAGCCGTTCGCCAAGGACAGGAATTGGTCGAGCAATTCATCGATCAATATCGCCATCAATTTCCACAGGCCGACGAGTTTACTCATGACCTGCATTTTATTCATGGGCAGTTGTGGCTGGTGACACTGGTTCCACTACGTGGCGAACAGGATTCGCCCATGGGTTATTTCGAGGGTGTTTATCAGGTTGATCCGGAAACGTTTGCCATGTTGAAGCAAAACCTAATCCGTATGCTGGCCTTCGTGACGCTAGGCATTTTCTTTACCAGCCTCTTGATGTATCCGATTGTCCTGACACTCAATCGAGGCGTCATCAGGCTTTCCGGCGAACTCTTACAAGGCAATCTTGAACTGATGAATGTACTGGGCTGTGCCATCGCAGAACGCGATTCGGAAACCAACCATCATAACTATCGAGTGACTTATTACGCGCTACGGCTTGGCGAAGCGATTGGATTGCCTGAAGAAAATATGCGCGATCTAATTGCGGGGGCTTTTTTGCACGATGTTGGCAAGATCGGCATCCGCGATCCGATTTTACTGAAACCGGAAAAACTGACAGTGGATGAATTCGAGGTCATGAAAACGCATGTGGCATTAGGCGTGGAAATTCTAAACAAATCGCACTGGTTAACCGGTGCGCGGGATGTCGTGGAGTTTCATCATGAAAAATATGACGGCAGCGGGTATTTGCAAGGCCTTACAGGGAACACCATTCCACTAAACGCGCGAATATTTGCTATAGGGGACGTGTTTGATGCGCTGACCTCGCAACGTCCGTACAAGGAAGCGTGGCCCGTAGTCGATGCTATTTCCAAGCTCGTAAAAGAAGGCGGTAGCCACTTTGACCCTCGGCTGGTAACGATTTTTGCCAAGATTGCTCCGCGTCTTCATCAAGAGGTGAATGATTTAGACGAATCTCAACTGGAGGCAATGCTACAACGCCTCGTTGGCGAATACTTCTTGAATACAGCTTTTAAGGTTCGAAAGGCAAGAGATGAATTTGCTCGCACATCAGCTTAGGAAATTGACCCAATGCGGTGCAGTAACACCTTGGTTTGCACCAGTATTGCGCAATAGGCCGTGAGAGTATGTAAAGACGAATTTAACTCATTGATTTTAATAATGGCACTATTTGTGCTTGAAATATAAAGATTTATAGAATGGATTGATGTCATTTCTAATTTTTCATCACTCCATGAGCTATAAAAACAGGACGAAATTAACGATTAATAACAACTAAATCTGGAGAAAATCTATGAAAACAAAACTATTGATTACCCTATTGTTAGGTGCTGGCATCTTAGTGGCATGTAGTGAGATGAACCCGCATCCGATGGATATGACTCAAGCCGTTCAAAGCGCAACGACCAAAGCTGATCACGAGGCATTGGCGAAACATTACGAAGAAGCGGCCAAAGAACTGCAACTTAAAGTTGAAGAGCACAAAAAACTGCTTAGCCAATACCAGTCAAAAAGTTATCTTTACGGTAAACAGGGCGACACTTTGGTCAGCCATTGCCGAGTTCTTATTAACGCCTATGAAAAAGCCGCCGAGGCCAATTTGAGTATGGCAGCAATGCATCGCCAGATGTAAGTGATTTGTGCTGCTTGCCAAGAAGAATCATGGCAAGCAGCCGCTGAACTATATTGTTCAATTTGTTAGTCGGACAATTATTAAGGGTTCTGTCGTTGATTTGACTGTCCGCTGTATGATGGGACCGGACTGTCAATGAGTTGGATGGCGAACGGCTGCTTGGGGTCGGTTGCGACAATTTGCGAATTTTATAAGCCGACATTCGCTACTGGTACATAAATTTTGCGGTTCCGGTTTACACGCCTTCCAGACTGATTTGCTTGAAGGAACATGTTGAAACTGCGATCATCAACGCCTAGTTTTTACATCCCACCTTTTGAGGAAACCATGCATAAATCCGAACTCATTGACGCCATTGCCAGCCATGCGAATCTCAGTAAAGCCGATGCCGGGCGGGGCTTGGATGGCATCCTCAGTGCCATTCAAAATACCTTGAAAAACGGCGATTCGGTATCGTTAGTGGGGTTTGGCACTTTCGAAGTCAAGGAACGTGCCGAGCGTCAAGGCCGCAATCCGCAAACCGGCGCTGGACTGACCATTGCTGCGGCAAAACTACCAGGCTTTAAAGCCGGAAAGGCTTTAAAAGACGCCGTTAACGGTTAAATTCTCTTGAGAAATAGAGGGCGTTGAGTGGCTCGAAGTCCTCTTGAAACTGCGCTATGATTCGACGATTAACTCACCGTCGAACCTTCGACATTTCAGATGACAAAATCGGAACTGATGGGTGCGCTGGCCGCCAAGCAAGCGCACCTGCTGCAAAAAGACGTAGAGCTCGCTGTCAACACTATCATTGATGTTTTGACTACCGCTGTCGCCACTGGCGAACGAATTGAAATTCGTGGATTTGGTGGTTTTTCAACGATTCCCCGCAAAGCCCGTATGGGTAGGAATCCCAAGACCGGGGAGTCTGTCAGTCTACCGAGTCGGCACACCGTTCATTTCAAACCGGGTCTTGATTTGCGCAACCGGGTCAATGCTTCGAAACTGGCGTTCCCCACCATTAAAGACCTTTAACCCTGTCCTGGGATCAGATTAACTATCCCCGGTACTTACGGCGCGATCCCTACTGACTGCCAAAGAAATTCATAGGAAACCGGAGGGCGGTGTTGCGCTTTGGCTTGCTGGGCTTCGCCATGTTCGTAGGTGTGCAGCAAGAATTTGACTTGTTCCAATCCTTCCGGGGTTCTGATGGCCTCGCGCGGCGTTTGATTGTTCAATATCGGTAATGGCTTGTCAGCCCAGTCAGCGTAAAGCTGCCGAATTCTTTTCTCTATGAGCTCGCCTATTATCTCGGGTGGCAGGGGTATCGGTTCCGACCTTTCCGGGATGTCATGAGGCTGCATATTAGCCAGCATGCCTTTGGGGGCGGCCAGTTCCCGGCTGATAAAGGCCACCGTAGTGCCTGAAACCGCTTCGAACCAAGGTCTGCCTTTGTCCGCATACTGTTGAGTATGATAGGACACTTTGATTCGATCCTGGCGTTTGCTGGGATGAATACTGAGACTTTGCCGTGTCAGCCCATCTTCGCCTACAAATATACGGCTCCAACCTGCATCACGATTGCCTTCGATATCCGCTGCCCTGGTCAAGGCCTGGTCCAATGCGTCCCAGTCCAGAACCCGGTAATGATCAGTCACGAACAGCAGCGATTCACCCGTGACATGATCAACCACTGGCGGCATTTCAAAGGCCCTGACAAATAACTGGAGCCAGTGAAACGGGATGATGGCACTAGTGATTTCCTTGGCGAGAGCAGAATCCGGCTCGACGCCCTCTAATTCGTCTTTGAGTTCTTCCAACAAATCCCAGCTTTGTTGGCGGGGGAAAGAGTAAACGGCGCCGGACAGTTCAAAATGAGCGTCAAACGGCACGATGCGTGCCGCGATCAGGTCATACCGGTTAGCTTGTTGTGAGCCTGATTTTTCCTGGACGAGAACGGGCGGGCGTTCGGGCAGCATCACATCCCTTAATGTCAGGCATTTGCCGGGCACCACCGCCACAATTTCGTAAAGCCTGAGGGGTAGTGCTGTTAGACGCTCAAGCCATTGTCGCTGTTCAGCAGACAATAGCGGACCACCCTTTCCAAGTAACAAATCCGCAACGCGATAGTCCTGGTCTTTGAGGGTCAGCACGCCATCTGCCAGCAGCCATTCCATGGCATTGATCATAATGCCGGTATACGAGTCCTCGGGTAGGTCCTGAAGCTCGGCATATTCATCGTCGTCGAGTCCACCAAAAAAACCTTCATCAATCTCGGCACGGGCCGGCTGCTCATACTTCGTGAAGAGCCACTGGATGGCTTTCGGGACGGCTTCAGCCCGATCATGCGCAATCTGGGCGTCTGCTGTCTTCAAGCAGCACTGCTTATATTTTTTACCGCTGCCACAAGGGCAGGGATCGTTTCGGCCTAGTTTTTTCATGTCAGGGTGACTTTAAGCCAACCCCAGGATTATTGCATTGAAATTTTTGCAGCATAGCCCGGCAACCCGACACGACTTTCTTCCTTTCCAATTACTTTCTTTATATGTCGGGTGACATAAAAAATGAAAAGTGGTCGATTGATTTTAAAGTGATTTTTCATTATTTGTGTCACAAGCTATACCCGCTTTTGACACAAATAATGAAATATTCCGGATTTTGTGCCACTAATATTGAAAACTTTCGCACCCTTCATTTTGGTAGAGCGAATTCGGCCAAAACTGGCTTCCGCCCATATTTGGTTAAGGGCAGAATTTCAACAGAATTCAGACTGTTGATTTGAAGGCACGAAATTAAATATTCATGCCCTCAAATCCTTCAATAGTTAAGACTGAGTTTATTGGGTACCTGCCATTTGATGATGCATTTTAGCCATCGCTGTATTGGCATCAACTGCTTTTTGGTAGGAGCTGATTAGCGATTGGCAATGTTCTAGGAACATTTCGGATTGCTTGCCGTACAGGTAGCTGTGCTGCTTGTACTGTTGCAGAAGCTTTTTGTGTTCTTCCACTTTAACTTCGGCATCCTTTGCGGCTTGTTCATAATGAGTCGCCAAAGACTCATGGTCATCCTTGGTTTTAGCGCTTTGGATAGCTGCGCTCATATCCATGGGATGGGGGTTTTGTTGGCAACCTGATAAAACTCCCAGCGTTAAAGACGTGACGACCAACAATTTAGTGATGGTTTTCATAAGATCTCTCCAGTTAAGTTAAATTCTTCAGACAGCAATCAAAATGCCGTCCTGCTTCGTAAAAGGGTGTTGTTTAATGCATCATTTGGACTGTACTTATCGTCATAAACCTCCTGGATCTATGAATGTGAAATTTACTGGCTTGGGCTCATCGTGGTCTCAACGAATGGCCTTTCAACAGCGCATAAATTGCAGGGATTACGATTAGCGTCAGCAGCATTGAGGAGATCATCCCTCCCACCATAGGGGCGGCAATGCGCCGCATCACTTCCGATCCGGTTCCATTACTCCACATGATGGGTAATAGACCTGCCATGATGGCGGCCACTGTCATCATCTTGGGCCGCAGCCGTTCTGCAGCACCTGTAATTACACAGGTGTAGAGTTCGTTCAGCCCCATTTCCTTACCCTGTTGCCTGCATTCTTCGATTTTGGCTTGATAGGCGTGATCCAGGTAAATTAGCATAATCACTCCGGTTTCGGCAGCCACCCCGGCCAGTGCGATAAAGCCGACACCCACTGCCACGCTGACGTTATAGTTCAACGCCCACAGTAACCAGACGCCGCCTACCAGGGCGAACGGCACCGACAACATGACGATTAGGGTTTCCGTCATACGGCCAAAGTTCAGGTACAGCAGGATAAAAATGATCAGCATGGTCAATGGTACGACTATGTTCAAGCGCTCAACGGCACGCTCCATATACTCGAATTGCCCACTCCAGGTTATGTAATAACCGGTAGGCATCTGCACGGCTTTCTCGACTGCGAGTTTGGCATCATGAACATAGCTGGCAATATCACGATCCCGCAAATCGACAAAGATATAGGCGGAGAGCAGAGAGTTTTCGGTACGAATACCCGGTGGTCCTTTGGATAAGCTCAAATGTGCAACCGACGATAAAGGAATCATGGCACCGTCAGCAGTCGTTACCAGTAAGTGATTGCCTATGGCACTAGGACTGTTCCTGAGTTCGCGGGGATAACGCACTATCACGCCAAAGCGTTCCCGGCCTTCAACCATAGTGGTCACCATTTCACCGCCAATAGCGGTTGAAATCAGATTTTGAATGTCGCCGACCAGCAAACCATAGCGAGCCAAAGCGTCATAATCTGGATCGATATTCAGATAATACCCCCCGGTAATCCGCTCGGCATAAGCACTGGTGGTGCCGGGTACGTTCTTGATGGCTTGTTCGATTTGCTGGGCTAGCCGTTCCATTTCAGCTAGGTCGTTACCGAACAATTTTACGCCAACAGGCGTCCTAATACCGGTTGCCAACATATCGATGCGATTTTTGATCGGCATGGTCCAGGCATTGCTGACGCCAGGGATTTGCAGAGCCTGATCCATTTCTGTAATCAATTTGTCGACGGTCATGCCCGGCCTCCACTGCGATTCCGGTT
>SXGU01316331.1_pt1 | contig 13210 bp, 14 predicted proteins | sample 3174531 | NCBI WGS metagenome assembly SXGU01 (sample SAMN11356863, study PRJNA531348) | freshwater metagenome | isolation source: freshwater sample F1-140 | place: China: Fuxian Lake, Yuxi | collected 2017-12-25 | reverse complement strand
CGGTAGCCGCCGCCGGCCTTGCGGATGACCTCGAACAGGACGCGGGTGGCGTCGAGATTGATACGGTAACCCTTCTCGAAGTCCTTTTCAGCTTCGCCGGAGACGATGGCGGCCAAATGAAAGATCAGATCGGGTTTGGTTGCGAGGAGCTTTTCAGCCTCGCCCGCCGCCGAGAGGTCGCCGACGAATGTTTCAACCGGAAAGCTGGTCTCCGACGGAGGAGGGGGTATCACCGTATCATAGCGGGTCAGGCGGGTGATGGCTCTTCCGTCCAGCACTCCATCACCCCCCAGCCGGGCAATAAGCTTTGCGCCAAGCATTCCACCGGCACCGATAACCACAATATGCACGTGAACCTCCGAAGTTGAATGGTGCCGGCGAAGGCTGCTCCACTGACGGGTCTTTCCCTGGCTTGAGCCGCACGATAGCCGGAGGCGTGGCACAGGCTCAAGGGGTCTATGGTGGAGAATTTGTCGGGCGCGACACGGGGCTCTGACAGCTAGAGTGGCGCCAGCGGACGCGCAGGCACCTTCACCAATGCCTCACCCTCCAGCACCGTGGTGTCGCCCACCCGGCAATGGCAGAGCAATCTCACCCGGCGGCTTTTTTCCACCAGTTCGACCACTTCCACACTGGCATTGACGATGTCGCCGATCTTCACGGGAGCCCTGAAATTCAGGGTCTGCGAAAGGTAGATTGCCCCTGGTCCGGGAAGCCTGGTTCCGATTACCGCTGAAATCAGGCTTGCCGTGTAAAGACCGTGGGCGACGCGGCCGCCGAAGGGGGTCTTCGCCGCGAAATGTTCCGAAAGATGAATGGGATTTCGGTCGCCGGTAATTTCAGCGAAGCCCACCACGTCAGAGGATTTTACCTCTTTCTCATAACTCTCGGTCAACCCGATCAAGAGATCTTCGAAGTACAGCGTGCGGGTTGGCGGCAGCATGATCCAGACTTCCCTCCTTCAACAAGCCGCATGAATAGCGCAAATGAGGGAGGATGCAACATCACCGGGGAGGCGGCACGGCTCCAATGGGGAGGCGGCAATGGACTCGTGTTTCCCGCCGCGCGGCTGAAACGGTTCAACATCCATCTTCATCGTCTTTCGCGCCTTGCTGATATTCCAGTGCCGAAACTGGCAAATTGGCGATTCGACACTAATAGATTGATCTCAAAGGAGTTCGGGGCAATAACAGGTGCTGGCGAGGGTGCAATGTCATTTTTGATCGAGACTCCTGATAAGGCGATTGTGCGGGCGGCGCCAATTTTCTCGGGCCTGCCCCAGCCGACTTTCGAGGCGTTGCTCAGCGGCGCTACGGCGAAAGTGGTTTCGCGGGGCGAATTGCTTTTTGTGCAGGGAGATCCCGTCAACTACTTCTTTGTGGTGCTTGAAGGCTGGGTGAAAATCTACCGGCTGACGCCATCGGGCGGCGAGGCCGTGGTTGCTGTCTTCACCCGTGGACAGAGTTTTGCCGAAGCGGCGGCCTTTGTCGGCGGGCGTTTCCCGGCAAGCGGCGAGGCGGTAACCGAAGGCCGCCTGCTATGTGTACAGAGTGGCAATCTTCTCCGCTTGATCCGGGAAAACGCCGAGATCGGCCTGGCCATGCTGGCATCGACGTCCATGCATCTCCACATGCTGGTCCAGCAGATCGAACAGCTCAAGGCCCATACGGGCGCCCAGCGGGTGGCTGAATTCCTCTCATCCCTGTGCAAGGATCAGACAGGTACCTGCCGGTTGAGCTTGCCCTATGACAAGACCTTGATTGCCGGACGCCTCGGCATGCAACCCGAAAGTCTTTCGCGGGCCTTTGCAAGGCTCAAGCAAATTGGCGTCAGCATCGAACAGAACATCGCCGTGATCGAGGATATCAGCAAGCTGCGGCGCTACTTTGACGAGAAGCCGGAATAGGGTCAATGGACGCGCGACTGGAAATCGTACTGGCAGCAATTGACGATGTGAATGCGGCCGATCCCGTCTCTGTCGACGCCGATGGCAAGACACTTCCACGGGCACTGCTCTATGGGAAGCGCATGTCAGCGGCACTTGCGGATTTCATGCCGGACGCGCCGGAAGTGCTGCGCATTGCGGCGCGGGCCCAACACATCGAACGCTGGACTATTCCCCGCGCAAGCTATGCGGAAGGACGTATCGCCTATCTCAAGTGGCGCAAGGACCTGCAGCAACACCATGCGAAAAGGTGCGGCGAGCTGATGAGGAACGCGGGTTATGGAGAGAGTGAAATAGAGAAGGTTGGCGCCCTGTTGCGCAAGGAGCGCCTCAAATACGAGCCGCTCGCGCAAGCCCTGGAGGATGTGATCTGCCTGGTGTTCCTGAAACATGAGGCTCCGGACTTCATCGCCCTTCACGATGATTCAAAGGTGCGCGACATTCTGGCGAAGACAGCACGCAAGATGTCGGCGCTGGGGTTGGCCGAAGCTGGAAAGCTAACCCTCGATGCCCGTCTGGCAAGGCTCCTGACAGAAACCCTGGCGTCGCCCAGCATGGACTAGACGCCCAGCTGCCTGTGCAACCGGGCATCCTTCGATTTGAAGTGGTTGACGAACCAGTCCCGGACGGTGAGCGCGAGGCCCTGCGCATACGAGGTGGACGGGTCATCCTGCTGTGCATCCATGATATCGCGGATCTCGTCGAGCAGTTTTTCGTGCTCGGCCTTGTGGGCCTCATACTCATCATAGGCGTGCTTGCGCATGATCGATTCCTCCAACGCGAAGTGGGCGGCGATCCTGGCGAATACCTCGCCCAGAAACTCCGCGATGCGCGCCCGGTCAGCGCCACCCGCGACACTCTCATGCAAACTGTTGATGAGACCCACGAGTTCTCGGTGTTCTTGGTCGACGTCGGCGACGCCGGTTTCAAATTCCTTGCGCCATTCGATCAGCGGCATTGTTTTCTGCTACCTGAAGAGGAAGCCTCCCTGTTCGGCTTTGAAATCAATGGCGAGGTTTTGCCACGGTGCTAGTTCGGTTTCAAATCTGCTCTCGTAGTCGAAACCGTCAGTGCGCTTGCTGTCGCGAAGCCTTGCCAGAATGACATGCTTTCCAGCGGGTACAATGAATTTCTTGTAGGTCTGGGCCTGGCCATCGCCGGAAAGGCCGCTGGGTTTCAAGACCTCTTCGTAAAGTGGGACTCCGTCAATCATGAGTTGGACCAAAATGGGCTGGCGTTCCCGCGAGCAATTGCTGGGTTTGCGTTTGTTGCTTGGCAGCTTCGCGAGTTCCTCCGAGGTCAGTTTGTGGCAATCCTCAAGGCGCGCGCCGCCGTGGTTGAAGGCGAGTTTGATCTGGGCGGTGTTCTCGGGAGCTTGGTGGTAGGCAGGCCAGCTTGCGAACCCACCGATGGCGGCGGCAAAGAGGGCGTAGAACAGGGCCTGTCCGGCGTATCGTAGCAAGCTAAACATTGGGACTCTCTTCGGGCACCGCGACCCGGACGACGCGGCTCTTGGGTCTGAAAGGACCAAGTGGTGCAAGGCGTTCGCCGAATTTGGTGATCTCGCGGCGCAGCGCAGCACCGCCGAGCCTTCCAGCCCAAACGACCACGAAACGCTCGCGCGGCACACGTCCCCGGAGGTGGGGGTCGCGCACGGCGGCAAGCCGGTCCTTGGTCCATCTGGGGCCAAATCTGTTGTGGCAGCTATTGTCACCGCAGCCGGCGAGGACGACGCCATCCGCCAGGTTCCGGCTGATCACATAATCGATGAAGGAAGGCGGCAATTGCCCTGTACAGTTCAAGGAAACGACACCGACGCTGGCAGATCGGCAGGCCGCTGCCACGCCGGCATTGGTGCAGCCGAAAACCATGATGCGGGCGGGGCCATCCAGGCGCGCACTTTCCGCATCGACGTCTTTCCGGATTGCCGCGATCGAGCGGTCGGGGAGATCGATGCCGGGCACAAGGTCGGACATGCGGCGAAACGGCGTCGATGTCGGGCAGGAACCCGCGCAGATACCGCAAGAGACGCAGAGGCTGGGGTTGACCGCCGCTTCGCCCTCGAAGGCCTTCCCATCGATGCGCATCTGCATGGTGATGGCGTTATAGGGGCAGTCATTCATGCAGCGGGCGCAACCGTTGCAATTGTCGAGGTTGACCACGGCAGGCATTTGCCGCCGCAAGGGCGGGAGCCAGGGAAACGCCCCGAATATGACCATAAGGGCCACGGCGGAGCTCCAGGTCACGGTGCCGGGCAAGGTTTCCAGCAGGGGGTAGGCGCCGAGATAGAACCAGTCCAAGCCAATACGGCCTGGAACCTGGGCTAGGTTTGCCGCACCCTGACTGGTAGCGGGATATACTGCCGAGAGCGCCAGCAATGCCAGTCCAGTTCCGGCGGCCAGTCCCCGGGGCGGATTGATGCGTGGCCTGCTCACTCGCTGCAGATGGAGCCACAGGACGACAAGTGCGATGAGCGGGATCGCGATATGCATGAAGATCATCAATGTGAAAAAACGGCTTTCAAGCGTCTCCGGCGAGAGGAAGTTGCGGGCAACCGGTTGCCCGAAGAACGGCAGGTGGTCCAGCCACTCCGTTGAAACAATGGCGACATACTGGGCAAGTTTGTCCCAGACCAGCCAATAGCCGCTGATTCCCGCGATGTACACCAGCAACAGCACAGGTATGCCAGTCGCCCAACTGAACCAGCGTACACCGCGGTAGCGGTCGAGCGAAAACTCGCGCAGGACATGAAGCAGCATGACGGCGACCAAGGCATCGGAAGCATAGCGGTGCAGGCTGCGCATGAGGCCGGCGGCATACCATTGTTCATTGGTCATGTATTCGATGGATGCGAATGCCTGGGTTACGCCCGTATCGAAAAAGATGTAGACGTAGATGCCGCTGACGGTCGCGATCCAATAGAAGAAGAAACCGAGCGCTCCGAGATTGAGCAGGGGGTTCCCGCTCGCAGGGAACGCCAGAGAGAGCAGGTTTTCGCCTGCATCGAAGCCGGCGCGAAGCGGCCGCCTCAGGAAGTCCATGCCTCTAGACTCCCCCGCTATGCATTGATTTCCGTGTCTCGCGGATGAGGAACACCAGTATAGCGAGCAGGCAGCCCAAGCCGATAAAGATCGACATCGGCAAGGTGTAGTTGAAGTAGTAACGCCCCGTTCTGGGATCATAAACAGTGCAGAAGAGCTTCACCCGGTCGCCAAGGCCAGCCAATGAGAATATCGAACGTTCTCCCCCGAGGATCAGCTGCTTTAAGGGTTCTACAATGGCCGGGGTTCCGAAAGTGCCGCCATAGACCTGCTCGTAGATCACGCCATTCTTGTCGAGTATGGTGACCTGCGCCATATGTTCGAAGCCGCCAGCGGATGAAAAGAAATCAAAGCCTACAGCCGTACTGAGACGATCCACGGTCTCCTTGTTCGAACCGACGAAATGCCAATTGTCGCCGCCGGCATTGTGGGCGCGGGCAAAGGACCGCATGCGCTCCGGTGTGTCATTTCGGGTATCGAAGCCAACGGTGAGCACATTGAAGCTACCCTTGCCGAGGGTCTCTTCCGCCGCCTCGACCGCAGGGGCAAGGTTCTCGATTATGGCGGGGCACACGTCGGCGCAACCCGTGTAGATCAATGTTATGAGCAATGGTTTGCCACGCAGCCCGCTGAGGGTGAGCTTGCTGCCAGCAGCACTCTGAAACGTCAGATCGGGAATGCTATTGCCGATGGCGCCTTGTGAAGCATTCAGGGCTGCGTCAGCCCTTGTATCGGCCACCGCGGGAAAAGATATTGCCACGGTGAAGCACACTGCCGTAATGGCCAGGCGCCACATCAGAATGACCCGATTATGCGATCCGTGACCGCCCCAGACAGGAGCAAGACGAGTTGCAGCAGCGAGGCGAGGAAATTCTGGATGGCCCGCTTGCGTGAGGGCACCATCACCAGCCTGACGCTGGTCCAGAGAAAGAGCGCGCCGCCGGTTATAGCCCCGAGGAGATAGATGGTCCCCATCGACCAAAGAGCTGGCAGCAATGAGAGTCCGACCAACAGGGCGGTATGGGCTAAAATGACTTTGGCAGTCAGGGCAACCCCGGATACAACCGGCAGCATCGGGACGCCTGCTGAGGCATAGTCGTCATGGGCCGCAATGGCCAGGCTCCAGAAATGGGGCGGCGTCCACAGGAACAATACAAGCGAGAGAATGAGAGGTTCGGCCTGCCAGCCCGGATGGACAGCAGCGGCGCCGGCCAGCACTGCGAAGCTTCCCGCCAATCCGCCGACAACGATGTTCGTCCAGCTTCGGCGCTTCAGCCACACGGTGTAGATGATGCCGTAGACGAAGGCTCCCATGAAAGTGTGAAAGGCGGCCCACCAGTTGGCCGACCATGCGGCCATGATGACCGCTACGGCAAGCAGCCCCAGGATTGCGGTCAACCATGGACCACCCGCCCGGAAGCGTCCCGCTGCAAAGGGCCGTGACGCCGTGCGTTTCATCTGGCGGTCAAGATCGGCTTCAGCCCACTGATTGAAGGCGCCGGCGCTGGCAGAGGCGAGAAATACGGCAAAGGCAAGGATGCCAACCCGCCAGAGGTCCGGCACTGCGCCGGGGGTAATCGCCACTCCGCCGACCGCGCTCATCATGATCGCAACACCGATCCTCAACTTGAAGATCGACAGTACATCCTTCACGAGGGGAACGGCGGCGGCTGTGGTCACCTTCTAGTTCCTCACTGCATTGGCCAAAGTTCGGACAGATACTTCCAGTTCACGAAATAGTAGAGAACAAAAGTTGTGAAGAAGAGTGCTACCAGCACGTAGGTCCCGGGAAGGTGCCATGTGCCAGCGCTGCCATACTTGCTGACGGTTTCTTGGACTACCTTCTTGGGCATTGGACCAAGTGACGCGACAACGTTGCTGGCGTCCACTTTCTTGCCAAACAGGATGCTTCCGACCGTGATGGCGATATAAAGGGCGCCACCGGTCGCCGCGAGGATGGCAGACAGGCCATTCAAGCCCATCATCAGTGAGGCGATTGGCGGATAGCCGTAGGGCAGTGTCACGTCCGACGCTGGAAACGTGATGTCCCAGTGACGGCGCGCCACGCCCAATGTGCCTGCTCCCATCATGAAGAGCGAGATGCCAGCGGCACCGAAACCGAAGAGGTAGGGTTGCAGCCTCGCCAGTTTGGGCCAGATAATCTCGCGCTGGAAGATGAGCGGCACGACCAGATAGGTCACGGCCATGAAGGCAAGCGTCGTCCCGGCCACAACCGTGCCATGGAAATGCCCCGGCACATAGAGGGTATTGTGCATCATGATGTTGAGTTGTTCGGTGCCGAGTATCACCCCGGTGATGCCGCCGAGGAAGCCGAACATCACCAGCGAGAGAAACATGCCGGCGAAGGCCGGATTGCCCCATGGCGCCTTGCGCAGCCACTCAAACACGCCGCGGGTATAGCCGCTCTTGCGCTGGGCGGCCTCGATCGAGCCGGGGACTGTCATGCCGTGGATCATGCTGCCCAGGACCGCGAGATACATCATGTAGGAGGTGTTCACGATTTTCCATTCCGAGCTGAGGCCCGGCTCCACCAGCAGATGGTGAGCCGAAGCAAGCTGGAGGAAGAAGATGTACATGAGGAACGCGGTGCGACTCACTTTTTCGGACAGCGGCTTGGCGCCGACGGTCACCGCCGCAATCAGATACCATATTGCGACGTGGGCCGAGACGTTGATCTGTTGCGAAGAGTGGCCCATCGCCCACCAGACGAGTTTGTAGGTCAATGTATCGATGTGGCTGATGTAGCCAACCGACCACAGGAGCGTGGGAATCAGGATGATGGCCCCGGAGGCAATCGTGAATACGGCAATGATACACGCCGTCAGGGCGCCAAAGGTGACGAGCGGAATAGAGCCTTCATAGGTCTTTTCTTCCTTGGCAATCACCAAGGTGCCGAGGAAGATGAAGCAGCCGATGAGCGCCCCGACCGCGAACAGGATCAGCCCGAGATAGAAATGCGGCTGGGCCTTCATCGGCACATAAGAGGTGAACATCACGCTCGAATCGCCCTGCAGCACCGCGACATTGGTCATCAGGCCGCCAACGACCATCAGGACGAATGCGACCCATCCCCAGCGTGGGGCCGCGATGCGGCTGCTGAGAATTACCGCCGAGGCAAAATACAGAACGGCCATTTCGAAAAAGATGATCCAAAGCAGGAGCACGTCCAGGCCATGAGCCGTAAGTACGAGGTAGAACATGTCCGACGACAGGAGATGAACAGCCGGCCAGCGGGTCAGCGCCACCAGCAGGCCGAAGGTTCCGCCGATCAGCAGAAACACGACGGCAGCCACCGCATTGGCCTTGATCAGACGTTCGGCGGCGAGATCGATCTTCAGGCCTGTCGCCGGGCAAGTCCGGAATTTCGCCGCCAGTGCTCCAACAAAACCCGATTCAACTGCAGCTGTGGACATCTCAGCCTCCCTGGCCCGGTTCGACGACATAGATGCGGCCGGTCATCACATGATGACCAAGGCCACAATATTCATTGCAGACAACGCCATAGGTTCCAGTTTCCGTGGGCGTCAGGGTGACGATGTGCTCGAGGCCCGGATGCACCTGGATGTTCATGTTCACGGGGAGCAGCGAAAATCCGTGCTGCATGTCGACAGAAGAAAGGTGCAACTTGTAGGACTTGCCCTTTTCAAGTTCCAGGACCGGCCACCATTCGTAAGTGCGGGCAAGCATGTAGGCGTCGCCACCTGGCTCGGGCTTTGCCACCGGAACGCCGGTATCCCCTTCCTCGCGGATTTTGAATTTGTCGGCGAAGTCGCTGGTGCGTTGCTCAAACACGGCAGGATCAATGCGACCGACTTGCGTTGACAGGTTCTGTTGCCCGTAGATATGCCAGTAGATCATCATGAAGAACATGATGAGGCCCCAGATAAATGCGACGCCGATCCAGACCAGTTCGGCCTTGGCTATGGGTTCATTCCACCAGATGCGGGACTGCGGAGGGTGAATGGCCATTATGTTCCCCTATTTTGCCAGTGGAATTTGGGTGATTTCCATCACACCCCAAAGAATATAGATGACGGCTGGAATCACCACGCCGAAGAACAGCAGCAGGAATGGGTTGTCGAGCAGCCGCTGCATGAAGGGAATTCGTTCCAGAGGTGGCGCCGCGACATTGCTATCGGTTTTCTCGGCCATGATTCCCTCCCGCATTGCAAAACTGCCGTACGATGAACTCTTTTAGCTTAGTAGCACCTTGACGGAAGTCAAGTTCGACACTGGTGTTGGCAATTGAAAGAAAAGAGCAGGCAGCTTGCGCTGCCTGCTTCAATCAGACGTCGAGTTTTGGCACGTTACTTCGTCGCTTCCTCAAGATACTCGATGATGTTCTCGAGTTCTTCTTCCTTCTTCAGCCCGGCAAATGACATCTTGCCGCCGGGTACAACGGCCTTTGGATCGGCCAAATAGGCTTTCAGCGTGTCTTCACCCCAGGTAATGCCCGAGTTCTTCATGGCATCGGAATAGGCGTAGCCTTCGACGCTGCCAGCCTTGCGCCCAAACAAGCCCTTGAGGCCGGGACCCACCTTGTTTTTCACATCCGCGGCTTCATGGCAGGCCTTGCATTTGTTGAAGACCTTTTGCCCCAATGCCGCGTCGCCTGCGATAGCAGGCGCAGCCAGCATGACAATTGCCGCAAGAGAGAAAAGCCATTTTTGGGCGTTCATCTGAATCTCCAAAGTTTCCAAGTTTCATTAATCAGCTAAGATTGCGAGTTACCTTGACAAAGGTCAAGACTCTTCGGCTTTCCCGTGCGGACAGGCGGTCATCAGAAATTTTCCTTAAGATAGGTTAAGGCATCAGGGAAATTACGAAGGATTTCATCGTGTTGTGGGCGGCGGGCCACATAGAGCGCGGTGGACAACAGATCGGCTTCGGTTGCCGTTGTGGCAGTGACTGTCACCGAGGCGAACTGGTTGGCGCTCCGCCCGGTGGATGGATCAATGAGATGATGCCAGCGGCCGTCGGGCGCAAAGATCGTGCCATGTCCTGCCGATTGTGCAGCTGCGCGATTTGACAACGGCAAGCGGCGGCTGTCGCCAGCGACAGATATATCCCAACTGCGTCCGGGGAGGACGAATATTTCGCCGAGGTTGATCAAGATGTTGCGCAAGCCGTGAGACTCAAATATCCGCGCGACGGAATCGGTCACATAGCCCTGCGCGATGCCGTTGAATGTCATTGCCATGCCCGGGGCCATTTCTATGCGCGAAGGCGATGTGGAAATACGGGAGGGGTCGCAGCGGTCAAGAACCCGCTTCATTTCCGCCGGATCAGGCTCATCTCTGCCGCCGCCAGCAAAGTGCCTTGCCAGGAACGCCCACATTGGCTGGATTGCTGGGTTGAAGAATCCCAGAGTCTGCTCCGAAGCCGCCAAGCTCCGCCCCAGCAACTGACGGAAATCCTGTGAAGGATGATCGAGATAACCATCGCGGTTGAGACGCGATAGCTCGGAGTCCGGGCGGTACAGGCTGAAAGCGTTTTCCAGGCGTTCCACCTCATTTCGAGCGAGTTCCACGGCATGGGCAGCTTTGCTGTAAGAGAGGCCGGCGATCATGATGCGGGCGTCGGCGCCAAGCGCCGTGCCGGTCCAGGTGAATACCGGTTCCCGGGGAGAGTTGCCTGAGGCAAGCATTGCGGCTCCGGTGGCGGCGGTGATCGTCAGCGCCCGGCGACGGGTCAGCTTCATGACGGCTTCACCTCCGTTCCCGCCGTTGGATTGTAACGCGCGGCGCGGGCCTTAAGCGGCGGGCAGATGCGTTCATTGAAGTAAAGTGTCTGGCAATTGAGGCAATTGATGCATTCATTCGGATTGATCTGGCCTTCGGGATGGATTGCCTGCACCGGGCACTTGGTGGAACAGATGCGGCATTCGCGGCCGCATTGTGGCCGGCGTTTTAGCCATTCGAACATCCGCAACCGCGCCGGGATTGCCAGGGCAGCGCCAAGCGGGCAGAGATAGCGGCAGAAAAACCGCTCGACAAAAATGTTCGCCGCCAGAAGCCCTATCGCGTAGGCGACGAATGGCCATTCGCGGACGAAGTGCAATGTGACGACGGTCTTGAAGGGCTCAACTTCAGAACCCCTGAAGGCCAGCGTCATGGATGCCAATGACGCAGCAAAGAGGCCGAGAAAGACGATGTATTTGATTGGCCACAGGCGCTCATGCAGCGCGAAGGGTATGGTGAGCTGGCGGACGCCGAAACGCTGCCCCAGCTTGTTCAGGAGCTCCTGCAGAGCGCCAAACGGGCAGAGCCAACCGCAATAGACGCGTCCCCAGAACAGCAGCGCCACGGCAACCCAGGCCCAGATGATGAATATCACCGGATCGAGCAGAAATACCTCCCAGGAGAACTGGGAGCGCAGGGCCTGCAGGAAAGTGAGAACATGAACAACAGAAAGTTGCGCGCCGATTAGTCCGCCAAGCACTACGACGGTCGCAACCAGATAGCCGATGCGGATTGTGCCATACAAACCCGGCCGCGCGGCAATCTGGTTCTGAAAGATCAGAATGAGATAGAGCGAAAGCAGCATGTAGGTGACGACGGCGATTGCCAGTTTCCGCTTCTGCCAATTCTCTTCCCAGAGTGGTCTTTCTTCAACCGCGGGCGGCCGGAGATCGGTCGCGAGGAAACTTTGCGGCAAGATATAATCGAAACTGAAGCGGGCGGTCTTGGCCGTTCCATCCGTTCCGTCACGCAGGGCCATTAGGGAGAGGGTGAATGGTTTGGTGGGATCGAACCCCGCTGCGGAAGGGATGGCAAATACGCCGATTTCACGGAATTCCGGGGAGCCGCGGGCCTCCAGCCGTTCAGCTGAATGGTGCATCTCTTTGGTAAATGGAATGGTCTTAGCGCCTTGGGATATCTCAATTCGTTCAAAATCGCCCGTCTTGCGCCAAGCCGTGCCTTTGAAGGAGTAGAGGCCATTGGCCGCAATCAGGAGCACATGGTCGCCGGCCCCGATGGAGCTCACAAGACTTGAGTATCCGCCTTCGCCGATGAGGCTCGCGCCAATGCGCGGGGAGTCGAGGACCGCAGCGTACATGTCTATGAAACTGCCGTCGGAATCAGCACTGCCCGCTATGCCAAAGGCCTTGTCTGCTTCGCCGTTCGAGACGCTCAAACGGGCGACCGCCTGGCTCGCGAGCAGTTCATCCCAGGACATTGGTGCTGAGGCGGCCATGGCGATTCTTGCGCCCTCGGTGGATGGCAGCAATCCATAGGTATTGGCGATGGTTCGCGCCGTGCGGATGATCCCGCTTCGAATCACGCCGCTTGATATGGTTGCTCCTACGATGGCGTCCGGATTCCCGGACTTTTCTTGTCCGGCGCCCTGAAGCGGTTCCGCCAGATCATAACCAGCAAAACCGTTTACGAATTCGGTGATGTTTTCGGGCGCAATGCCGAGGGTGAGGACAGGTTCCTGCTGCTGCACCAGTAGGGCGCCGCGGATGACTGCTTGACCATCAACAAGAACTAGGATGTCCACCGGAAGCCCTGAGTAGCCAGCCGTATGGGCAATGTCCCAAGTGGAACCCAGATAGCCAAGGATTTCGCCGCTACGGGTCACCGGTCGAGCTATTACCTTGGAAGGCTCGATGCGGATCTCATCGATTTTGACGCCAAGGGCACTTGCAGCGAATTGCAGGATGTCAGCGTCGGATTTTCCGTTCCAGGACGTCTGCTGCGGCCAAGCCGAATCACCCCATGAGAGGAGCAGCATGGCAGTCAACAGAAAGGCGTAAATTTGCCGGTTGATCATAATTGTAGCTTCATTCCGGTTACCATGCAGGAACTACCCTGTGGCAAACTTGACCTAAATCAAGGATGGGAAGGACAGTTGGCCCCATGTTAGCTTGGAATTTTTGCTGATGAGGAGGGTTTTATGTCTGCAGCCGGTTTTCTGAAGAATACTTCGTTTGTGGCAGGTCTGGCGATGGCTCTGGTCTGCAGTAGCGCATTGGTCGCGCCTGCTTTGGCCCAGGACCAATCGGCGCAGACCGAACTCAAGAAGCATGAAACGACTCCCGGCGGGAAGTACCAGCCCAGCCTTGATGTGTTGAAAGGCGAAAAGATAGAACAGCCGGGCACCAAGCCGGGTGACCCGGTGCTGACGCCGGAGGAATTCACGCAGGCCAACGCGATCTATTTTGAACGTTGTGCCGGTTGCCATGGCGTGCTGCGCAAGG
>SXGU01165406.1_pt1 | contig 13211 bp, 14 predicted proteins | sample 3174531 | NCBI WGS metagenome assembly SXGU01 (sample SAMN11356863, study PRJNA531348) | freshwater metagenome | isolation source: freshwater sample F1-140 | place: China: Fuxian Lake, Yuxi | collected 2017-12-25 | reverse complement strand
GTTGGAAACCTGAGGTAATAGCCATTATACGACACCCGCAAAGTAAGGAATGAACGCTGGACCATAATACGGGATTGCCTTGCCCCTGAGAAGAGCTCTCATCTTAAAGAGCCCCCAAATCTATCCGGCTTCGTCTTGGCGCTGTACGCCGAGATTATCAGTAAGCCGGATGCCTCGGCGTAGTCCGAAGACGAAGCCGGGCATACATAGCCGCGTCTTTATCTGAATCACAAAATTCCCAAATCCAGCTCTTCGTTCATCTCAATCTGCGAGACAAATTCCTGATCGTGGCTGACGAGGATCATCCCACCCTCATATTCATTCAGTGCCTGTGCAATCACCGGAATGTGGCGGAAGTTGATGTGGTTGGTGGGCTCGTCGAGGATGAGGAGCGTGGGCTTCTGGAGCATGAAGCGCGCAAAGCAGAGTAGTCCTTTCTGCCCCTCGGAGAGTGATCCCACTTTGTTTTGGACTTTGTCTCCCGGCAGTAGAAAGCGCGATGCGGTTGCAAAGATCAGCTGGTGGTTGGGTTTTTCCATGGCCTCCGCAAGCGTGTCGTAGACAGTCTTGTCCATGGGAAGACCCGAAAAGTCCTGACGGTAGTAGCCGACGTTCACGCCAGAACCGATTGCAGCACCTTTCTCCTTTCCACTTGCCATGTGCTCCAGAAGCGAAGTCTTTCCGATGCCATTGGGACCAGTGACGAGGAGGCGATGGCGCTTGCGTACGGTGATCTCCACCTTCTTCTTTGTTGGCTTGTGGTCCTTCATCACTGTTACGGAAGTGATCTCCACGAGCGGAACCGTGCACTCGGTGATGTTGATCGTGAATGGGGGAATGGTCTTGTCCTCCTGACGCACATCGACTTTGCTTTCCTCGGCCTCCTCCACGGCAGTGCGCATCTTGCTTGCGAGCTTGCGCATCTTTCCTCCTTTGTGCGAGAAGAAGTTGATCTTCTCCTTTTGGTCGATGATGTCTTTTTCCATGCGGGCATTCAGCCGCTTCTCTCGCTCAATCTGTTCTTCGATCTGTGCAACCACGTCGTAGTAGTCTCCGACGTACTGCTGCACTTTGTGCGTGAAGGTATCGAGGTGAAGGACTCCGTGGGTGAAGCTGCTGAGGAATGCCGCATCGTGCGAAATGACGATGCAGGTTTTTTCGTAGTCGATGAGAAACTGCGTCAGGTGATTGATTCCTTCGGGGTCGAGGTTATTCGTCGGTTCGTCGAGCAAGAGGATGTCGGGTTCCTGGATAAGTGCGTAGGCGAGAAGCAAACGGGCCTTCTGACCGCCGGAGAATGCGGCGATCTTTTTATCCAGCGGCGCATGCACATGGACGGCATCCAGCACACGCGAGATCCGCTTCTCGATGTCATACTTCTTTTCGGAAAATGCACCCGTAAATAACTGCAACACGGTCTTTTCCAGATCCTGATGGGCAACAACCTGCTTGGCGATGCCGATGGTGGTTCCCTTTTTTACGTGGATTTCGCCTTCCACCGGTTTGATCTCGCGCATGATCATCTTGAAGATCGTGCTTTTCCCCGCACCGTTTTGCCCCATGATGGTGATCTTGGCATTCTCCCGCACAGAAAAATCGGCCTCAGTAAGGATCGGCTTTTTGTGATCGTAGTGATACGACACGCTTTGAAACCGGAGGATGACATCGCCGTGATCCATGCAGAGGAGTGAAGTCGCGTCAGTGTAGGGAAAGACATCGCGGGAATCCAGTTTCTCTCCATAAAACACTCTGAACTACTGATGAGAATATTTGACATAATCAATAAATTACATTAATAATACAATAATTGTTTTGTTACTAAATTTGATGCCCAATCGACCAAACGACAGCATCGACTCTGCTGATGTTTCGCATCAGCGGTTGGAGCATGCTCTCGCCTCGCTCCAATCGCTGCATGCCTGCTGGAGCGCAGTTTCGCATGAGGAACAGGCGATCAAAAATATGCGGCAGCAGCTTCCCGCGCAGACCCGTGAACTGTTTGATCATTTCGTTTCCCCTCATGTGGAATCGTCCGAGACGGAGGCAGAGCAGGATGAAGTTGTGATGCACCAAAGACGTGCGGTACGCATGCGTGTACTGGAAGTGCTTCTTGAGGAAAACTATATCGACTGGACGTTGACCACGCCGGGGTACCCCATTTATGCCAAGCTGCTTGGGCAGTCGGTTTTCAAGAGATCCATTCGTACTTCCCTGCAGGAGCATCAGCCGACAATGGAGATCTTTGAGCGTCATGCTCTTACATTCTTTGATGGAAACGGTATCAAAGCCATGAGTATGTGTGTGGGGCACGAAGCCGTTGGGAATTATCTGCGCACTGTCGCCCGGATTTTTACCGATCCAAAGGGCCCGACAAGAGTGTGGCTACAGGAGCAGAGAATTTCCGTGACCGCTATGTCTGTAGGGGGTGATGAATTTGCTCTTCTCCTGTGTGCAAAGCAGTCCATTTCTCCGGAGCTTACCAAGGAGATGGTCTCACGTTATCAGCAGGAGATTGCGTCGAGTGAGGTACTTTCCAGTGCTCTGGATTTTGGTGACCGGTCGGCTCTGATCAATTTGGCATATCCCACACATGAAACACGTGAGGAGTTTGTGCGACTTCCCATGCCTGAGCAGGAGCAGAAGCTGCAGGAGCTGCGGTCTACTCTGCCCGATGCGTTCGTTCCCAGCTTTTCAGGAGGAGGTGTGACACTCGCAGAAGTTATTGCTCAGGGAAAACTGCAGCAAACTCCGGATGAAACATTTGATACCGTTCGTGAACGGATGTTTGAGATGATGATGCAGGTTGCAGAAGAGAGACAGGCTGATGAAAAGGAGTTGTTTAAGACACATCTGATGAATTCCGATCCCAAAACATATCAATTTTTGCTCAGAACCCCCAATGACAGAGCCCTTCTTGCGGAGATCAGCCGCCTTCGGGGGTTACTAGAGCGACAGCAAGGTGGTGAGGACTAAAGTCCAACGATACCGCAGCCAAGATACGCACCCTGCACCTTCTGTCCGACGAGTTCTGCAGGAGCGTCACCCGGACGGATGAATCCTTCGCAGCGTTGGCCGTTTTGCATTTCACAGCTCTGCGCGTTGTTGCCTACAGAGAAGAATCCAATGGAGGGGCAGGAAGTACCGCTCCAACTATCTCTACACAGCGGCAGGCTGGTGACGGAGGTTTGGTTGTTCTGGCAATTGCGAATATCTGCACGACAGTAGCAGCGGCAGACCTGGAGTCCGTTTGCGCACTGGTTTGTCGTGGGGGCAGAACTACTGGAAGGTACAGCGACAGAGGATGGTGCTGAGTACGCAGGCATTGCAACTGGATGCACCATAGGTCTGCTTACTGGTGCGACGGAAGAAGGGATTACCGGTGCGGGGAGGCTATCCACCCACTGGATATCGCGGATGCGGAAATCAAACGGTGTCCACTGGTTGGTTGCTTGTGCTGCAAGGCGCTGCGAAGCGACCGTGCAAAGCAGTACCAGACCGGATGCCGCAAATAGGGCTACGATGGGGAAGGAGACTTGGGGACGGACTTTGGCAGACTTGGCCATAGGGAGTGGGGGTATGTGTGTAATGTTATTATAACATAATTATAAATATAAGCAAAAATCAACCACATCCTTTGATACGCCTGTATCGGGCATTGCAATCAGACATCCGATAGTACTTTTTCCGGATTGGCAGAAGCGCATATTATCATCTCCTTTGAATCTTCACGGACTTCACCCCGAGCATCAGATGACGGCGTCAGCGCCGATGGGGGAGACGCAGGCACTTATGAATCGGCGGGGATTATTTCGCAGAAGCATGGCCGCTGTTATGGGGTTGGTGGTCGGATCAACACTCTCTGGTGATGTATGTGCAGAAGAACATCCTTTTCCTAGTAAGGTAGGAAATCGCGAGAAGGAGAAGGCGCAGATCCGTACGGAGCTCGATATGCAGTGGAAACGACTTGCACGGGAATTCGAGCGTCGTAGCGAGCAGCATGCCACGCGCAAGAAGCGCATCGAACATGCCCTTGATGCGAAGCGATGGCACAGCCACGTTGCAGCAGTCCGTAGGGAATGGGATCAGCTTGCAAGCAGTCTCAAGCCGAGTCATGAACATTTCACAACGCTCACTCTCGACGATTGCTTTGATACACAGCGAGGCCAGGATCGTCTGCTGCAGCGATGGGAGCGATGGGGGCATTTGCATATTCCTGATGGCGACGATGATCCCGGATTTTTTGAGCGCATTGCGGATATCGTACGGGGGCGGCGAGCGCTTGAGTACGAGTCCAAGTGGATGCTCATGCAACGTGAAGATGGCACGTACATGGAGCTGTTCCCGAAAGAAAAGGAACGTAATCCGGCACTGACGCATGAGCGCTACTTCACAATGCTTGCCGAGCAAATTTGTACACCCGAAGACTTGGCGCTCTTCCAGCGATATTTCTTCTGGTACGTCTACGATTCACCCGATCCGGACACTGATCCCCGCGAAAAAGGCACTGCGAATCGCCACGGGGAGTACTGGCAGCGACCGTGGGAAACGGCAGAGCGAACGGAGAATGGGAAGATGCTTGGCGATTGCGACGATCAAGCCCTTTTCTTCCGCGAGATCGTACGACGATGGGGCGAGAAGCCCTTCGCGCTCCATATGACATCGCACATTACCTGTGTATGGATTTACCAGAATCCCGAGGGAAGGTTTGATGCCTATGATCTCGGCACAACAGGCCTCAATAAAAACGGCAATCGCTTCGGCATTGATGATCACAGTGTCATCGTCGGCGTATCCTATCCTCCCCATCCAGCGCATATGCAAGGATTTGCTACGCCCAACGAGGCACTCGCATCCATTCGTGACATGTATAACGGTTACAGTGATCCGTACCTCAAGGGATTTACGATCGACAACGGGTTTTTCATTGTGGATGACGGCTCAATCTCCAAGCGAGAGGGAAACTTCCGACATACTGATCCACGTCTTTTTGTGCCACCGGATGAACTTCAGAGACGCGTCCGCATGCAGCCGACTGAGGTACCACTTCCTCCTCCAGAGCAGTAATTCCCTTACCCCTTCCTCATGTCATTCGATGAACAAGCAGAGGCTGCAATCCGTGATTTTCGGATACGCAATCCTGGGTATCTGGATATCCCGATCCATCAGGTACATTCGGGATATGACGTCCGCAATATGACGATAACACTGCAGCGCATAGCTTACGAGTGCATGGAAATCTCTCTCGATATTCGCAGTGTGCATTCCTACTCGGATGCTGCTCTCGTGCTGCGGATCCGTAGATAGAAGATTTAATTTCTGTGAAGAATATTTTCTACCGCCAGTGCGGCGATGTGACGGAGTTTCAGCATGTCCGGTTGTTCCGCCGGGAGGAGCATTTGTCTGTCGGCTTCCAACTGACTGGGGTTTGTGAGCAGAGCATGAAGAGCACTGCGATCTGTCGTCATGGAGGTCATTACTATTGTGAGTAATGTAATACCTGCAAGGGCTTTGGGATTGGGAATATTTCCATGTTCAAATGTGAACAGGCGACCGATTTCTGCTGAGAGCTCAATATGATTTGCAATCATAATATCAATATAAGTATTTATTTAAATATGTCAAATTTATGGACAGCGATTTATCCGCTCAGTATCCGGTTTACTCCACGGTGTGCATCGCAGAACTCTCAGAGTTGTCTTTGCAAGTCCGACGCATACTCCATGGCGCTCGATCATCTCCTTTCCATATTGCGAACATGTCGGATGATGCCGGCAGAAACCGTGACGGTAGAGATACTTCAGAGGGCCGTGATCGGGGGAGAGTGTTGATTGATAGAGTTGGATCAGTTGGATCAGAATCTTTCTTGGCAGAAAGAAAGTATGGCGTATGCGGTATGCAGTATTCAGTATTCGCATGCAATACATCATACGGAATACTGCATACCGTATACGCACAATTGCGTTGAAAGTTGAAGGAGGGTACATTCGGATGCATGGACTTCGCCATCACCGCATCGGATCTTCTCCTCGGACTGCAGATCGTCATTTCTGTCATCGTCGTTGTGGTTCTCTACCACGTCCTTTTCATTGTGGTGGATCTGCGGAAGGTCCTCCGTCGTATCGATGACATCACCGAGCAGGTGGAAGCGATGATCCTCAAGCCGATCTCATTGGCTGATCAGATCCTCGGGAAGGTGATGGAGATGATCGAAGGCGGTAGTGCAAAAGTGCACAAAAGAAAAAAGAAGAAAGGTAAGCACAGTGATGTCATCGAGGCTTAGAGTACGTTCTGCTCGTCGATGACCACCTTGATGAAGAGCCTTTTGAGAGTTTCGTATGCGGTATCGAAGAGTTCAGCGATGATGGAGTTGAGTCTGCGGATGCGTGCGTAGAGTGCATTGAGCTTGTGGGCTGCGCCTGGGCGACTGAGGCGACGCGCGCAGCGCCGCACTTCGCGCTGGAGCTCCGTGACTTCTTTGTCGATGTGTTTGCGTAGCTCGCTGCGCATGATCTCCGGTTGTGGCAGGTTGGCGATCTTCTGGTTGCGGATGGTCGTAGCTGCAGATGAGTCGTCACCTTTCTTACCACTTGTCCCTCCGCCACCTCCCAAGTCTCCTGACCGGTCTTCGCCGATGCGTTCGGAAATTTTGTCGATCGCTGCAAGAGCCTCGAGGAGCATTTCCACTTTTGGTGGTTGACTCACGACAAGCGTAGCGCCAACTTCTGCACTTCTTGCAGAGAGCACACCTTTTTCCGCGGATGACGTTGTTTGCTGCATCTACCCCTATTGTCCCTTTTTTTGGTGTATTTGTCAATTTACGGGGTTATGGAGTCACAGGATTACATATCTGTATAATGCAGTTATGGCAGACATAACCATCTTCCACCGTATCCTCGCCCGCGAGATCCCCGCCTCGGTTGTCTATGAAGACGAGGAGGTGCTGGCCTTTAAAGATATCCATCCCAAGGCGACTACTCATCTTCTCTTCATCCCGAAGCACTTCGTCGCGTCTATCGCGGAGGTCACTCCCGAGACTGCGCATCTTCCCGGCATGCTTATCCTCAAGGCGCAGAAGTTTGCCGAGGAGCAGGGGATTTCCGGCTATAAACTTACATTTCATGTGGGAAAGGGCGGTGGGCAGGAGGTGATGTACCTACATCTGCATTTTTTGAGTGAGGAAGGATTGAAGGCAGGAATGTGAGAACATTGCAGAAAAGGCAGGAAACCTTCCTGCCCTTCCTGTCATTTCTGCGTTCTTTAGGCACTGTACCCCGCCTTCTGGGCATCTTCTTCCGTCTTGAAGTCGATGCGGTTTTCGTCCTTGATCTTCTCGGCTGCAGCAGAATCTGCGGCGTAGTACTTCTTGCCGGTCTTGCTGGCAACAAATCCTCCGGCAGATTTCCCGGATTCATTTGAAGGGGAATCTTTAGCCTCCTTCTTCTTTGCCTCCTCTTCCTCGCGCTCCTTCTTGATGCGCTCCATGGTTTCCTTGTCGATCGGGAGGAGAGCCTTGATGGAAAGTCCGATGCGGCGCTCGTCGACGTCGATATTGATGACCTGTGCCTCCACTTTCTGTCCGATCTTCAGTGCTTCGGAAGGATCAGCAATCTTGTGGTGTGCGAGTTCACTGAGGTGAACGAGGCCGCTGATATCTTTCTCCAGCTGTAGGAAGGCTCCGTAGTCGGCAAAGCGCACGACATTACCAGAAACTTTCTTTCCTACGGGGTAGCGCTCAGCGATTGCCTCCCACGGGTCGGCCGTAAGTTGCTTGATGCTGAGGGAGAGTTTGTCACTCTCGACCCCGATGATTCTCACTTTCACACGGTCGCCCATTTGTGCGTGCTCGGAAGGATTCTTCACGTGACCCCATGCGATTTCGGAGATATGCACGAGTCCCTCAAGACCGTCAAAGGTTACAAAGAGTCCAAACTTCACAAGGCCGGACACAATGCCCTCTTTCGTATCGCCGATCTTCAGGTGCTCGAGGGTCTTTGCGCGCTCCTCGGCCATAGCCTCGCGCTCGGAGACAACAATCTTTCCTGCAGCCTCGTCCATCGTGATGATCTTTACCGTGAAGGTGTGGCCGATGTACTTGCCGAGGCGGGTGATGATCTCGGATGCATCAGCATTGTTCACTCTCGGATAGTGTGACGGTGCCAGCTGCGATACCGGCAGGAAGGTGCGGATGCCATCGATGTTGCTGAGGAGGCCTCCTTTGTTGGCTTCCTGTGCTGTGAACTTCATTGTTCCTTCTTCAGCAACGAGTTTGTGGAAACGATCCCATGCGCGCTGCTGGCTCGCCATGCGGAGGCTCAGCACCGCCATGCCTTCATCATTTTCTTCTTCGAGCACCATCGCGGCGACGCCATCGCCGAGCTTAAGATCATGGAACGTGTGGAAGGAATCACGGAGCTCACGTCCGGAGACGATTCCGGTGATCACGCCGCCGATATCCAGAAGGAGCTTGTTCTTTCCGCGAAATACGACAACGCCTTCAACGAGCTCTCCTGGCTTTACCCGGATGAGTGGTGGAGCGTCCTTTAAAAGCTGTTCCATCACAGCATTGATCTTCGTCTTCTTTTTCGGTGAGGATTTTGCCATAAAAAAGATTGGGTGCGAGAGGAGAGATAGGAAGCTCCCTGTCCTCGCACGAGCGACTGGGAACATGCGAATTTTGGCAGTGGCCTTGGCGGGGGTCAAGCGTTTGGTGAGCTTTACGCGTACAGCTCATCAGAGAACCATCTTTGATGAAGGCACATCCTTGCCGCCGATTTTCTGCTCCTGACTCGCCTTGGGATTGAAGATTTGATAGTAGAGCTCGATGAGCTCGGGGGTCGTAAGGCGGTTCGAATTCAGTCCGACGTTGTGGAGGCCAGCCTGCACCTGCTGGACGCGGTCTTTAAGCTGGAGGCTTTTATCCGGAAAGCTCCGGTAGCGCGCGGCGGTTTTTGCCCCCGTGTCATCGACACCGATCCATCCCATAAATTGCGTGAGCAACCCCGGACGCTTGCTTGCAGTGAGGCTGAGATCGTCGAGAGGAACGACAACAAAGAATCGTTTCTGCATGATTTCCGCAACCTCGACGATCTTTTCGATAAATGCGGCGTAGGCCTCCGTTTGCGCCTTGAGCAGGGGATTGGCTTGTCGTTCCGCCTGGATGCGCGTCTGCTCCATGTACGGATCGATATTTACTTTTGTAGAGCGTACGACAACCTGCACAGGGAATGTCAGTGTGTTTACGAAACCTTCGTATCCTGCGATGATGCCCTGCTGCTCCGTTTCACTTTTGAGGTTGAAGTTCAGAGGCTCCACTTTTAGCACAGCACGCAGACCTCCATTTTTCAGGAGAACGGTGTCATTGCGTATCTCTGCAATCGGCAGAAATCGCTGCGTCGAGCCGTGCAGCACCTTTTTCGCATTGCGTACGGTGCTCTTAATCGGTTTACGTGAGGGTTTGGGACTCATGCTACAGGGGGGGAGATATCGCGAATCACGGGAGCGGTGGAGCGCTCTTCGCGTATGGAATGTGTGCCTGATGGCTCCAGAGGATCGGCGCTGATGCGAGTGCGTTCTACAGGGAGAGTGGATGAAGATTCAGGTGCAACCTCTTGTGTTGCATGGATGAGATCCTCTCTTTCCACAGAAGACGATGGAGCGTGATCCAGAAGACTGCTGAGTTCCTCGATGCGCTTGCGCTTCTCCTCATCACGTCGTTTTTCGGCCTCGAGACGAGTTTCTTTGATAAGCTCCTCGTCACTTTTTACACTTGCCGCACCGATACTGATGCTAATGCCCTTGCGTGCCGTCCAGATGCGTATCACGGGTTTGTCTGCACGCTCGATGAGCAGCAGGCAGAACCGCGTAAGGGTGATGCCGTTTACTTTTACAAATGCAAACGCTGTTCCGATAAGGAAGGGTAAGAACGCAAGGATTCTTGTGAAGATCGTGAGCGCTCTTGCTGCCTCAAAGCTCGCATAGAGCATGTAGGTGATGCCACCTGTTAGCAAACAGATCATAATCTGTCGCAGGGAGACCGGACCGATGATGCGGTCTTCCACGTAGACGTTCTGCGGAATTTTGACGGGGTCGATAGTCATAGAATCTCTCTATTATAGCAAATACTGCAGTTTTAAGGAATGCCCGTATTTGGAGTAGGCCGGGGAAATGGAGGGGCTACATGAAACCGAGAACTTGGTGCTGTTCTCGGTTTCTTCGACGTCTTTGATTTCCTTAGACATTCGTCATATCTGCTGTTTCTACGACTTCTTCCGCATCTTTCACTGCTTCTCCCTTTTCCCCGTGCATGAGGGCAAACTGGTCTTTGGCTTTCCGTACGACACGGATCATATCGCCTGGGTTGAAGACTCCTTTGAGGATTTCTTCGGCGATTTCATCCTCGATACGCTCCTGGATGACTCTGCGTACGGGGCGGGCACCGTACTCGGGGTCAAATCCGAGCTCACCAAGGAGCTGCACGGCTTTCGGGTCGACTGTAACGGAGTAGTTCTGGTTGCGGAGCCTCTCTTCGAGATCCTTGAGATGGAGCTGCACGATTTTGCGGATGGAGTTCTGGTCGAGTGCATTGAAGACGATGATGTGATCGATGCGGTTGAGGAACTCCGGACGCAGGTTGTCTTTGAGTTCCTGAATCACTTCCTGTCGTTTCTCCTCGTAGCTTCTTTCCGCAGCCTCGGCTTCTGCACCGATGGTGAACCCGATCTTTGCCGCCTGTTTCGTGAGCTTTTCAGCACCGATGTTGCTGGTCATGACAATGATGGCGTTTCTGAAGTCCACTTTCTTTCCCTGTCCGTCTGTAAGGGTACCGTCCTCGAGAATCTGCAGCAGGATGTTGAAGAACTCAGGATGAGCTTTCTCCACCTCGTCGAAGAGAATGACAGAGTATGGTTTGCGGCGGACGGCTTCGGTGAGTTGCCCTCCTTCCTCGTAGCCGACGTAGCCTGCCGTTGTTCCCGTGAGGCGCGAGACGTTGTGGCGCTCCATAAACTCGGACATATCGATCTTGATGAGCGCATCCTCTTTGCCGTAGATCTCGGAAGCGATTGCTCGGACAAGCTCTGTCTTTCCGACTCCTGTAGGTCCAAGGAAAAGGAAGGAGCCGATGGGACGGCGCTGATCGGCGATTCCTACTCTGGATCTGCGGATGGCCCTTGCTACCTTGCGGATGGCATCGTCTTGTCCGACGACGCGCTTTCGAAGGAGAAGCTCCAGATTTTGCAGCTTCTTCTTCTCGGATTTCAGGAGCTTGGTCACGGGGATGCCGGTCATGCGCGCAACGACATGGGTGATGTCATCTTCGTTGATCGAGAGCGGCGTTCTGCGGTCACCATCGCGGCTGCTCTCGAGGGCTTTCAGTTTCTCCTGCAGCTCACTGTGCTCCTGCTTGAGCTTCAGCGCGGTGTGGTACTTCTGATCCTTCACCGCCAGCTGTTGCTTGGTGAGGAGTTTTTCAATCTTCTCTTCCAGTTTTTTGATCTCGGGCGAAGCCTCCGACTGCAGACTCTTTCCTGCGGCGGCCTCATCGAGAATGTCGAGGGCTTTGTCGGGCAGGAAGCGATCGGTGATATAGCGCTTACTGAGTTCCACTGCGGCTTCCAGAGCGTCGTCGGTGATGGAAAGTGAGTGGAATTCTTCAAAGGACTTGCGAATGCCCTTGAGAATTTCAAGCGTATCCTCGATGGAGGGCTCTTCTACAAGGATTGACTGGAATCTGCGCTCCAGTGCTCGGTCCTTTTCAACAGTACGGTATTCGTCGACTGTCGTCGCGCCTACAACCTGCAGCGATCCGCGGCTGAGTGCGGGCTTGAGGATATTTGCTGCGTCGAGTGAACCTTCTGCAGAACCTGCACCGACAACGGTGTGGATTTCATCGATGAAGAGGATGATGGAGCTCTCGGCATTTACTGCCTCCTTGATGATATCGTCGAAGCGCTGCTCAAACTCGCCGCGGTACTTGGTGCCGGCGACGAGGGATCCCATGTTGAGGACGAGAACACGCTTTCTGGAGAGTGCTGATGGAACTTTTCCTTCAGCGATGCGGCGCGCAAGACCCTCCACGATGGCGGTCTTTCCCACACCAGGCTCTCCGATGAGTACGGGATTATTCTTGGTCTTTCTGTTGAGGATGTGGATCATGCGCTCGATCTCGCGGTCTCTACCGATGATCGGTTCGATCTTTCCATCCTTGGCCTTCTGTGTGAGATCTTCCGTGAAGTAGTCGAGGACAGGAGTTTTGCTTTTGCCATCTGTTTTCTTGCGCTTAAGCCCCTCCGGTTCGCTTCCCGGCATTGCTCCTGCCCCTCCTTGCATGCCGACGATGGCACCCTGAAGCCCCTGGAAGAACGACTCTAGTGATTGCTCCATGTTGCGGCTCTGCTGCTTGAATTGGGAAATCTGCCCGAACATCTCCTCGATGTGGGACTGGAGATCCTTGGGATCAACCTGCATCTGTTCTAGGAGCGCTGTTGCACCGTTTCTACCGGTGGAGACAAGGGCGTGGAGCAGGTGCTCGGTACCTACGTTGCTGTGGCGGAATTTCTGGGCGGTAAGGACACTCTGCTCGATGACCGTGTGCAGGAATGTCGAGAGTCCATGCTTCACATGCTTTCCCTCGATATCGAGAGACTTGCTTGCCTTAAGAAGGATGCGCACATTTTCTTGCGTCACACCTGCTCCGGTAAAGATGGAGAAGGCGAGAGACTTCGGAATACTCAGAAGTCCAAGGAGCAAATGCTCGGTTCCGATGTAGCTACTCTTCATATTCTTCGCTTCCTGTTCGGCGATCTGGAGCGCGAGCTTGGCGTTTGGTGTGAAGCGGTCGAAGGGATGCATAGAGGGAGGTAGAAGAGATAGTGCTGGGAACCGGTGCGTTATCACTCTATCTGAGAGAGTGATAATCATCAATTCTCATCAGGAGATTCTACCACCGAAAAGCCGGAAGAGGGAGTGACGCGGGTGCTTAGGAAATGGTGATATTATGGATTGTGTGGTTTGCGTTACATGGCATGGTATTGTGTTTATAGGGTTGGATAGAGTGTATAAGGTTTGTAGGGTTCCCAGCTTCAAAGTCCATAAACTCAACAAACCCCATAAACCCCATAAACCCACTCTTTACCCATTCCTCTCTGAAATATCCTTCAGGAAGATGGAGATGATGGTCGTTGTGGGAATCGCCAGCATTACGCCAAGAACAG
>SXGU01477669.1_pt1 | contig 13216 bp, 11 predicted proteins | sample 3174531 | NCBI WGS metagenome assembly SXGU01 (sample SAMN11356863, study PRJNA531348) | freshwater metagenome | isolation source: freshwater sample F1-140 | place: China: Fuxian Lake, Yuxi | collected 2017-12-25 | reverse complement strand
CTCATGCTTCCCGAAAGATACACGAGCATTAACGACAATCGGTGATCAATTCGGCGTTGAAACGAGAATTGTTGATGCCGTAATCGAAGCAAATGATAAACAGCGAACGGCGATGATTCCGAAAATCGAAAAGCTTATCGGTGATTGCAAAGGCAAAAAAATCGGAGTTCTGGGTTTATCGTTTAAACCGGAAACGGATGATATGCGCGAAGCGCCGGCTATTGATATAATTAAAGATCTGCAATCGCGCGGAGCCGTTATTAGAGCGTTCGATCCGGTAGCGATGGAAGAAGCGAAACATTATCTAAGCGACGTTGAATTTGCGGAAGACGAGTATGATGCGATCAAAGACGCCGACGCGCTGGTTATTATCACGGAATGGAACCAGTTTCGCGCGCTTGATATGGAAAGAGTTAAAAGTCTTCTTAAATCACCGAAAATAGCTGATTTGCGTAATATCTACGAACCGAAAGATATGATTGAACTCGGTTTTGAATACGTCGGTGTCGGCAGGTAAATTTTGTTAACAATTAAAATAAAGTGTGAAACATTCACACTTTATTTTTTTAATCGTTTATGTCATTAAATACAACAGTGTTAGTTACGGGAGGAGCCGGTTTTATCGGCTCCAATCTGGCGGACGAATTAATTAAACAAGGCGCCAAAGTAAAGATTCTCGATAATTTTGTCACCGGTTTTCAGGAAAATTTAAATGAAATTAACGGCGATTTTGAATTTATCGAAGGCGATATCAATAACGATTCTATTCTCAAAGATGCCGTTCAGAAGGTTGACATTATTTTTCACGAAGCGGCTCTGCCGAGCGTTCCGCGATCTGTGGAAAATCCCTTGGAGACGCATCAAGCTTGCGTCAACGGAACGTTAAACGTTTTGTTGAAAGCCAAAGACGCAGGCGTCAAGCGATTGATTTACGCGGCTTCAAGTTCGGCATACGGCGATCAGTTAACTTTGCCAAAAATTGAAACGATGCGTCCCGAACCGCTTTCTCCTTATGCCGCGGCGAAATTGATGGGCGAATATTACTGTCAGGTTTTTAATGACGTTTACGGTTTAGAAACGATTTGCTTACGATATTTTAACGTATTCGGTCCGCGCCAGAATCCATCTTCGATGTATTCCGGCGTTATTTCTAAATTTATTGATGCGCTGATGAAAAATGAAAATCCGACGATTTACGGCGACGGCGAACAGTCGCGGGATTTCACGTTTATCGCCAATGTAGTTGACGCAAACATCAAGGCGGCACAAACTAAAGAAGGAATCGGTAAGGTCATCAACGCAGCAAACGGCGAGAGAATTTCGCTTAACGAATTGCTTGAAGTGTTAAAAACAATCACCAATAAACCGAATATCAAAGCTGAATATCAAGATGCGCGCAAAGGCGATGTCAAACATTCGCAATGTTCCAATGAACGCGCCGTCGAATGGCTCGGCTACGAAAAACTGGTCGGACTCGAAGAAGGTTTAAGGAAAACGATTGATTGGTGGAAAACCAGCAGATTTGCTCAATAAAAATAAAAAAGCGGCGTATTTGCCGCTTTTTTATTTTTGCGTTGAGCGGCTATTTATTTTCGAGAACAAATTTGTCATCAGAAATTGGCGAATTAACAATAATTTCTTTAGCTTTGAAATCAGCGTAAACAGTCATTTGACCCAGATCAAAACGCTGCGCGTATCGTTCGGGAATCAACACGCCGTCAACCAATCTGAATTTATCAATCTCTACCGAAGTCGTAATATTTCTCCCGTCAATTTGAAAACCGGACTTATAACCTTTGACTTGTTTTGTTTTCTCGTCCAAGTAAAAATCAGTAAATTCGCCGTTCGACATTTCGATACGGAATCCTTTTTTACGGCTATCACTCGCCGTCAGCGCTGAAACTTTAAATCCGTTTTCATCATATTTCGATAAAAGCGGAAAACCAAACTTTGTCAGCGGCGGCAGAGTGAATCCTCCGCGAATATTGGAAAGCGTTTCGGTACCGTCAAAAACTTGCTTGACCGGCTGAAAAGGATTGTTAAGTTCAAAAATATATTTTTCGCCCGCAAAAACGGTTGCAAATGTCGCTGGAATCGCCTGCGTGATGGTTGAGGTAGTAATATCAACCGAGCCGCGTACTGTTAATGTTTTCAGCTCCTTCAATTTCTTTCCGCCGTGTGCTTCAAACGCCGATTTAGCCAAATTAACCGGATTGTCGGCAACTGCAATTTTAGCCTTCGTTTCCGGCGCAGTTTGTTTTTGCGCTGAAATACTTAAAGATACGCTGCACAGCATTATTGTCAGGATTAAAATTTTCATATATTTTTCTCTCACCTCAATATTATCCGATAAAAGATTACAAACAAACTAAAAAGGGACAAAAGCCAAATAGCTTTTATCCCTTTTTTGCAAATTGCCGACGGCAATTAGAAACTGAATCTCATCTGCAATTCGATTCGGCGATTCGCCGCGCCGCCGCCGCCGCCGAAACCGAAACCGCCAGCCGTCGAAGTTGACTGACCGAATCGGCTCGAACTCAAGTTTCCGACCGGCGTGCCGAAATTTACGTTGTTAAATAAATTGGTAAATTGAACACCGACGTTAAGGTTATAAGGCTTTCTTTCGCTTCCGCCACCGCCGCCGAAACCGCCGCCGCCAAATCCGCCGCGACCGCCGCCGCCGCCGCCTCTTCCGCCCGGTCCGCCGCCGCCGGGAATTCCGCCACCGCCGCCTGCGCCTCTTCCGCCACCGGTTTGCGTATCGGTTTGAGCAGTTCTTTCACCGGAACTGCCGAAGCCAAAGTTTTTGGCAACTCGCATATTTACCGCAAAGTATGACGGGCTGACTCCGTAGTTGCGCGGAATAATCGCGTTCGGATCGTTACCGGCAATGTCGCAAAAAGAATTGGTTAGCGCTAATAAAGAGCATCTTGTACTCAATTCTCCGTATGTCGGTCTTTCGGTGAAAAGCGTGTCGCCGTTAGTGTCGAAGCCACGAGTGATATTAAACGGTCTTCCCGAATTGGCGATGACAAACGGACTCAGCGAGATTCCCCACGGTGCCGTGAAATTGCCGCCGACAAACAAATTATGTCGGGTATCAAACGACGATCTGCCGTACTCGCCCGATAAATCGTAGTTGTAAGCCGGAAAACTTCCCGTTCCGTCCGTGTCGCTTTTAGCGTAGCCGAGCCGATAATTACCAAAAACGCTGAAATTTTGGCTTAAAATCGTGCGAAAATTAACGATCATTTGGTGCTGATTTAATGTTCCGCTCGATTCGTATTGGTAAATTGCGCCTTGCGTGCTGTCCGGACGCGGCGCATTGTTACAGTTTGATTGCAATGGACAGATTGGAGCGTTGATATTTCGCGCTCTCAATAAATGCTGCGTTCTCAAACCGATGTAAAAAACCGATAAAGTAGTTCGCGCCGGTAACTGTCGTTCAACGCCAAGCGCCGTTTGAATTGTGTACGGTGACTGCAAATCTTCAGAAATCGTGCGCACTGTGCTCGACGACGGCAGAAGATTTCTGATTTGCGCCGTTGTCGGAACGTTGGTTACTCCGTTCAGTGAAAAGATCGGCTGATCCAAAAGCGTCTGTGCCGCTTGTCGAAAAACCGGATTCGGATCGTTTGAGTTAACGATGTAATTGAATTGATTGGAACCGTTGAACCGAATCGCCTGCAAACTCAAATTCTCGCTGAATCTTTCGTAAAAAACGCCGATGCCGCCGCGGAAAACCGTTTTCGGAGCGCGCGCGCCGCCTGCGCCGGGCGACCAGGCAATCGAAAGACGCGGAGCGAAGTTTGAATTGTCGCTGATATTCGTTTGATTTTCATAACGCAATCCCGCGCTCAATGTCAAAGCCGGACTAACGCGCCAATCGTCAGTTATAAACAAACCGACATCAGTTTGCGAAATGTCCGCCAACGGTTCGCCGGAAGACAAGGAAAATTGTGTCGGATTAAATCGCGGGTCGGTATTTCCGAGCAGATTTTGCCGGTATTGTTCAAGCGGCGTGACAGCCGCCGTAATAATACACGTCGCATCGGTTTGAGGATCGCAGGTGGTATTCCGTCTGACTTCCGGCGCACCCGCGAATGTAAACGTGCCGCCGAAATTGTTTTCCGAACGATCTTTAAGCGTGATTCCGCGTAGACGTACGCCAAATTTTACCGCGTGCTGCGAGTTGGCACCGAAAGAAGTGGTCGTGTAGTTTTGCAGTTCCCAGCTGTTGGAACGGTTAAAACTCAAACCGATTTGCGCGCCGCCGCCGACAAACGCATTCGGCACGCTGATCGTTGGAATAGAGTTGTCGCCGAGCTGTTCGCGATTTTCAAATTCGTACTGGAAGCGCGTTTCGTTGATCGTTTTCGGATTGACAATCATCGTTTCCGTCAAACGAAATTCGTGCTCAGTGTTTTCGGTTTGATAAGCGCGGGTCGGCAAAGAAGTATCGTTAATTCCCTGATTTTCGACGGTCGCGCGCGTGAATCCGTAGCGAACAACGAGCGTGTTGTTTTCGTTGATTTGATAATCAAGACGCGGGCTGACGGAGAAACGGCGATTCGGAACCTGAAATTCCTGATTAAACGGCGCGAAATTAAAGCTCGGATCAATGATCAGAGCGTTGACGACCGCATTGCTGTCTTCTTCGCGGTTGCTGATATCGAAAAAGAACGACGATTTGCCTTTCTGAATCGGACCGGAAACGCTTCCGCCGTAAAAGCGGCGCTGACTCGGCGCGCGATTGGCGGCAAAAGGATTGCGCGAATTCAAACGATAATCGCCGAAATTCAAAAAAGCCTGACCGCGAAATTTGTCGGTTCCCGGTTTGGTCAAAATTTCGATTCGTCCAAAACCGAGACGATCGTATTCGGCTGAAAAAGGATTTTGGTTGAGCCGTATTTCGCGAATTGATTCTTTTGGCGGAAGTCGTCCGCCGGTAAAACCGTCAATGTAGATTTGTCCGCCGTTCGGTCCGGCTGAAGGTCCGGCAAGCGCCTGCAAAGCGGCTTCGAGCTCGTCCGGATCGTCGGGCAGCGCCTGCAAATCAGATTCGCTGAGAACCGTCGCTCCGGCGCTGCTGTTTGGATCGGTCGAAACTTCATTCGCGCCGGAAACTTCCACTTGCGCTTCGACGCCTTCGACGGTCAAAACAGCACTGACTACTGCCGGGTCATTCGCTTTGACTTCAACTTCCGGATTTTCAAAAAATGCGAAATTCTGCGCGACAATGCGAACCGTATAAGTTCCGGGCGCTAGTCCGTTGATCGAAAATTCGCCGCGCTGGTCGCTGGTCGCTGTTTTTTCTTTCCCCGCCGCGTCAACGGCAGTCACGGTTGCTCCGACAATCACCGCGCCGTTGCCGTCGGTAACCTGCCCGGTTACTCTTCCCGCTTGCTGCGCGTAAATTGTCGAATTAATAAACAAACTTATTATTCCGAGAATAAAAAATGATCTAAAGTATTTCATTGCACTCCGCTATTTATAATAAAAATAAAAGTATGATAAAAAGCCGAAACGCGTGAAATTAATCTCGTTCACGCGTTCCGGTAATAAATATTAAGGTTTAAGGAAAATCAGCGCCGTCGAGTCCGGGAATTGAAAAACTGCCCTGCCCGCCTTGTCCGCCGCGCTGCCGGTTGTTTCCGCCGGTCGCCTGCGCCGCTCTCAAAAACGGCTCGACGCCTGCCAAAAGTTTGATCGCGGTGACGCGGTCGGTGTTTGGAGATTTTGTGCTGGAAACTGCAATCGCATCGCCCGCTTTTAAATCGCTGACAGCAATGGTCGGAAAGCGTTCGAGCATATCATCAATGCCGCCTTGTCCTCCGCGCATTCCGCCGCCAAATCCGCCGCGACCTTGACCTTGCTGCCCGTTTTCGCCGCGCGGCGGCTGCGCGGAACCATCAGCTTGCGGCGGTCGCATTCCGCCCGGTTGTCCGCCTTGACCGTTTTGTCCGGCTGTTCCCGGCTGTCCGCCCGGTCGTCCGCCGCCCATCTGCATTTGCGCCATTCGCTGCGCCATTTCTTCAGGGAATTTTTTGAGCATTGTTGAATTGCCGACGGCGACGGTCACATCCTTATTCGTTTGAAAATCACTGATGATGACTTCGCCTTTTGCCGCATCAACGCTTTTGACTGTACCGGCAACAGTTTGGAAAGCGCCGGTTAAAACTTCTTCGGCGGCGAAAGCGGTGCCGTCCGCACTCTTATCTCCGAGCGCGCGAATCATATCGCCTGTTTTGATATCAGCAATCGAGCTTGTTACCGATTCGCTGTATTTAACCGAACCGGGCGCGTAGCGGCGAAATTTCACGGTTTCTTTCGGCGTTACAACAACGCTTGTGGTATTTGCCAAGCCGCGCACTTCAATCGTGATTTGTTTGGTCTGCGGATTGATTGCCGTTACTTTACCGGCGATGCCGCGTTCGCGCCATTGTTCGCTTTCTTTCGTTTGTTTCTGGCTGATGTCGGCTTTTGTCATCAAATAAACCGATTTTGCCGGAAGTGATTTTTTGTCAGCCGCAAAAACCCCGGTCACAACCAGTTTGTCGCCGACGCCGATGTCGCTTAAATTAGCGGCGACGGCAGCCTTCAAAACCGGATTTTCCGGCGTGACGCGTTTGTATTCGGTTTTCGGCGACAGCAAAACTTCGACGGCGCCGTCTTTAGTCTGCAAAACGATTTTATTTGCCGCCAGCGCCGCAACATCGCCGGTTGCGACCGATGGTTTCGCCCCGGTTTCCGGCGTTTGCGCCGAGATTGCTGAAAACAAACTAAAAATTAGTGATAAAGATAATAATAAAAATATTTTTTGACGCATTATTTTTTTATTTTGAATATTTTCCCGAATTTTATTACGCAACCGAGTATTAAAAGTTGCCTTTTATCCAGTTTAAGACGCTTTTTTCTTTGAATTGGTTTTAATGAAATTGTAAAGAAATGTAAATCTTTGCGGTAATGTTGACTGAGTTTCGTGCGCGTCGTTTGAGTTTGGTTTTTCGCTGTCTGAAATGAGTATAAGCCGTCTGCTTTGTCTAAGTTGCGCGGGTTATAATTTTTGCCAGCCGGTGGTTGTTAGTGCGGTAGTGATTAAACCGATGCCGGCAGCAAAAAGAGCGAGCAGCGCGACCGTCCACAAATACGGAACGGAAAGCACGAACGTCCAGATAAAAACGCCGAGAAAAATAGCCAGCGTTTCCGATTGGTATTTCTCCGCCACGAATTGTTTGACCAATGTTTTGCCGAGGCTCATCTGCAAAATAACGCGACCGAAAACATAAGCCAAAAGCAGCAGGGCGAACGCCATCAAACCGAAAATCGCGCTTAAATAATTCGGCAAAACGCTTAGACTCGCGATGATTGTAATTGTTGTTAAAACGAATGCGGTGGAGCCGATGGCGAAAATTTTGAGCGTGGAAAGCTGCAAACGGGCGATTGAGCGACTGACCGCGCCGGGCGCAATCGTGTTGAATGCCAGCGCGAGAATCAGCCAGAACAACATCGAAAGCACGCGCTGAGCGAAAAATGAAAACGATAAATCGGGCGAAAAAAGTTTTTCCGGATTTTGTGCCAGACTGCGAAGTTCTTCTTCGTAACCGGCGTACATAATCGTTTCTTTGCCTGCGCCGCGCAACGGATTTGCGCTTTCCGGCTGATAAGTTCCGCCGAAAATTATCACGTCGCCGCCGATCATTGACGATTCCTTCTGCACAATCGAACCGCCGATTGTCGCAACATCGCCTTCGACGCGTCCTTCGACGATCACGTCGCCGCCAAACGCCAAAACGCCTTTCGCCCGTGATTTAATGATTACGGTTTTGCCGAACGCGAAAACTTCCATTTCCGGCGCGTCATCAATAACTAATGTTTTGTTGTCCGGCGTTGATATTTGGGTTTGCGCGAAAATCGTCAGATTAAAAAGCAAGACAAATATTATCCCGCAAAGCAGATGCCGTTGAGGAAGATTGGGAAGCGCGAGGAAATTGTTGACCCTAATTGAATTTACCACGTAGTCAGGCTTTGAAACTTTTTAATGCGTTTGAATGTCGAAACATCAGACGCGAAAATAAAATTGTCGAAACGCCGAAAATCAGCGCGACGAAAACGAGCAAACCGCTCGAATTGTAAACGAATTTGGCGCACAGCGAACGCACGATTACCGCAATCGCGACGGCGATGTCGAAAATCAGATGACCGACGAATCCGGCGACCGTAAAAACCTGTTCAAAAAGTTTGCCGAACGATTGAAAAGCGCTTTCCGTACCGCTGCCGAAACCGAAAACGATCAAAAGTAAAAGCGCCGAACACATCAAAAGCGCATTGTATCTTTCAGTCGGACGCCGCAAACCGCTGACGCTGCTTTCGGCGCGCGCCGTTACGATTTTGGCAAAATCCGGCGGCAGCTCGAATTCCTTTTCGTCTTCCAGACTAAAATCGAGCGCCTGCAGCAGTTTTTTCTGTTCGTTTAATTCCGCCGCGCAGCTTTCACACGCGGCAAGATGCATTTCCAGCGCAATTTCGTCGTGCGGAGAAAGCTCGCCGTCAACGTAGGCGGCGATTTCAGCGCGCGAACACGCGTTTTGTTGTTTCGCTTGGACAGAATTCATCTTAAACAAAAAAAGTTTATTTTAAGAATTTAATCGTCAAAGGATATTCCCAGAGCTCTCCTTTGTTCGCTTTGAGCGCGCCGACAATCGGAAACGCAACGCCCATCACAAAAAGCGCGGCGAGACCTAAAAATCCGATTAAGACGATGGCTAAAACCGAGCTGACGACTCCATAAATCAATGCGGAAATCATCCAGTTTGCGACCATTTTTCCGTGTGCGTCGAGCGTCGGCATTTCGTCTTTTTTTAATTGCCAAATTAAAATCGGCGCGATAATTCCGCCGAACGGAATGACGAAATTAAGAAGCTGCGACAGATGCAAAAACATTCCCGTCTGTTTTTGTTCAGGCGTTTGTAAATACGACGGCGGCTGATGCTGCATACTGTAATTCATTGTTTTTCTCTCCTTAAAGTCTTGTAAATCCTCGTTCGACAAACATTTCGCGCATCATTTCGCGCGCGCGGAAAAGGCGATTTTTAACTGTTCCGAGCGGCAATCCGGTAATTTCGGCAATTTCGTCGTAGCTCATATCGCGCGAATGCCGCAAAACAATCAAATCGCGGTACGCGACGGGCAGGCATTTGACGACCGATTCGATTTCGTTGCGCCATTCGGTTTGTTCGCGTTCCTGCTCGGGCGTCGGACGCGGACTTTCGATTTGCAGTTGATACGTTCCGTCGGCGTTTTCGGTTTCGAGACTTTGCTGATTAACCGAATTGCGCCGCATATAATCAATTGCCGCGTTGTGCGCGATGCGGTAAAGCCACGTTGAAAATTTGTATTCGGAACTGTATTTGGAAAGCGAATTGTAAACTTTAATAAAAACTTCCTGCGTGACATCGAGCGAAGCGTCGTAATCGGAAAGCATTCGGTAAACGTAAGCCGTAATCGGTCGCTGATAACGGCGCACGAGTTCTTCAAAGCCGTCTTCGCGCCCGCCGAGAGCGTCCGCAATCAGTTCGATATCAGTAAAAGTTTTTATATTTTCCATCGTTGGGGTGTGAACCGTCATAACGCCAAGTTTATACGCCGGAATTTGCAGCGGTGTTTCAAAAATAGTTGCAGGTTTCAAGTTTCTAATTTCAGGTTATAAGAATTGATTGTTCTTCAACCAGAAACTAGAAATCTGAAACCTGAAACCGTTGCACTTATCTCAATCCGAGCGCCGCTAAACCGGCGGGCGCGGCGATGTCGTCAAAGCGCAGATTGGCGGCGGGAATGTTTAATCCGACGTCTTCGGGTCGCAGAATATCAACGGCTTTGCCGAGCGCTTCGGCGGAAATTTCTCTGATTTTTGCCGGAATAAAATCCTTGCCGATGAGCAACAGCTTTTCGAGAACATTATGATTTTCGTTGGTCAAACGGTCGCGGTAAAACATTAAAAGACGAAAAATTTCATCGTCGCGTTCGTTTTCCGCGCACGTAACGGTGCGCACGACGGTCGGTTCGTCGCCGCGCATCAAAAGCGCGGTGAATCCGTCGGTTTGCGAGCTGATTAACAGCGCGTCGGTGTTGTTCTTCGTATCAATCAGCCAGTTCGATTCGCCGACGGCGCGCGGCAGAATCAAACCGGCTTGCCAGCCCTGCGTTTCAAATAAAGTTTCGTACTCGTCAATGATGGCGAGCTTGACGGCGGTCGCAAAATAGCGCGCTTTGCCGTCGCGGTCGGATGAAATTTTCTGCCGCGTAATGCGCAAATCGCCCGCCGAAGCGCCGAACACCTGTTCGGATTTCCAGTCGAGCACTTCCGCCAATTCTTCTTTCGACGCCGGTTCGGTGTCGAGCGTCAAGATCGCCGTGCGCGCCGTGTTGCTCGGCAGCGCGACCGACCAGCGTTTTTGTTTGCCGAGTCCGGCGTTCATCACCGCTTCATCGAGCAGAACGCGCAGCTCTTCAACGTTCGCGATATTTTTTTCGAGAAAATTCGGCACGAGCAAATTCGTCGGCAATTCAATCGTCGCGGCTTGTTTGATACCGAATTGATTTCTGCCTTCTTTTTGCAACGCAAGCGCCGTCACGGTTTCGCTTTCCAAACCGAGCGCGGCTTGCGGATATTTCGGCTGGATTAATGATGAAAACATAGTGTTTAGTGAGCAGTGAGCAGCGAGCGGTAAGCAGTTGAAAGTGTAATAAAAGTCTTGATAAATTTTTATTGCTCACTGCTTACCGCTCACTGCTCACTTTCTTAATATTCCTCGTAGCTTTTTCCGTTGCTGTCTTCACCTTCGGCGAGACTTTTCACATCTTTTAACGCCTGGTCGCCTTCGGAAGAATTGATATCTTCGCCCTGCATTTCTTTCCATTCGGCTTTGTCGGTAATCGGGTCAATCGGCACTTCGCGCAAATATTTGGCTTCAACCAAATCTTCAAGCGATTGCGGAAGTTTTCCTTTATCGGCGGCGTATTGATCAATCGAGCGGCGAATCTGCCATAGATTTTCCTGCAAAACCGTTTCGCGCGCGTGCTGAATGCTGCGCTGATAAGTCGGGAGCGCAACGGAAATCAAAATGATGAGAATAAACATCGCGATCATCAATTCGAGCAGCGAAAATCCGGCTTGTTTGCCAGACTTTTGATTTGCGGCTGGCGATTGGTTTGAAATTTCGGATTTAATTATCCATCTTTCATTTTCCATTTTCCATTTTCTCCTACCAATCACTGTATTTCTCCCCGTTGAGCGCTTCTTCTTCCGAGCTTGAACGCACGTCGAAAACATTAATATCGTCCCAGCTTTCGGCGTCGCCCGTTTGATAAGAAGAACGAAGCTGCCAATCGGATTCGCCCGTCATCGGATCAACCGGCATTTCGCGCAGGTAAACTTTGATGATTTCTTTTTCCTCGGATAATTCGGTTGCGTTTTTCCCGTCAAAAGCGCCGTTTGATTCCAAAGCGCCGCTAACTCCGCGCGCTCGAACCTTGACGCCTTCGACCAGAGTTTCGAGCGTCGGCGGGTAACGGTCTAAATTTTCCGAATCGAAAATCGTGCAGTCGTCAATCACCACGCGGCTGCGCGGATCAGCCGGAATGCTTCCGCTTCCAAAAGTTTGTCCGCCGCCCGCCGGATTTCCTGATCTGAGCGCGCCTTGCGGACACGAACCGAGCGTATCTCGTTTGAATTCGTCAATCGCATTGCGAATATCGCGCAGCGTTTCGCGCAGACGAACTTCTTTCTGTCTTTTAACGGAATTTTGCGCGAGCGGAATCGTGCCCATAATCAAAATCGCCAGCACTGTTAAAGTGATAATCAATTCGAGCAGCGTGTAACCGCTCGCCGATTGCAGATTTTTGATTTTGAATTTCAGATTTCGCCCGCGCATTTTCTTCACCTTTTGTCTAATTCGCCGTCGTTGACAGCCTTAGTATTTAATCGAAAAACTTCTGCCGTCCGCCGTTGTTAATTGCGTCGTGTCACGATTAAAAGCGATTTCCTGTTTGCCGCCGGTCAGCGCTTCGATTTCGATATAAGCCAAAACGCCCGACACGTTATCAACCGATTTTTCCGGCGAAAGCGTCACAAACATCGCGCCGTTTTGATTGATAAACGGCAGCACCGTCGTATTAGTCAGCGCCGCACCGAAAACATTGCCGAATTTTACCGAACGAATCGCCATTTTGGACGAATCGAACTGCATTCCCAAAATCGCCGAACGAAACGGCGACGCGCTTTTGACCGCAACGGCAACGATTGTTTTGTCGCCCGCTTTCATTTCGCCGAGATTATTGACGAACGCCATTTGAGCCGTCGGAACCGTTGCCGTTTCCGCGACCGCAGCGATTTCTGTTTTGTTCGTCAGCGCGGTCGGCTGTAAATTCAGCGGCGCGGCGCTGCTGTTTCCGTTGTCAGCGGTTTGATTGATTTGCAGAGTTTTAACCGTCGAATCAATCGGACGCAAATTCAAATTCGCCGCCGTTTCTACGTTTGGAGCGGTTGTTTGGGCATTCTGCGCGACGGTTTCAGTTGTTTCAGCGGCGACTTTCGTTTCCGCGTTCGGCTGATTTACCGCCGGAGCATTCGTCACATTTTGCGAAACCGTCTGCGCGGCGTTTGATTTTACATAAGCCGGTGCGTCTTCCACTTTTTGGTCGGGAAGCTGAACCTGCGCGGTCGTCGGCAAGCGGCGCATCGTCGCCAGATATTCTTCGCGTTCTTCCTGAATAATCAACGCTTCGAGCGAACCGCTCGTCGGAACTGCAAGACTTCCCGTTTCGCGTTCGACTTCGTCTTCCGGCAGAATCGAAGGCGCGCGAATCACGCGCGGCGTAACGGCGATAACAATATCAACCTGGCGATTGTCTTTGGTCGGCGCGGTAAAAAGTCTGCCGATAATCGGAATCAAACCGAGCAGCGGCAAACCGGATCGTCCGTCCGACTGCGTATCCTGCGCGACGCTTGCTAAAAGCAGCGTTTTATTATTTTGCACGCGCGCCGTTCCTTTGATCGTTCGTTCGGAAAAACACGGATTTCCCGTCGGGCTGTTACACGCGGCAACGTCTTTCGATTCGATTTCCATCGCGACTTGAACGTCTTGATTCGGGAAAACAATCGGTTTGAATTTCAAAGTCAAACCGACTTGCTCGTAGTTAATGACATTAGCGGCGT
>SXGU01358359.1_pt1 | contig 13231 bp, 9 predicted proteins | sample 3174531 | NCBI WGS metagenome assembly SXGU01 (sample SAMN11356863, study PRJNA531348) | freshwater metagenome | isolation source: freshwater sample F1-140 | place: China: Fuxian Lake, Yuxi | collected 2017-12-25 | reverse complement strand
GGCACATCGATTCACCCAGGAGTCGGTGTCAAAAAAGGCAAGGACGACACACTCTACGCGGCCATCGACGGTCTCGTGAAGTTTACGAACAAGATGAAGAAAAATTTCACCGGTGCCCTCAAGCGCCGCACGTTCGCAAACGTTGAAGAAGTGAAATAAGCGGGATAGGTTCGCAGGTGCGTGGGTTCGAAGGTTTTCAGAGTCACATGGCTCCTGCGAACCTAAACACCTGCGACTCTGCGAACCTTTTGTTATGCGCGAAAAAATCGAACACATTTTTGAAACTGACATTCGTCCGATGCTCGCCATGCATGGGGGGAACATTGAATTGCTTGGAGTGGATGAAGCAACAGGAGTTGTTCGGGTGCGATTGCATGGAGCGTGTCGTGGTTGCCCCATGTCGACGATTACGCTGCGCATGGGAGTGGAGGCAGCGTTGGTGGATGCGGTGCCTGGAGTGACAGAGGTCGTCGCGGTCGATGATGACGTGATATAATGAACGTATGGCACGTATTTTCTTCACTTGGCCAAAACCGTTGCGCTCATTTGGGTACTCGGTGTTGGATTTGATGCGGAGTAGTCCGCTCTATCGTCGGACAGCGTTGATGTCCGTGATCTTTGTGTTGCTCACAGTGTTGCTCCCATTGTGGCGCATCATGCCGTTTTCGGAGGATCGTCCGTTCATCCCGCTCCATTACAATGTTCATTTCGGTATCGACCAATTTGGTCCGTGGTACGACATTTTCCGTATTCCCGTACTCGGACTCGTCTTACTGGTCGTCAACATTTTTTTCCAAGCCGCTTTTTATCGGCGTGAACATGTCCTTTCGAAATTTTTTGCCATCGCCACAGTGGTCTCGGAATTCATTCTGTTCGTCGCCATGGTTCTCATTGTTCTCTTGAATTTGTGACGCTTGAATCATTTGAATTGACGCGTGTCTTGCTGTTGGCGGCTTTGGCATTTGGAACGGCGTTTGCTTGGACACCTGTGCTGTTGAGCGGGTTGCAACGCTTGAAATGCGGAAAGGAAATTCGAACAGAAAAAGAAGCCCCTGTTTTTGCGAAACTGCACGCGGGAAAGAAGGGAACACCAACCATGGGTGGAATTCTCGTGTGGGGAACTGTGTTGTTTCTCGCTCTTCTGCTCGCCTGGATCCATTTGTTTTCACCAGAATCATTTTTAGGTCGACTCAGTTTCTTGTCGCGTGCAGAAACGTTATTGCCACTGGGTGCCCTTGTCGCGTCTGCGCTTGTTGGATTGCTTGATGACTACTACAACAGTAGAGGGCTCGGCGCACACGGCGGAGGATTGCGTGCCCGGCATCGTCTCCTCATTTACGCGGCGATCGCAACGATCGGTGCCTGGTGGTTCCGTGTAAAACTTGATTGGGATTTGTTGCACGTGCCGTTTGTAGGCGACTTTCATCTTGGGTTGCTGTACGTACCATTCTTCATTCTTGTCATTGTCTCAACCGCTTTTTCCGTCAACGAAACCGATGGGCTCGACGGACTCGCCGGCGGAACACTTTTCACCAGCTTCGGTGCACTCGCCATTGTCGCATTTGCCCAAGGCCGCTACGATCTTGCTGCGTTTTGCGGAGTTATCATAGGAGCCTTGCTTGCGTTTCTTTGGTTCAACATTTATCCTGCTGCCTTTTTCATGGGCGACACTGGTTCTATGTCGCTTGGTGTGACGCTCGGGATTGTGGCCATGCTCACTAACACGGCCCTCTGGTTGCCTGTCATTGGACTTATCTTTGTACTTGAATCGCTTTCTGTTTTAATTCAGATCGCTGCACGGAAACTGTTGCACCGCAAAGTCTTTTTATCCGCCCCGTTTCATCATCATTTGGAAGCCATTGGTTGGCCGGAACCAAAAATTGTCATGCGGCTCTGGGTTGTCTCGATGGTCGCTTCTGCTCTTGGGGTCGCCTTTGCCTTGCTAGATGCGCTTCGCTAAATGTCCACCCAACACGTCAAATCCATCGACTACACCTTTCTAGCGATCGTGGGCGCGATCGTCCTCTTTGGACTCATCATGCTCACGTCTGCCTCCAGCCCGATTGCCTACCACAAGTTTGGCGACAGCTACTACATCATCAAGCACCAAATCGTGTTCGGACTCGTGCCGGGGTTGGCGGGATTGCTCATCTTCAGTCGCATCCCGTACGCATTTTGGAAAAAGAATGCTTGGAATTTTTTGCTTGCGTCCATTGCGTTACTTGTCATTGTGTTTATTCCAGGATTGTCGGCGGGAATCGGGACTGCCCACAGCTGGATTTCCATTGGTGGACTTTTTTCCCTTCAGCCGTCAGAAATTGTTAAACTGACGTTTTTGTTTTATCTCGCGGCTTGGCTTGAAAAACGTGGTGAAGCAGGAGTGCGCGACGTGCACGGTGGACTGCTGACATTTGCCGGTATTCTCGGAACGATTTTGGGTCTGCTCATTTTGCAGCCGGATGTAGGAACCATGTCGATCATTGCCGCGATTTCGCTTACGGTTTATTTTGTGGGCGGAGCTCCGTTAACGCATGTTTTAGGGTTTATCGGAGCCGGTGCGGCAGGGCTCGCCCTGCTCATTGGTCTCGAACCATATCGCGCCGCGCGGTTCACCACCTTTCTCAATCCAGAACTCGATCCGCAAGGCATCGGGTATCACATCAACCAAGCATTGCTCGCCATTGGTTCCGGTGGATTCATGGGAGTAGGATACGGACTGTCGCGACAGAAGTTTGAGTATTTGCCGGAAGTAGCCGGAGATTCTGTGTTTGCCGTTATTTCAGAAGAACTTGGAATGATCGGCGCGGTGCTGTTACTCAGTGCGTTTTTGTTCCTGTTGTTTCGTGCCCTCAAAATCGCTTCCGAAGCGCCAGACAGATTTGGAAAATACGTAGTTGTTGGCATTGGGGCGTGGTTCACCATTCAGGCATTTGTGAACATCGCTTCGATGGTCGCGCTCATGCCAATGACCGGTGTGCCACTCCCGTTTATTTCCTACGGTGGAACGTCACTTGCCATCGGGCTTTCCGCGGTTGGTGTGGTTCTCAATATTTCAAAATATGGAAAAGGGAAGTAATGAGAATTTAAGAGGTTCTCAGGTTCTTAGGTCCGAAGGTTCTCAGAACCACGGTTCCAGCGACCCCGCGACCCTGCGACCCTTGCCCGAACGACCGTTCGGGCGGGCGGGCTGCGGACCTATCCGAAAGGTCCTATTTGCAGGAGGAGGGACACTTGGCCCCGTGACTCCTTTGTTGGCGGTGGCGGAAACATGGAAGGCGGCTGATCCGTCCGTTGCTTTTGTTTGGGTCGGCACGCCGCATGGTCCGGAGCAGAAGCTTATCGAGTCTGTACAGATTCCATTTATTTCATTGCCGGTGTTGCGTTTGACTCGGTATCCGTCGAGAGAATGGTTGACGTTGCCGATTGATGCCGTGCGAACGTTTGTGTATGCTTGGCAAATTTTGCGTCGTGAACGTCCGGATCTGATCGCAACTGCGGGTGGTTACACCGGAGTTCCGCTGGCGGTGCTTGGCTGGTTGCACTCAATACCGGTTTGGGCCCATCAGTCAGATGTTCGTGTCATCTTGTCTACACGGCTCGTGGTACCGTTTGCACGGCTCATCACGACGGCGTGGAAACAAACCGCAGCATCCTTGCCAGCAGCAAAAACGGTTTGGATCGGCAGCCCGGTACGGGAACGTCCATTATCAAATCCGACGTTACTCAAAGCAGAAGGTATTGAACTTGATCCAGCACGTCAGACGGTACTTATGTTTGGTGGTGGCGGAGGTTCACGTTGGCTCAATGAAACAGCACAAGACATTTTGGAGCCGTTGTCCGAACGTGTGAACATTATTTTGCTCTCCGGACCTAAGCAGAACAGATTGCGTGTCATGAGCGTGCCGGGAAAATTTACGTGTGTAGAAAAATTAGTTGATGCGATGCCAGAAGCGATTCGTGTGGCAGATGTGGTTGTGTGCCGAGCTGGCATGGGCACGATCGCAGACCTCGCTCATTTTTCTAAGGCCGCCATCCTGATTCCTCTTCCGAATTCTCCTCAACTCGACAACGCACAAGAGTTGTCACAGGAGCAAGCGGCGATTGTGCTTGATGAACGTACGACACATCCTGAAGATTTGCAAAAACAGATACTCGACTTGCTGTTGGAAGAAAAAAGGCGTGCACAACTCGGAGCTCGACTCGCCCAAGTGATGCCCACAAACATCAACACCCAACTTGTTCAACTGATTCAAGAACGATGCTGAAACAGAAACACGCCCCGTCGACGGACGAGGCGTGTTTTCATCGTTTTATTCATCGACCTCTTCGCCGGTGGTGAATCCGTCCAAGTCTTCCTTGTCGGACATGCCGTCGCCAGCGCATTCTGGGCAGTTCTGGTCTTCGTTAAGATCAGCTTCGTTGCCGCAGGTGTCGCAGATACCTAATGCCATAGGTAGAACTACATGGTTAAGAGTTACGTGAGTATAATTATACCCGACCAAGAACGAGCCGCAAGAAGGCTGTCAAGAGGGTACGATTGAAATGTGGATATGAAAAAGAGCCTGGTGGAAACCAAGCTCTTTTTCTGGTGCGCTGGGTGGGGATCGGACCCACGACCGCGGGCTTAAAAGGCCCTCGCTCTACCACTGAGCTACCAGCGCAATAGAACCGCGGAAAATATATCAGGGTGCCTGATGAAAATCAAGTATGTTATCATCTTTCGGTATGAATCAACCTCAAACGCGCAAGGACTCAACAGTCGACGTGCTTCACGGGATTGCGATTCCGGATCCGTATCGGTGGCTTGAGCAGAGGGAGAGTGCGGAGGTTGTCGAGTGGACGCGGGAGCAGAATGCGTATGTGGATGCGTCTTTGCGTGGCGAAGCCCAAGAGATGTTTGCAGGTGAACTCACGAAGCATTTTCGCGTCGTTTATTTTACGAATCCAATTTTGTTGGCAGGGCGCTATTTTTACACGGAACGGCAACCAAACGAAGATCAATCAGCGATTTACTACAAACAAGGTTTAGATGGTGAACCAATTGTTTTGATTAATCCAAACGGACAACGGGAAGGGAATACAATCTCTGTTGACTACTGGTTGCCAAGTTGGAATGGGAAGTATTTGGTGTACGGTGTCTCGCAAGGCGGGGATGAGATGGCGTCGATTCACATTCGTGACGTGGACAAGAATGAAGATCTTCCTGAGACAATTTCGCAGTGTCGACATGCGGCTCTGTGTTGGACACCGGACAACAAAGGGTTTTTCTATACACGCAATCGACCACCGGTTGGCGTCTCGGCGGGCGAGGAACATTTGTACGCAAAATTGTTTTTTCACGCGCTTGGTGAGGACCCAGCGAAAGATATCTGCGTCTTTGGCGAAGGGCGGCCAAAAGATGACATGATGGAATTGTCGATGTCGCGTGATGGTCGCTTTCTTGCGATTCATGTCACACAGGGCTGGACCGAGAACGAGGTATACATCTACGACACGCAGGACAAATCGTTGCGCCCGCTCATCGCCGGCATCGCTGCAAAGTTCTCACTTGAGTTTTTGGAAAACGAAGTTCTCGTCCACACCAACTACAAAGCCGATCGTTACCGCGTTCTTGTGGTTTCACTTGCGGCGTTGTTTACATCGGTGGACACCTGGCGCGAGTTCGTTCCGGAGCGTGAACATCTACTCGAACAAGTGCGTATCACAAAGGATCGTGTCCTTCTTAGTTACTTGGTGAACGCTTGTTACGATCTTGCTACCTACGACCATCACGGCAATCGTGTCACGGAAGTTTCCATTCCTCCACTCACCAGTCTTTCCGATATCTCAGCGACACCAACAGAGGCAGAGTTTTTTTATGGAGTAGAATCGTTTGTGTTTCCTTGCATCGATTATCGGTTCGATCCTGTCACGCGCACGGCACAGGAGTATCGCGTTACGTCTAATCCGATTCGTCCGCGCGACTACGTGGTGAAACAGGAATGGTTCACATCCAAAGATGGCACGCGTGTGCCAATGTTCGTGTTTCACAAATCTTCGATTTTGCCCGGGGCCGTGCATCCGACCGTTCTCTACGCATACGGTGGTTTTGCTTCGAACCTAACACCGTCGTTTATGCGTGCTTGGGTGCCGTGGCTGGAACGTGGTGGTGTGTTTGCTGTGGCGAATATTCGTGGGGGTGCTGAGTTCGGAGAGCAATGGCATCTCAACGGGATTTTGGAGAAAAAACAAAATGGATTCGATGACTATATCGCCGCCGCCGAATATTTGATTGCACAAAAATATACGGACGCAGCGCACCTCGGGATTCTTGGCGGAAGTAATGGCGGCCTCCTTGTCTCAGCGGTTGCGGTTCAGCGTCCTGAACTCTATGGGGCTGTTTGCTCACGCGTCCCTCTCACAGACATGGTTCGGTTTCCGCAATTTGGAATGGCCATGCGTTGGGTGCACGAATACGGAGATCCGAAAATAAAAGATCAACTCGAAACAATCCTCACCTGGAGTCCGTATCACAATGTCCAAATAAACAAGACCTACCCACCAATCTTATTCACGACCGGAACCAAAGACACACGCGTCGACCCACTCCACGCCCGCAAGATGGCGGCACTTTTTCAATCCGTCGTCACAAATAATTCGGCGCTCATCTTCACCGAACAAGAAGCAGGTCACGGCCCCGGCAAGCCCATCGTAAAACAAGTCGAGCTCCAATCGCTCATTCTCTCTTTCTTCTCGCAACACCTCGGCCTGTCGCTGAGAAAATAAAACACACGACTCAGAGAAAAACCCAATCCTCCGCTCAATGAGGCCTCAAACCGTTGACGAAACTTTGCTTGTGGGGTACCATCCGCGAGTATTTATCCCCACCTATGATTCGAGACGACCTGCGGAATATCGCCATCATCGCTCACGTGGACCACGGAAAAACAACGTTGGTCGACGCGCTTTTGAAACAGTCCAACACCTTCCGCAATGCGGACGCGATGGGGACGACCATCATGGACTCCAACGAACTCGAACGCGAGCGTGGGATTACCATTTTTGCTAAGAATGCCTCTATCCAGTGGAAAGGCAAAAAGATTAACGTCATCGACACTCCGGGACACGCCGACTTCGGGGGGGAAGTGGAGCGCATCATGGACATGGTGAACGGATGTTTGCTTTTGGTGGATGCCAAGGAGGGTCCGATGCCTCAGACAAAATTCGTTTTGAAAAAGGCGCTTCAGGCCGGACACAAAGTGATTTTGGTCATCAACAAAGTCGACAAGAAAGATGCACGCGTCGAATGGGTGTTGAACCGCACGTTCGATCTGTTCATCGACCTTGGAGCGACGGATGAACAGGCGGCGTTCCCGGTGGTATACGCGTCTGCTGTGAATGGGATTGCTGGTCTAGAACCAGAAATGGAAAAGATGAAAGACATCTCTCCAATTCTCGACCTTGTCCTCGAACAGATTCAGGGACCGGACGGTGACGCAACCAAACCATTCCAAATGGCCGTCATCAACATTTCTTACGACAACTACAAAGGCCGCACGGCCATTGGTCGCATCATGAATGGGGTGATCAAACAGGGTCAGAATATCAAGCATGTGAACCGTGATGGTGTTGCGACGGTAGGAAAGGTTACAGCTCTTCAGGTGTTCTCGGCCCTTGGTCGCGAAGAAATCGCGGAAGCGGCGGCTGGGGAAATTGTTGCGATTGCTGGAATTGAAGATGTGCAAATCGGTGAATCGATCGTCGACCCAGTGGGCGGAGAAGCGTTGCCAGTCATGAAGATTGAAGAGCCAACCGTGAAGATGACGTTTGGAACTAACACCTCGCCGTTTGCTGGAAACGAAGGAACGTTTTCGACCGCACGTCACGTAAAGGAACGTTTGGAACGTGAATTGCTCTCCGATGTGGCATTGCGTGTGGAAAAGGGTGAAGGTGACAGTCGTTTTATAGTGTCCGGTCGTGGAGAGTTGCACCTCGCCATCTTGATTGAAAAAATGCGCCGTGAAGGCTACGAGCTCGAAGTGTCACGTCCACAGGTGATTTTTAAGATGGTGGACGGAAAAGAAATGGAACCATTCGAAGCGGTTTCACTCGAATGTCCGGAAGGCAACGCGGGTGTGGTCATCGAAAAGATGGGCAAGCGCCGTGGGGACATGAAGGATATGCGTGTGGAAGGCGGAATATCGTTTATGGAGTTCGAAATTCCAACGCGTGGTCTTATTGGATACCGCACGGAATTTTTGACAGACACAAAAGGACAGGGAATCTTGAATACTCTGTTGCTTGGCTACCGTGACACAGTGGGAGAAATCAATGCTGGTTCGCACGGTTCCATGATCTCCATGGAAAACGGCGAAACGATGGGCTACGCGCTCACAAACTTGCAGGAACGTGGTTCGTTGTTCATCGGTGCTGGTGTAGAAGTGTATTCCGGTATGGTCATCGGACAGCACAGCCGCGCGGAAGACATTGAAGTCAACCCGTGCAAAGAAAAGAAATTGTCGAACATGCGTTCGAAAGGAGACGGCGCAAGTGTGGGGCTCGAAACACCTCGCGACATGTCGCTTGAACTCGCCCTCGAGTTCATCGGCGATGATGAACTTCTTGAAGTTACCCCAAAAAATCTTCGCATCCGCAAAGCAATCCTCGACAGCAACGTGCGTCGCCGCTCGGAAGGCGGAAAGAAATCCTAGTCAGTAAAAACGGGGCCGCTGGCCTCGTTTTGTTTGTTTGAACTGTCCATTTTCTGTATACTCATGTTAATTAATGTGGATCATGTATGGAGGGATCTGGGAGTGAATTGAGACAAGACGCGTTGACATACGTGGATCATGCTAGACGTGGAGTAGATCAACCTACGATTGGGGCTCCTTTGCTGACTCCAGAACAATCTGTTGCGTTTCAGCAAACAGAATCTGCCGCCCAATCGTTGTTTGCAGAAATGATGCGTGACGAGTTTCGTCAGCATCCAGAACGATCAAGTGCAAAGATTCGCAAAGAAGTGATTTATCAGTTGTTGAGAGATTTAAAATTGGCCACAGATGAACAACAAGCTCTTGAGTATGGTGATCTTTCTTTGTCGAAAAAAGCTGTTGGTGCCCGTGTTCAGGATGTTTCGACGCAATTGAGAGAGGTAAAAGAAGAAGTGCTGCAACTTCGACGAGCCCTTGATTTGGCGCGGGCTCGATCGCTCAGTACGGAAGCCTTAGATGAAATTCCGCTCGATATCTCTGTGCCTCCACAAACAAAATGGGACGCAGTAGAACAAGAAGTGACGGTCAAAATGATTCATGAACGGCTTTCAAGAGCTTCTGAAACCGCTGATCAGCAATTTCTCGTTCTTCGTGAACACCACCAGTCGCTGGCGAATCCTTCGTGGCGGACAGAAGTGAAAGTCCAAGAGAGGCGTCTCGAAGATTTTCGTGCACAATTACGGGAAGTGGAATCTCGACGAGATATCCCCGCATTGCTTGTGACTCGTTTGCATGATCAAATTCGTGTACAAGGGAATCTTGTCTATTTGATTGTGGATCAGTTGCGACAAGAGACGGATCGCGTTCGAGAAGTGGAAGATGCATTGCGATTGGTGGGGTCTGATGCAAAAAATTTTGAAGAACGCGTTTGGCTTCAGCAGGCATTTCAAAATGAGTCCATCACACTTAAAACCTATGTCGAGTGGTTGTTTGTACGTGAGCAGACACTTGCGCGATCATGGCTTGCTTGGTTGCCGGCGCGGCGAGAGCAATTGGATGGCGTTCGTCAACGTCGTGTGCATTGGGAACACTACCTCCGAGCCGCAGAACATCCTCCCATGTCCATGGAGTCTTTGAGACCGTTTGGACAAGTGGATCAGGCGGATTTGGAGGAAGTCGTGGAAGAAGAACTCCCTCATGTCACGATTATTCTTGAGGATGACCGAACAACGATCGTCCCGGATTTCGAACGCGAGGAACCGGTTCGTGTGCAACCAACAACACTGAGTCCCAGCGAATCTTTTTCTTCGCATGTTGGTTCCTGGGTGAGGTCTTGGGCACGTCCGCTGGCTCGTGTTCTTCCATTTTTATTCATGAGTGGGCACGATGGCGAACGATATCAGGATCAACCTGTTGCTTCGGAATCGACGGTGGATGTGGCTCCCATTGAGGCTCCGGCACCGCAAGAAACAGTGCCCGTGGAACAACAACGGCTCATGGAAATCCCACACGGTTCCACGATTTGGGGAGAACTACGGCAAGAGCTTGTGAAGCATGAAATTCGTCCCACGAATGGACGATTAGCAGAACTCACACATGCAGTGCTTGAGGCAAATGGCTTAACAGCCGCTGAAGCTGCAAAACTTCCAGACAACAAAAAAATAGATTTCCGTGTTGCAGATGAACTGATCGCACGGATGTAACTTTGAAAAATGTAATCGCGTGCTATGTCTCATCTGGTTGATTGGCATGCAACGGAGGCCGAAGTAGTTTTGCAAACAGTGAAGTCAAGTCGTCAGGGATTGTCGTCCGCAGAAGCGGCACGACGACTACATCACGATGGCCCCAACGAACTTCCCAAACATCCTCCAACTCCATGGTGGATGATTTTCGTGAGACAGTTTGCAAGTCCGCTCATGGTGATTTTGCTCGTGGCTGCGGCTGTTAGTTTTGGTGTCGGGAAATCGACCGACGCCTTCGTTATCTTTCTTGCCGTGCTCGTGAATGTAATTCTTGGGTTTGCCCAAGAGTACAAAGCAAACCGGGCGCTCGAACAACTTCGAGCGTACACAGTTGCTTCCGCGCAGGTGGTGCGTGAAGGGCAGGAATGGGTTGTGCCTGCTGCGGACTTGGTAGTGGGCGATGTGGTGGTGTTAGCGGCAGGATCGCGTGTTCCTGCCGATGTGCGTGTGCTCGAAACAGAGGGGGGTGAAACGGTTGAGGCAGCGCTTACAGGTGAATCGACCTCTGTATCGAAGTGTGTCGCGAGTGTGCATGAAGGTGCTTTGATCAGTGAGCGTGCTTCGATGGCGTTTATGGGAACCGTTGTGGTCGTGGGACGAATCGTTGGTGTCGTGGTGGCGACGGGAATTGAAACAGAATTTGGAAAAATTACTACCTTGGTACAAGAAGCAGGTGAGACGTTGACACCACTTCAGCAGCAGCTGAAACGCCTGGCGTGGTGGATTTCTTCGGTTGTCATGCTTCTTGCTGCTTGTGTGTATGGACTGTCGATCATGGCTGGTCGTGATGCTCTGACGATGTTTCAAACAAGCGTTGCTCTTGCTGTTGCAGCTATTCCAGAAGGCCTCGGTATTTTTGTGACGGTCATCTTGGCCGTGGGGATGCGACGTATTTTGGTGCGGCACGGGCTGGTTCGAAAGCTTGTTTCTGCAGAAACACTTGGAAGCGTTTCCGTGGTGTGCACCGATAAAACTGGGACCATGACAGAAGGGGTGATGCGGGTGGCACAGATCAGGCCTGCGGGAAAAGCGGACGTGGTCGATGCTCTTGAAAAAGGGAATGCGCCGGTGGCGGTGCTGCGTGTGCTTGAGCTTGGGTTGCTCTGTAATGATGCGTCTGTCATGGAAGATCAGCCCGTCGGACAGCGAGTGGTTTCCGGTTCGCCAACGGAACGTGCGTTGTTGGAAGCGGGAATGCAGGCAGGGCTTGATGTTGTTGAACTGCGAAAAAAACACCCTCGGCTTGCCACACTTTCGTTTACGTCTGAGCGAAAGTTTATGGCGACACTACACGCGGATGGAACTTCGTTTGTGATTGTGAAGGGGGCGCCGGAGCGTGTGCTTGCGCGCTGTGCCTTCCACGGGGCGGTTGGGGAATCGCACACGATGGGTGAGGAAAATCGTGCGGGGTACGAAGCGGAAGCGGCCGCAATGGCGGGGAAAGGTCTGCGTGTGCTGGCGGTGGCTTGGAAGCGCGGGGCAACGATTTCGGTAGAGGAAGAGGAGATTCATAAATTGACGTTTGTCGGCTTCTTGGCGTTGCATGATCCGTTGCGTGCTGATGCGGCGGAACAAGTTGCGGCGGTTCAGGCGGCAGGCGTCCGCACGGTGATGGTAACCGGTGATCATCCGGACACCGCGCGCGCCATTGCCTGCGAGGCTGGGATCGCAAACGTGCCGCGTGTAGTGACGGGTTCAGAGCTCAATACATGGAGTGACGTGGTCCTGGAAGAGCGGATCAGTGAGGTAGATGTTTTTGCGCGTGTGGAACCTCGCCATAAAATTCGGATCATTCATGCTTGGCAAACCCGAGGAGCATCGGTCGCCATGACGGGTGATGGAGTGAATGATGCTCCGGCATTGGTTGCGGCAGATATCGGTGTGGCTCTTGGGTCTGGCACGGATGTCGCAAAAGAAGCCGCAGATTTGGTCTTGCTCGACGACCGACTCTCAACGGTTTCTGCTGCTGTATTGGAAGGCCGCACAATTTTTGAAAACATTCGGAAGAGTGTCGCTTATGTGCTGGCAAGCAGTGCAACAGAGCTGATGCTTGTGGCGGGAGCCGTGCTTCTTGGTCTACCGCTTCCTCTGCTTCCCGCACACATTCTTTGGATTAATCTCGTGGCGGATGGACTGCCCAACACGGCTCTTGCCTTCGAACCAGGGGAGCCAGGAAGTGCCAGCCGTCCACCACGGCCGCGTGGGGAACCGGTCATCGATCCGCACATGGTTTGGACTGTTGGGGTGACGGGGTTGTGTACAGATGTGCTATTACTCGGTTTGTTTGTGTGGTTGCTCGGCTCCGGGCTTCATCAAGACGTGGTACGGTCGATGATGTTTGCTGCTGTTGGATTCGGATCCATCCTCGTGGCGTACAGTGTACGAGGACGATTTGCCGCGGCGTGGAAATTTGATCCGCGATCAAATCGAGTGCTGTTTGTTGGGGTCTTTGTCGGCGCTCTGCTGATGGGGTTGGCATTTGTTTTCGCTCCTCTTCGTGTCGCCCTCGGACTTTCCCTCCTCACCTTGCCCGAATTAGCTCTGTCGCTTATGATGGGGTCCGTGAAATTTGTTTCGATTGAAGTGGCTAAGGCGATTGCTCGCCAACGATCAGTCTATGCGTCAACCTAGTATTTTTCGCCAAGTTAAGAAACAATTTGAAGGTCATCACCAAGATGCTCGTTTTGTCGCTGGGCGAGCAAATGAAGCGTTAAGTAAATCCAAACAAGCGATTTTTTCTTTGCATCGTGATGATGGAACGGGAGCACGAACCCGTTTGAGCGAAGCACGTACGTTGCT
>SXGU01183309.1_pt1 | contig 13231 bp, 6 predicted proteins | sample 3174531 | NCBI WGS metagenome assembly SXGU01 (sample SAMN11356863, study PRJNA531348) | freshwater metagenome | isolation source: freshwater sample F1-140 | place: China: Fuxian Lake, Yuxi | collected 2017-12-25 | reverse complement strand
GCCGTCGCCGATGGTGATGCAGGCGCCGCCGAAGCAGTGGGCGTCCAGGAAGCAGGGCTGGCCGAGCGAGGAGGTCGTCGGGGTGCAGATCCTGATGCCGTCCGGGCCGAAGTTCTCGGTCAGGCGGCAGGAGGTCGGGATGCCGTCGATGTCGACGCAGCCCTCGTCGTCTCGGCAGCTCTGGGTGCAGACGAAGCCCCGCGGGGAGGTGATGCAGAAGCCGCTCTCGCAGTCCGTGTTGGAGCGGCAGGCCTGCCCGAAGCCCGCCAGCAGGCCGCCGTCTGGCTCGCCGGGGTCGTCGGCGTCGCCCGGATCGTTGTTGGCCTCGGGGTCGGCCTCGGGATCCTGGCCTCCGACGTCAACCAGGCTGTCGTCGTCGTCCGGCGCGGGGGGGGCCGATTCCGGATCGCTGCAGCCGAGGGCGGCCACGGCGACGAGGAGCGCCAGGAGGCCGAGGGCGTTTGCAGCGCGCCCGCGCCTCCTGCTGGTTTTGAGGGAGAGGCTTTCCATGGGGTGTCTGCCCTGTCGACGGGTTGTGCGTCTTTCTGACCTGCCAACCCTCATGGTCGCGTGTTGTCCTCTGGAGTGCAAGTCCATTCCTTTCGGCGGGGCAGGGCTGGAATTCAGGCCCTTCGTCCGCGATAATGGCGGCTGGGCCATTTTTGCAGGGGGATCGCGATGTCTGAGCAGCAAGGAAAGGGTCGTCGGTCGTTCTTGATCGGGGCCGGCGGCGTGGCGGCTGCGGCGGGGGCCTGGTTGATCGGCGATCGTCTCGGCGCCGGGACGGGCGCCGAGGCGCAGGAGGCGCTGTCGCCGGAGGCGATCCGCAAGGCGGCGCTGTCGAAGTACAAGACGCTGGGCAAGACGGGCCTGAAGATCTCCAAGGTGGGCATCGGGACGGCCTCGACGACGAGCCCCGCAGTGCTCGATCGGGCCATCGATCTGGGGATGAATTACGTCGATACGGCGCACATGTACGGCAACGGCGAGTCCGAGAAGGCCGTCGGCAAGGTCATGAAGGCGCGGCGCAAGGAGGTGGTGCTGACGACGAAGTTCTCCCCGAGGGCGCGCACGAAGGCCGAGCTGACGCGGAGCCTGGACGAGTCGCTGACCCGGCTCCAGTGCGATCACGTCGACTGCGTCCTGGTGCACGCGGTGGAGGAGGTTGACCGGATCGACAACGCGGAGGTCTTCGAGGTCTTCGAGGCGGCCAGGAAGGCCGGCAAGGTGTCGCACCTGGGTTTTTCGGGTCACGGCCCGAAGCTCCAGGAGGTGCTGGAGCGGGGGATCGCGCTCGGGCGCTACGAGCTGGTGCTGATCAAGTTCTCCTTCATGGACTACCCGAGGCTGGCGCCCTTGCTGGACAAGATGCACGAGAAGGGGATCGGCGTCACCGCGATGAAGACGCGCGACGGCGCCCGCCACGTCGACCTGGAGAAGTTCCAGCGGGGCGACGGCTTCGTCGGCGCGACGCTGCGGTGGGCCTCGACGCACCCGCGCGTGGCCAGCGCCGTCTTGACGATGAAGACCTTCGACGACGCGGACCTCTTCTCCAAGATCGCCGGTCAGGAGCTGGCGGCGCGGGACGTGGAGATGCTGGAGCAGTACGCGGCCTTGAACGACAAGGTCCAGTGTCGCTGGTGCGGCGACTGCGGGCCGGCCTGCCCGAGCGAGGTCAAGGTGTGGGACGTGGACCGGGCGGCGATGTATTACGGGCGCTACGGCGAGGAGCGGCGAGGGATGGAGCTCTACGCGTCGATGGGCAACCCGGCGCAGGCCTGCGTGGGGTGCTCGGCGCCGTGCGAGAGCGCCTGCGCGTATCAGATCCCGATCCGCGCGCAGATGATCGAGGCCGACGGGGTGCTGGGCTGGCGGCCACCCGATCTCCCGATCGACCCTGCCACCGCTCCCCCCAACGAAGGGATCGTGAGGGGTGGAGACGGAGGCGAGGGCGAGGGCGCGGAGGGTGGGATGGCGGATCGGGGCGGGCGGCGGGCGCCCTTCCCGTGGTCCGGTGTGCTGAAAGGTTGACCAGTGAAGGACGCATTGCTACTTTGAAGATCGGACGTCGGATCGGAGCACGACGCGCATGACGAACACGCCCACACCTTCCCTGGTCAACATTCCCCCCCAGCACCGCTCGCGGCGCCGAAGCCAGCCCCAACCGCCTGTTCCTGGGGACTGGTCGTCGTGGTACCTCACGGACGAGGACGACATGGGACAGAGCTTCGAGCAAATGGACTGCATTGGCTTGCTCTTGAGCAGCCTCGAACATCTGGTCGAGCGGCGGCAGTGGCGCGACTCGGTGGCGGGCACGGACATCTTCTTCGCGTGGCTCGAGACGGAGGCCCAGGTGCGGATCTCGCCCGATGTCTTCTTGATGCCCTGGCCCGAGGGTCAGCCTCGACCAGCGTCCATCCAGACCTGGAGGCCGGGTCACAACCCCCCGAGCGTGGCGATCGAGCTCGTGTCGGAGGACTGGCGCAAGGATTACGAGCAGCTGCCGCCGAAGTACGAGCAGCTCGATGTCCAGGAGCTTCTGATCTACGATCCCGAGGGTGCCCGGCGGGCCTCCCTGCCGGGGATCAAGCCCCCGCGAGGGGCGCGGCGATACGCCATCCAGCGCTTCGCTCGCGACGAGGAGGGCGCGTGGGTCAGAACCCACGCAGGCGATGGGGCCTGCTGGTCGTCGGTCCTGGAGGTTCATCTGGTCATCGTGGACAACGAACAGGGCCCCCGTCCGCGTCTGGCCTTCGATCGCGCGAGCCTCGATCTCGTCCCCACCGTCGAGGAGGCCGCCGATCAACGCGCTGAGCGCGAAAAGCGGCTCAAGGAAGCCGAGCACCAACGCGCCGAGGCCCAGCACCAGCGCGCCGAAGCCGAGCACCAGCGCGCCGAAGCCGAGCAGCAGCGCGCCGAGGCCGCCGAGCGACGCGCTGCTGCGCTGGAGGCCGAGCTGGCGGCCTTGCGCGCGGCCTTGCTCGCCCGAGATATCCAGCCCGAGGACAACTCCTCCGAGTGAATCCCGATCAGGGGCAGGGCGCTTCGAGGTCAGGGCAATCACCAGGTCTTGTCCGCCTCGACGCCAACTTGCGATGGCCGTGGCTTCGAGGCGGCGCGATCTTGTGTGGTCTGGCGGCACGGCGTATGTTGGTCCGCCCTCGCGCGGGGTCTCTCGGGTCACGGAGGGGTCTTTTCAGACCTCGACGGGCCTCGCAACCCTCGGCGCGGTCTTGTTTTTTTGATTTCCCTGGACCATCAACCGACCCTCAGCCCTGCCCATGTCAAAGATCTCGGACTGGCTGGAGCCCCTCAAGGGGTTGGACGCCTTCAACTTGATTGCGTTGGCGGTGTTGGCCGGCATGGTGCTTTTTCTTGGGCGCGGGGGCTGCGGGGCGACGCTCGGGATCGATTTCGGGCCGGGCGGCTACGTCGAGGGGGTCAACGCGGACATCTCGGCCCAGGGCAGCCAGCGCGAGGTGATCGAGTTCAATGATCGCAAGGATCGGGTCATCTCCATTGCGGGCAGGCCGGTCAACTCGGTGGCGGAGATCGGCGCGGTGCTGCGCTCGCTGGACCCGGCGCTGGTGCCCGAGGCCATCGTCGAGCCCGAGCCCGACCCCTTCAACGCCCCCTCGGGCGAGCAGGGCGAGGCCGAGGCCGAGGAGGGCGACCAGGGCGCCCCGCCGGTCGAGGGCGAGGCGGGCGATCAGGGCGCCCCGCCGGTCGAAGGCGAGGCGGACAGCGTGGGGCTCTCTCTGGCGCTGGGCGCCGAGGGCGCGGCGCGCATGGTGCCTCCCTCGGTGGTGGTGATCCTGGAGCGCTACGATTACCGCTTCGTGGAGGTCCTCAACAGCCAGATGGTCGCCGACCGCGGCTTCCCGAGCACGATCGACGAGGGCGACAGGGTGGTGGGCCTGGACGGCCGCGAGGTCAGCGGGGGCGTGGATCTGACCTTCGTGTCGGAGGAGCTGGCGCGTCGGCCGACCGAGTCGATCACCTTCATGTTCGAGCGGCCGGTGCACAAGTACCACGTCAGCCTGCCGCTGACCGAGCCGCCGCTGCGGCTGTGGCCCTGCGTGCTCTTCGCGGTGGCGCTGGCGGTGGTGATCGTGCTGGGCTGGAGGGCGCGCGGGGAGCCGGTGGGCGAGCCCGGCCGGGGGATCTGGCTGCCGCTGGCGCTGGCCTCGCTGACGGTGCCCTGGGCCTTGATGCTGCTGGGCGATCCGGTCTTGACGCTGCGCGACCCGCTCCTGCTCTTCCTGGGCCTGACGGCGCTGGCCTTCTTCAGGCCGCTGGTGCTGGAGACCCACCGTCGGCTGCGCGGCGGCGCGCAGAGCGTGACGACCGCGGGGCTGATCTTCCTGCCTGCGCTCGTGGTGGCCGTCCTGGGGCTCTTCCTGGTGTTGTCGGTGCTGCCCTCGGTGTGGGGAGGGCCCGTCTCGGGGGAGAAGGAGTATCAGATCGCGGGCATCATCCAGGTCTCGGTCGGGATGATGGCGGTCTATCACCTGCTCGACCTCGTGCTCTGGTTCCGGCGTCGGCCCGACAAGGCCGAGATGACCTACGCCCGCTGGCCGCAGCTCGGCCTGCTGATCGCGTCTCTGGCGCTGGTGACCTCGCTCCTGCACCTGGGCTACGACGCCCAGGCCTTCGTCGTCGGCGCGTTCGTCCTCCACGCGGCGGGGCTCGTCCTGGTGCTCTGGCTCGGGGATCTGGCGCTGATGGCCACCCCGCCGGAGGATCGGCCGGTGGACAGCCCGGGCGTCATCTTCCCGGAGGCGGCCCGCGACGATCTGCTGGCCTTCTTCAGAGACGTCACGATGGTCATCCACCCGGACGACCCGGTGGTCGTCGTGGCCCGCGACAAGGCGGTCTGGAAGATCGAGATCGACGCGCTCGGCGAGGAGCCCGCGCTCCTGATCCGCCGGGGCGACGAGACGCTCCGCTCCGGGGTGGGGCTCTTTCGGGACGAGGGCGTCCCGCTTCCCATCCACCACCCCGCCCATGAAGACGAGCCGACCGGCGGCGAGGAGGTCGTCCAGGGGGTCGCCAGCTCGCTGGGGATCACGGCGGCCTTCTCGCTCTACGACGAGGCCAATCAGATCGAGGGGCTCGATCACCAGGGCCGCGAGCGCGTCTTCTTCGCCTTCTTCATCGTCGAGCGGGGCTCCACCCTCATCCAGGCCCACGAGATGGCCGCGATCAGGGAGCGCTTCGAGGGGACCTGGCCCAACGTGCGCCAACTGGTCATCAACGCCCTCCTCGAAGAGGCCTCGGCCTCCCCCCCGCTCCCGAGCAGCGCCGCCGCGATCCCCGCTGCGGCCCCGGTCCCCCCCGCGCAGCCGCCCGCGCCCCGAGCCGCGCTGGAGCTCTTCGAGGACCCCGCGGACGCGCCGCCGCGGACCTCGACGCGCGCGCAGGGCGAGGGCGACGCGGCGACGGACGATCTCGACACCGGCGCCTATCCGGCGCTCGACGCGGCGGTCGCGCAGCCCGTCAAGGTCGAGATTCGCGAGGTGGTGCGCGAGGTTGTGGTCTCGTCGCCGGAGCTGCCCTACCTGCGCCGGGATCTGGCCGAGCGCCACCCGGTCGAGGAGCCGGGGCTGATGGAGCTGATGCTGGAGCGGCAGATCGACGGGCTGGCCGACGGCGACGCGCCCGTGATCGTCATCGGCCCGACAGGGATCGGCAAGGAGTTCGTGGCGCGGCGCATCCACGCGATCAGCCGGGAGTCCTCCGGCCCCTTCATCAAGTTCAACGTCTCGACCTGCCCCCCCTCGCTGCGGGCGCTGGAGCTCCTGGGCGAGGGGCCTGGAGAGGGGCACCTGGGCGCGGCCCGAGGAGGCGTCCTCTTCGTCGAGGACGCCGCCGAGCTCGACGAGGCCCCGCTGACGCGGCTGCTGGCCGAGGCCGGCGGCGAGAGCGCCTCGGCGCGCCTCGTGCTGTCGATCCGCACCCACCCGAACCAGTCCGCCGAGCAGGCCATCAAGAGCCTCGGCGGCTCCCTCGGCCAGCTCGCCCGCGGGGTCTTCAGCCAACGGGTCATCGCGCTCAACGCCCTGCACGAGCGACCCCAGATCGTCCGGTCCATCGTCGATCACTACCTTCACGGCTGGGCCATGAAGCACAACAAGGTGATCACGGACGTGTCCGTCGACGCCATCGAGATCCTGATGAAGCGCCGCTGGCCCGGCGGCGTGGCCGAGCTGCGCGCCTGTCTGGAGGCCGCCGTCCTGCGCTGCGACGGCGACACCCTCGAAGCCCGACACCTCGCCCTGACCACCTCCAGCGCCATCGACAAGGCGCCCGTCAGCGGCGACGCCATGCAGCTGTGGATCAAGACGGCCCCCGACCTGCGCGAGGCCCTCTGGCAACTCCAGGAGCTGGTCTACCTCGAAGCCCTTGAGCGCGAAGAGGGCAACAAGAGCGCCGCCGCCCGCCTCGTCGGCGTCAAGCGGACCACCTTCGTCAGCCGCCTCAAGGAGCGCGGGCAGTTCGAGGAGTAGGGCACCCTTGCACGACGCCACAGCCCAGCGCAGCGCCCCAGAGCGGCGATGGGGGGATCTGCCCGCCTGGGCGACCCGCGCCCTCTTCGCCGCCCTGATCTGTGTCCAGATCGGCTTCGCCTTCCAGGGCATCGCCAACTACTGGCAATGGGGCCACAACGGCTACAACGGCGCCGCCTACCAGCTGGCCGCCCGAAACACCCTGCGCTGGGGCCTGCTGCTGCCGGCCCAGTACGCCGCCGGCGATCGCCTCCCCGACCCCCACGAGCTCTACACCCACGCGCCCCTGGCCCTCCACCTCCACACCACCGCCAGCGTCTGGCTCTTCGGCGACAGCGAGCTGTCCGTGCGCCTCGTCCCGGCCCTCTTCGGGATCCTGGCCGCCGCCGCCCTCTTCGCCGTCGCGCGCCGACACTGGAGCGACAGCCACGCCCTGCTGGCCCTCGGGATCTACGTCCTGCTGCCCATCAACCAGGGCTTCGCCAACATGACCAACCACTCGACCGGCTGCATCTTCTGGAGCCTCCTGATGCTGGCCGCGTGGCTGCGCTGGGTCGAGCGCCGCGACCCCTGGGCCATGGCCGGCCTCTTCGCCGCCTCCTTCATGGCCATGAACTGGGACTGGCCCGCCTACTACATCGCCTTCGCCGTGGCCGTCCACGGCTTCTACCACGCCCTCGATCCCCTGCGCGCTGACGCCGATCCCAGGCGACAGCGCCGCGATCTCCTCCTGCTGGGGATCTTCTGCCTGTGGGTGCTGGCCAACTTCTTCGGCTTCTTCTGGCTCGTCTCCACCCTCGTCGGCAGCTTCGACGAGATCGGCCGCAGCTTCACCGCCCGCCACGCCACCCCGCCCGACGCCTACAAGCGCCTCTGGACCCAGACCCTCGAGCCCATGTTCTCCACCGGCCTCGCGCTGGCGTCCGTGGCCTGGGTCTTCGGCTTCATCGTCCGGCACGCCCAGCGCCGACACCGCCCCGCTGACCTGATCATCCTGGCCTTCTTCTTCGCCGGCACCCTCCACCTGCTCCTCTTCAAGAGCACCGCGCTCATCCACATCTACTGGGTCTGGCAGTACAACCCCTTCGTCGCGCTGGCCGGCGCCGCCACCCTCCTGTGGCTGGTCCGCGCGCCGACCGACCTCCTGGCCCCGCTCCTGGCGCCGACCGCCCCCCGACGCGCCGCCCTGACCGCCCTGTGCGCCGCGGCGATCCTCGCCCCCTTCGGCGCCGCCTACCTGACCCACGCGCTGCCCCTGATCCCCGAGGCCAGACGCCTGGCGGGCACCTACAACTTCCCCAAGTACGACTCCGGCTACCTCAAGGTCCTCTTCGCCCACAAGGTCAACGCCTGGACGACCTTCGACACCGGCGTCATGGTCCACCGCGACCTCAAGCACCGCGTCGAGTTCTTCGCCCCCCTCGACCGCGTCCGAGGCACCGCCCACCGCGTCGACCGCCTCACCCCCCCTCGCCATGTCCCGGCCAAAGCCGGGTGGGTCCTGATCGCGCCCGTCAAGGGCACCCCCCGCGATCAGATCGTCCGCGCCGCCTCTCGCCACCCCTACTATCAGTACGGCCTCTACTTCATGGTCGATTACCGCAAGGAGGGCCAGGACATCCAGATCTGGAACCTGCGCTCGGAGCCCCCGACGGCCGCGTGGTCCTTCTTCGTCAACGCCTTCGAACCCCCCATGATCGCCGTCCGCGATCCCATCTCCGAGCGCAGGCTGGCCGCCGAGGTCGAGGCCCTGAGCGCGCCCCGGCCCCCTCGCCTTGATCCCCACCTTCCCCATAGATCCCCTCCTTGAAGGGCACGCCGACGCCGCTCCCACACGACAGGGGCTTTCGAGCGGGCGCGCAGGCTGGTAGTCTGTGCGCCGATCTGACCAGGGTGGCCAATGCCCACCCGCCCCAGCCAACCCAAGCGAGGCCCCCGATGCGGTCCAAAGTCTTGATTTCTGCCCTCTTCTTGCTCGCCCTCCAGGCCGCCTGCGACGAGCCCCGTCAGGCCCAGCCCGTGCCCCAGGCCGACCCCCCGGCGACCTCAGTGGCCGTCAACGAGGCCCCCGCCCCGACCGCCGACGGCGCTCAGGCGATCCCCGATCCCGCCGCCGTCCAGGAGGCCGCCCCCGAAGACCCCAACCGCCCCGTCGGGACGGTCGCCGAGCAGAAGTACACGGCCGACTACACCTTCCTGCGGCTGGAGACCGCCGACAAGAAGGAGGTCTGGCTGGCCGCCGCGCGCTTCCGGGGCACCATCGGCGACAAGGTCTATCTGCCTGATCCCTCCAAGGATCTCCTGATGAAGAACTTCGCCAGCAAGACCCTCAACAGGACCTTCGAAGAGATCTACTTCGTCAACGAGATCATGCGCCCAGGCGATCCCCGCGCGGTCCCCTCCGAGGCCCCGGCCTCCGCGCCCGCCTCGCAGGCCGCCTCGGCGCCCGCCGCGCCCCCGATCGACGTCAAGGCGTTGGAGGAGAAGGCCGAGGCCGAGGGCCTGCCCGGCAAGGTCATCGAGGTCCTTCAGGTCGACGAGTACAGCTACCTCAAGGTCAACACGGGCTTCAAGGAGGCCTGGGTGGCGGCCACGAAGGTCGACGCCAAGGCCGGCGACAAGGTCATGGTCAAGGGCGGAGTGCTGATGAGCAACTTCCACAGCAAGACCCTCAACCGGACCTTCGAAGAGATCTACTTCGCCAACGACGTCCGCGTCACCCCCTGAGCAAAGCCAGGGCAATCGCAAAGTCGACCCCCCGATCCCCCGTGCCCCAACCGCGAGCGTCCCTCCCCCTTGCGAAGCGCAGGCAGTGCCGAGGGTCACTGAGACCTCGGGGGAGGACAGGAGGGGGAGTTGCCCCCCCTCGAAGTCCTTCAGGGCAAGCCTTTGAGAATCACTCAGAGGGCGGGCAGATTCGATCGCCGCGCTCATTGATGAAGAACAGGTCCACGCCGGGGCGGCGCTGCGTGCGCCCCGTGATGACGAGGTTGCCGGCCTGAAGTCGGCTGTCGACGGCGAGGACGGCGGTGTTGGCGGGGGCGAGGAGGGGGGCGATGGTGCGGTTTTCCTCCTCAAAGATCACTCCAAAGGTCCGCTGGGTCGAGAGCACCTTGAGCTGCCCGCCCTGGCGCCAGATCGTCATCCATCGCTCGCTATCGGGTGAGGTGAGGTATTGGAGGTTATCGGGCCTGGCGTCCCTGTTGAGCGAGACGAGGACGCTCTCCGAGGGGATCAGGTTGAGCGGGTTGTTGTAGAGCACGCGCAAGATCTGGTTTTGAGTCGGGGACTGGAGGAAGCGAAAGAAGGCCGCCGAGGTGCGGCCTGGGGTGGCGTGCTTGTCGATCCGGGGCCATGTGACGCCCGGCGAGTTGTTGGGCAGGCGCGTGGGCTGGCGGTCGAGGGCGCCGGGGTTGCCGTCGTGGGCGATGTTGACGGCGCGCTCGGTGGCGCTGCGGTCCTCGGCGGCGTAGAAGAGCAGGTTGCCCAGGGTGGGGTGGGGGGCGACCGAGACGTTGGCCTGCCCATCTTCGAGCGAGGGGGCGAGGCCGCCGGCGGGGTGCGGGAGCTGGTTGTTGTTGTTGAGGTTCAGGGGCTGGCCGAAGAAGAACTGGGCCTTGGTCTGCCCCGTGGCAAGGCTGAAGGTGACCGTGCCCAGGCCGTGGCCCTGGCCGAAGGTGATGGCGTCCAGGGGGCCGAAGCGCGTCTGATTGTCGGACTGGTCGCGCGCGGCCACCTTTTCACTGAGCGCCCCATCAAGGCCAAGCAGATGGCTGAAGATCGTGTCGCGACCGGTGGTCGGGACGCTGACGTGGTAGATGACAAAGGCGTCCAGGCGCCCATCGTAGACCAGCGAGGGCCAGCGGTCCTTGGTGACGTTGCTGCCAGCGAGTCGAACAGGGGGCAGGACGAGCCGCTTTTCAGGGACACTGAAGAGGGAGAGGAAGACTCCCTCCTCGCTGGCAGAGATGCGCTCGACCCAGGCGATGGCGTAGAGCCCCTCTCCGTTGGAGGCGATGGCCGGGTGGATGACGTCGACGGGGGCGCTGACTCTCTCGATCCCTAGACCTTCGCAGTCGGAGATGTCGCAGACCTCGTCCTCGGCGCCGTCGCAGTTGTTGTCCAGCCCGTCGCACAGGACCTCCCCGAAGACGAGGTCGTCGCGGAAGGCCGGATCGTGGGTGAGGTAGAGGGCCTCGTCGCACTCCAGCGGCCTGCCGCCCTGACAAGGCGTCAGCGACCCGGCGCAGACGCCGTCCTGGAGCGGGCATAGATCGGCGTAGTTGCTGTCGGCCGCGTCGATCCGGTTGTTGCAGTCGTTGTCGAACCCGTCGCAGATCTCGGTGTTGCCTGGAAAGGCCTGAGGCTCCTCGTCGTCGCAGTCGTTGAAGCCGAGGGGGCAGATCTCGGGCAGGGCGTCGGCGTGGGGTATCGCGACGTCACAGAAGCCATCGTCGTCGTCGTCACAGCCCTCGTCGAGGCCGTTGGCGCAGTTGTTGTCGATGTCGTCGCAGATCTCGATGGCGTTGGGCCGGATGGCGGCGTCTTCGTCGTCGCAGTCGTTGAAGCCGAGCAGGCAGATCTGGGGGAAGGCGTCGGCGTGGGGTATCGCGGCGTCGCAGAAGCCGTCGTCGTCGTCGTCACAGCCCTCGTCGAGGCCGGCGGCGCAGTTGTTGTCGATGTCGTCGCAGATCTCCTGGGCATTGGGCCGGATGGCGGCGTCCTCGTCGTCGCAGTCGCCAAGGCCGAAGGGGCAGATCAGGGGCGGCACCCCGTTGTTGCCCAGCGCGGCGTCGCAGAAGCCATCGTCGTCGTCGTCACAGCCTTCATCGAGGCCGTCGGCACAGTTGTTGTCGATGTCGTCGCAGATCTCGATGGCGTCGGGTCGGATGTCGGCGTCCTCGTCGTCGCAATCGTCGAAGCCGAGCGGACAGACCTGGAGGAGGGTGTCGGCGTGGGGTATCGCGACGTCACAGAAGCCGTCGCCGTCGTCGTCGCAGCCTTCATCGGGGCCGTCGGTGCAGTTGTTGTCGATGTCGTCGCAGATCTCGATGGCGTCGGGTCGGATGTCGGCGTTGTCGTCGTCGCAGTCATTAAAGCCGAAGGGGCAGATCAGGGGCGGCACCCCGTTGTTGCCCAGCGCGGCGTCGCAGAAGCCATCGTCGTCGTCGTCACAGCCCTCGTCGACGGCGCCATTGCAGTCGTCATCGATCTCGTCGCAGCGAAGCTCGGTGTCGTCGCAGGTGCGCTCGCAGCCGTCGCCCTGCGGCGAGCCCAGATCGCCGTTGTCGTCCGAAAAACCTTCACGGCACGCGTAGATGCACACCGCCTGGGCGCAGGCCACGGCCTCTGCGTTGGCTCGCGGCGCGCAGCCCGCGGTCAGGTCCAGATCCTCGTCGACCTCGTCGATGGCGCTGTCGCAGTCGTTGTCGCGCCCGTCGCAGACCTCCTGGGCCGGCGAGTCGATCTGACATTCGCAGCCGTCGCCGTCGGGACCTTGAGTCAGATCGCCGTCGATGTCCACGAAGCCCTCGTCGCAAGCGAAGGCGCAAGCGGCGGCGGCGCAGGCGGTGGGGCTGGCACCAGGAATCTGGGCGCAAGCGTCGAGCAGGCCAGGATCGTCGTCCTCATCGACGGCCTCGTCGCAGTCGTTGTCCACCCCATCGCACACCTCCTGAGAGGGCACGCACTCCGGCTCGCCCTCCGGGCCATTGCCTGTGTCGGGGTCGGGATCGTCGTTGTCATCGATGGCCTGACAGCTCCCCCCGTCGCAGAAAAATCCCTCGGGGCATTCGCTGTTGAAGAAGCACTCGTTGGCTCCCTTCTCGTTGGCTCCGCAGCCGGACATCGCCAGCGCCAACATCCCGCAGAGGATCCAGGCGATCGTTCGGAGGGGGGGTGGGTTCTGTGGGGAGCAGGGCATTATCCTTCCCTCCTTGTGAAGCCCTTCTGGCCTCTGGTTGGGTGTTCAGAGCGCTCGGCTCTCCGAAGCGCTGACCATGGTGCTGCGCACATCCGAGCCATCATCCGCTCATCTGTAGCGTAAGTTCTTACCTGTTACAGGCATTTTTTAGGCGACGAGATCATGAAAACCTCCTTCAACATTGTTTTTATAACGCCATCAAGTCATAACTCGCCTTGGACCTCGGCGCAAGGCAACCCGCAGGTCTGGTGGGCAGGTTCGCTCGGTGAAGTCACGAGCGCACGGTCCCCCTGCGCCCCACGACCGCCCCACGCTCCTCGCACCGCCCTTCGGGACGGGCTCGTCGGGTGGGGCTTGGATGCCCGGGGTGGGCTGCGACCTCTCGGTCGCAGGCCGGCGCACGGGCGCCAGAGAATCGCCGGGCCGGATCACCGCTTCGAAGTGGGCCTGTGGGTTGGGATTCCCACATCCCTTTGTGTCGACCTGGGCCGCCCGCTGGCCTGCGACCGAGAGGTCGCAGCCCACCCTGAGCATCCAAGCCCCACCCGACGAGCCCCCGCAGGGGTGCGAGGAGCGTGGGGCGATCGTCGACCGTGAGGCGTGGGCCGCTCGGAGTGGCCTTGTCGATCGCCATGATCGACGCTATCGTCTCCTGCCCGTGAGCAGCCCGGCGAGGGGTCGCCGGGCGGTGTGTTGGGGAGATCGATCGTGATGGAGGGTGGGGTGGTGCAAGGGCGCGGGGTGGTCAGGTCAGTGAGCGTGGCGCCGATGATGGATCGGACGGATCGCTATTATCGGG
>SXGU01400653.1_pt1 | contig 13232 bp, 9 predicted proteins | sample 3174531 | NCBI WGS metagenome assembly SXGU01 (sample SAMN11356863, study PRJNA531348) | freshwater metagenome | isolation source: freshwater sample F1-140 | place: China: Fuxian Lake, Yuxi | collected 2017-12-25 | reverse complement strand
TTATTAGGATGGTGGCTCAAATGGATCGATTGGATTTTACTGCTGGCTGGATTATCAATAACAGGATTTCTGGCTTATTCTTCGATGTCGGTAGAAGAGGCTAATGTCAGGGATAAATTTCGATCTATTTGTAAACAAACACAGCTAAATATTGACGCTCGCCTGCATGCCTATGAACAACTGCTGAAAGGCGGCGCAGCCTTATTTGAAATATCCAACCGTGTCGACCGTCAGCAGTGGCGCGATTACATCGGACGGGTTACGCAGGACAATCCTTTCAAAGGCATTGAGGGCTTCGGTTTTGCATTATCGATACCTTCCGCTCAGTTGCCGGCCCACATCGAACAAGTCCACCGGGAAGGTTTTTCCGACTACAATGTTTGGCCAAGCGGAACGCAGGACATCTATGCGCCGGCTATTTATATAGAACCGTTCGAGGGCAGAAACCTGCGCGCCTTAGGCTATGATATGTGGTCGGAGCCGGCATATCGCGCGGCCATGGAAAAGGCAAGGGATGAAAACCGAATGGTATTGACCGCCAGGATAGCGTCGGCGCAGGCGCTCAAGACCGCCGCTCAGTTTGAGCTCTTAATGTATGTCCCCGCCTATCGGCACGGTATGCCCGTTGATACTGCCGAACAGCGCCGAGCGGCGCTTTTGGGTTGGGTTTTCAGTCCTTTGCGGATGAAAGATTTGATGGACGGTATTAGCGATATTTCCAGTCAAAATGTGATCCGCGTAAAGATATTCGACGGCTATAGCACCACTTCTTCGGCGCTGCTCTACGGTAGCTCGGAGGCTAACGGCTCCTACTTTGACGCATTACCGTCGGATTCGCTGGTTTGGCACAGCCAGGTTGGCGGCAGACCTTGGACTTTGCAATTTGTTTGGCCCGCAAACTACCTCGGTATTGATTACGGTAAAACTTGGCTGGTTGCTGTTTGTGGGACTGTTATCAGTCTGCTGCTGTTTTTCCTGGTCCGTTCTTGCCGAACTAGCTGCCGTAGTGCGTTGCTGCTAGCGGGCAACTTGGATGCGCTGGCCGAACTGAGCCAAAGGGAAATGCGTTACCGCGCTATGATGGAGCGGTCATCCAATGCGATTTTTCTGGTCGATCCCGAAACCTTGGCGATAGAAGAAGCCAATCCGCGCTTTTTTCAGATATTCGGCTATAGCCGCAAAAACAAGCCGGAATTGCTGTTAACCGACATTATTTCCGTCACCGAATCCGAAATCCAGGCTAATCTGCAACGGACGGCGGAGTGTGTGGATAGCGGCTGGGAAGAGCAGGTATTTTGCGCGCGTACCGGTTCCCTGCTAAATACCGAAGTATCTAAAAGCTTAGTGCAGGTAGGTCCCCAAAAAAAAGTTATGTTCATTGTGCAGGATAATTCCCGCACCCGGTCGGTGGAAGCCGAATGCGCCTATATGGAGCGGCAATTGCGGCAAGCTCATAAAATGGTGGAGTTGGGGCAGCTGACCGGAGGCATCATTCACGACATCAATAATATTTTGGCTGTCATTCTGGGCTATTCGAATCTGGCGTTGACGCGCGGCGATGCCGATGAGGAGAACATTGCGCAATATTTGCAGGAGATAAGCTATGCCGGTGAACGAGCACGGGATCTGGTAGCGCGCATACTCAGTTACAGCCGTAACCAAACCGATGTAACGGCTGCCTTGGCTCCTGGACCTTTGGTGATAGATGCGATCAAAATGCTTGCTTCGACTATTCCGTCCAGAATTAAACTGCAAGTGCATATTGCCCCGGATGTTCCCAAAATCGGCATTAGCGCAGAGGAATTGCACCAGATAGTGATGAATCTGATCATTAACGCCAGGGATGCTATTGCCGATCAAGGACAAGTGGATATTTACCTGAATACGCAGAGACGAACGCCAATGTCTTGCATTTCCTGCACCATAGCCCGGAGCAATGCGGTATGCCGGGGCGACGTTTCCGGTAAATATGTGAGTTTGAGTGTTTCCGACAACGGCTGCGGCATTAAAAAGAAAGATTTAAAATTAATCTTCGACCGCTCTTTTACCACCAAGGAAGTGGGTAACGGTACGGGCTTCGGACTCTCGGTGATACAGAATATCGTGCGCAACGCTGAGGGCTGCGTGTTGGTGGATTCTCAGCTTGGCATCGGCACTACGATTCAGGTGCTGTTGCCGGTGGTCGATGCTTCGGTTGCCAATTTGCCGGAGGATGCCGCGGCTGCGTCTACTTTTTCCGACGGCAACGGCGCTCGAATTCTGGTGGTGGACGATGAGCCGGCCCTGGCTAATTATCTGGCCGAAATGTTGGAGTGCGAGAATTATGAGGTCGATGTGTACACCGATTCGCTTAAGGCCCTGAATTATTTTTACGCCAATCCCCAGAGTATCGATGCGGTGATTACCGACCAGACGATGCCGAACAAATCAGGCCTGGAAATTGCCGGCGACATGCTGGCGTTACGGCCCGATTTGCCGGTAATCTTGTGTTGCGGTTATAGCGATACTGTGGACGAGACGATTGCGCTGTCGTGCGGCATCCGGCGCTTTTTTTATAAGCCTGTCAGAGCGAAGGAGTTGGTTATTGCTTTGGGAAAAGAGATAACCTGCTTAGCGGAGAAGCGCGGTTAATTTGATTTTTTCCATTTTTCCTTACGCATTCTTTTCTTGGCTTCTTTCTGTTCACGGATAAGAACCAGTTCGGCCAGCTCGACTTCCATCATGGCCGGTGTTTCCAGACTGATTTTGCCGATAGTTCCGGCGCGCAGTTCTGTCAGCAGGATTTTCGACACTTTATCCAGTTCAATGCGTCCGCCTGAGCGGAGACAGCCGCGTTTTTTGCCGATGGCTTCCATCAGTTCCAGTTCGCTGTGCGGGACTTGCTCCAATTGAAAGCGGGCTTGCAATAAGGCCGGGTAATGTTGCAGCAGGTATTCGGCGGCGAAGAATGCGACTGGCTCGTGACTGATCGCGGTGTCCTTGATCGCGCCGGTGACCGCCAGCCGATAACCGCTGTTTTTGTTTTCGACGTTGGGCCAAAGCATGCCGGGCGTGTCCAACAGAATAATGCCGTTGCCTATGTCGATGCGTTGCTGGTTTTTGGTAATAGCCGGTTCGTTGCCGGTTTTGGCTATCGTTCTTCCTGCCAGTATATTGATCAGCGTCGATTTGCCGACATTGGGTATGCCCATGATCAAGCTGTGGATGGGTTTGTCGCTGCTTGCTTTAGCCGGCAGCATCTTGCGGCACAGTTCGGTCAGTTGGCGTGTTTTTTCGGGTTGCTCGATGCTTAGCGCCAGGGTTTTTACGTCTTGCTCCTGCTCCAGGTAGGTTTGCCATTGGCCGGTGATTTCGGGATCGGCAAGGTCGCTTTTGCTGAGCACTTTGATGCAAGGCTTATCGCCGCGCAATGCGGCAAGCATAGGATTTTGACTGCTGAACGGAATGCGCGCGTCGAGAATTTCGATGATCAGGTCAACCTGGGGCAGGATGTCTTTGATCTCTTTGCCGGCCTTGTGCATATGGCCGGGGTACCATTGAATAAGCATGATGTTTGGTTGTAAGCAAAGTGGACTATTTAAACATCATAGTTATACAATCAACAGCGATAAATGCACACAGGGCTTAATAATTAGCATATTAAGCGGTTACTCAAAAATTCGAATTGCAAGCATGACCCAGATAACAAGCAGCTTTTACGCCTATTTATCGAGACTGAGATGGATTAAACGCTGGGGGCTAAAGCGTAACGCCCATGATGAAAATGTGATGGAGCATAGCTGGGAAGTTTCGGTTATCGCGCACACGCTGGCCTTGATTAAAAACCGTTATTACAACGGCGATGTCGATGCCAATGCCATCGCCACGGCCGCTTTGTATCACGACATTACCGAAGTGATAACCGGCGATTTACCCACGCCGATTAAATACCATTCCCAGGAAATCAGCGCCGCTTATAAACGGATTGAGCGTCAGGCTGAAATAGAGTTGCTGGCTCTTTTGCCGATGGAATTGCGCGCCGATTTCGAGGCGTTGATCGATCACGACAGTATGCCGCCCGAGTTTGTGCAGATTATCAAGGCTGCGGATAAAATCTCGGCTTATCTAAAATGCCAGGCTGAGTTAAAGGCGGGAAACCTGGAGTTTGAAACTGCTGCCGAGCAATTGGCTTTAACGATAGGCAAATCGGAGCAGCCGGAAGTTATTTTTTTTATGAACGCGTTTGCGCCCAGTTGCGGGTTGACGCTGGATGGACTGATGAAAACTTATTGAATTGCTTTGCTGCGGGCACGACATATTTTTTAGTATAGTTGTCTCAAGTTATAATATTGCGTTTGTTGAGCCAGACGACAGCACGAAAATCAAGCTGCTCGAACGTTCTAAGCGCTAATGTAAAAAAAGCACCACGGAGAAGTTGTGAAACATCGATACACCATTGAGCAAGCCAGAATATTGCTGGACATTTTGAAGTACCATAATGCATCAACCATGCTGCCTTCGTTTCATCAGGTTAAGCAAGAGGCGCTCGATGAGGCGCTGGATAAATTGCGCTTGGAATTGTCTGAGTTTATTGCAACCGACGACGGACTGGGTTTTATCGTGCCGATTCGGGATGAGAAAGGTTTGATTTAGTGCGCTATGCGCGCGTTATTTTTTCAGAACGGCATCGCATAGCGTAGGTAGCGCCGGCGGTTCCGGCTTTTTTGCAATCGGAGCCGGCGTCTTGGCTTCTTCGGAGAACCACCAGGCCAGCGAAGCGTCGCAGCCGTCGCTTTCAGGAAGCGCTTCCTGTCCAGTGCAGTTTTTGCTGTGTTGCGGGCATTTAAGGCGCACATGAAAGTGATCGTCATGCCGCCACCAAGGCCGAATTTTTCTGAGCCAGTCATGGCCGGACTGATGCGTGCATAGCAGGCGTTTGACGCTGGGGTTGACGAAAATACGGTCTACTTCGGGGCTACGCGCCGCCGCCTCAAGAATTTTTTCATGGACAGGCGACCATTGGTTGTCATCAATTGCATCCGATTTGGCGACAAGAACCGAGGGCGCGCTCCAGGTTTCGCGCTCGTTAAACGCAAGGCTTCGGGTCGCGGCTTGTGGTGACAGCAAATACCAAATATCGACATCGAGTCCGGTTTGATGGCTGCGATGTCCGCTTAAGGTCGGACCGCCGCGCGCTTGTCCCAGGTCGCCTATCAGTAAAACTCCCCAGTGTTGTGAATTCGCGGTTTTGCCCAGGTTTTCGATAAAACGTATTAAGTTGGGATGACCGTAAGATCTGGCCCGTGTCGGGCGCATCAGTTGATAGCCTGTGCCGTTCGGTGCGAGCGAGATTGCGCCGCTTACGCAGCCGGCGGTATAAGCACCGATGCTCTCGGCGCTATCGCCGATTTGCGCGGCTTGTTTGACTGTTGCCCAGCTGTCGGCAGGGGCGGCGGAGCATTCGGAAAAAACAACCGATAACAGGATAAATACTGAAAGCTTCACAGCCTAACCATTCCGTCTGGGTAGCGAACTGCCGTTGATCGGCTTATTTTTTAACCGGGGCCGATAAATTCAGAAAATGCCTGGAGTTATTAGGGGCCGGAGCTAAACCGGAGTTTTTAGCGCCATCTGCCGATGCGGCGCTGTCCGCTTTAGTTGCGCCTTCAGTCGTTGCGTCATCCTCCAATTGCACTTCCTCTTCTTCAGGAACATTGCCGTCGTGCAGCAGGTATTCACGGCGCTGCCGGTAAGCATTTTTGATAAAGGAATAGCGGTCGACAGAGGCTTCGTCGACGATTTTCTCGGTAGGCATCACATCGGCGCGGGTATCGGTGACGTCAACCGTTTTAGCGCCGGCATTGACCGCGCTGACGGCTGCGCCGCTGCCGGCAAAGACAAAGGTATAGGTAAGCGGATTCAATAATGCGTCGCCAACGGCTCCCGCGACTTCCCTGGGCGAACTGGCGCCTAAAAACGGCACCACCAGATAGTTACCCGACGGCACGCCCCAGGTGCCTAAGGTTTGCCCGAAGTCTTCATTATGCTTGGGCAGGTCGATCATTTTGGCTACGTCGACAAAGCCGACCACGCCGGCCGTGGTATTGATCAGGAAACGGCTGGCGTCCATACCGCTCTGCAACATTTTAAACTGTAGCAAATCATTGACGGTTACGCCGATGTCGTTAAGATTGCTGAAGAAGTTAGTGATGCCGTCATCAACGAATTTCGGGGTTATCCATAAATAACCTTTGGCCAGCGGCTTTATAATCGCTTTGTCGAGGCCGTCGTTAAACTCCTGAGTGCCTCGATTCCAGCCTTCCCACGGGTCCGTCTCGTTGACTTTCGAGGTGGTCGCGCAGCCCCCAAGCACAGTTGATATAACCAAGCTACTCACTAATAAACGAGTGTTGATAATGGTTTTTTGCATACTCATGGCTTGTCTCTATCTGTTTTGCTGTTGAGGTGGTTGGAAGTGTGTAGCGGACGCTTCTTCATCGTGACGCAAAAGTATATCAGAATTGAAAGTCTAAAAAACTTGTAACTGGTCACTGCGGCGGAAAATTCGCCATTAGAGGGATTTGTTCTCTCTCCAACAGGAGAGTGGATTTACGCCGAATAGTTACAAAAAACTCACTGGTTTTGCATTTGCCGGAGTATCCAGCGTTGCCGTCTAAGTAAGTAAGCGGACGGCTGTGCAGCCCGCAGCAGTACCGGGTTAGGCAGGGTTGCCGCCAGTAATGCCGCCTGAGACCGGCTGATTTGGTTGGCGTGGATGCCGAAATAGTGCCGGCTTGCCGCCTCTATGCCGAATAGATGATCGCCGAATTCGGCGATGTTCAGGTAAACCGTCAGGATTCGTTCCTTACTCCACAGCAACTCGATCAACAGTGTGAACCAGACTTCCAGACCCTTGCGGACAAAGCTTTTCGACGGCGTTAAAAATAGGTTTTTGGCGACTTGCTGGGAAATAGTGCTCGCACCTCTAAGCCGTCCGCCGTCCATGTAAGTGTCTATCGACGATTGTATGGCGTGCAAGTCGAAGCCGGAGTGTTGAAAAAAGCGTTGATCTTCGGCGGCAATAACGGCCGAAGCGGCATAGGGCGAGATTTTTTTGGCGCCGACCCATGAGTATTGAATAGCCTTGAACGAGCCGTCGCCGATTAAATCTTCAATATGGCGATACACCATAAAGGCGGATGTGGGCGCCGGTATCCAGCGCAACAAAACGCACGAACCGATTGATGACGCCAGAAAAGCGAACAGCAGATACAGCACCGTTTTGCGGACTATTGCCTTGATCGGCGATGAACGGAAACGGTTGTTAGCGGGGGAATGGGAAGGTCTTGCCAAGGTGCGCGGGGGAGTCGGCTTAGGGTTATGTATATGATAAAGCCTTTAGACAGGCTTGAATAGTTTCGGACAATACTGCCGAAATCCGCTATCTGCGGGATATAATAATTTTTCCGCACAGATTTGACCCGCATCCATGAAATTCCAGTACATACCGATTATTCTTCTGCTGACGCTTATGCAAAGCGGCTGCATGCCGATGACTTACCCGCCCGACGCGCACATGAATTTGCCTCCCCGGCTTGGCGACAACATTTTTCTGACCGAAGACGGCGCGAGTTTGCCGTTACGGCATTGGTTGCCGAAAACCGAACCGCGCGCCGTCATTATTGCGCTGCATGGTTTTAACGATTACAGCCGTTTTTTCGATGCGCCGGGCGTGTATTTCAGCCAACAGGGCATTGCCTGTTTCGCCTATGATCAACGCGGTTTCGGCGCGGCTCCTAAGCGCGGATTATGGGCCGGGGGCGATACCTACAGTAAAGATTTGCAGGTTTTGCTGCGGCTGGTAAAACAACGCTACCCGGAACGTCCGGTTTACCTGCTCGGCGAAAGCATGGGCGGTGCGATTGTCATCACCGCGATGAGCCGTGCCGAGATGCCGGATGTTGCAGGCGTTATTCTCGCCGCTCCGGCATTATGGGCCAGGTCAACCATGCCCTGGTACCAAACCGCTTTGCTTTGGACGCTGGCGCATACGCTGCCTTGGCTGACCTTAACCGGCCAGGGCGTACATGTCGTGGCATCGGATAATATCGACATGCTCCGAGCGATGGGCCGCGATCCCTGGGTTATCAAAGCGACCCGCGTGGAAACGGTGTACGGCTTAACCGATTTGATGGATGCGGCATTTAACAGCGCCACATCGCTACGTGGAAATACCCTGATGCTTTACGGCGAGAAAGACGAAATTATTCCCAAAGCGCCGACTTATGCGTTCTTGCACCAATTTCTCGCGGTAGACAGCGGAAAAAAGACCGTGGCTATTTATCAAGACGGCTACCACATGCTGTTACGCGATTTGCAGGCGCCAACCGCATGGCGGGACATAGTTGCTTGGATAAACGCCGGTTCGGACAAACTTCCTTCCGGTGCGGATGATAGGGCGCGGCAATTGTTAAGCAGCCGATTAGAGGTTCTTTAATATCTGTAATCGCGAATTCGTATAACTTTAGCAATATCGTAAGTATTCAGACCCTTAGCGCCATACGGTTTGTTTAGAATTTTATGGCTAACCATCCTATTGAAAAATATATTGTTACACCAAGACCTTCCAAGGTTTTAAAAACCTTGAAGAGCTAAATACGGTTAGGGGCTAAATAATTACCTTCTTAGTTTATAAACGCCTCAAGCTAGAAAAAGGTGGTAATTTACGGATCATGACTTACTATTTCCGCAACTTTTATACGTTTATCCTGGTGAACTTATCATGCGTAACCTATTTTTTTTTCTGATGTGCTATGCCGTTAACGCCACAGCGCAGGAAGCACCTCTAAGTAGCGATGAAGCAGAGCTATTGCAAATGTACGGCGGTCAGGAAATGATCAGTGTTGCCACCGGCACCAAACAACCGGTCGGCAAAGCACCGGCGGTGGCCTCGGTTATTACCGCCGAAGACATTAAAGCCATAGGCGCCACCGATATCGATGAGGCTTTGGAAACCGTGCCGGGATTGCATGTGGCGCGCAGCAAAGACGGTTACAACCCTATCTATAGTTTTCGCGGCGTGTCTTCCGAATACAATCCACAGGTATTGATGTTGATCAACGGCATCCCTATCACTCATGCCTATGGCGGAAATAGGAGTAATTTTTGGGGCGGAATGCCGGTGCAGGCTGTCGCCCGTATCGAAGTGGTACGCGGGCCGGGTTCTGCCGTGTATGGCGCCGATGCGTTTGCCGGGGTGATCAATATCATTACCAAAACCAAGCAGGACATCAAAGGCACCGAAGTGGGCGGGCGTATCGCTAGCTTTGACACTTACGACGGTTGGGCATTGCACGGCGATACTTGGGCCGGCTTCGATGTGGCGGCCATGGTGGAATACCACGATACCCAAGGCCAAAACAGCGTTATCGATGCCGATACCCAGACTAACTTCGATAGACAGTTCGGCACTCACGCCTCTTTGGCGCCGGGGCCGGTTAACTTGCAGCGGCGGAATTTCGATGCCCGGCTGGATTTGTCCCGCGACCATTGGCGCTTTCGCGGCGGCCTGCAACGCCGAGGCGATCAAGGCGCCAGTCCTACCAGTGCGCAGACCTTGGATCCGAACGGCCGTGGCGGTAGCGAGCGCTGGAATGCGGATCTGAATTACGATAACCCCGATTTCGCCAAAGACTGGGACCTGAAAGCGCAGATCAGCTATTTCGACACTTCGCAGGTAACGGAAACAGATTTTGCTCTCTTCCCGCCGGGGGCAAGGTTGCCGATTGGTCCCACTACAGGCATCATTGGTAGCGGCCCCTTGGTGACTTTCCCCCAAGGCTTCATCGCCGCACCTAGTTTTTTTGAACGTCATGCTCGATTCAATACCTCGGCCTTTTATACCGGTTTTGACCGGCATACGCTACGCATGGGCGCCGGTTTCAACTACAGCAGCCTTTACGATGTTGCCGCTCACAAAAATTCCGGCATTAATCCCATCACGGGTACTGCAAACCCGTTGCTGCCGAATTTTTCCGTCATTGATGTGACCGGCACCCCGTATGTTCCTATACAGCCTGTCGACCGCAAGAATTTTTTTGCTTTTTTCCAGGATGAATGGAGGTTCATAAAGGATTGGGCGCTGACCGCAGGCGTACGCTACGATAATTATTCGGACTTTGGCAATACGCTCAATCCGCGTACCGCGTTGGTGTGGGAAACCCGTTACGATCTGACCACCAAACTGATGTACGGCGGCGCATTTCGGGCGCCGTCATTCCAAGAACTGTATAGTATCAACAATCCCGTCAACCGGGGGAATCCAAGTCTTAAACCGGAAACCATGGATACCCTGGAACTGGCTTTCGATTACCGTCCCAGGGATAAGCTGCGTTTGGGCTTGAATCTATTCAATTATTGGTGGAAAGACATTATCCGTTTCATACCCGATGCCGGAGCGCCTACGGTTACGGCCCAAAATACCGGTTTGCAAACCGGTTACGGTTCTGAGCTGGAAGCCGAATGGCAGGCCGCCGATACGCTTAAATTACTGGGTAGCTATGCTCTCCAAAAACCCAGGGATACTACGCTCAATCATGATGCCGGTAATTCGCCTAATCATATGGTTTATGTGCGGGTGAATTGGGAATTCATGCCGCACTGGCAACTCACCCCCCAGGCGAAGTGGATTATCGATCGTAGCCGGGTAGCCGGAGACAATCGCCCGGCCGTCGCCGATTATACCTGGGTAGACATGACGCTACGCCGCAAGCAGTTGGCGGAGCATTGGGAAGTCGCTTTTTCGGTGCGCAATTTGTTCGATGTCAATGCGCGTGAACCCAGCTTGGCCGGAAGGCCGGCAGCCATTCCCAACGATTTACCTTTGGCGGGCAGGAATTTTTTCGGCGAAATTCGCCTTAATTTTTAAATTGATATTTATGAATAACATTATCACACAGCACAGAGCAACAGATTGGGCTGTTAAACAGCGGAGAACTCGAGCCATGCTTCTACGCACCTTGACTCAGGTATTGATTATTTTCAACTTGGCTTATCCGGCGTTTGCGAACGCCTCGCCGTCCTCTGTCGCCGTTATCTATCCCGATGTTCGGGAGCCCTATAAAGATGTGTTTATGGAGATTATACGAGGTATCGAAGCAGGGCTTGGGCAAGCAGTCAAACATTATGTCTTGGACAGCGATAACAATACGTCTGCTGCGTTATTGGAGCGTGTGCATGACGATCATGTTGATGTGGTGATCAGTCTCGGACGGGCCGGTCTTTCAGCGACTAAGCAGCTTGCTGAAGTCTTTCCTGTGGTTATCGGCGCTGTTTTGATTTCTCCCGGCCAGGAAACCAAGGGCCAGACCGGCATTACGCTGACTCCCGATCCTGAAGTGTTTTTTGACCGGCTCAAGAGCATAGTTCCCACGGCCAAAGAAGTGACGGTTATTTTCGATCCCAGGCAGAAGGCGTGGGAAATCGAGCGCGCCCAAAAGGCGGCTAAGATGCATGGCTTGACTTTAAATGCTTTTCCGACTGAAGACTTGCGTTTGTCTGCCGAGCTTTACCGCAAAGTATTGGCGCAAATTAAGGACGGTTCGATAGCCATTTGGTTGCCCCAGGATAATGCGGCGATGGACGAACAGGCCTTGCTGCCTATGGTGTTGCAGGAAGCCTGGGAGAAGAACTTCGTGGTGTTTTCCGGCAATCTCGATCATGTGCGCAAAGGCGCGCTGTTTTCGCTTTATCCCGATAATTTCGGCATGGGCCGCAGCCTGGCGGCCTTGGCCTTAGAAAGACTCAAAAACGGAGCGATCAGCACGGCGGCGATTAATCCGTTACGCGATTTGCTGCTGGCGGTTAATTTAAGAACCGCGGAACATCTGGGCCTCCACTTTGCAAGCCATGATCGGCAACAGTTCGATCTGGTATTTCCCACTCCTTGAGCGGCTTAAATTAATGAGCGTACAGCTTGTCCGGTTTATCGGATTCGGCGCCGGTTCCGAAGCTGCCTCCTACTTTCATTTCCAAGTTTGAGCTTGGGAACGAGCAAATAAATGAATACACGCATGCGGTTTATTTTGAAGCGCCCCAGCTTTCTTCAGCAACTGGTCGTTACCTTTACACTTGGAATTATCTGTTTTTCCCTGTTGTCTTCCTTTGCCATTTCAAAATTGTCCTATCAAATTGTCCGCGACAAATTGGTAAAACAGGGCTATCAGGCGACCGAAACCTTTGCCGGGCAAAGCACGCTCGCGCTGTTATACGCCAGCAAGGAAAACGCCGAACAACCTGCACGAGCCGCTTTGGCGTTCCCCGATGTGCGCGGCGTGGCTGTTTACACTCAGGATTACAAGTTGTTGATGAGTCAAGGCGAAGCCGTAACGGCAGCGGCGGACCAACAAACATGGCCGGAGCACTTACAGTTGGATAGGGAAAGCGAACGAGCCTGGTATTTCGTCGCCCCGGTGTTTGCTCATGATGTAGTTAAGGAAGAGGCCTCGCCTTTTGTCGTTAGTCCGCAAAAACCGGAATTGATCGGTTTTGTGCGCCTGATGATGAGCAAGGAAAAGCTCAAGGCGATGCAAAACAATATCCTGTATTCCAATCTCGGCGTTTCCGCGGCATTTGCCGTGGTCTTCCTGCTGTTTTTGTACGGCATCAGCAAACGCCTGACCACGCCGCTGAAACATCTGGCGAACAGGATGCGGCGGGCTCAAGCCGGGGAGCAGAACGTACGGGCGAAAGTGCGGGGGCCCAGGGATATTGTCGATATGGAAAACGCTTTTAACAGCATGATGTCGGTGTTGGAAACTCGTGAGCGGCAGTTGGAAAAAGCCCGTGATTCGGCCTTGGAGTCGGCCCAGATCAAGGGCGAATTTGCAGCCAATGTCAGCCACGAGTTGCGCACGCCGCTCAATGCCGTGTTGGGCATGTTGGAGCTGTTGCAGGATATGGGCCTGACCCCGAAGCAGGTCGAATACGTGACGGTGGCGCGCAATGCCGGTGAAGCCTTGCTGAGGTTAATCGAGGATATTTTGGATTTTTCCCGTATCGAAGCCGGTATGCTGAAATTGCAGCCGGTAGATTTCGTGCTGCACGAAACGCTCGATGAAGTCGTGGGATTGCTGGCCGGTCAGGCGCAGCGCAAAGGACTGGAGCTGGGTTACCAAATTGCCGACGCTATCCCGGTGACTTTGCACGGCGAAGCGTCGAGAATTCGGCAGGTCTTGATCAACCTGGTCGGCAAC
>SXGU01473941.1_pt1 | contig 13234 bp, 12 predicted proteins | sample 3174531 | NCBI WGS metagenome assembly SXGU01 (sample SAMN11356863, study PRJNA531348) | freshwater metagenome | isolation source: freshwater sample F1-140 | place: China: Fuxian Lake, Yuxi | collected 2017-12-25 | reverse complement strand
CCGAAAAATCGAGGACAAACGGCAACACACCCTGTAAACTCATGCCCGGCCTCCCTGCGGCGTTGAAGTGCTGATGTCACAACACCTTCTACGCCCTCGCGGGCCGCTTCATTGGATACGCATGAATAATGTGGGCTAAGTGGATGTGATGCCGGTCACTCGCGCGAGGATCTCTTTGGCCATGCGGTCGATTGGCAGGACTTGGTCGGCAAGCTCCTCGGCGACGGCGGCTCCCGGCATTCCGAAGACGACGCAAGAAGCTTCGTCCTGCGCGAAGATCGTGCCGCCTGCTTTGCGCACGGAACGGAGTCCCTCGACGCCGTCGCGTCCCATGCCGGTCAGAATCAACGCGAGCGTGCGATCGCCGTAGGCCTCGGCGACCGATCGAAACAGAAACGTCGCCGAGGGACGAAAGCCTTCGATCATCGCGGCCTTTGTTAGCAGCGCGGTGCCGTCGCGAGTGACTGCCAGGGGGTAATCCTCACGAGCCAGATAGATCGTGCCGGGAGGGCGAGGCTCCCGCCGAACCGGTGTTTCCATCGACTGAATGACGTCGCAGCTCGGCAGGAGCCTCGCCCTGACTTCTAGGCACATCTTTTGTTGTTTTGTTCGAGCTCACGTTGGTAGAGGATTTTGGCGGCGCGTGCTCCGTCGACCATGAGTTGGAGTTTTTCCCAGCCGCGCCAGAGGATGAGCCAGCCGGGAGGTGGGCTGCTCTTTCTTCCGGAGTGGCCACCCAAGCGGCCCAACGCCAGGTAGAACTCGTGTTGGGTCCAGTTGGGACGCGAACTGGTATGACGCCACACAGACAGCACCGTGATGTATTCGTCGTCGATCTGTTCGCGAGCCAGACGGGTGTCTTCAGCGACCAGCACCGTCGTTTGAGTTTCCGTCATGTTGAACTGCACTGTTGCGAAGAATCCCTACCGCGACTCGTTCGAGCAAAACGTTGGGCGGCAGATTCGACGGCCGTTTCATCCGTTCAGAAGTTCCTCTGCAATGGCCGGTTGAGAATTCCTCCTGCTTTCACCAACTCTGAAGCAGTGGTTCGGGATGAATCGCCGCTCGACCTTTATGCCATGACCTCAGCCAATGACACCAGACGGCTCTTGTCGTCGCGGGACTTCACGCCGGCGTGAATGATCGCCGTCACTTCGAGGATCTCTTGATGAGGCACTGGTTCGACGCCGGTCTCGACCATTTTGCGGAAGGCATCGGCCATATTCAGCATCTGATAATGATGCCCCAGCCAATAGTGATCCTCGATCGCCGGCGTGTAGGTGTAGACCTTCTTGGCAAAGTGAACCGAGGTCGAACAGTAGCGACCGACGACATCAGGGCGACCATACCAGACCTCGGCCGGCGGGCGATCCTTGTAAGTCACCAGCGCGTGGCAGGTGTTCTCGTAGGCGTACAAGTTCACCGCATCGACTCCCGGTCCGCAGAGCGTCATCATCATCCAGACGGGATGTTGCCCGTAGATCACCCAGCCGTCGGGTGAGTAACCGCCGGCCTGAGACGCGATGACGTATTGAATCGGTCCGAACTCGCCCGACGCTTTCATACGGAGCGCCTCTTCGGTGCCCCATTGGTGACGAAACAAACTCGAAGACATCAGAGGTGCTTTGTGCTGGCGAGCAAACTCCAGAATGCGGCGCGTCTCGGTCACTGAACCACCGATCGGCTTGTCGCAGAACGTCGGCAGTCCCTTGGCCAATCCCGGTGCGGTGAGATCAAAATGGTCTTCGCCATACCCCGACGCATCACCGACCCAAATCGCATCGACCTCGCCGACCATCTTCTCCAACGACGTGGCGATCTCCACTCCGGGAAACGCTTCGCAAAAGATCTTGGCTACTTCAAGATCGGGTTCGTAGTAGTGCGTGATTCGCGTGTTGTTGAACGGCCAGCGGCCGAACGTCGTCTGCGGATTGCGCAGGTAATCGTGAAACAGCTTGATCGTGCCGGGGTCTTTGTACTTCTTGATCGCGTCGAGATTGCACTCAGGATGGAAGTATTGTGCGAAGTGCCAAGTGTGTCCGTTGAGCCTCTGCGGCTTGCCTCGAATGCGCGTCGAGATAACTCCGATGCGATAGACCCTTCCCGGAGTTCCGCCTGGTTTGCTCAGCGGTTCGGCCGCGGCCGATGGTTCTGCGAAGAAACCGGCTCCGGCGGCGAGCGCCGCGGTCGAGATCAACTGACGGCGTGTGGTCGGCATAGGATGACTCTTACTAATGTCGAATGTGATGAACCTGGATGCCCAGTCGGGTTGAGCCTGAAACCGATCCAAGCTCGGAGTGGCCGAGATATTAGCGAAGCACTCGTCAGGCGGCTTCTTCGCATGACTCCTGAATTGATAGACTCACACGGACCGCAGTTATTAGCCGCGCGGCGATAGCCCGGTTACACGCCATGAATCGAGGCTAGCGCCGCGCGGCTAATTCTGGAAAGCGACTCACTCGCGCTTCACGGCATGGACGAGTGCGTCAACGAAGAGCTCAACTTCGTTCGCCCAGGAGACACATATGATCCGACAAATGCGACGTGGTCGTTGGGTTCTGGCGATCGCGATGATGCTCTGGAATTTGAGCGTCTTCGCTGATCCTGGCTCGCGGCCGGAAGGAAACAATCTCCGGAAAGCGGTTTCGTTTTATGCTTCGTTCGATGAATCGCTGCGTGGCGACTTCGGGAACGGGGGAATGTCGCTAAGCACGCGGTTCGACAGCGCGACGAAAAAAGGAACATTCAATTTTGAACCCGGCTTCGATCCGCGCCTCTTTCGGATTACCAAGCAGCGCGGCGTTCAAGGTGGCGCGTTGGAAGTGACCGGTGTCTTGCCGCGTCGCGGTCGTATTTTCTATCCGGCGAAAGGGAACATCGCGTATCGCGCCGAGGGTTGGGGAGGTGCCGTTTCGTTTTGGTTGAACACCGATCCGAATAAGTCGCTGCAAACGCCGTTCTGCGATCCTGTTCAAATCACCGAAAAGGGAGCCGGAAATGGCGGAGTCTGGTGTGACTTTCCGGACGTCAAGCCACGCGACATGCGACTCGGTGCGTTCCCGGCTGTCCCGCCGGGAGGCAAACCGATTCCCGAATCCGCACCCGACGCGCCGCTGGTGCGAATGGTCAACGTCGGCTTTCAAGTCGGCGAGTGGCATCATGTCGTCCTGAGTTGGACGAATTTCGATTCCGGCAAGTCGGACGCCTCCGCGGTGCTGTACGTGGACGGAAAACGGATCGGCGATCTTCGCGACCGTGAAATCGCAATGCGTTGGAACCTCGACAAGACCGGGATCTACATTGCCTTGAGCTACATCGGTCTGATGGATGAGTTCGCGGTGTTTCAAAGAGCGTTGACCGATGACGAAGTCGCACTGCTCCATCGCGTGCCAGACTTGCTGGCTGAGTTGAAGGCTCCCGCGAAGTCCGACGGAGCAACCGCTGCCACGGAGTTGGCGAAGCTATTGGCTCGCGATCGCAACGGTGATGCTCCGCCTTCGCCGGCATTTCCCTTCGACGCAGCGGCTGCGAAAAAGTACCAGCAGGACTATGCGACTTGGCTAGGCGTGCCAACGTCGATACGTAATCACGCTGGACAGGAATTCGTACTCGTGTCGCCCGGTCAATTTCTGATGGGCTCGCCGGCCGATGAACCAGGGCACGCCGCCAGCGAGTACGACGAGACGCAGCATCCGGTGCGGCTCACGCAACCGTTTTATCTCGCTCGTCACGAAACGACGGTCGGCCAATTCAATGCGTTCGTCGAGCGGACGCAGTACGTCTCCGACGGAGAACGGAACGATGGAGGCAACGCTCACGACGAACTGGCGGTGTGGCGACACCGAGCGGGAACGTGCTGGCGTCGGCCGGGATATGCCGGTCCATTTTCGCTGGCCGAACATCATCCGGTGGTACATGTGAGTCACACGGATGCCTTGGCGTATTGTCGTTGGCTCAACGGTAACGGCATCGATACCGTTCGATACGACTTGCCGACCGAAACGGAATGGGAATGGGCCTGCCGAGCCGGCGCAGCAACCCGCTTCTGGTGGGGCGAGGCTCTCGATGAGTCCGGCAAAGTAGCGAACGTTGGCGACGCCAAGTTGCGCGAAGTCCATCATCGCTGGCCGCGCGAGATCATGCCGATGAACGATGGCCACGCCTTCCCGGCACCGGTGGGCAGGTACCGCGCGAATGCCTTCGGCTTGCACGACATGCTGGGCAACGTCTGGGAATTCGGCTCAACGCGCTACGGCAAGTTTCCGATGGAACTCACGACCAATCCCGGCGATCTGGCTCCCGACCGAGGCTTCGCCGTCCGAGGCGGCGGTTGGAGTAATACTCCGCACGATGCTCGCTGTGCGACTCGCGACGCCGACCCTCCGCACTTCTGCCACAGCAACCTCGGTTTCCGCGTGGCTATCAAACTGGACGTCATCAAGAAATGAGCCACATCCCGCGCTAACCGGGAGATTCATGGCTCCACACCATCCCGACGCGCAAGCGAGGCTATCGTGACGGCTGAGCCTCGCTTGCGCGTCGGGTTAATGTGCGGCAGTCTGATTCCTCCAAGGGGGCGGTCTTGAATAATCCCGGCTTAGCCAAAACCTCTTAACGTATCCGATGCACGGCCCAGCCGGGTATCGTCGTACGAGTTGTAAACAGAGTCTTCCCGGCCGTGACGTAGAGCGTCCGCAGATCGTCACCGCCGAACGTCACATTCGTAATGACGTCTTCCGGAATCGGCAGTTGCCCTAAGAGTTTTCCGTCCGGTCGGATGATCCAAATCGCGGGCGGAACGTCGGTCGATTCGTGAGGGCCGCGTGCTCGGTATACTCCCCCTGCGATATAGAGGTTGCCCTGCTGATCGACCGTCATGCCGTCTCCACCGCGCCCCGGAGCGAAGTCGAAGACCTGACGCTGATGGCTCGGAACTCCTGCGTCCGACAGATCGAACGCCCAGATTTTTCGATTGCCGCCGGCGATCGGACAACTATCGACCACATACAGCGTCTTCTCATCTGGACTGAGATGGATGCCATTCGGCCGCTGAATTGCCGGTTGCGTCAAGATGCGCTGCACCGAGCCTTCCGCGTCGATCCGATAGACCGAATCGTGATCGAGCTCCATCTTCGTGCGATCGTCATAGCACGGATCGGTGAAGAAGAGCTGCCCGTTCGACCGAGCGGCAATGTCGTTCGGTGAGTTATATCGCTTCCCCTCGAACCGTTCGGTGAGCACTTCGACTTTGCCAGTCTTCAAATCGGTGCGCGTGATGCGGCGGTTGCCGTCGTTGGGGCCGAACTCGTTCCCTTCACACGCCAGCAATCGGCCTTGAGCATCAAACAACAGGCCGTTCGTCCGTCCGCTGGGGGTTCGCCAGACGGTGCGTTCGTTCTTGCTCGGATCAAACTTCATGATCCGGTTGTTGAGGATGTCGCTGAAGTAGACCGTACCGTCGGAGGCAGCGGCAGGGCCTTCCAGAAACGCCACGGTGGTCGCGGGTTTGACGGCGATATTCTCAAAGAATTCGTCAGCCGACGGAGTGTTGTGCAGATCCATGAACGCGGACTTTCATTGCGAGTAGATTCTTGTCGTGACCGGATACGTTGCCGTCACGCTCCACGTGACGAGCCGATCGTTGACCGACGCTCGTTCTCTTTCAGTATTGGAGGCTTCGTGAAGCATTCGGCTCATCACGCGGAGCGTGATGGCTACATTCACGCGATCAATTCGTGGCGGACTTGGCCGTCACCTGCGATGGGAAATGGGCGATTCTGTTGATCGTGGATCACAGAGTCCGGGTTGATCCCCAGCAAGTGAAACGTCGTCGCATGAATGTCCTTCGGAGAGATGGGAGTGTCGGCGACCGTTCCGCCGATGCGATCGCTATGTCCGATGGCGGCTCCGCGATGCGTGCCTCCGCCAGCGAGTGCCACAGAATACACCTGCGACCAATGATGCCGAGCAGCTCCCACCGGCTTCGAATCAATCTGCGGAGTGCGGCCGTGTTCGCTGAGACACAGCACTAACGTCTCCTCCAGCAATCCGCGTTGTTCGAGATCGAGAATCAGCGCGGAGTATGCGGCATCGAAGCCCGGCAGCAGGTACTGCTTCAAACGCGGATAGTGATTCTGGTGAGTGTCCCAGGCACCGCCAAAGTATGTGCCGTAAGCGTCCCAGAACACGGAGACAAACTGACTGCCCGCTTCGACCAACCGCCGCGCGGCAAGGCACGATTGGCCAAACAGCGTCTGCCCGTATCGGTCTCGCAGATTCGGTGCTTCGCGGCTGACATCGAGCGCGTCGCGGATTTTGGACGACGTCAACAGCGACAGCGCGCGGCCTTGATTCGACGAGTACGAACGCTCGGCCACGGTGTCGGCGGTTCGGCGAGCTGAGTCAAACTGCCCGAGCAGTTCGCGGCGCAGATTGAATCGGTCGAGCGACACATGCTCAGCGAAGCGGCCCGCTCCATCGAAAGTAAAGCGGCAGTCAGAGTCGATGGCCGAATACGGATCAGAGTATTCCTTCGGCTGTTCGTGTCGAACTTTCGGAGCCACTCGCGTTGACTTCCCCTCGAACTTCGCCCAGACCGGATCAAACTGTTGACCGAGGAATGCTCCGTAAGGCCCCGCGAGAACCCCGAGATCATCGACCTGCGAGTTGAAGACCCAAGGCAAGCCGATGTGACGCGGCGTCCATTCGCCTGCTTCCGATCGGGGTGCGGATTGCGACCAGTGGTAATCGGCAATCGACCCGAAGTACGGCCAATGCGCGGGATCGCGCGGCTTGGTTTCGAGGTCCGTGGTGTAGGTCGGCATTCCGCTCAGCGCGTAGGCGACGCAATGCAGCGGATACGGGTGCGTCATCGACCGCACGATCGTCAGCCGGTCGGCAACTTGAGCCGTCAGCGGTAACCCTTCGCAAAGCGGCACGCCAGCCAGCGCGGACGTGACCGCTTTCATCTCCCCCTGGATTTCGACGGGAGCGTCTGGTTTTGGATCAAACGTCTCATGCTGAGGAGCCGCTCCGAACAAAAACAGCATGATGCAACGCTTCGCTTTGCCGAAGCCACGCAGTTCACCGCTGGAGGCTAATGACTCCGCTGCCAGCGACGCGGCTCGCTCGGCGGTCAGTCCATAAAGACCTAGTCCGCCGATATGCAGCAGATCGCGGCGGGTCATTCCGTCGCACAATTGCCGTGGAGAACCGAGCAAACGCAACATCGCGGCAGCCTCTGGTCAAGAAGAGCGGTCCAGCCGTTATTGTCGGAAAACGTAGTGTCGTGATCGCAGCCTGTCGAGCAGTTCTGGCGGTTGCCACGTTCTGTGGGCACCAGTAGACTCCCGCCCCTTCGGTTTCGACCGGTTTTCGCGACTTACTCTTGATGATATTGAGGATCCTGCAACATGGCTCATAAGAAGGGACAAGGCTCCAGCCGCAACGGACGCGAATCGAATTCTCAACGGCTGGGGATCAAGAAGTTCGGCGGCCAGAGCGTCATCGCCGGCAACATCCTGGTGCGGCAGTGCGGCACCAAGTGGCATCCTGGCAAGAACGTGGGGCTCGGCAAAGACTACACGATTTTTTCGCTAGTCGACGGTACCGTTTACTTCGATCAAGAAGGCCGCCGGATCAACGTTCGGTTGCCAGAGGCGGCTCAGGCCTAAGCGCAATACCGTTCAATCGATCATGACGATTGCTCGCGGAGAGTCTTGGTTGGCTGCCCGAAATTGCGGTGCTTGTCCCGTTTTCTTCAGCCAGTTGCTCATCTTCGTTTGATGACCCGCGAGCTGGCCGCTAATTCGGATCACGATAGAGACGCGTCCGTCCACTCGCTGGTCCAACCCTTGCGCCAGTTTGTTCCGTCTCCCGCGTATCGCTGAACTGGTCTCTTCTCTCGCCGGAAGACGACTCCAAAAGCAGCCTGCTCGTGAATTCCGTTTAGACGTCGCCCTCATCAGCCACGTCAACGATCACGCTCATCAAACGAAATGCGTCGCCACGCACGATGCTGGTCTCGCGGCTGTCGCAATCAGGGCAGACGAAGCGAAAGTTTTCCAACTCGAACTCGGCGTGACATGAGTCACATTGAGCGGTCAAAGGGACTTCGTCGATGACCAACGTTTCGTCCCCCGCCAACTGTGTGAAGGCAGCTTTCACGAGTAGCGGTTCGACTCCAGACAGCGGGCCGACTTCGACGCGAACTTCCACGGCCGCTCGGCCACCTTGGGACGCGACGATGCGGTCCACCTGCTCCAACAGTGATCGGACCAGCGAGACTTCATGCACGGGGAAAGCCCTCCCACAACTGAAACGCCAGTCGCTGACAGGCTTCTCGCACCAACGGCGACGGTTCGGTCTCCGGTGAAAACCGGCCGCCGCCGATCGCCCAAATCTCCACACGCGACGGCAGTCGCCCGATGTTCGTTGCCAAGTCCAGCACATTGAGCAATCCCAATTGATGACTGCTCGAAGACCGCGTCCGCAGAAGGCGGTCGGCGGGCCAATGCCAAAGACGAAGCTCGCCGAGCTCCGTCGGTGAATCGTAGCTATCGCAGACAATCAGGTGCGTCACATCCTCCAGCCAATCCAGCAGGTCGCTCGGCGACTTCGCCAAACGACACGCCAGCGTTTCAGACGGACTGACCAGTCGCCGTTGTAGTTCCGACGCCACCAGCCAGCCGGCTTGATCGTCCCCGTGCGGGCTGCCAATGCCAACCACCAAACGAGAACCAGTTTCACCAGTACGACGCGTCAGCGAGTGGTTTTGCGAGCGACCACTCGCTGGCGCGTCGTGCTGGCATTGGCCCTTAATCAATCCGTGAGGTGATTGTTCTGAGTCATCCATCGCGTTGGACCGTCAGCTTGAGAAAGTGCGTCGAGCAACTGATGCACGGGTCATAGCAGCGCACGAGCTTTTCGCATTGCCGTGCTGTTGCGGATTCATCATCGGTGAGGATGCGGGGCAAGTAGTCGCGGAGGTCGTCCTCGATCTGCCGCTGGTTCTGTGACGTGGGCGGGACGATCTTGGCGAACGTGACCAATCCGGCGTCGTCCACTTCATACCGATGATAGATCAATCCGCGTGGAGCTTCCGTCGCCGCGCAACCTTGTCCGGCGTGAGGTTCGTACTTGATGCGCGCGATCGTCGGGGGCCGATAGGTTCGCAGAATGTCGAGAGCCTCTTCGTAAGCGTGAATGAGTTCTAAGCCGCGCGCGATGATGGCTCGGAAGGGATTCAAGCAAGGGGTCTCGAAACCAATGTCGTCGGCGACGCGGCGAGCGGTCGGCGACAAGCGGTCGCGATTCAAGTTCACACGCGCCAGCGGGCCGACGTGATAGCACGCCTGTCGCTCGCCGCGCGAGGACTGCAACGCTGTGGAATGCGCGACGTGTTCTTCGTGAAACTCGCGTTCGTAGTCACGCACGTCCCATGAGGTTCCCGTCGTCGAATTCACACGGCCCTCGTTCATCGGGTATTCGTCTGGATGGACGAGGCTGACCATGTCGTAGGCGCGCGTGAAGTCCGGAAAGTTGAGCGTCGCCAGCCAGCAAGTGGTTTCGACGGCGGCTTGCAGTCCCCACTCGAAATCCGGGATCAGGGCCGTCAGGTCGTCACGTCGCGGTGCTCGATAGAACCCGCCGACGGCCACGTTGATCGGGTGAATGGCTCGACCGCCGAGCACTTCCAACAGTTGGTTGCCATGTTTCTTCAACCGCAGGCCGCGATTCACTTCGTTCGGATAATCCTTGGCCATGTCGATGCCGCTGTCGTATCCCAGGAAGTCGGGTGCGTGCAGCAAATGGACGTGCAACGCATGGCTCTCGATCCATTCGCCGCAGTACAGCAGACGACGTAGCCGCCGAATGTCCTCGGTGATCTCGATGCCCAGCGCTGCTTCGAGCGCATGCACCGAACTCATCTGATACGCGACTGGGCAGATGCCGCAGATGCGAGCGGTGATGTCCGGCACCTCCTCCAGCTTGCGGCCTCGTAGCAACGCCTCGAACAGACGCGGCGGCTCGAAGATCGTGAGCTGCACATCCTCAATGTGGTTGCCGACCAATCGCACGAAAAGTCCTCCCTCGCCTTCAACGCGAGTGAGTGCTTCTACTTTGATGAGTCGCTCTTGTGTCATGGTGAGTTCTGGGCCCCTCTCCTTTAGCCAGTGTAGTGGCGAATGTGGTTGAGTTGCCGGCGCAGTTCGCCGCGGAAGTCGGGATGAGCGATCCCGATCAGTGCGTCGCCTCGTTGCCGCAGCGACAGACCGTGTAAATTCACGGCACCGTATTCCGTGACGACCCACTGCACATGCCCGCGAGTCGTCACGACACCGGCTCCCGGTGCCAGTTCAGGGACGATCCGTGACACAGTCCCTCCGACGGCCGTGGATGGGAGCGCGATGATCGCTCGGCCATCCGGCGACATCGCCGCGCCGCGCATGAAATCCATTTGGCCGCCGATTCCCGAATAGATGCGATGCCCGATCGAATCCGCGCAGATTTGCCCGCTGAGGTCGATCTGCAACGCGGAGTTCACCGCAACGAGCTTCTCAATCTTCCGGAGCAAGTTCGTGTCGTTCGTGATGTCGCAGGGATAGAACGCAACTTGCGGATTGTCGTCGACGAAATCGAACAGTCGCCGAGAACCCGTGACGAAACAGGTCACGATCTGGCCTCGATTGATCCGCTTGCGGCGATTCGTAATCACACCGGCCTCGACCAGATCAACCACGCGATCGGAGAACATCTCGGTGTGGATGCCCAAGTCGTGCTTGTTGCCCAAGCGAGAAAGCACGGCATCGGGAATCGCACCGATGCCGGTTTGCAGCGTGGCTCCGTCTTCGACCAGCTTGGCGATCTGCTCGCCAATGGCCGCTTCGATGGGAGACTCCGCGCTCGGCGGGTGCTCGTGCAGTGGCCGATCGGTCTCGATCCATGCGGAGAACGAATTCAAGGGCAACACGCTGTGGCCGTGCGTCCGAGGCATCTGACGATTGATCTCAGCGATCAGCATCGGCGCGCAATCGGCGGCGGCGCGAGCGGCATCGACCGACGTCCCCAACGAACAGAAGCCGTGCCGATCCGGTGGCGAGACTTGCAAGATCGCCGCATCCAACCGAATCACACCGCTCCGAAACAGACCAGGGATATCCGACAAGAACACCGGAATAAAATCCGCAAACCCCTCTTGAATGGCATGCCGCACCGACGCTCCGGCGAACAACGACACCGAGGTGATGCGTCCGCGACAGGCCGGCTCGACAAACGGTGCCGGCCCTTCAAGGTGCATGTGATACAGCCTCAGATCGGTCAGGTCGGTGCGGCGGCACATCGCTTCAATCAGCGGCGTTGGCGTTGCGGCACCACCGTGAATGAACACGTTCATGCCGCTTTGCAACTTCTCGACCGCTTCGTCGGCGGAGACCGCCTGTTGCATATGAGCACTCATGAGTCCTCCGTATTGAGTTTTGCCAGACGTTCGCTTTCGCGGCGAAACTCTGGCGCGTAGCCGTTGTAGTTGCGAAGCAGTTGAACGAGTTCCGGTGCAGGCGTGCCATCCGCGAGCAACTGGCGGCTTAGGCTGCCGGTGTTGCATTGCTTCGCGGGACCGAAGCAACCGTAGCAGCCGCGATCGTAACTCGGGCAGATCGCTCCGCAGCCGGACTGCGTCACCGGGCCGAGGCACGGAACGCCTTGAGCGACGGTGATGCAGACGGTTCCTCGGCGCTTGCAGTCGAGACACACGCTGTGCGACGGCGTCTTCGGCTTTCGTCCGGCTACGAGCGACACAATGACTTCGACGAGCTGATGCCGGTTGATCGGACAACCGCGCAACTCGAAATCGACCGAGACGTGCTCGGCGATCGGAGTCGAGGTGGCCAGCGTCTCGATGTACTCCGGCCGCGCGTAGACGGCCCGCACGAATTCGTCGTGATCGGCCCAATTCCGCAACGCTTGAATCCCACCCGCCGTCGCACAGGCTCCGATGGTGATCAGGAACTTCGAACGCTGACGGATGTCGCGAATGCGCAGCGCGTCGGTCGGTGTGGTGATCGAGCCTTCAACCAGTGCGATGTCATACGGTCCTTCGCCGATGTGACTGGTCGCTTCGAGGAAGTACGCGATATCGATCTTCCCGGCGACGGTCAGCAGTTCATCCTCGGCCGCGAGCAACGACAACTGACAGCCGTCGCACGACGCGAATTTGAAGACTCCGACCTTCGGTTTGGCGGACATCACAGCCCCTCCACATTCAGGAACGGGGCGAGCCGGTCATGCCGATACACCGGGCCGTCTTTGCAAATAAACGTCGGGCCGAGTTGGCAGTACCCGCACAGTCCGATCGCACATTGCATGTTTCGCTCCATCGACAGCCAGAGTTGGCTTTCTGAAATGCCGCATGCCAAAGCCGACTTGCCGACGAAGCGCATCATCACCTCCGGCCCGCACATCAAGACAGAGGTTTGTTGCGGATCTCTCAATGGCAATCGGTCCAAGAGCAACGTCACAACACCGACGCACCGCGACCAAGTGGCATCGGCGCGATCGACGGTCGGCTGCACGCTCATCCCGCGCTGCGACCATTCCGGAAGTTCGTGCTCAAACAGAATCGTGTCCGGAGTTCTTGATCCATAAAGCAGCGTCAGCGAACGAAAGCGATCTGCTTGGCGAAGCAACTCATAAATCGCTGGCCGCAATGGTGCGATGCCGAGTCCTCCGGCGACGAGGACGACGTCGTGACCTTCCGCTGTGTGCAACGGCCACCCGCTGCCGAATGGACCGCGCAGGCCCAGCGTGTCTCCGACTTTTGATCGAGCCAGTTTCTGCGTGACATTGCCGACCGCTCGCACGGTGTGCGCCCACGTTGTCGAACTGAGCGGATCGGCGCTCAGCGAGATCGGCACTTCGCCAAAGCCCGGCAGATACAACATGTTGAACTGGCCCGGTTGAAACCGATACGCGGCGGCGACTGCCGAGTCGTCAAAGCTGAGATGGTACGTCGCCACATCGGCCACTTCGGGCGCGATCTCGTGGATGCGAACCGTGTGATAGCCCCAAGAGGCTGTGAGTTTTTTCTGAAAGTGGATTCGGATCATTTTTCCCGGCAGCGGTTTTTTGCTGCGGGGTTTTTTGGTCCAGTTCGTGTTGGATTTTGGCAACGGGATTGTTGCCGTCGTTGGTCTCGATTCCTGGTCAGAAACGGGGGCCGGGTGGTTTGAGGTCT
>SXGU01240632.1_pt1 | contig 13234 bp, 11 predicted proteins | sample 3174531 | NCBI WGS metagenome assembly SXGU01 (sample SAMN11356863, study PRJNA531348) | freshwater metagenome | isolation source: freshwater sample F1-140 | place: China: Fuxian Lake, Yuxi | collected 2017-12-25 | reverse complement strand
CAAATGTGGGGGGCGCGCGCCGCTCCAACACTGTTTTTTGTGTGCCGCGCCGCTTGGCTTCTTCATCTGAAAGTGTGACCGATTCAATCCCACCCACAAGATCACTCAGGGTTGGATTCAGTAACAAATTTTCAAGGGTCTTACCATGGGCTGTGCCGATCAATTGCACGCCACGCTCAGCGATCGTTCTGGCTGCGTGGGCTTCCAATTCGCGGCCGATCTCATCGATCACGATCACTTCAGGATTGTGATTCTCCACCGCCTCGATCATCACCTCGTGCTGAAGGGTAGGTACCTTTACCTGCATACGGCGTGCCTTGCCAACCGCCGGGTGCGGCACATCACCATCACCGCCGATCTCGTTGGAAGTATCGACAATGATGACGCGCTTGCTCTCTGCCAAAATACGGGCAGCCTCGCGCAGCAAGGTGGTTTTGCCCACACCGGGGCGCCCAAGGATCAGGATCGATTTGCCTGAATTGATCAGGTCTTCGATCACATCGATCGTCCCATATACAGCCCTGCCAACCCGCAAAGTGAGGCCAACCACCGAACCCAGCCGATTGCGTATAGCCGATATTCGGTGCAAGGTGCGTTCCAAGCCGGCACGGTTATCCGCGTCGAAGGTTCCAATCGCGTTCACAATTCCGTCAAGCTCAGCCCGGGTGATCTCCTCTTCCGACAGCATCACTTCCTGGTCAATATAACGCGCGATCGGCTGGCGGCCGAGATCCAGAATGATCTCCAGAAGCTTTTCGTATTGGTTGGCACGGTAGACTGCTGACACCACCTTGTGTGGCAAAATCGCTAACAGCACATCCAAATCATCCGTAATTCGTCTTTGTTGGCTCATACCTTAACTTTAATCCCAAACAGAATGTTTTCGGTTAACAAGTGGGGAATATGTTTGCTGAAACTTGGTAACCTACTTTTGAACGCGCGGGCTAAGAATGGAAGCAGGTTGTTTCTGCACTGCGGCATACGGATCCTTAACCATTACCTGCCTGGCCATGTGGTGTGCCATTACATTTTCCTTCCAGGCAGTTGTCTGGGCATGCTGTAACACATCAGGTTGGAACCAAGCCATGGCAGCCTTTAGCAAGAAATACAGCGTTGCCTTGTGCGGCTGGTAGAGGTAACTGGCCAAATCGGCAAACGCGCTTTCCGCTATTTTTTCTTCAGGGTGGGCCAACGGGATCACTACCACGCCATTACGGCCTTTAACCACCCTCGCGAATACCTGCGCCCCTTTTACCATAAGCCATTCTCCGTGGTGATAACGAAAAGGCTCAACCGCCGAAACAAGAGGGGAGGTTAACTGATCGTATAAAAGTTTCGCGGCCAATTCGTCTTTTTGTTGAAGCGGCACCCAGTTGGCAGGTTTGCGTTGAGACGAAATTAAACCACCAGGCCGCATCACAACCTGAGTTGTGTATATTGTAAAACCCATATTGCGCAGCCAGTCTGTCTCCGAACTTTCCACAGGTACTTCAACCAATAAATGGAATGCGCCGCGATTGGCAGCGATCTTGGCTAACTCGGTAATAAGTGGTTGGGCTTGGGGAAGATCTTGCCTGGACTGGGTAATTACCAAAGAAACCCTTGCGGCAAGATCTTGGGGGTGATGTGTAATGGAAGCCAACAAAGGATGGCGCTGCGGATCAAAAACACTAACGCGTGGAGAAAATGGCAGAATGCTGGAAGCGATCCGCATCATCGGGTTTGCATCTCCCCAAACCAGGCGGTCGATCGTATCATATGTAGATATGTGGCCTGACCCACCCAGTTTGGCTGGCAGGTCAAACAGGTCTAACTGCCTTATCGCCATCTCTAAATGCCTATTTTACTTTTTGCACAGTGAGAGAAAATATTGATGGAATCGGGTATCTTTGGTCAATTCCGGATGGAAGGAAGTGGCCAGCAAGTGCCCTTCTATAGCAGCCACAATTCGGCCATCTGCCAGCCTGGACAAAACGCGGGCGTTGCCACGGACTGATTCGATGATCGGCGCGCGAATAAACACAGCCCTAAAGGGGTCATCGGTTCCTGTGGCCTTTTTTAGTTCATCGATGTCAAGGTCTGCTTCAAAGGAATCAACCTGCGCTCCGAAGGCATTTCTTTCCACCGTGATATCCATCATCTTTAATAAGGGCTGTTCTTTTTTGGCATTTTGAGAAAGAAAGATCGCCCCCGCGCAAGTACCCCACACAGGGAATTCGCGGGCAAAATGCCGAAGTGGTTCCATCAACCCAAAAGCCACAGCCAACTTGCCGATGGTGGTAGATTCGCCACCAGGGATGATCAGCCCCGACAAGCCAGCAAGATCTTTTGGCAATCGAACTTCAATCGTTTCCACACCCAATTTCTGCAGGATGACCTTGTGTTCCAAAAAGTCACCCTGCAGCGCAAGTACGCCAATTTTCATGAATTCTTTATTACCATCCGCGGCCGGCGATACGCTCGCTCTCAGGCATTTGCGAAACATTACGGCCAACCATCGGCTCACCAAGGTTCTTGCTCACTTCGGCCAAAATGGAAGCATCACGGAAGTGGGTAGTGGCCTTGACAATGGCAGCGGCACGCTTGCCTGGGTTGCCGCTCTTAAAGATGCCGGAACCCACAAACACCCCATCCACGCCCAACTGCATCATCAGGGCTGCATCGGCGGGGGTGGCAATGCCACCTGCCGCAAAATTGACCACAGGCAAGCGGCCAAGGCTGGCAGTTTCTTTTACCAACTCGTAGGGGGCGCCAATGTTTTTGGCATAGGCCATCAATTCTTCTTCAGGCATGTTTTGAATGCGGCGGATCTCTCCCAAAACAGTACGTGCATGGCGAACGGCTTCTACAACATCGCCAGTACCTGCCTCACCTTTGGTGCGCATCATGGCAGCGCCTTCACCTACCCGGCGCAATGCCTCTCCCAAATTTCGGCAACCGCAAACAAACGGCACTGTAAAGTTGTGCTTCAGGATGTGGTGTTCTTCGTCAGCCGGGGTAAGAACCTCGGATTCATCGATGTAATCGATCTTCAGCGATTCCAGGATCTGAGCTTCCACAAAGTGGCCGATGCGGCATTTGGCCATCACCGGGATAGAAACAGCTTCCTTGATCGCGATGATCAACTCAGGGTCGCTCATGCGGGCAACCCCGCCTTGGGCGCGAATATCAGCCGGGACGCGCTCCAAAGCCATAACAGCACAAGCGCCAGCCTCTTCCGCGATCTTGGCCTGCTCCGGGGTGACCACGTCCATAATGACGCCGCCTTTAAGCATTTGGGCGAGCCCTTTTTTGACGGCAAATGTACCGGTAGTAGCTTCCATTATTGTCTTCTCTCCTATTATTTTTGTAACTCTACGCCCATGATTTTACCACGTTGGGAAAAGCCTTCAAGCGGCCCGGGCCATTCCACAACCTTGACAACCCTTAAAAGGCGGTATACAATGATACAAAAATACAATTATACAATTATGTTTAAATTATTCATCGACCATCGGTCCGACACACCCATTTACCAACAGATCGTAGATCAGGTTGCTGCCCATATCCAACAAGGCACATTGACCTCAGGCGACCAATTACCGACAGTGCGCGCAGTCGCAACCGAGCTAAAGATCAACTTCAATACCGTATCCAGGGCATATCGGATCCTGGACGAGGCTGGCATCATCTGCACCCAACAAGGCAGAGGCACTTATATATTGGAGCTGCCCGCAAATGACTTAAACGCGTCGATCCTGTCTGATAAGGTCGACCACGAAATGCACACCTTCCTCACCAGAATGGCACAATTGGGTTTTACAGCCCACCAAGCGACCAATCTGTTAATTACAAAAACCGCATACAACAATGAAAGCGAGCATCCATGAATAACCGTAACAACGATATCAAATCTATTTGGGCCAAGGCGCCCGATCCACACATTCCAGCCATTGCCATCACCCTCTTTATACTAATGAGCACCGGCGCGGTCATTGCAGCCGTTATGATGGAAGGCATCTATCCAGAATGGCAGATCGGCCTGCTGATAAGCCTTACACTACTGGTTGCCACCGGGTTGCTCTATTCAATAAAAGTAGCCTCCCAGTGGGAAAAAGCGGTTGTATTGCGCTTTGGCAAATTCCATTCATTAAAAGGGCCAGGGCTGTTCGGAATTATTCCCCTGATAGATAGCATTCCGAGCTGGGTAGATCATCGCGTAATGGTCACCCCATTTGCGGCAGAAAAAACCCTGACGAAAGATACCGTGCCAGTGGATGTAGACGCGGTGCTGTTTTGGTTGGTTTGGGATGCAGAAAAAGCGGTCCTCGAAGTGGAGGATTACAAGATCGCCATTGCCTGGGCTGCCCAAACCGCCCTGCGCGATATTATTGGCCGAATGGTTCTGGCGGACATTTTGGTAGGACGCAGCGCAATCGATATCGAACTCCAGAAAACGATTGATGAAAGGACCACCTCGTGGGGAATCACCGCCCAATCCGTGGAGATCCGCGATATTGTCATCCCGCAGGATTTGGAGAACGCCATGTCTCGCCAAGCCCAGGCCGAAAGGGAGCGCCAGGCCCGTGTGATCCTTGGCGAATCTGAGGAACAGATCGCTGAATCCTTCGCGCGCGCTTCCAAAGTGTATATCAACAACCCTACCGCCTTACACTTACGGGCAATGAACATGCTGTTCGAAGGGCTGAAAGAAAAAGGCGCGATGGTCATTGTGCCAAGCTCAGCGATTGACTCGATGAACTTGGGCGGCCTAAGTGGGTTGGTCTCGCTTGGTAAAAGCCAAACAAGCCAACCAACCGAAACCGAATAATGTTTCACATGAAACAGGAGATCTTTCCATGAAAACCAAAACTACCATTACCTTATCCGTTATCCTGGTCCTCATTGCCACCGCGGCCGGCCTGGCTTTTTGGAACCAATTCCCGCCCGATATGGCCTCCCATTGGAACGCCCAGGGGATTGTTGACGGGACAATGAGCAAACCCTGGGCCATCCTGCTTTTACCGGCGGTTGCCACCGTTATGCTGGCCTTGTTCATCGTGTTGCCCGGATTAGATCCGCTAAGCAAGAATATTGCTGCTTTCCGCCCTGAATTCAACCTGTTTATATTTTTGATGATGTTGTTCATGGTTTATGTCTACGCACTCACACTGGTTTGGAATCTGGGCTTTAACACATTCTCGATGACCACCGCGATCTTGCCGGCAATGGGTTTGGTATTCATCGGTGTTGCGAAACTCATGGAAAACGCCAAAAGGAACTATTTCATTGGCATTAGAACGCCGTGGACCCTCGCGAGTGACCTGGTTTGGGATAAGACCCACAAACTTGGCTCAAAATTGTTTACAGCAGCGGGTGTGGTCACGATTGCCGGGATCTTCTTTGGAGATCTTGCATTTTGGCTGTTGATGGTTTCGGTCATATTGGTCACCATAACAAGCTTTGTTTACTCCTACATAGAGTACAGAAAGATACAGATGAACCAATAAGATCCTGGTACCTGCGCTGGCATACGAACCTGTTTCACGTGAAACAGGTTCTTTTTTTTGGGGGTGGATGGGTATACAATGAATTTGGACAAATTCATGGAAAGGAATTTGGAATGAAAAGAGATAATTTTCTGTTGGGGATATTAGCGGGGATCGGAATCCTGGTGATCCTTGCTCTCGGTTTGTTTTTTGTTCGGCAGGATAACTTGACCTATACCGCCGGGAAAACTCCGGATGAAGTGATCCAGAATTATGTTGTGGCGGTCCACAAGAAGGATTATGAAAAGGCATATTCTTACTTGGCGGAATTGGAATACAAACCCACCTATGACCAATTTAAAACAGCTTTTTTGGATCGTACCATTGACCCGGCCAGCGCAGGCATTGAACTTGGTGAAAGTGATATATCGGGGGACAATGCCAATGTAGAGGTTGGGGTTCTGTTTAACCCCGGCGATCCATTCTCTGGCGGATACCGTAATACCGAATATGGCTTGTTGGTGAAGCAGGGCGGTGAGTGGAAGATAAAACAATTGCCCTATACATTATGGGCATACGATTGGTACACCGAAAGTATGAAGTGGATCAAATAGGCAGGTCTTTATGAAAAGCGTCCGTAGGGTTTATTTTTATCTGGTTGCCTTGATCAGCCTTGAAGTGGTGGTATGGGGCGTGATTGGTTTATTGCGCACCATTTTCTCAACTGGTTTGGCTTTCCAAGGGGCTGACACCTTGTCGCAAGCCCTCGCCTTGGTTTTGGTGGGGATACCCATTTTTGCCCTGCATTGGACCTGGGCTCAGCGAGCAAGTGGCGAATCCGAGGAATTGGTGTCTCCGATCAGGGGGACCTTCTTGTACGCAGCCTTATTGGCGACCTTGTTGCCCGTATCGCAAAACTTGCTCGCTTTGGTCAACCGGGCGATGTTACAAGCATCTGGTATTAATACGTATTTTTCGTTTGTCGGAGGAAACCAATCTACAGTAGATAATCTGATCGCAATTGCCCTCAATGGAATTGTTGCGGTTTATTTTTTCAGGGTTCTGCGAGAATCAGAGAAGCTATTTGCGCCCAAAGACCATTATGGCGAGATCGCCAGACTTTACAGTATCGTTTGGGTTGTTTATTCGTTATTTTTAGTTCTGTATGGAATCCAGGAAGTTATTCGTTTTATCTTTTACCAGCCCGCCAATATTATCGGCCCAGCCGGAAAAGAATTCTTTCTCAACGGTTTGGCGATGTTATTGATAGGAACACCCTTATGGGTGTACAGCTGGAATCACCGCCAAAAGGTAGATCAGGCAGAAACCCAACCCTCGGTCGTTCGATTGGTGTTCTTGTTTTTGTTATCGATCGCGGGGGTGGTCTCGGTTCTAACGATGGGTAGTTTGGTACTTTACCAGTTAATTTTATGGGCGTTGGGTTCAGCCATGGATGCCGGCACATTATTATCGCGCATTGGCAATCCGTTTTCTGTTGCGGTATCGCTGAGTGTATTGTGGTTTTACTATGGCAAATGGTTTTATGTTGAAGTCGAAAACCGATATAGTGGCAACCTCGGCAGATCGATCTTGCGCTTGCGAAATTATCTGTTATCCCTTATCGGCATTGTGGCGGTCACCGTCGCGCTGGTTAGCCTATCCAACTTTGTCCTCAATGTAACTTCCGGTGGCATGATCCTTGATGATGCCTTACGCTCAACCTTATCCGGTTCATTGGCGGCATTGGCTTCCGCATTGCCGTTGTGGTATTTCATCTGGGTGCCTCTACAAGGAGAAGCTCGACAGGATACCGAGTTGGGGAGCGAAGCAAGAGAATCTGTTGTTCGCCGCGCCTACCTGTACATCGCCATTTTTGCCGCTGTGATCGCTGGTATGGTGGCAGCCATTAGCTTGGTGAACACAGTTCTATTTGGTTTGTTGGACCATCAAAATGCCACTTTTATCAAAAATGTGTTAAATGGGATCACCGATGTAAGCATCTATGGAATCTTGCTTGCATATCATTTATCCTGTCTCAGGGCAGACAATGCCCATAAGCGGGATGAAAAACTTGGAGAAGCGAGCCTTTGGCCAGTTCTGATCGTACTGGAGGAAGCGGATCCAAGGGGCGCAAGCCTGGCAGCGGATTGCGAAAAAAATCATTGGCCTCATAAATTTTGCCCTCCATCAAAATTGACCCGGGAAGCCTTATCTGAGTCGAAAGTGGTCGTGATCGCAAGCCCATCGGAAGAGACATCCGAAGCGTTTAGGTTGGTCAGCGAATGGGAGGGATATAAGCTCATTCTTCCCGGAATACTCCCTGGATTCAACTGGATCTCGATCGCCAAATTTGACGAAAAAGAATTTAGCCACACCATGCGTTCATTAACCCAAGGGAAGGAACTACGGCCGTATCAGAGGTTAACCACATGGCAAGTTATCGCTTACATCTTCGCGGTCATTTTCGGCCTCCAGTTCCTCTTGATGTTAGCCGCTATTGTACTTGGATCCATCTTTGATTAAGGGCCAATAGTACTTATTAGCCCCTTTACAAAATAAATTAAGTCGTTATAATATTTGTTGGTGCCGCAAGGGATGCCCCCCTCATCCCTTACGGCACCTTTTCTGTTGCTCCTAAAAACCTCCTGCCTCGAACATGATTCGAATTAGATCAGCGCTATTCACTGCCCCGGCGCGGGCATACAATCGGCCTATATAGGTCTTGATTGTGCCAACACTAAGGCCGGTTTCCAAGGCGATCTGTTTTCTGGTCATTCCCTGCGATAGCAAGATGGTGATCTGCCATAACCTGGGCGGTAGCTTGAGAGTGTTTGCCATTATCCCTCCTTGTTTACACAAGTATACTTGGTTTCGCGTGGTTGTCAATAGTAAACACTTGTTTATTGATGTTGGCTTGGTTTAACATTTGGGTATGGTTTGATGTAAAATTACATTATTAATAGCCTGGAACAAGTGAGGAGAATCGGGATGAAAGTAGAAGTTCTTCAGGAAACCTTAACGCGTGGTTTGAGCATCATCCACCCCGCCATTCAGTCGCGCAACGTGCTGCAGGTGTTGGGAAACGTACTTGTTGCTACCGATGAAGGCAGGCTGCGGCTTTCTGCCACTGATCTGGAATTGGGCATTACAGCTTGGATCGGGGCAAAGATCGAAGAGGAAGGAACAACCACCGTTCCGTACAAAACGTTCTCTGAATTGGTAGGCACCATGCCGGATCCAAAAGTGAGCCTTAACCTTAACACCGATAATCAGTTGTTGACCATACGTTCAGGCTCATCTACCAACGATGTCAAATGCATCGACGCCCAGGAATTTCCCCCTCTTCCTGTTCCGGATTTTTCGGACGCGGTCTTTCTGAATGTTGTCGATTTTCGAGAGATGGTCCAACAAGTTGCTTTTGCCGCCTCGTCTGATGAAGCCCGGCCGGTGTTGATGGGTGTTTTGTTGAGGGTAGAGAACGAAAAGATCATTATGGCGGCCGCCGATGGGTTTAGGCTTTCGGTGCGCAATGCTGTTTTGTCCACCCCTGTTGTTAACCCTATCAATGTGATCATCCCATCCAAAGCGCTATCAAATCTCGCCCGCATCTCCGCTTCGAGCGAAGAACCAATTCAGATGGTGTTACCCAAAGGCCGTGGGCAGGTGGTTTTCAGGGTAAAAGACGCTGAACTAACCTCTCAATTGATCGATGGCTCCTTCCCGGATTATCAACAGATCATTCCGCGTTCCTTTAAGTCCAGAACATTGGTACCAACAGCAGCGCTACTAAAAGCCTGCAAACAAGCCGAGATCTTTGCCCGCGAGGGGACCAATGTAGTACGACTTGATATTCGCACATCTGGCGAACTTACGCCCGCGGTTGTAGAGATCTCTGCCCAGAGTGAAGGCACAGGCAAGAATGAAACGCTGGTTGAAGCCACGGTTGACGGCACCCCCTTGCTGATCGCCTTCAATGTGAAATATTTGCGTGAGGTGCTTGAGGTTATCAAGACTCCGAATGTAGCCATCGAGACCTCCGCACCCAATGCCCCCGGTGTGATTCGCCCCGTAGGCGATGAGAATTTCCTGCACGTCATCATGCCAATGCATCTGGGCTAAATCCAACCAAAAGCAATTCAAAAACGTCGGAGCCAATCCGGCGTTTCTTTTACCTGAAGAGAACCAAAATGAGATTATCCTCCCACTCCTCCGATAGGGTCCTATCCATTACCCTGGCGATCACGCAGTATCCGATCCTCGCTTCCCGTATCCGGCAAAAAATGAGAACAGTCCTTTTCAGCCGAGGGATCATCCTGACGGACGCCTTTGAAGAAGAGGTGCGAAAAAAAGCTGTTGAATCACAAGCCAGAGAAGGCCTTAGCGACCCCTTTGCGGAAGAATCATTTGACGTTTGGGAATTGAGGCGTGACCGGGTTCGAGACTCTCTGACCGATTTCTACTTTGCGTACAATTTGCCGTATGAAGAATTTGAAAATATCGTAAGAAGCACGGTGGGAGAGCGCGGCGAAGCCCCCAACATGATCACCTTTAACCCAGAGCTTGCGCCCCAGGATATGCTCTTTGAGCAGGCAGAGATGATTGAACACTTGCCGGCCGAAAAGCGCAAAGAACATGAAGCACGTCTGAAGGAGATCAAAGTTGTCTTGATCAGGACAATGATCAGTGACCATCTTTCGTACCTAAAACTTGCCAGACGGTGGTTCACGGTTAAGGATTTGGAAGAGATCCGCCGACGAAAGATCGGATATGGCAAGATCGGGGGAAAAGCGGCTGGCATGATGCTCGCGTATCGCATCCTGATGGATACTGCACCAGAGGAAGTTAGGGAACACATCCAGTTGCCAAGTTCCTATTTTTTGGCTTCCGATGTCTTTTATACCTTTATGTCGAACAATGGGTTATTCCATTGGAATGACCAGAAATACAAGCCCGAAGCCCAAATACGCGCGGAGTACCCGATCATTTATCAGGAATTCATCAACGGTACCTTTCCACGCGATATCCAGGAGCGATTACGGGCGATCGTGGAAGAATTCGCCGGCAAACCGATCATTTGCCGATCATCCAGTTTACTGGAAGACAATTTTGGCACATCCTTTGCTGGAAAATATGAGAGTATCTTTTGCCCAAACCAGGGCACGACCGAAGAAAACCTGGAATACCTGTGCCTTTCCATCGCCAAAATTTATGCCAGCGCCCTAAACCCTAACGCGTTATTGTACCGCCACCACAAAGGCCTCGAAGATTACGATGAACGCATCGCCATCCTCATCCAGGCTGTACAAGGAGAAAAGGTCGGCAAATATTTCTTCCCGCAAGCTGCGGGGGTAGGATTTAGCCGCAATTTATACCGTTGGTCTCCTCAAATAAAACGGGAGGAAGGTTTTTTAAGACTGGTATTTGGGCTGGGTACCCGCGCAGTAGATAATTACGGCAACGATCACCCGCGGCTTGTTGCCCTTAGCCACCCATTACTGCACCCGGCTGCCTCAACCAAGTTGATCAAGCTATATTCCCAAAAATATGTCGATATGATCGACCTTGATGAAAACATTTTTATAAGCAAACCCATAACCGAGGTATTGAACGCACGTTTTGGGCCACTGCGATATATTGCCCAAGTGGATGATGGCGATTACTTAACCCCGATTCGAACAAGTACTGCGGACGTTAACAATATGGTTGTAACGTTTGATGAACTTTTAAAGCGGACCCCCTTTGCCAAGACCATGCGGGCGGTATTGGCAACCCTGGAGAAAGTATACAAACACCCTGTAGATACCGAGTTCACTGTTGAGATCACAGATCCAATGTCGATCACGCCTGGGATTCAGATCACCCTGCTCCAATGCCGGCCACAAAGCCGGATCAATAACGATGAAGAACAGATTCACATTCCTGACGACCTGGTTAGCGAGGATATTGTTTTTTCAAGCAGCAAGATGGTGCCGAATGGATGCGTGCCAAATATCAGCCATGTGTTATTTGTAGTGCCTGATGCCTACTTTGCCATACCCACCCAAGCAGATAGGACCCGATTTGAAAGGGCGATTGGGCAGATCAACCTGTTATTAAAGGACGAAATTTTTATCTGTATCGGTCCTGGCCGGTGGGGCACCTCCACGCCAGATCTTGGTGTACATGTTGCCTATGGCGATATCTACAACTCCAGTGCTTTGGTTGAATTATCGGGAAGGGAGGTTGGAACTTCACCGGATCCATCCTTTGGGACCCATTTTTTCCAGGATATGATGGAAGCTCACATTTACCCATTGGCGATCAACCTGGATGACGAAAGCTCGATATTCAAGCGGGACTTTTTCTATGATACGCCCAACAAATTATCCAAATGGCTTCCCGGCGCGGATCCGATCTTGCAGGATACCTTAAAGATCATTGAGGTAGCGGATTATGACCCGCAAAAAAAATTGTTTTTGGTTATGGATGATGAGGAAAGCCGAGCGGTTTGTTACTTAAAAACTCCAGCAAACGAGACTATTGCCGATGAATCCGATAAATTTGGAATCGTCGATTCTCAAAGACCTGATCAGAATGTAGCGAAACCGAACAAGCCTTAAATCCATCGGGAGTAAGTTGTAGCTCGGAATCTTGCTTTAGGTTGATGACCACCAAGGATGCACCTGCAAGAGAATCACAATCCCTTGCCGCGAATGCGTGAGAAACATCAGCCATTAGCCGCATTGCGCGTGGTTTAAAAAAAACAATCGCATCCTGCGGGGTGGCATTTGCTTTAATATATTCAAACATTTCTGCGCTGTACATATCAAACGGCCCATTGATCGACCTTTGGTTTCGAATATTATTAACCGCGTTGGAAGAACTAATATAAAGCGCGTACAAGGTCACCAAAGCCATTACCCAGGTAACCGCCTTGCCAACTGCCCATCTATTGCCTTCAAGTACCCTTTGTCCAGCTGCCGCCATTACCCATAACACTGGCAAAATTGGCAGCACAAACCGCAAACCCTGTCGCTCTGGCCATAGAATGGTTCCGGCCAGCATAAAGAATACAAAAAACAGGTAACTATCAAAGGTTCTTCGCCGTTCTTTCCACCCAAAGGCGGCAAGTACCAGAAAACTTAGATAAACGACAGATTGCGCTGGAATTTGGCTAAACGCGAACCCTGGCAGGCTGAGATAATAAAGCAGGTTTTGGTAAAGATTCTGAGCTGTAAAAAGCTTGAAATGAGTGAAATAAGACGAATTGCCTTGGGGGAGAATTACAGATTGAACCAAGAATGGTAATAAAAAGGAGCCAACCGCGGCGATGAATACCTTCCAATTCTTTTGAAGATAAACTTCGCGCATGTATTGATTTATGAATAAAACCCATAGTACTACGCCCGTGGTTCTTATAAAGGTGGCGGAAAAAATTACAACCCCAAATATGATAGCCTTGCCAGGATCGATGGTTGGCCAAACGCTCACCAACCACAGGCAAACCATGGTTACCGCCAAAAAAGCCAGATCAGAATTGATGTAATCCGATTGATCAAGAATAGCCGGTAAAAAAGCAAATGACGCCAACCACACTATTGACCGGAAACTACGATCATAGTGATACAGGATGAGAGCCATGAAAAAAAGCGCGGCAGCATAAAAAAGAAGATTTACCGATTTGAGTGCCAATGGGTGTATCCCCCAAAAAATATATGCGGGCAGCAACAACATCGGATATCCCCAGGGATAAGCATCGGGACCAGGCGCGATAACAGAGCGTTCAT
>SXGU01086127.1_pt1 | contig 13234 bp, 9 predicted proteins | sample 3174531 | NCBI WGS metagenome assembly SXGU01 (sample SAMN11356863, study PRJNA531348) | freshwater metagenome | isolation source: freshwater sample F1-140 | place: China: Fuxian Lake, Yuxi | collected 2017-12-25 | reverse complement strand
GGTCCTTCTCTTTATCTGACTCTTCTAAGCGGTCCAATAATCGCTTTGATAATCGGGCTAACTTCCTCGTGGCATCTTTTCTATTTACTTACAGCGATATCAACAATATTTGCAGTGCTTTGGAATGTCATAACCGTCTCGCTTCGGCAGAGCATCATCCCTAGCCATCTTCTTGGAAGAGTAAATAGCGTCTATCGCTTCTTTGCTTGGGGCAGCATTCCAATCGGGACTTTGCTCGGGGGAGCCTTGGTAGATCTTGTGGAGCTAATGGGGGATAGAGAATTCGCCCTTAGAAGCCCTTACTTTCTCTCTGCCCTGCTCGGCTTGGCATTATTTATTTTTGCGGCTCCAAGGCTTACCACGGCAAAGATTGAGGCGGCTAGGACCCCAAATTAGGGTTCAAACACGCTTGGGCAAGCTCACTTGGTAACGAAACAGATACCCGTTTTAGATTGATTACAAAGGGTCAAATAGGGCAGGCTGACCTCACCCTAAGGATGCGGGTGTGGGGGAAGTCGACTTTCCATACCTAATCCTTAATTTCTATCACTAGGAGAAGAAATGAAATTAACTCGCATTGCCAAGGTAGCGATCGCTACTGCAGCTGCGGCGGGTCTAGCAGTTTCAACGCTCTCACCAGCGAATGCTGCAACTCGTTCAACTGTGGTTCTTGTTACTAGCAATCAGCTAACTGGCTTGAATCCAAGCGTTACAAATATGAACCTCACCTTCAACAGTGAAGTTGCATATATGCAAGGCTTTGGTTTCAACTATTACAATAGTGATCCAAAACTTATCGAAAATAAGTTATTTGGTTCTTACAAGATTGTAAGCCAGAAGCCATTCAAAGTTCAGTACACAGTAAATAAGGGCAAGGTCTGGTCAGATGGAACACCAATTACTGGTGTTGATCTACTTCTAAGCCACGTAATTTGCTCAAGCTCATATTCATTCACCGCAAAACTAGGTGACCCAACAGATAATGATGTCAGACCAGCTTTTGACTCACTCTGCTATGGCGGAAAATACGACTCACACCATGTTGGTCTTCCAACCTTGTCAGGTGACAAGATGAGCGTAACAATCGAATATGATGCCAAGATTCCTGACTGGGATATAACTGGTCCTGGACCATCTGCGGTTCATACTCTGGTTCATCTTGCAGAGGGCAAAGATGGCCTGCAGAGCGCCGCTGCAAACTTGGCTGCAAAGGCTAAGTTTGAAAAGGCATTCTTTGATTACAACACCAAGTTGATGAAGGCAGCTGGAGACATTTGGTCCAAGGCTTACAACATCACAACTGTTGATGAGTCAACCAACCCACTACTACTAGTTGGCAATGGTGGATACATCCTCAAGAGCGCCGTTACTGGCCAAGCTGTGACTCTGGTTCTTAATCCAAAGCACGTCACAAACCCATCAGGTCCTAAGACCAGCGGAGTTAAGACCGTTGTCTTCCGCGTTGTTGGCGATGGAACTGCTGCCGCACAAGCGCTTCGTAATCAGGAAGTTGATATCTATCAGGGACAGCCAACTGCTGACTCTGTAAAGATTCTCTCTGAAATCCCAACTGCCAAGATTATTGGTGGAGATCAGGCTGTTTACGAACACATTGATCTAAAAGCAGGAACTGCTAATGGAATCTCAGAGCCTTACACCGGACCATTTGCTGGCGATAGCCAGAAGGCCCGTGATTTGAGAACTGCATTCTTGATGGCATATCCACGAGATGAAATCGTAGATAAGTTGATCAAGCCAATTAATCCAAAGGCTGTTCGTATGGACTCCGTCCTACTTCTACCAGGAGAGCCTGGATATGCTGATCTAGTAAAGAACAGCGGAGTATCCAAGTACACCAAGGGATCTCAATCCGAGCGCGAAGCCGCAGCTCTTGCAATGGTGCGTAAGCACTCTGCAACAGATGTGAAGGTCAACATGCTCTGGGGTCAGCCATCAAACGCCCGTCGTGCATCTGAGGCTCAAATCGCAAAGGCAGCTCTTGCCCGCGCTGGTTTTGATCTAAATGCTCCAGGACGTTCAGGTTGGTCAAGCTATCTTGATTCCAGCGAATATGACGCTCAGTTCTTCGCATGGGTGAAGTCAGCAATTACTCAAGAGGGTAACACTGACATCTTCTACTCAGATGGTGGAAACAACCTTGTTGGATACAAGAATCAGACAGTTGATAAGGCTGTTGAACTTCTTCGAGGAACTCTTCTATCTGAAAAAGATAAGCTCGCTCAATACCTAATTGTTGAGAAGGAGCTTATGAAGGATGCAATTACCCTTCCTATCTTCCAGCACCCTGGAGTTACTGCGGTAAATAAGAAACTGCAGAACGTCAAGCCAAACCCACTATCACCACAGTTGGTATGGAACTATTGGGAGTGGAAGTACTCAAAGTAAGGCTTAAGCCTTGACTTGAGTCAAAGCTCTCCTTGAAAAAGGTGGGTAAATAGCAGTAATTCAAGTGGCACCTGGTTAAAATTCCAGGTGCCACTTGAAACATGTTGATATAGAGTTTTATAAGGGTGTGTAGTGAGGAGTCATAGGGGTGTTTGCTTATATTCTGCGTCGCCTTGGCGCGCTCATCGTGATCCTTTTTGGCTCTAGCTTTTTGCTCTATAACCTCTCAGCGATATCTACCGACCCGCTTGCAGATCTTCGCTTAAGCGACGCACAAAACAGAGATTATTTGATTCAGGCTCTGACGCGAGAGCTTCGTCTCGACCTGCCACCCCCACTTCGTTATTTCATCTGGCTTCGTGGGGTCCTGGGCTTATTCGTCGGCAACCCTAATTTTGGTCTGACTCGTGAACAACAACCAGTCGTTGAAGCTATTGTTGGCGCTATTCCCACAACGATTCGCTTAGTGGCAGTTGCGACAATTGTGGCAATTGTTCTTGGTATCGCACTTGGAATCACTTCAGCCCTTCGCCAGTACTCCCGCTTTGACTACGGAATGACATTCTTTGCATTCTTGCTCTTTTCACTTCCAATCTTTTGGGTCGCCGTATTACTCAAGCAGTATTTAGCAATCGACTTCAATGACTTTTTGGTTTCTGCAAAGATTCCGCCCCCATGGATTGTTGGCTTTAGCATTGCAACCGGATTTTTTTGGGCTGCGATAATTAGCGGCTCTCGAAAAAGAGTTTTATTAATCTTTTCAAGCGTCTTTGTCGCAAACTCTATTTTCTTAACGCTAATCAGCGCCTCAGAGTGGCTTTCTTATCCTCGCCTTGGTCCATTTGCCATTTTCATATTTGGCATTGGAATAGCGATTGGAGTCACTTATCTATCGGTTGGCCTTTCAGATCGTAATGCCATAAAAAGCACTCTTCTAATTGCACTTGTTGCCACAATTCTCTACTTCCCAGCTCAAAGTCTGCTTGATTCAAATCGCCCTCGAGTTGGAATAGTAATTCTTCTTGTCACTCTGATGATTACTGCACTTTCAGCATCCTTCCTCTTTGCTCGTATAGATCGAGGTCCGATAGTTCGCACCAGTATCATTACATCTTTACTGATATTTATTCTGATCTTAATAGATCAGATGATGCAGGCGTGGAGGCCTTTCGTCGAAAGTGATGATGTTAATTATCGTCCCGTTGCAACGATTGGCCAATCAACTATCTGGTTAACTGAAGTTTCATTTTGGGTAAGAGTATTAGATTTTGCCATGCACCTAGTGCTTCCAACCCTTGCACTAACCTTGATTTCTTTTGCTGGCTACGTTCGATTCTCTCGCGGAACGCTTCTTGATGTTCTCAATCAGGATTACATCAGAACCGCAAGGGCTAAAGGATTAACTGAACGAACCGTTGTGATGCGTCATGCTTTTAGAAACACAATGATTCCAATGACCACAATTATGGTCGGCGATGTGGCTGGAATTGTGGGAGGAGCGATCATCACTGAGAGAGTCTTTGCTTGGCAGGGCATGGGAACTCTATTTAACAAGGCAATTAACTCATTTGATTTGAACCTTTTGATGGGCGTAATTCTTTTTCTTTCCACTCTTGCAATCCTTGCAAACCTAATTGCTGATCTTTTATATTCGGCTTTAGATCCTAGAATTCGTGTGGGAGCTGGCAAGTGATGGCGAAGAAGAGAGAGAGCGCTGAGGTTGTTAAGGATGCTGGCGAAAATGCCATTCTTAACAAAGAGACAGAGGGATTGAGTCAAGGCCAAATCGTCTCACGTCGTTTTATTCGCCACCGAGCCGCAATGATTTCGGTAGTTGTGCTTTTTACATTGATAACTGTGGTCTACACTGCGCTGGATTGGCGAATTGGCGATGAGGATGATCCATTTATTATTCCTGGTTGGTGGCAATATGGCTTTGAGGATATGCCTGAGCTGCGCTATGGTGCGGATTGCGTGGACGGATCTGTGGGATGTCCAACTATCGATGCAGTTCCATTCCTGGATGGAGATGGGATTTCACTTGGTCAGCATCCATTCGGGCAGGATGACATCGGCCGTGACTATTTAGCTCTTGTAATGCGTGGAGCTCAACGCTCAATCCTAGTTATGTTCATAATTGGAGCAATCGCAGCAACTCTTGGAACTGTCATTGGCTCAATTGCTGGATATTTCCGCGGTTGGGTTGATGCCGTCTTGATGCGACTAGTCGACTTTATTATTACAGTGCCGGTAATCATCATTGGTTCAGTTATTGGTTTTCACTTTGGCAACAAAGGAGCAGCATTTCTAGCGCTCTTACTGGGCCTCTTCTCGTGGACGGGGCTATCTCGCCTGGTTCGAGGCGAGTTTTTAACGCTGCGAGAACGAGAGTTTGTCGATGCTTCGAGAGTAGCCGGAGCCAGCAATCGACGGATTATTTTCAAGCATATTTTGCCAAATGCGGTGGGAGTAATTATTGTCTCAGTAACACTTTTAATGTCAGGCGCTATTTTGCTTGAAACGGCTCTTAGTTATCTTGGCTTTGGGGTCACCTCACCCGATGTTTCACTCGGTCTTCTAATTTCAAATTACCAAGATGCCTTCACAACCAGACCATGGCTCTTCTGGTATCCAGGATTGTTCATTATTGCAATTGCACTGTGTATCAACTTCATCGGAGATGGCCTCAGGGATGCTTTTGATCCAAGGCAGCGCCGAAGGTTGAGTCGCAAAGAAAAAGCAAATGCTCGTGAGATGCAAAATAGAAGTGAGATGGCCTAGCGATGAAGAAATTGAGTAGCCAAAGCCAGGGAGAAAAGCGTTGCAATTATGATAAGTCCGGTTCTATTAAATTCGGTTGCAAATTTAAGGCCCACAAGGTTCCCAGATTTGCCGAAGTTTTCGTGCTTTGCTCGAGCGATAGCTGTGGCAGCGCCCGAATTACTCCTGGGACTCTCTCCGGCCCTAATCATCCCGCTATCGCCAATGCGCAGCCCCTTAACTTCATTGGGGTGGATATTCCGGCTGTGATATCGCCCAGGGGCTTGAGCGGCAAAAGCGTGATGTCTGACCCCGGTTGGAAGATGAATAACATACATAGTGAATCGCGCATCAATTTCGGAGATTTCCTGCCAACCAATGGTGACCTTCTTCATAGGATTAATGATCACAAGTCCTTCATCCGAGAAGATAACTTTGGGGTGGATGAATATAAGATAGAGCAGCACAGAGAGCCACAAACCCCAGACGATGCTGGGCAACCCACCCTGAAACCCGTAGTCCAAGACATTTATGTAGGCAAAAGCGCTAATTGCAAAATAGGCGGTAAAAGCGAGAAGATAGCCGCTTCGAGGTCGGAAGTTTTCGACATTGCTCATATGGGCATCATCTCACGGACATATGGAAGGGTGGCATAGATGTCTCAACCAATTCTTCAAGTGCGAGATTTCACTGTTGAATTCTGGGTAGATGGAGTCTGGTATCCAGCTGCGATAAAGATGAACTTTGATGTAAAGGCAGGCGGAACCCTGGCTATTGTGGGCGAATCTGGCTCTGGTAAATCAACCACTGCACTTGGTGTGATGAATCTGCTTGCGTCAAATGCGCGAACCTCAGGAAGTGTAAAAGTAAACGGTGTTGAGATGCTCGGTGCTTCTGCTAGCGCTTTACGAAAGGCTCGAGGAAAAGAAGTTGCCTATATATTTCAGGAGCCGATGACTGCCCTTAATCCGGTCTACACCATAGGTTTTCAGATCGTCGAAACGCTTAGAACCCACTTTGATATGGGGCCAAAGCAGGCGCGAATTAGAGCTGTTGAATTACTAACGATGGTCGAAATTCCTGATCCTGATCTCTCCTTTGATAAGTATCCACACCAACTCTCCGGTGGGCAACGTCAGAGAGCAATGATTGCTCAAGCCCTTGCATGCGATCCTGGACTTCTAATAGCCGATGAGCCAACTACCGCTCTAGATGTGACGATTCAAGCTGAAATCCTCGATTTGATGCGCAACTTAAAGTCTCGCCTTAACTCTGCAATATTACTGATTACTCATGATATGGGAGTCGTTGCCGATATGGCCGATGAGATTCTTGTTATGAAGGATGGACTAACTGTTGAGCATGGCTCAGCTGATCAGATCTTCAATTCGCCAAAGCATCCCTACTCCAAAGAGCTTCTAGCTGCGGTTCCAGAACTTGGAACATCGGCGAAGCGTTCTCTGGATGCATCTGCTCGTAAGCAGTCCCCAGTAATTAAATTAGAGAATGTAACAATTGCATATCCAAAGCGAGGGCGAATTCCAGAGTTTGTTGCGGTGAGAGATTTTTCTCTGGAGATTTATCCTGGAGAGATTGTTGGCTTGGTCGGAGAATCTGGCTCGGGCAAAACCACTGTAGGCAGAGCTGCAATTGGATTGCTCCCAATAAAGTCTGGAAAACTCGAAATTGTCGGAAAAGACATCAGCAATGCCTCGCAAAAAGATTTATTTACTCTTCGTCGCCATACCGGAATTGTTTTCCAAGATCCGGCTTCATCACTTAATCCTCGACTTCCGATTGGGGAATCTATAGGTGAACCAATATTTCTTGCAAAGCTCGCAAAGGGTGATGAGTTAAATAAGAAAGTTGAAGATTTGCTTGAACAAGTTGAGCTTCCTCGCTCCTATCGAAACCGTTTTCCTCATGAACTTTCCGGAGGACAAAGGCAGAGAGTAGGTATTGCAAGAGCGCTTGCGCTTACCCCAGATTTGTTAATAGCCGATGAACCAACCTCGGCACTCGATGTTTCGGTTCAGGCTCGCTTCCTTGAGTTGTTACTTGATTTGCAGGATAAGCTGAAGTTTGCCTGTCTCTTTATTAGTCATGATTTAGCGGTTGTCGATATCTTGGCCCATAGAATTGCAGTAATGCAAGACGGGCTTTTGGTAGAGGTTGGCGAGAGAGATGAAATCCTGAAGCGAGCTAAGCACTCCTATACCAAGCGTCTCATCGCTGCCGTTCCGGTACCAAATCCTGCTGAGCAAAAAAAGAGACGAGAAGCCCGCCTGGCTGGCAAGCTATAGCTACATTTCATCTCCAGGCCGTTCTCGGTTGAAAGATACGCCTTTATTCGGCAAGATAAGACTTAATTAAGAGCAGACGGGTGGAGGAATCTCTATCTGTGGTCACGAAGTAGCCTCAAAAAAAAGGAGTACAAATGAAAAAAGGTAACAAGCTTCGAGTTGGACTCGTAGCCCTAGCCTCTGTCGGTTTGGTTGCGGGAATTTTGGCACCAGCCCAAGGAGCAAGAAACACAATCGTCTTTCATGAGACAAACCCTCTAACTGGTTTCAATACCGGTCAAAAGAATATGAACTTAACCGCAAACACCGCAGTTTCCTATATGAGTGGAATTGGCTTTGGGTACTTTGATGATAAAGGTATTTATATAGACAATACAATTTTTGGCACTCAGACAGCTTCAGGTTCTGGCTCAAAATTTAAAATTAAATATACTGTTGCGCCAGGTCGAGTATTCTCGGATGGCACTCCCATCACCGCAGCCAACCTACTCTTCAGCCATGTCACAAGGAGTAATGCTTATGCAATTGCCGCAGGGCTTGGCGATCCTAAGAGTGCAACGGCTTCGGCATTTGATGCAGCTGGATACTCGTCAGTCTGGGATTTATTCGTCTCTGGAGATCCAGTTCTAAGCTCAGACAAAATGTCTATGACCGTTAGCTTCAAGGGTAAGTTCGCAGACTGGAAGCTTTACGCTCCAGGAGCGTCAGCTGTGCATGCCATGGTGCACATTGCAGATGGAAAGACCTCGCTTCAGCCTGTAGCGGCAAACGTTGATGCCACTGCTGATTTTGAGAAGGCTTTCTTCGCTAAAGACACAGCTTTCCTTAAGAAGTTGGCTACTGTCTATAACACTGCTTACAAGATTACCACTGTGACCGCAAGCACTAATCCACTACTGTTCGTTGGAAATGGTGGATACATTGTTACGGGAGCAGTAGATAAGCAGTCTGTAACGATGAAGAAGAACACTCGTTACAACTCAGGCCCTGCATTTAAGGGAGACATCGATACTGTGGTTTTCCGCTACATCACCGATGGAACAGCCGCAAGCCAAGCGCTCTCTAACGGCGAGTTAGATGTCTATCAAGGCCAAGTCACAGCTGATGCATTAGCAGCGCTGAAAAAGATTTCTTCAGTAAAAGTCGTGGGAACAGGTGCTGCTATTTATGAGCACTTTGATACTCGACTTGGGAAAAATTCTAATGACCCCAAGCAGCCTGAATACGAAGGTCCATTTGCGGCTAAATTTGGCGCAAAGTCCAAGGCGCTTCGACAAGCGTTCTTGATGTGCGTGCCACGCCAGGAGATTGTTGACAAACTCATCAAGCCTTTTGAGCCCTCCGCAACTGTACTTGGATCGACCTTCACTCTGCCGGGTAGCGATATCTACGACAGTGTTGTTCGCAGCAATGGATCAAAGTTCTACTCAGGAACTCAGGAGCAACTAAATCAGCGTGCTCGTGCCTTGATTAAGAAGTTTGCACCGGAAGTTACTGTTGCAAAACCATTAAAAATCAAGATTCAGGTTCCTGGCAATAATGAACGCAGGGCAAATCAGTTTGCTTTAGCTAAGGCGAACATGGCTAAATGTGGATTCGATTTGGTTGGTGACGTACAGGCAGCTTGGAGCCCACGCATTGGCTTTACTGAATATGATGCGGTGTTCTTTGCATACGTTCAAGGCTCTAATGCCCAGGCAGGAAGTGCCGGAAACTTCAAATTAGGCGGAGCAAATAACCGCATGGGTGTAAATATCCCTGAGCTGACTGCTTTGATGGACTCCCTAAGCACTCCGATGTCACGAACCGTTCTTGCACAGAAGTTCATTTCGGCAGAGCGCATAATTCATGATCAAGGCATCACGGTGGGCGTTTTCCAACATCCACAGGTAACTGCAGTTAACAAAGACCTTTCGGGCATAAAGCCTGCGGTCTACTCACCAACATTGGTATGGAACTGGTGGGAGTGGAGCTACTAAAATCGATAACTTAAGAGATTAAGTTGCTTTTTTAGCGCATTTGGGTGGATACAGTGGCGCGGTTTGCGCCACTGTATCTCTCTTTTTTGTTCAGTTTCAAAGGAGGTTGAAATGCTGGCGTATGTGATTCGCCGTCTCGGCATCCTATTTCTAATACTTTTCGGGTCTAGCTTTATTCTTTATAACCTAGCAGCAATCTCGGGCGATCCAATTGGTGAATTGCGTTTTTCAGATGATCCAGGCGCGGCTCAAGCAATTATTGATTTAACCCGTCAGCTCAGCCTAGATGTTCCCCCGCCGCTTCGTTACTTCATTTGGCTTAAAGGTGTTGTGGGTATTTTCTGGGGTAAGGCTGACTTCGGATTGACTCGAGATAGTTTAAGCGTGGCAACAGAAATTGGAAATGCAATACCAGTCAGCATTCGGCTCGTTTTCGTAGCAACTTTTGTGGCTATTGTAATTGGTATTGCAATTGGCATTGCTAGTGCTCTTCGTCAGTACTCACGCTTTGATTACTCAATGACATTTTTTGCTTTTCTACTTTTTTCCCTTCCTATATTTTGGGTGGCAGTACTTCTGAAACAATATATGGCAATTCAATTTAATAATTTCTTATCAGAGCCAAAGATACCTTTTGGATGGCTCTTAACTTTGAGTTCACTAACTGCAGTTTTTTGGGCCTCTGTATTGACACGAAGCAGGGGAAAGTTCTGGATGACCTTCTCAACAGTATTCATATCTACTGCTGTTTTGATAAAGACTCTGGAGACTCTGGAATGGTTCACTAATCCAAGACTTGGACCGATAGCAGTCTTCATCTTTTCAATTGTAATCGCATTTGCGGTAACACACCTCTCGGTTGGTCTATCAAATCGAACTGCACTGAATTCATCTCTAACCATGTCAGTATTCACCCTTGGGTGGTATTTTGCTATCCAGCCAATTTTCAATTCCCAAATCTCTCTTTTGCAGATCTTAGGATTAGGGGTGGTTGTAATCCTTGTGGCAACAATTACCGCATTGTTCTTCTCGAGAATAGATCGCGGTCCACTGATAAGAACGACGGTTCTGACTGCTCTTCTCTCAGCCTTCTTGATTGTGGTTGATAAGTACATGAGAACTTGGAGTTCTTATATGAGTGAAGATGCGGTGAATTACCGCCCAGTGCCAACTTTTGGCCAATCGAAGCCTCTTTTGCCGCAAGAGGACTATTGGATAAGAACCCTAGATATTCTGGTTCATCTCCTGCTACCGACAATCGCATTAACTTTGATTTCTCTAGCGGGGTATGTTCGCTTCTCAAGAGGAACACTTCTTGAGGTCTTAAATCAGGACTACATTAGAACTGCTAGAGCTAAGGGATTAACTGAGCGCACAGTGATTATGCGCCATGCATTTAGAAATACACTGATTCCGCTAACTACAATTTTGGTGGCAGATGTAGTGGGTATTATTGGGGGCGCTATTATTACCGAGCGAGTATTTGGTTGGTATGGAATGGGCACTCTGTTTAATAGAGCAATTTCAACAGTGGACTTAAATTTGCTAATGGGAGTCTTTTTCATAACTGCTACTTTGGCTGTCTTGGCCAACTTAATTGCGGACTTGCTCTACTCAGCCCTTGATCCCCGTATTAGAGCAGGGAGTGGCAAGTGAGAGTTTTTAAGTTTGATAAAAATAAAGGAACAAAAGAAAATCTTGACTTGAGTGGTGAAAATGCAATTGCCAACAAAGAAACTGCTGGCCTTAGTCAGAGTCAGATCGTCCTTAAACGCTTTTTGCGTCATAGAGCGGCGGTTTTCTCTGTAGGCATGCTTGTTTCAATAATTATTTTTGTTTTCTCGGCGATTGATTCAAAGATTGGTCCGATTTCCATTAATGGATGGTGGAAGCACAAAACCGATGACCTTCCACCATTGCTCTATGAAGGTTGCCCTGGGGGAACTGTTGGTTGCCCGACTATCTCAATGAGACCAAAATGGCTCGGGGGAGCAGGAATTGCTTTGGGGGAGCACCCATTTGGCCAAGATGACATTGGCCGAGACTACTTTGCGCTAGTCATGCGAGGTGCGCAGAGATCAGTGATGGTTATGTTCATCATTGGGTTTTTCGCAGCAACAATAGGGATTGTTGTTGGAGCTATTGCTGGATACTTTAGGGGCTGGATTGATGCTGTATTGATGCGCTTCACAGACTTTATTATCACCATACCTTCAGTAATTATAGGAGCGGTGATTGGCGCTAAATTTGGCAACCTAGGGGCAGCAGTCTTGGCTGTTTACTTGGGTCTTTTTGCATGGACTGGCCTTTCAAGACTTGTTAGAGGGGAATTCCTTTCGCTTCGAGAAAGGGAATTTGTGGATGCCGCCAGAGTGGCAGGGGCGTCCGCTCGCCGTATTATCTTTAAACATATTTTGCCAAATGCCGTAGGAGTAATTATTGTCTCGGTTACTCTACTTCTATCAGGAGCGATTTTGCTTGAGACTGCGCTTTCATATCTGGGCTTTGGGGTTGTTTCACCGGATGTCTCACTTGGCCTCTTGATAAGCAACTATCAGGCTGCTTTCTCCACTCGCCCTTGGCTTTTTTGGTATCCAGGATTCTTTATTATTGCAATTGCGCTCTCTATCAATTTCATTGGAGATGGGTTAAGGGATGCCTTTGATCCAAGACAAAAAAGGGCGATAAGCAAAAAAGAGAGATTGCGTGCGATGGTTGGCATTAGAAACAAAGAATAGAGTTATCTAAATAGAATCAATAGAAAACTTATCGCAATAGGAATAAAGAAAATATTGCTAATCCTGTTTGATTCTGCAGCTACTTTGCTCTCCAAACTTCTCCTTCTTATCCACTCTTGACGAGATATATAGGCAGCTGCGCCGGAATCTGTCAGCGGGGAGTCGCTTGGCCGAACTAGTTCACTATTTTCAAGATTTACTCCACGAAAGTCAGTGGGATGTACTCTCTTGAAGTGATAGCGGCTCGGCGCAACTGCAGCCCAGGCCTTTATTGTTTTATCCTGCAAAGTCAGAGTCAGGCAGTATTTGGTTTCAATGGCTGAAATATATTGCCAAGGGATTTTATGAGTGCTTAGTGGATTGATAACTTCAATATGTGAAGTGTAGATATTCAACTTTGGGCGAATCATAACCAAGTGAATTAGGGCTGCGATGATATAAAGATAGGGAGCTGAGGAAATCAACTCCTCTCGGCTCCCATAGAAAAGGCTTTGGGCGAGAGAGCCAAGAATCAATCCGATTCCTAAATATCCAAGGAGCACTGAACTGGTCGCCCTAAATGTTGAGATTTTCTCCATAGCCAGACCCTACTAGCCTGCCAGATGAATCAATACTGCTCAGGAAAGTCACTTGTGGCACCTTACTTAAGCCACTAGGCTCAAATATAGAAAGTTCATAGAAGTACTTAATCATTCCAGGACAGAGGGCGGTTATCGAGATGAGTAAATCGGTTTCTCTAGAAGCCTTTGGCCTTTCAAAAGAATTTGGCTATATGCAGCACCGCGATCCAGTCACATCACTCTCTGCTGCAAATGGCGCTTGGGATGAGATGGCGCGAAATTTGCCGAAGTACTTGATGGGCTCAGATTTTAGATCCCGAGTTAAATCACTGCCACCTTTCAAAATCGATGCGCTAGCAAGTGAGGGCGAAGTTAGACGGGCAATGCTCGCCCTTTCCTATATCGGCATGGCCTATCAATGGTCAGAAAATGAAGCAGCCCATGTGATTCCAGCAGTTCTTGCAAAGCCTTGGTATGAGCTAGGGGTC
>SXGU01186147.1_pt1 | contig 13235 bp, 7 predicted proteins | sample 3174531 | NCBI WGS metagenome assembly SXGU01 (sample SAMN11356863, study PRJNA531348) | freshwater metagenome | isolation source: freshwater sample F1-140 | place: China: Fuxian Lake, Yuxi | collected 2017-12-25 | reverse complement strand
CCCGTGTGGTCAAAATACTCGGCCGTGTCTGAAACGCCAGCCGCGGTTTGCTTTGGGAACACTGTCCCGGTGAGAATCTCGGCCGCAGCCTGCTTCAATTTGGCCGAATTGGGAGGATCGATCGGGACGGAGTCTGGGGATGTTTGGCGAACCAAGGTCGCCCGTCGAAGGATACCTCACGATGGATTCGGTATTGCATCCGTGGCAATTCTTGTTGATTGGAGTGGCCGGGTGGATCAACCGCAGTCAACAAGAGGCGATCGAATATCTGCGGACGGAGAATCAGATTCTGAGGGAGGTCGTCGGCAAGAAACGGATTCTTCTCAACGACGATCAGCGACGCCGATTAGCGGTCAAAGGGAAGATGCTAGGGCTCCCGCGACTGCCTGAACTGGCCGGGATCGTCACACCGGAAACCATTCTGCGATGGCATCGACGGCTCGTGGCTCGGAAATGGGATTTCTCGGATCGGCGGAAGCCATCTCCGGGACGTCCGCCAGTCGGCAAAGAGATTGTAAATCTCGTGCTGAAATTCGCTCGCGAGAATCCCACATGGGGCTACGACCGGATTCAAGGAGCGTTGGCCAACATCGGACATGGGATCAGCGATCAGACCGTCGGCAACATTCTGAAAGACCATGGCATTGAGCCCGCTCCGGATCGGAAACGGACGACGTCGTGGGGAACGTTTCTCAAGGCTCATTGGGAAACGCTGGCTGCCATCGACTTCACAACCACCGAGGTTTGGACACAGCACGGGCTCGTGACGTTCTTCGTACTCGTCGTCATGCAATTGAAAACACGCCGGGTCGAGATTGCCGGAATCACCACCAGCCCAGACAGCGCCTGGATTCGGCAAATGGCTCGCAACCTCACCGATTCGCAGGAGGGATTCCTGAGAAACTCCACTCACATCCTCGTGGATCGAGACACCAAGTTCTCACCCCTCCGTGAGTTTCTCGAAACCTGTACCGAGATAGAAACCGTTCTGTTGCCGCCCAAAAGTCCCAATTGCAACGCTCACCTGGAGCGGTTCATGTTGAGCCTGAAATCCGAATGTGTCGACCGCATGATCTTCTTTGGCGAAGGCTCACTTCGAAACGCGCTCGCCGAATTTGCGGCTCACGATCACACAGAGCGAAATCATCAGGGACTCGACAACCGATTGATCGACCCTGGCAACGAAGGCGGCGAGACGGCTGGCAGCATCAAATGTCGCGAGCGACTCGGCGGCCTGCCGCGCTACTACCACCGCCAATCCGCTTGAACCACGGTTGCTTGCTCACTATTTGGACTGCCGCACAACCACAGCATCGTCCACCGTGTGCGCAACCGTTGAAAAACTGACGGAACACCTCGCTGATTCAGCGTGAACCAGTCTCGATTCCAGCCACGGTCGGCCGAGTTCTCGATCGTTTGTTCCTTCGAAACTTAATTTACCAATGAGTTTTCAACGCGGCTGAGTTTTTTGACCACACGCGCTTTACGCCGCTGCGTAAAACTATTGCGGTATGTTGTCACCGCAGGAACGCGCCAGCCGGTCAACAAGTCGTAGGACGGCCTTTCCAGGCCGTCGTTTTTTCAATGTCCATCTCGAAAAGGTCTACTTGCACAAAGCGAACGAGACGGCCTGGAAAGGCCGTCCTACCGAACCGGAAGGACGATTCGCGACAACGCTCCGGGCTGGTGATGCACTTGCTCGGTGGCGATGGCGGTCTTGTTGCCGAAGATGCCCTCGGCGGTGTTCGGGTTGCGGTCGTAGAGCGGGAAGAGCGAGCCGCAGATGTCGACTCGCAGTTGATGCCCTTTCGCGAGCGCTGCCGCGCACGGACCGAGATCGACGGTGATCTCGTAGACCTCGCCGGGCTTCATCAGCTCGGGCTTGAGCAGCGAGTGGCGATAGCGGCCGCGCAGAATGCCGGTCGCCAGATTGATCGCGACGCCGTCGGGGCGAACGTCGACGACTTTGACGACCCAGTCGGCATCGGGCCTGTCGGTGCTGACGAAGAGCTTCGCTTCGATGTTGCCGGCAAAAGTCAGCGGTTCCGCGAGCGGCTGCGAGCTGTAGATGAGCACGTCGTCGCGGTCTTCCAGCGCGCCCTGATCGACCGGCCCCCACACGGCGGCTTTGATCGGTCGCTTATCGGTCACGGGGCACGTGGGGACGGGCTGTGAGGGATCGGCGCGGAAGGCATCACTTCGTTGATCGCTGGTTGGTGCTTCGCGTGAGAGCCGGCCGTTTCCCTTGCGCGTATTGGCCTGGCCGTCTGAGTGCAGAAAGAACGAGGTCGCCGTGACACCTTCCGGCGGCCACTGCTGCGCGTCGCGCCAAACGTTGTCGCCCATCGAGAAGTAGCTCACGGGCGGAAACGGCTTCGCCTGCGCGGCGGTGTCTTGCTTGAGATGCCGGTCGAACCAGTCGAACTGCACTGCGGAGACATCAAGTGCGGCCGCCGTTCCGAAATCGACTTCCGCCACCTGCGACTTGCCGATCGTGCCATGATCCCACGGACCGAGCACGAGCCGTTGCTGTTTGCGCGTCAGGGGATCTCGCGCCTGCTTCTGCATGATCGAAAAGTTGTCGACCGACTCGCGCGAGAAGAAGTCGTAATAGCCGACGACGTGCAGCGCGGGGAGTTGCAACTCCGGCAGTCGCGACGTCAGATCTAGCCGCGTCCAGAATCCATTCGGTTGAGGGTGCGTGAGGTACGCATCGAGCCACGGCATGGGCCAACCGATCGCCTCGTCGACATCGCTGAGCGGCAGCCGCATGAGGGCGTCGTTCATGTCGTTGGGTTTCACCCCCTCGGGCTTCGGCGTGTTCCCTGCGAGCCAGCCCGAGATCAGCGACAGCCGCACCGCGCCGCCCAGATAGAGGTTTCTGTAGAAACTGCTCCAGGTTGCTTGCGGAGCGATGACAGCCAGCCCCGGCGGACTCTCAACCGCCGCCTGCCACTGCACCGCTCCGACATACGAACCGCCCACCATGCCGACGCGCCCGTTGCTCCACGGCTGCCGCGTGACCCATTCGATGGTGTCGAAGCCGTCCTGCCCTTCGTTGTTGTACGGTGCGATCACACCTTCGGATGCTTTCGTGCCGCGACAGTCCTGCGCCACAAACACATACCCCGCCTTGACCCACCGCTCGGCGATGCCCTTCTGCTTCGTGCGGTCATAAGGCGTGCGAATGAGAACGACCGGCACCTGCGTCACAGCGTCATCGCGATAAACATCAGTCGCCAGCTTGACGCCATCACGCATCGAAACGCTGACGGTCTCTGTCTTGATCTCCGCAAACGCCGATTGGCACCAGACAAACGTGATGAGAACGAAGAAGGTGGCTTTCATGGTAGACCTCAGGTGTTGATTTCGTGCAGGGTGCTGGTGCTTGAACCGAAGGCTTCCGTCTCCAGGCCCATGTTCTGAAGCATGGTGACGAACAGATTGCACAGCGGCGTGTTATTGTCGCGTTTGTAGGCGAGATGCTGACCGTGACGGAAGCCGCCGCCCGCGAGCAGGATCGGCAGGTTCGTGTTGTCGTGCGTGTTCGAGTCACCCATGTTGCTGCCGAACAGAACCATCGTGCGGTCGAGCAATCGTGCGTCGCCGTCTCGCTTGTCGGCGAGGTTCTGTAGCAGCTTCTTCAGCAGCGCCATCTGTCGGCGGTCGGCTTCTTCGAGCTGCCTTACCTTGTCCGCCGCTTGACCGTGATGGCTCAGGTCGTGATAGCCGGAGGTCGTGTTCTCGGCGTCGCCCAGTTTGAAGGGCGGTGTCGCGAAGGCATCGACCATCAGCGTCACGATCCGCGTCGAGTCGGACTCCAGTGCGAGCTGTGCCATCGACAGCATCAAGTCGAATTTCTCGAAGAACAGCTTCTGGTCCTTGATGTCGTCGGGCGGCGCATGAGTCGTTGTCGGCTTGGAACGCAGTTCCCACTCGCGCGCCGTTTGCAGTCGCTGTTCGATCTCGCGGACGGAAGTCAGGTATTGATCGAGTCGCGATTGGTCGTCGCGACCAAGGCTCTGTCGCACCTGCTGCGTATCATCGAGCAGCGTGTCGAGAATGCTGCCTCGTTCTTCGAGCTTCTTGAGTTGCTTCTGGACCGCCGCGGCATCCCCCTGCACGAACATCTTCTGGAACAGAGCGGGAGCGCTGTCTTCAGCCGGCAGCAGCACGCCATCGCGAGTCCAGGCGAGGCTGCGATTCGCCTTGTCGATATTCACGCCGAGATTGAGCGTCGGAAATCGCGTGACCGGGCCGAGCTTCTCCGCGGCGAACTGATCGAGCGAAATCTGATTCCGAAAGCCGCTCTTCGTGGGATTGCGCGCGGCGGTGAGAAAGCAATTCTCGGTGCTGTGTCCGCCAGCGACACCCGGATGCGAAAGGCCGCTGAAGACCGTGAAGTCGTTGCGAAACTCCGCCAGCGGCTCGAGGTACGGCGACAGCTCGTAATCACGCCCGGTCGCCTGCGGAAAGAACGGCTTCGGCAGCACGCCGAGGTTGTTCGAAATGAGCAGCATTCGCCTCGGCGTGGGCGGTTCGGTAGCCCGCGCCGACTTCGCCAACAAGCTGTCGAGCAGCGGCAGTGTGAGCATCACGCCCCCACTGCGCAGAAAGCGGCGACGATGGAGACGCTGGTCAATCATGGTTGTGGTCCTGCCCGAGGACGATCCTGCTTTGCACAAGGGCGTGCAGGAGGTCGCGAACTCGATAGCCGTCCGCCGCGCAGGCATCGAGCAGCGACTCCACCTCCGCGCGGTCGGCGAATCGGACGGGCGTGCCGGTTGCGTAGAGCGTGAATTGGTGCAGGAGATTGCGAGCGAGCTGGCGCGGGTTTGCGGCCAAGATCGCTTTCAGTTCGCGGATGTTCTGAAAGCGACGTCCATCTCGCAGTTGCCCGGCGGCATCGACCGGTTCGGCAAGCGTGTAGGCGAAGTCGTGTCCCGCTCGGTCGATCCCCGTGACACGATCGCCCTGCTCGACGCCGCGATATCGCGTGCGCCAACCGCCGAGGATGTCGAAGTTCTCCAGCGCGAGTCCGACCGGATCGAACCGCGCATGGCATCCGGCACAGCTCGCCGACTTCGTATGTAGAGCGAGCAACTCGCGGATCGTCTTCGCGCCGCGAATGTCGGGTTCGACAGCGGGGACGCTTGCCGGTGGTGACGGCGGCGGTTCTCCGATCAGTCGCTCCATGATCCACGCACCGCGGACCACGGGCGAAGTCGATGTGCCATTCGCGGTGACCTTCAGGATCGCCGCCTGAGTCAGCAGGCCGCCGAGCGGACTCTCCGGCGGAAGCGAGATCCTTTGCATTGCGGAGCCGGTGATCTTCGTGGCGTCCGGCAGTCCGTAGTGCTGCGCGAGTCGATCGTTCGCAAAGGCAAAGTCGGCATCGACGAGCACTCGCGCCGACAGGTTGTCGCGAATCATCGACGTGACGAAAGCTCGCGTTTCCAGTTCCATCGACTCGACGAGGTAATCGTCAAAGCGGTACTCGGGATAGAGTCGGATGTCGGGCTCATCGCGCCGGAGATGCCTCAGGCTCAGCCAGTAGTCGGTGAAGTTGCGGATGAATCGGTCGAAGCCGGCGCTGGCGATCAAACGGTCGGTCTCGCTGCGAAGAACTTTCGGATCGCGAAGCTGCTGCGTTCGAGCCAACTCCAGCAAGGCGGCATCGGGCCGTGTGTTGGTGAGAAAGTGTGAGATCCTCGACGCGATCGCGAAGTCATCGTCGTCTCGTGCGGGCTCGTGGAGAAAGAGGAAGTGGCTGGAGCAGAGGAAAGCTTTGTAGCCCGCCAGCACGGCATCGGCGAAAGGCTCCTGCGTTTCAAGCCGCGCGGCGATGAGCTTTTCGAATTTCTGTAGTGCGTCTTCCGGCACCGGCTCGCGCGCGGCGAGGTTCACAAAACGGCGGAGTAAGCGGCGGGCTTCAGTGGGATGGGCTTCCAGCCTGTCTGCGTTTGGTTTGTCCGTTCCTGGTTCGTCAACAGGCTGAAAGCCTATCCCGCTGATCTCATCAAACAGCACACGATGCGATGCTGGCGGCCAATCGTCGGACGAGATCGGCCCCTCGACTTCCAGCCACTGAAACGCGACTCCCGGCTGGCCCTCGGCGGGGAACGGCGGATAGCGATAAGTCGGCGGGCCGCCATTCACATTGCGAGCCAGCGGGACGGGCAGGCCGAGCAGGCTGTATTCGAAGGTCTCGCGTTCTCGCAGACGGATCGTCGTTTCGTAGTTCGCGACCATCGGTTGAATGTCGATGATGCCGCCCGTCGCACGAACATCGCCCGAGACATCCGGACCGGACGGCTTGCGGGCTCGAAAAGTCATCGGCACGGGCTGAGTTGCCGGCTTGAGTTCGTAACCCTTCGCCTGCAACACCGCTCTCGCCGAGAACCGCACGCGATACTCGCCCGGCAGCTTGGCGATGAAGCCGCGCGGGTATCCGTAGTACGGCCAGTGAGCCGACCGGAACAGCGCGACTTCCACAGCCGGTTCGTCCTTCAACTCATCGATCTGCTTGCCATTGATGGCCTTGTTGTCCTTGGCGAAGAACATCGCCTCGCGTTCGCCGAAGGTGTTCCGTTCGGGAAAGAGGCTCGTCGCGACCGCGCGAAACTTCGTGGCTGGCGGCTTTGGTCCGCTGACCATCGCTTGTCGCAAGGCCGCATCCGCCGCATCGAGATACGCCGCCAACTGCACGCGCGACATGTCGAGCGTTTCCGACGTCTTGTTGAAGCGATGTCCCTCGCGGTCTTCGGGCAGCATGTCGCGAATATCCAACTGCGGCAGCTTCAGCACATCGCGCAGGTTCTGCTCGTACTCGTCCCGATTCAGCCGCCGCATCGGCCCGCGACCATGCTGCTGGACGTCAGCCAGGTCCGTTTTGTGAATCACCTGCTTGAGCGACTTCACCAGTACCGTCCGCGAGTCCTTGGGCAGGTCATCAGCCTTCGGCGGCATCTCCCCTTTCTCGATACGATCGTGAATCCGCACCCAGCGCTCGCGCACGGTTCGATCGTTCAAATCAAACGACAACGCCGTGAGATCCAGCCCGCCCTCAGCCGTCTCTTTGTCGTGACATCCAAAGCACGACTGCTTGAGCTGCGACGAAGCCGATGGTGGCGTCTCCGCCGCACCGACTTCCGCACCGGAGATCAGTCCGCTCAAGACCAAGGCCGCCAGAGTCAGGGTGAATTTCACAGGGTTGTCTTCGTGCCGACTGAGTTCGTGGTTTCCTGGTTCGGGATCTCGGTGCGTCGCCACGCAAGAAAGAACCAGGAACGCTCCGCCCTCAATACTTCGGAAAGATGGCCGGGGTTGGGAAGCGTTCTTCGGGGCTGGTGTCGTTGAGATATTCCTCGCGCGGGACTTGGACTTGAGGCCAGCTTCCGGGGCGGACTCGGACGACTCGGCCGGGGCGGAGGCCTTCGATGATCAGGTCGGTCTCGAATCGGATTTGGATGCCGCTGCTGCCGAGCGGGGCATCGCCTTCCGATTTGATGACTTCGAGGATGTTGCCTCGCGAGGCCATGTGCGCGGGGCCGTAAGCGCCGTGAGTGTGCTTCAGGGTGTTCTCGACGGAGTTCATGATGGCCGAAGCATCCTTCTTGAAGTCGGCGTAGAGCGACGGGGCCATGCCGCCGAACAAGGTTGCGGTGACTTTCGCGCGGCCGAATTTGCCGTACTCGACAGCATCGACCCAAGCAGGCATCCAACGACTGCGGATGAAGGCTTTGTGCGTCTCGGTCTGATGGCGAGCAGCACGCTGGATGGCAACGTCGTCGAGCCAGATGTCCGAGATGTGGAAGCGAGTGAAGATGCCATCCGGCGTCGGTTTCCAAGTGATGCCGAGCAGCACGGCTTGTCCATCCAGCGACTTCTTCCCGCTGGCGGGCCAGACGCCTTCCGCGATCAGCTCCTCGATCGCGAGTTGTTCGCGGCCGCGCCAGATGCGCGTGGCGGCATCGAACGTCAGCTTCTCATCGCTAGCCTTACCGTCTCCCCCGGCCTTCGGTTCGCGCTTCGCGACGATCATCCCGGCGTTGTTCTGAAGCTCCAGTTCGGTCAGCTTCCAGACCAGCCCCTCGCGCAGGCACTGACTGGGTTCGTCTTCGAGCAGCAGCACATGGTTCTCAGCGGGTGCCACGCCAGCACCACGATTGTGGTTCGCGTCTCGCTTCTTGCTGTCGACCGGCAAGACCGGCACGGCGGAGATCTTCGGATCAGGCGGGAGATAGGCTCGCACATGCATCACCGTGCCGAGCGGGATGTCTCGAAGATCCGCCGGTGCTCCGTGATAGCGGACCATGCCGTAAGGGAGCAGGGCGAACGGGTGCGGATCGTTGCGGAAGAACATGCCCGACCCTTGCACGCGGATGCTCCCGCGCCGGTTGGCATGATCCACGAAGACCAACTCGCCTCGGTAGGAGTGCGCCATCTCCAACGGCGGAAACTTGCCCGCTTCGGGACGGAAGGGTTCGTCCGCTGCGAGTGTGGTGGAAGTTGCGATCAATGAGGCAATGAGACACAGCATCACGCAACTCATAGTACGACGGACATCTTGTCCGTCGCGGATTTCGGTGCGGATATCGACGGACTGGAAGTCCGTCGTACTTCTCGTGCAATGAGTCATAGTTCGATCACCTTGTTGCTGTCGCCAAACTTGTCGGTCTCGACGCCCATGCGTTGCGCCATCAGGAGCAGCAGGTTGCTCATGTGAGCGTTCGGGTTCGCGGGGCGGCTGCAGAGCGAATAGTGCTCGCCGGGTTTGTCGAGTTGGTAGCCCTTGAAGTGGCCTTGATTGAAATCGAGATGGCTGCCGTGCTTCAGGCCGAGGTCCGTGCCACCGGCCAGTACGAGCGGCAGGTTCGCGTTGCCGTGACTGTGGCCGTAGGACATGCCGCTGCCGAAGAGGGCCATCGTCGAACCCAGGAGCGGCTGGCCGTTGAGGTCTTTGTTCTCGGCGAGCCGCGTGAGGAAGTAGCTGAATTGCTCGATGGCGAACGTGTCATAGTTGGTGAGCTTCTCCATGTAGCCGGCATCGCCGCCGTGATGGCTGAGCTGATGCCGCGACTCGGTGATGCCGATCTCGGGAATCGAAAAGGCATCCCCTTCGCCGCCGAGGCTGAACGTCGCCACTCGCGTCACGTCCGTCTGAAACGCGAGCACCATGAGATCATAGACGGTGCGGAAGTAATCGCCCGCTTGAGTTTGAGGGACATCGCGATTGGTGCGCTTGCGTTCGTCGTCCGAGACGGTCGGCAGCGGAGTATCGAGCCACGCATCGGCTCGTCGCGTGCGAACTTCGGCTTCTCGAACCGACGTGAGATATTGATCGAGCCGACCTTTATCCGCTGTTCCCATCGCTTGTTCGAGCCGCCGCACTTCCGCGAGATTGGCATCCAGCACGCTCCCTTTGCGACGCAGTGTTCGTCGTTGGGCCGTCTTGCCACCTTTCGGTTCTGCAAACAGCGACGCGAAGATCTCGCTGCAACGACGCATCGAAGGGAGTCGCACACCGTCCGCCGTCCAGCCGAGACATTCTCCGGTGAGGGCGACCTCCATCGACGAATAGCGCGTGTGCTTGGCGGTGATCTCGGCCATCTTCTGGTCGACGGAGATCGTGTTCTTGTCCGAAGGCCCGAGCTTCCCGCCGGTCAGCCACACCGAAATGCAATTGTGGTGGTGACTCAGAGCACCGGGATGATGCAGACCGCTGATCGGCGTGATGACCGAGCGATGTTTTTCCAGCGGCTTCAGCGAACGCGAGAACTGGTAGTCCTTGCCCGGCGTCGTGATCTGGTAGTTCAACGAATGCACGCCGTTCGCGAGGTAGATGAAGGCACTGCGTTTCGGCGTTTGCGTCTGCTGCTCAGCCGCCCGCAACGGAACCATGCACTCCAGAAACGGCAGCGAGATGCAAGAGCCTAAAGCCCGCAGGGCGTGTCGGCGGTCGAGTAGCCAGGACTGCGAAAGAAAGTGGCTCATTGGGAATTTCCTTGGAAGAGGTTGGTCTGATTCAGGGTTGGTTCTTGGTGCTCGGCTTATTGTAACTCGCACTTGGTCTTCGGGAGCAGGGCTTTGATTTTCGCCTGGGTCTCTGGGCTGAAGGGGTTCTTCTTGGTTGGAACGACGCGCAGAGACTTGAGGAATGAGAGGGCCTGCAACTGCGGCAAACGCTCATCGGGCAGGTCATCAAGTCCGATGGTAAGTTCTTCGAGCTGGGTCGCGCTGGCGAGCGCGATGAGATCAGCGTCGGTGAGTGGAACGCCTTGCAGCTTGAAGCGGCGCAGCGTGGGGATCGATTTGACCGTGGCGATGGCGTCCGAGGCCGGGGTGTTCACGCCGTATTCGAGCGCCACATATTCGATCGGCAACTCGCGCAGGTGCTTCATCAGGCCAGCCGTGGCCTTCGAACAACTGATCTCCATGCCTTTCAGATGTCTCAGCTTTTGGAGGTGCTCGGCACTGACATCGGTGAGGAGCTGGGAGTGCCAGAGCTTGATGAACTCCAGGTTGGGGAAGTTTTCACAAACGTGGCCGAACCCTTCGTCATCGAGGCCGTTGCTGTGAAAGTTGATGTTCTTGAGTTTGGTCCAACCCTTGAACTTGGCGAAGAAGTGGCCGGTGAAACGAGCGCCCCGCGGAGAGAAGAACTCTAGGTTTTTCAGGCCGGCGAGCTGTTCCCAACCGGCATCGGTGGCCGCGCCAAAATAGGCCAGTTCGAGATGCGTGAGATCGGGACACTCGGTGAGCCGCTGGAGTTGTGACAGGCTGGCATCACCCAGTCTGCCGAAGCCACTCACATGCAGGTTTTTCAAGTTCTTGAGCTTGAGCAGCGGGGCGACCCAGGAGTCCTGAATGCCCGATGCCTCCAGCTTGACCGACTCCAGCGTGGCGATGTGGCCGAGGTGCTCGATGAAGTCGGCGTTGTAGGGGTCTTCGCTTTCCTTGCGATGGTCGTGGGCTTTCCCGCCGAGAATGCTGGTGCTGACCTGCGTGAGTGTGTCAAAAATCGAGATGTCGCCGCCCGCCGCTTTCTTCAACGCCTCGGGCGTGGTGTTGATCTTCGTGAAAGAGCCCGGCGCTTTTTCGATGGTGCGGATGACGGCCTCGACATGCGGGTGCCGCCCGGCGGCAACGATGATGGCCTCGGCGTGCTCGGCGAGTGCTTGTTTCAATGCCGCATTGGTCGCGGGGGCGATGACCGCATCGAGATCGGCGCGAGAGGTGACTTTGGAAAGGTCAAGCGCGGAGGATCGATTCACCGCAAGAGTGAGGAGGTCGGAAATCTCCGCGTCCCACGACAGGCTCGCCGCTTTCTCCAGTCCGCCTTCGTTGGTGATTCGGTAGGCCGTGAGGGTCGCGCCGGTGTAGGCGGAAACGAGGAGATACTTGGCGTCTGGAGACAGCGCCAGCCCCCACGGAATCTTGTCCGTCGGTATCAGACCCAACAGCTCGGCCTGACCATCTTCCCGCACCCGGTAGCGGGCGATGCGGTCGAAGTCCTGGCTGTGTCCGCGCAGCCCGGCGAAGATGAATCTGCCGTCGGGCGTGATCTCCAGGTCAGAAGCGCTGAGGCCGTTCTTCGACATTCCTTCCGGCAGGATCGCAATGTTCTGCTTCAGAACAAGCTGACCGTCTGGCCGCCGCTCGTAGGTAGAGAGACCGATGCCTTGCTCGTTCGTGAAATAGGCCATCGGCAACTTGGGGTGATAAACCAGGTGCCTCGGGCCGGTGCCTGGGGGTGGATTCGCATTGGGCGGAGTGAGCGGAGCGACGGCCCCCGAGGACGCATCGAAGCGGTATTGAAGGAGCGCCAGGTTGCCCTTCACGTAGGGGATGTAGAGGAACTTGTTGTCGGGCGAGATCAGGACGCAGTGGGCTTCCTTCTTCCCCTCATCCACGGTCGCCACGGCTTTTCCCGGCAGTCCGTCTTCACCGAGGCGATAGACATTGAGCCGCCCGTTTCCGTAGCTGACTCCAAAGAGAAACGCGCCGCTGCGATCGAGGCTGAGGTAGGCGGCATCGTCATTCAGGTCGACGCGCTGATGGCTCGCATAGGCGCCGTTTCGCGCCAAGGAGACGACCGCCCCCGGCACCTTTCCCCGCTCGCCACCGAACCCCGAGACATAGAGCAGTGGCTTCTTCGGATGTGCCGCGATGATGCCGCCGCGAAAACCGAGTTCCGGCTTCTCCGCCACTTTCAGTTCAAGGCCACCGTCGGCCTTGGGAACGGCGTCAATTATCCACAGCGTCTGCGTCTTGCTGGCGGGCGCGTAGACGCGAAAGGGTTCTGCGGCGAGGCTCGCGGCGGACATGCCGAAGCCAATCAGAGCGGTGATCAGGGTGAGTTTCATGTGCTCGACATTCATTGATGTGGGTCCGCGTATCGAATTTGTTGAGCGGCGGTGTTTGTCACCGCTTCTGGATTAGCCCAGACAAGGCCACGGCGCGGATGATGTCTTTGATGCGGTATTGGTTCTTCTTCGCTTCGGCTTCGATCAGTTTCAGATCGTCTTGATCGTCGACGGTTAGTACTCGGCGGAGGGCGTAGGTGCAGAGGTGCTCGATGAAGGCTCGGGCGATGCGGTCGCGGTCTGCGATCAGCAGTTGCTTGAATTGCATCGAGTCTTTGAACGGTCGGCCGTCGGGCATTAGGCCGGATGCATCCACGACTGGGTTCTCGCCGACGCCCGTGGGAACCAACTCGCGGGTGCGCCATTGGCCGACGGCGTCGTATTGGTCAAACGCCAGTCCATACGGATCGATGTTGCGATGGCAGGCGGCGCAACTCGTGTTCTTGGCATGTGCTTCGATTCTCTGACGGATCGTGATCTTCGTCCCCGTGGGCGGAATCGGCTCGATCGGATCGACATTGGCCGGAGGAGGTGGCGGAGTCTTGTTGAAGATCGCTTCGCTGAGCCACACGCCGCGATGCACCGGTCGATGCCGAGTTCCATCCGACGTCAGCCCGAGCACCGCGCCCATCGTCAGCAGTCCGCCGCGATGATCTTCAGGCTTGAGCGAGACTCGTTGAAAGCCGCCGGTCTTCGGTTCGGGCAGTCCGTAGAAATCGCAGAGCCGCGCGTTCGCCATCGTCCAGTCGGAATCAATGAAGCTGTCGACGGGCAGGTTCTTGGAAAACATCTCGCGGAAGAACTCGACGGGCTCGGCTCGCAGACTCGTTTCGAGCCATGCGTCGTAAGTCGGATAGAGCTTCTTAT
>SXGU01457903.1_pt1 | contig 13238 bp, 9 predicted proteins | sample 3174531 | NCBI WGS metagenome assembly SXGU01 (sample SAMN11356863, study PRJNA531348) | freshwater metagenome | isolation source: freshwater sample F1-140 | place: China: Fuxian Lake, Yuxi | collected 2017-12-25 | reverse complement strand
GCGGTTCTGCCACAGTGAATGCCACCATCAATCCTGCAACAAGTCCCGTCAACGGACAATATGGCGGCTATATCGTCATCACTCCACAGGGTGGCGGGCAAACCTATCGTGTACCTTTCGCGGGTTTTGTTGGCGACTACCAAGCCATGAGTGTCATGACCAACAGCTCATTCCCCACTGGTCCGCTGCTTGGCAAGTTGAACTCTTGTGCACCCATCTCGTTGTTACGTGGTAATGATTGCTACGGTGCCGGCTCCTATTCCGTATTCCCAACCGGGAACACCTACAACATGACCAATGCTTTCAACATACCGTTCTTCATCGTCCACCTCGAACATCAGGTGCGCCTGCTCCGCATCGAGATCTACGCCCAGAACGGAAAGAGTTGGCATCGCGCTTTCAACGAAGAGTATGTTGGACGCAACAGCGCCAGCACCACGATCAACGCCTTCCCATTTGATGGCACAACCACAGCAGGCAATAAGACCTACACCGTACCAGATGGCACCTACTACGCGGTCATCTCTGTTCTCAAAGCCAATGGCGACTCGAGCAACCCAGCTCACTGGGAAACCTGGACTTCTCCTAACTTTGTGATCGACCGTCCGTAATCTCACTGGTTCGCTGAAATAAAAAACAGCCCTCGAAAAAATCGAGGGCTGTTCATTTTGAACCTAATTAGCCTTCACAACGCTAAACTTTTCCTTACCGATCTTGTAATTACCACTATGCTTTATCACCTGATCGACCACATCTTCAGGGATATCCACGAACGAGAGTTTTTCTTCGATACGGATCTTGCCGATGACATTACCAGGGATGTTGGCATGGAAGGCGATCTGCCCCACAATGTCATTCGGGCGGATGTTGTGCATCTTGCCCTTATTGATCTTGCAACGCACCATACCTTCTTCGTGGGCGCGGCTCCCCTTCACCCGCGACTTGTCGCCAAAACGCCCGGGCTTTTCATTACGCCCAAACGACTCACGCTTTCCTCCGCGTGAGAAATCGCGTTCGCGACGATCATCCCTCACTTCGGAGATCTCAGCGATCGGGCGCTGTTTTTCATCGCCACGTGAGATCTTGATGGCAGCGGCGGCGATGTTCATCACATCGTGCCCGCCGTCGATCAATTCCTGCACGATCTCAAGTTCACGTTTGTAGCGTCCGCGACCGAGCCAGACCTTGAGCTTTTCCACCACCTGCGCCTCACGGTGCTTGGTGATATCTTCAGGAGTGGGCAGTTCCATTTTGGCAACAGTCTGTTTGGTAAGCGCTTCCACTTCGCGCATGCGGCGTTTTTCTTTGGGGGAAAGGAGCGTGATCGCAATACCGGTCTTTCCGGCGCGACCTGTGCGACCGATGCGGTGGACATAGACTTCGGCATCGTCGGGCAGGTGATAGTTGAAGACGTGTGAAATATCATCGATGTCCAAACCGCGGGCGGCGACATCGGTGGCGACGAGCACCTTCAACTGATTGGCACGGAAACGTCCAAGCACGCGTTCGCGGGCGTTCTGATCCAGGTCACCGTGAATGGCTTCGGCAGGAATGCCACGAATGACAAGCTCATTCGCCAGAGTGCTTGTTTCAGCACGGGTACGGGCAAAGATCAATGCGCTGTGGATGGGTTCTATCTCAAACAAACGTGTGAGGGCGTTCGTCTTATGATTCTCGTTGACGAGATAATAGCGCTGTTCAATGGCTGCAGCGGTGAGAGTGCTTCTTTTAACAGCAACCGTTTGCGGGTCCCGCATGAAGCGATCTGCCAGTTTGCGGATCCGTGCAGGCATAGTAGCGCTGAAAAGGGCAGTCTGACGTTCGGTGGGAGTCTCCGCCAGGATCTTTTCGACCTCTTCGACGAAACCCATGTTGAGCATTTCATCCGCTTCATCCAGGACGACGGTTTTGATGCCGTTCAGGAAGAGGACTTTGCGCTCAAGCAAATCGTTGAGACGACCCGGTGTGCCGACGACAATATCCACACCGCGTTGCAGGCTGCTGATCTGCGGACCATAAGGTTGACCGCCATAGACGGCAAGAACACGCACATGTAAATGCTTGCCATACTCTTTCATCGAGTCGGCGACTTGCAAAGCAAGTTCACGCGTGGGCGCCAGCACCAGGGCTTGCGGATTCTTTTGTTTGACAAAGTTGTTGAGAATGGGGAGGGCAAAGGCGGCGGTTTTGCCTGTGCCAGTTTGGGCTTGCCCAACCACGTCCACGCCGGTGAGCATGAGGGGGATCATGCCAGATTGAATGGGGGTTGGCTCGGAGTAGCCGAGCTCAGTGATAGCCTGCATGATCTCATCACGCAGGTTGAGAGAAGAAAAATCGGTTGTCATTCTTATCCTTTTTATAAGGGCGACTCGCCCTTACATAATTTACGGGATGTTTTGACAACTCTTTCAATAATTCTTCCTGCTCAACAAGGTTTGCCTTTTCAGGCAGAACCCGCCCAACAAAAAAGCCCGAGGTGGTTCCTTCGGGCTTACTTAATCAGAGTGATCAAAACAAGTTCCCAGAAATACAGCGGGCGTGAGTGTACCACAGATTCAGACGATAGACTACAGACCGTAGTCCCTGGTTTTCTTAAATCAACCTGAAAGGTTGGGGGGTTAGAGAAAAGGCTTAACGCGAATGTCACGAAAAGATTTTTTGCAAAATTCGTTTTTTGCACTTTTTGCATTAAGGTTTAAAGATTCTGAAAAAGCCATAGACGATGGATTTATTCCAACGTTTCCATGCTAAGAAGCTGCCAGTAACCACCGTTGTTGACACAATACACGCGATACAGGCGTTTCTTTTCAATGGTATTCATCAGAGCATCGGTGATGTTAAGTGTGATAGTGTCCATTTGCAGGATGTAAGACACCCGGTGAGACGAACGATGTCCGCGACGGTTGACACCCATTCTGGACTCGTAAGTATCCGCACGCGCTTCAATGACTTGAATTTGTCCAAGCGGACTCTCTTCGAGTGAGGCACCCATCCCTTTATACATATCCACTGAGGATTGATACGAGCGCGGCGCAATAACAAAGATAAACAAAGCAGCAACGAGACACAAGCCAGCCATCACCGGCAGGAAGAGGCTGCCCAACATACTTTGGAACATGTCAAAAACGCCTACAAAATACAGAACCACACAAAAGAATAGAGCACCCACGCCAAAGATCAGTGAAATGACCCAACCCTTGTTCTCATATCTTCCAACGTTTTGTTTTGCGCCTTCACGTAAGGTTTTAGCTTGCCCTACCTGACCTTGTGAATACTGTCCCTTGCGGTTGGCTTCAAGGTCTTCAGCAGTAAAGTAACGGGTTTGTTGCAATGCATAATTGTGTTCGTAAGTAGAACTCATGAAAAATCTCCGGTTCTGATAATGGTCATGCGCTGGAAGGTATTTTACGAATTCTGGCTTTTACAGCTATCCCCCATTAGAGGGTCATCAACACGATCGCGATCAGTGCAGAAAGGATACCGATCCACTGCGTACGGGATAGGCGTTCATGCAGGAAGATCCAAGCCAGCATAACTGTTGAGCCTGGGTATAACGAACTGAGCACAGAAGCCACATCCAAACGTCCGTCTTGAGCGGCAAGGATGAAGAAAGCATTGCCGGTCAGGTCGAGCACGCCATTCACCCCGATGACCGGGAATGACGAACGGTCGTCGACACGGAAGGAGGTGCGCGTGACCAGCATGTAAATAAAGATCAGCAGCACGCTCGATGAGCGTGAGCCGGTCATTGCCCAGAGCAGTGCTCCTTCATCGGTGGCGCGATGCATGACGATAAAGTATCCGCCAAAGCCAAGGCCTGCAAGCAGAGGCAGTTTCAAGTCCGCGAGATGCGAGAGAATATCCTTCACGCCGCCTTCGCTTTGGGAGACCATCCATACTGCAAAAAGGGCAAAACCAAATCCGATCAACGTCAATGTTTCGGGCAAGCCTTCGGTAAGGGTTCCTACAAGAACTGGCAATGCCGCTGCCAACAACGCAGAAACAGGAGCCGCAATGCTCATGGTGCCGTTTGCCATGGCAGCATAAAGAAGGATCAACCCGGTGGAGCCGAAGATACCCGCCAACATGGCGATCAACCAGACACGAAGAGATGGTACTGCCTCATTCGCGGCCCAAGCAGAAATCGTTACAGCAATCAGACCAATCACCGAAGCATAGAACACAGCACGGACCGCGCCCACTTTACGCGCTGCCAACCCGCCGGTGAAATCACCCGCACCCCAACTGATCGCTGATAACAAACCAAACACAATGGATAACAAAGGTCGCTCCCTCGATAAAAGATGAGCGATTATACCGTGCCATCTATGGCTGCATTTCAGATAATAGTTTTATGAAAAAAGGGAAAAGCCCAAGCTCGTTCAAGTATCATGCCTGTAATCATTTTAGAAGAGGAGAGAAATCATGCCCAAGAAAACCAAACGCGCCCGCGATATCGAGAAGGTTTATTCCATTAAAAAGTTCGCTGAGAAACTGCGCCGCCTTGCCGATGCACTTGAAGCCGGAGAACAGTTCCGCATTCAGGTGGCAGGCAAAAGAGTGATCGTGCCGAAGGATGCGGAAATCAGCATTGCCCACGAACGCGGCGCAGGCGAAGAAGAAATCGAATTTCAGTTGAAATGGGAGTATTAAATAAAGAGACAGCCGTCTTATCAACGGCTGTCTTTCTTAAACTCGCAAACCTTACTTCTGTAATACGTATGTTTTATTATCAAATCCAGCCCGGCGACCATCGCATGGGTCTTCCGATGGATCACCAACGTAGTTAAAGGTCAGTGTGGCGCCATCGAAGGTGTAGGCAACTGTTACTGGGGGGCAATCACTGTTACTGGTCTCTTCGGTATAGGTTGTATCGGTGGCGCTATAGGTACCTTTTGCCATGGTGTAAATGCCATTGTAGGCTTCCCATGTGCCGTCTTCGTTGAAGATAAAACCGCCCCCCTGGTCATTAGTAGATTCCACGAACTTGCCAGTGGGGAAAGTCGAATTGCTCGATCCGCCGCACGCGGACAAAACAAGGGATAACACAACAAGGACGAAAATAATTCTATTCATGGTTTCCTAGATTCATATATAGGTGACAGTCATTTGGGAAGTGACTGTCACCTATATATATTTATTTCTGCAAAACGTATGTCACATTGTTGAAGTCGGCATAACGCCCGCCACAGGTCCTATCATCTTCGGGATTGCCCACATAGGTGACGGTCAGTTTCGAACCGTCGAAGGTGTAGTTGAAATCAACATTGGGTTCGCAACCGCCATTATTGCCAGTTTCGGTAAAAACATTTCCTGAAACTGTATATGTACCGCGTACAAAGGTCATATCCCCATTAAATGCCCTGAAAGTTCCATCTTCATAGAATTCAAGTCCATACTCTTCTGTGCCTTCCTTGATGAACTTTCCAATAGGAAATTCAGCCGTCCCACTGCTGCAAGCTGCAAGAGACAAAAGAACAATCCCGGCAAACACAACAAATAATCTTTTAGTATTCATTTTTCTCTCCTCTAAGAGTTTTGATTTCAGCACGTACCGCGCTGTGTGCTTTCAATGTAGCATTTGCTTCAAAATTTGGCCTGCCATTTTCTGCCAATATTCTCCAAACCCTCGGGAATATGCTATTTTAGAAGCATGACCAACTCAATTCCCGCCGCCACGCTGGAAAAGTTCACCACCTTTGGCGACCTGTTGCGCTTTCTGCGCCGCCGGGTGGGAATTACACAAATGGAGCTTGCCGCCGCCGTTGGCTATAGTGATGCCCAGATCAGCCGGCTCGAGCAAAACCTGCGCCTGCCTGATATTCCAACCATCAAAGCTCAATTCGTCACTGCGCTTGCCCTTGAAGATGAACCGAAAACCATCGCACGTCTGCTCGATCTTGCTGCCAACGTCCGCCGAGAAGATGCCCCCGGTTTGGGATTATGTCCCTATAAAGGATTGAACTACTTCGACGAAGTCGATGCTGACCTATTCGTGGGAAGAGAAGTATTAACCTCCAACCTGACCGAACGCCTCCTTTCATTAACTCAGGCGGGGTCGAGCCACCCCTGCCGATTCCTCGCTGTAGTCGGTGCCTCCGGCAGTGGAAAATCCTCCCTCATCCGTGCCGGGCTCGTACCATCACTGCGCTGGAATCAGATCTCCTCTGAATGGGATATTCGCATCCTCACCCCCACTACGCATCCGCTGGTTAGCCTGGCAGAAAGCATGGGGCAAGAATCGCTCGTAGATGAAATGCTCAACTCAACACAAGGTCTGAGCCGTTCTGCAAATCAAGAGAACCCGCTGCTACTTGTCATCGACCAATTCGAAGAGACCTTTGCCCTCTGTCGCTCAGAGGAAGAACGGGCTGCTTTCATTAACAATCTACTCACAGCGGCAAACGCAGCGAACGGACCGATCCTTGTTGTTATTACCCTGCGCGCAGACTTTTATGCTCATTGCGCAAACTACGTTCAATTACGAGAAGCGCTTGCCACCCAGCAGGAATATCTTGGTGCCATGAACGAAAATGAGATGCGGCGTGCCATCGAAGAACCTGCCCGCCGCGGACGTTGGGAGTTCGAACCCGGCTTGGTGGATGTCCTTCTGCACGATGTTGGGCGCGAGCCCGGTGCGTTACCACTGCTCTCGCACGCCCTCATGGAAACCTGGCAGCGACGTCGCGCCCGAATGATGACCCTGAGCGGATATGCTTCCTCTGGCGGGGTACGCGGTGCGATCGCTGAAACTGCCGAGTCTGTTTTCGTGGACCAGTTCACCCCCGAGCAACGCATAATCGCCCGAAAGATCTTTTTACGCCTGACCGAACTCAGCGACGAAAGCACCACAGGCGATACCCGCCGGCGTGCTTCGTTCAACGAGTTGATCTTGAAGACTGAAGAAGCGGTTGTTACGCAAAATGTTTTGAAAGCCCTGGCAGACGCGCGCCTCATCATCACCAATGAAGATTCTGCCGAGGTGGCACACGAAGCTCTCATCCGTGAATGGCCAACATTGCGAAACTGGCTTGAAGAGAACCGCGAAGGATTGCGCTTACATCGTCACCTGACCGACTCGGCTCAGGAATGGCAGGCATCCAACCGTGAGAATGACATCCTATATAGAGGCGCACGTCTTGCGCAAGCCCTGGAATGGGCATCTACTCACCAGGATGAAATGAACGACCTGGAACGTGAGTTCCTCAAAGAGTCACGCACCTATACCGAACGCGAAGAAATCGAAAAAGAAACACGCCGCCAGCGTGAGTTGGAAGCAGCACAAAAACTTGCTGAAGTGGAAAGCAAACGTGCTGAAGAACAGGCTCATGCCGCCAGTCAATTACAGAAACGGGCAATGTATTTACGTTTCGCATTTGTAGCAGCGGTCTTGCTCGCCATTATGGCGGGATTTTTTGGCTTGCGCTCGCAAGCGACAAGCCGAATTGCTGCCTCACGTGAACTGGCAGCTGCATCCATTAACAATTTAGAGAGTGACCCGGAGCGCAGCATCCTTTTGGCGTTGGAAGCCATCGAACGAACCAACACCCTTGAAGCAGAAAATGCCCTTCACCAAGCTGTGATGACTTCACGCGTTTACAGGGTTATTCCTGCAAACGAACCCGGTTTTCCTGCCAGTGTGGATTTCAGCCCGAATGGCAAACGCATCCTCACAGCCAGCATGAATGGAACCGTAAAATTAATCAGTTCGACCGTGGGGCAAACGCTTCTGACCCTGCCTGGTCAATACGCTGAGTTCAGTTCCGACGGGCAGATCATTGCCACCGTCCTCGCAGATGGAAAGGTCAAAGTGTGGGATTCGGATTCGGGAATGGAAATCCAGGTTCCGGGTCAGATCGAGGCGATCAATTCCGTTGCCTTCAGCCCCAATGGCAAACATCTCGTCACGGTCACGAATGGGAATCTTCCTCGAATTTGGGATGTGAAAACAGGCAATGAGTTGATGAGTTTTCCTGGTCACACTGATTATGTGTCGTTCGCATCTTTCAGCCCTGATGGCAGGCATTTACTAACAGTAAGCGACGACAACACAGCACGCATTTGGAATGCGAACACTGGCGAAGAATTGCTTGTGTTGCAACATTCAGATTGGGTGTGGAATGGAGTTTTTAGTCCCGATGGAAAGCGCGTCGCGACCGCAAGTGAGTATGAGGTCTTTGTTTGGGATGCCGAGACCGGCGAAAAACTTTTCACGCTTAATGGGCATGTCAGCACGGTGCACACACTTGCGTTCAACCCCGATGGTACGATGCTCGCTTCAGGAAGTTACGATCGTAAAGTAGTGGTATGGGATGCGAACACAGGTGAAGCCTTGTTCACCCTTGCAGGTCATTCAGGTTCGATATTCTCTATGTCCTTCAACTCCGATAGTTCCAAACTTGTCACCGCCAGCGATGATGGCACCCTGCGCATTTGGGATGTGACCCGTGAACGAGGCGAGGCATTGACCATCCCATATCTTGACGGCAGGGGCGGCACTATTGCATTCCTTCCCAATGGGCAGGTACTCGCCGCGATTGAAGGAGATGCATTGAAGGTTTGGAGTGTAGCTTCTGGCGATATCCTGCATGATTTTTCAAAGATAGGCAGCCCCATTACTGCCTTTGCCATCAGTCCCGATGGAAGTTTGATCGCTGCCGCGCGCGATGATTTCAGTGTGACACTGTACAACCCCGGCTCAACTACCGGACTTCGCACCTGGTCTGCCCACACAGGCTTGATCAACGCTTTAGCATTCAGTTCCGGCGGCAAATGGCTTGCCAGCGCCAGTGACGATTACAAAGTCATCATTTGGGACTTGTCCGAAGGCAAACCCTCCTCCATTTTGACGTTGACTATGCCAGTGGGGGTGCAATCCATCGCATTCAATTCTGATGGGACACAACTAGCGATCGGCTTACAGAACGGGACAGTTCGAATCCGCAATTTTGAAAGCGGTGAAGACCTGCATATATTACGCGGACACAATGATGTAATTCTTTCGCTTGCATTCAGCCCCGATGACTCTTTGCTTGCCACCGCGAGCCTCGACGGTACAGCAAGGATCTGGGATGTTGCCGCCGGCTCAGAAAAATTTATTCTGGATGGACATACCAACTCGGTCACAGCGTTAGCATTCGCCCCAGATGGAACTCGCCTCGCTACGACCAGCCGCGATGGCACCGTCAAATTATGGGATGTGAACAACGGTCAGGAATTGCTGAATTTCTCTGGCAATGGATCTGGCATCAACGGTGTGACATTCAACCCCAAGGGTACCCTCCTCGTAACCAGCGGAGACCATGAAGCCCAGGTGTACATCCTGCAAGTGGACGAACTTGTAAAGCTTGCCCAAGATCGGGTCACCCGCAGTTTGACGCAGGAAGAATGCTTGAAATACTTGCATGAGATCACAGACGCATGTGCCCCCGGTGTGGTCATCCCCACGATCACGCCCCTGCCTGACAGCTCAAATTGACGTATTTGTCAGGTCACTAATACAGGTGGTTTGAACGATAACTATTTCAACGAATTGATAAACATTGGCATTAAAGATGCCGCTCAAACCTATGCTTGGGAAGCAGCCGTCCTTCAATCTGCATCTACAGCAGATTTCGCCCGCAACTTGAACATCTTTGCTCAAGCCGATTGCCAGCTGATCGTCGCACCGGGTAATCTCACAGAAGCGATGCAGACCGCTGCTCAAGCCAACCCTGCTCAACGCTTCATGCTGATGGATTTCGGTTTCGACCCGCCTTTGGAAAATGTCTGGGTGCAGACTTATGCGGTGGACCAAGCCGCCTTCCTTGCTGGGTATGTCGCCGCATCAGCAACCAAGACTGGCAAGGTTGGTGTCTTTGGCGGTATTGACATCCCCCCAGTGACCGATTTCATGGATGGCTTTGCACTTGGAGTTCAGTACTACAACCGCGAGAATGGAACGAACATTCAAGTGTTGGGCTGGGATGCAGAAAAACATGAAGGTTTATTCGTTGGCAGCTTCTGTTGCTCCACCGAAGGACGGAAGATGGCACGTCAATTATTGAATGAAGGAGCAGATATCATCCTACCTGTGGCGGGACAAAGTGTAGGCGTAGGTGCAGGTATGGAGATTCTGGAACATGGCGATGCCTGGGTCATCGGTGTAGACACGGATTGGATGAAGACAAACCCCGAATTCAAAGACATCATCCTAACCAGCATTGAAAAGCGCTTCGATGTAAGTGTAACGCTGGCGGCAAATGCCATTGCAAATGATTCATTTAAGGGTGGTTATCACCCAGGTACTTTGAAAACAGGTGAAGTGGGTCTGGCTCCCATTCGGGGCATCACACCTGAAATGAAATTAAGGTTGTATGCGCTTCAATCCATGATCGAGCTTGAGAAAATTCGCACAACCCAATAGTACTTTTGGCTAGTTACAAGGTAGGGTTTTCACCTATATAATGTTTAAATCTTATTGGTACTTTATTGGTATTTACTGGTAGCTTCTTATTGGTAACTTTACTGGTAGGAGAGAGTTGACGAGGTCGTCTGCAGAGAGACGACCTCGTCGTTTTAATTTCTAGCGTTGAAAAGGAAACCATAAAACATTTAGGGTTCGTTTCCCCATCAACATATTCTATTCGGCGGCTATTTTTTCATTTTCCGCTTTATTCGTGACCGCAGCCTCGATCCACACTCGAAGCGCAAAGAAAATGGGTAAAAGCAATAGTAGTACGATAACGATCAACAAGGGAATTACACTTAAGGGCAGAAAACCCAGCATTACAATAAAAAATGCAGATACGAATAATCCGCTTCTGCCAATCTCATGCACTCTCTGGTGTTCAGGCAAGATTTGCGTAGTTCGGGTTAGCAACGCAGTAGACAGTAACGTCATTGCCGTGGAGCCCAATAACAACCAACGCACTTCCCCGGAGAGAGCCTCACCGGTATGCTTCACCACGTTCAGGATGGAAGCACCAACAGCGGTGATACTTATGGTCAGGAACAGATGCAAGTAAAGCCAGAGAAATATCATGTTCGTTTTTTGAAGCGGTCGGTGATGGGGGATCAGGTCAAAGTAGATCCACCATAATCCAATCGAGATAAGCATGCCAAGAGCAGCGGTCACACCCACCTGCCAGGTGAGATTTTGATGTTCATTTACGCCGGAAACGATCCCGATGATGACTTCACCCAAAACGATGATCGTAAGCAGCCCAAAACGCTCCACAAGAGAACTGGAAATGTTCATGGAAAGATCGATCTGGGCTTGAACTTCAGACGTTACACGGCGCAAACGCAAGTACAAAGGAGCCAGCAGCGAAACAAGCAATGCCCCTCCCCACAAGTAGAAACGGACAGGTGCCGCAACAAAGACCGAACCCACGAACAGCAACATGGCAAGTAAATAAGACGAAACATATGGGCGTGTTAGAGGGCGATGATCCACATCATAGACACCCGTCCGCCACCACATATAAGATAAGAGCAATTGAAAAGCAGCGCTGGATAAAGCAAACCCAGTGGACGATTCACCAAGTGCGTCGTGAGCGAAAACTGCCATTGCCACCACTGTGAACATCTGTAAAAAGGTCAGAACGCGAGTCCGGATATCATGATTCCCATGAATGTCATGATAGAGACTGCCATTAAGCCATGCCCACCAGACAATAATGAAGAGAAAAGCAAATCTGCCCAAACCCGTCCAACCTATGTGAGTGGAAAGGGCATGAGATAACTCCGCGATCAATGCAACGTAAACAAGGTCATAGAACAATTCAAGAAATGTGACCTGACGATGCTCGATCCGATCACCAGCCCGGCGGGGCGGCTGCCACCATAAACGAAATCCGTCTTTAAAAATATTCATTTGTTCTCCTGATAGTGAATAGCTAAAGGGTCAGCTAATCATAACCACTATTTTTATGCCAGGTACCAAGGATATTTATTTTAATTTCTAACATTTCTCTTATTTCTTCCCCCTTGACCGAAACTTAACTCAGGCATAAAGTTAAGCCCGCTTAACTAAAAAGAAGGCTTAACTATGACCAAAACCCTCCCCATTTCACAATCTCTTCGCAGTTGGATGGATATTGTCATGCACCGCTCCATGCGCGGCTGGATGACCTTCGCCAAATCCACCGGGCTGTCGATGCCGCAGTTCAGCATCCTGATGCAGCTGCATCACAAAGGTCCATGCGGCATGTCAGAGATCAGTGAACGCTTCGACATCACCGCCGCAGCGGCAAGTCAACTCACTGAGAAACTCGTGCAAGGCGGTTACATCGAACGCGCCGAAGACCCCAACGACCGGCGTGCCAAGTCCATTCAACTAACGCCGAAAGGCAGGGAGTTGGTTGAAGCGGGCATGACCGAACGTTACCGCTGGATGGATGAGTTGGTGTCTAAACTTTCAGCGGAGGATAAGCCCAAAGTGGTCGAGGCGCTCATAGTCCTGACCGAGGCGGCGAAGCAATTGGAAGAAACAACATAAAGTCTGTCCATCGTCTCCAAATTTTCTCCACAATAATTTGATACAAAAGTGCGACGCATAGTCGAAACAAGGAGTACCTCTTTATATGATGAAATTAATGAAATTCGTAAAACCCTATCGATGGATGTTGTTGTTTTCCATCGCATTGATCTTCGCACAGGCAAACCTCGACCTTGCCCTGCCCGATTATCTCTCGCGCATCGTCAACACCGGCATTCAACAAGGCGGCGTGGAAGATGCCATGCCCGAAGCCATCCGCGCCAGTGAGATGGATAAGGTCGTTATCTTTTTGAGCGCAGAAGATAAAGAAGACATTCTCGCCTCTTACTCACTCGTAACTGATTCTTCTCCCGAGTACGAGACCTACCTTGAGAAGTATCCTACTCTCGCTGATGAACCCATTTATGTGTTGAATGACATCGCGCAGAGTGAACTTGATCGCCTCAACCCGGCTATGGCAAAAGCCTTGCTGACCGTTTCAGGTATTGAACAGGCAATGGAAGACCCCGAAGCCGCCGCACAAATGAGCGGAGCCTTCGGGGGTTTCGACCCCAGCCAACTGCCCCCCGGCATGGACTTGTTCACATTACTGGGCAAACTGCCTGCCGCACAGCTTGAACAGATCACCGACTCGGTGGATGAAAAATTCTCCGCACTCGGTGAGACGATGATCGTGCAGGCGGGTGTGAATGTGGTGCGCAAGGAATATGAAGCGCTCGGCATGGACACAGAACAACTTCAGAATAACTACATCCTC
>SXGU01394221.1_pt1 | contig 13240 bp, 15 predicted proteins | sample 3174531 | NCBI WGS metagenome assembly SXGU01 (sample SAMN11356863, study PRJNA531348) | freshwater metagenome | isolation source: freshwater sample F1-140 | place: China: Fuxian Lake, Yuxi | collected 2017-12-25 | reverse complement strand
GGCCTCCGCCGCCGGCTTGACCGCTGGCTCCATGCCAATAATGGGCAGGCTGTATTTTTCACGCAGGGCATCAATGGCGGCAGCGGTGGCGGTATTGCAGGCCACCACCAGCACTTTTGCGCCCTGAGCAATTAAAAAATCGGCCAAGCTAAAACAACGCGCTTGTATTTCTGCCGGGGTTTTATTGCCGTAAGGGGCATAGCGGCTGTCTGCCAGATAAAGCAGTTGCTCATGCGGCAACAAAGCCTGTATGTGTTTCAATACCGATATGCCGCCCACCCCAGAATCGAACACCCCTATGGGGTCGCTTGGATGGGCTTTTTTGCTAGCAATGGCTGCGCTTACATTCATGGCATGGTTGTCATCAGTTACAATGCTTGCATTATAAACGATTGCAAATGCAAGCTGGCAAGGAGCCGCATCATGGCAAACCGACTGAGTAAAATTTACACGCGTACCGGCGACGATGGCACCACTGGCCTAGGCGATGGCAGCCGCATCAACAAAGACAGCCTGCGGGTTGAAGCCATGGGCGATTTGGACGAGCTCAATTCCATCATAGGCATCATGCTAACCGAAGCCTTACCCGACAATTTAATCGACCCACTCACGCAAATTCAACACGATTTATTCAATGTGGGCGGTGAAATCTGCATACCGGGCTACGTCATCTTGCAACAAGCACGCATCCAAGATTTAGAAGACCGCATAGACGCCTTAAACGAACACTTGGCTCCACTTAAAGAATTCATTTTACCCGGCGGCAGCAAAGCTGCCGCTTACTGCCACTTAGCCCGCACCGTATGCCGGCGCGCAGAGCGCAAACTGGTGGAATTGCATAGAAACGAAAAAGTCACCGATCTGTCCTTGCAATACTTGAACCGCTTATCGGATTTGTTGTTTGTCATGTGCCGCAGCATCAATAAGCAAGCTGGTCGACCAGACGTCATGTGGGAAAATAAAGCGGGCTGATTTTAAGCTATAATCCGCTCATGATTAAAAAACTGCTAGACCGAATTTTTAAAAGCAAGTACGCCAAATCGCTTGCGCATGCCAGCAGCACCGTCACCCCGACCCACAAATCCCATCAGCGGCCAAAATTAAGCGCAAAGCATGCGCATAAACAGCCGGATCTACCCCACCATGGCGCCTTGAGCATTGCCCATAAAACCCACAAAATAGACCGCAATTTACTCAGTAATGCCGCACTAAAAACCACAGAAGGCTTGCACAAGGCAGGCTTTGAAGCCTACATCGTTGGCGGTGCTGTGCGCGATTTGTTGCTCAATCGCACCCCCAAAGATTTCGATGTCGCTACCAACGCCACGCCCGAACAAGTGAACCGGCTATTTCGGCGCTCGCGCCTCATCGGCAAACGCTTTAGATTGGTGCACGTCTTATTCGGTGACGAAACCATAGAAGTGTCGACCTTTCGTGGCAGCCACTTGGAAGCCGAGGGCGACGCCAAAGTAGCCGATTCTGGCCGCATCATACGCGACAATGTGTTCGGCTCCATCGTTGACGATGCCTTGCGCCGCGACTTTACCGCCAACGCCCTGTACTACAACCCGGCCAGCCAAGAAGTGCTGGATTTCCATAACGGCTACGCCGACATTAAAGCCGGCACCCTGCGCATCATAGGCAAGCCAGAAATACGCTATGCCGAAGACCCAGTCCGTATGCTGCGTGCCGTGCGCTTATCGGCTAAATTGGGCCTAAAAATAGAAACTCACACGCAAGCACCCATCGCCAAAATGGCCGATTCCTTAGCCGATGTGCCGCCCAGCCGCTTGTTTGACGAAATGCTTAAGCTATTTTTGTCTGGCCACGCCATGCAAAGCGTCGCGGCTTTGCGCGAACAACATTTGCACCACGGCTTATTGCCCATGTTGGATGTGGTGCTAGAGCAACCTTTGGGCGAGCGGTTCATCATGCTGGCCTTACAAAACACCGATCAACGCATCTTGGCCGGCAAATCGGCCAACCCCAGCTTTTTATTCGCCAGCCTGCTCTGGCATGAAATGCTAGTGGCATGGGATGCGCATAAAAAAGCCGGTCAACACCCTATGCCGGCCCTGCACCTAGCCATGAACGCAGTGATCGCCAGCCAAGCCGAAAAATTGGCCATACACAACCGCTATACCGCTACCATGAAAGAAATATGGGCCATGCAACCGCGCTTTGAACAACGCGCTGGCAAAAGGCCGTTCGCCTTATTAACCCACCCGCGCTACCGTGCCGGCTACGACTTTTTATTACTACGCTGCGAATCGGGTGAACTGCCCATGGAATTGGGCGAGTGGTGGACGGCTTTCGCCAATGCCGACAGCGAAACCCGCAACGCCATGCTCATGGCCGACACGGCGCCGAAAAAACGCCGCAGAAGACCGCGTAAAAAAAGCCCAAGCACGGCCAACGTCGCCGACTAAATTCAGCCCAAGCTCCATTCATGGCTAACGCTTACATCGCACTGGGCAGCAACCTCAACCATCCGACGCAGCAAGTGCTAGCCGCCATTAAGGCCATCGCCAAGTTGCCCGATTGCCAGTTAATCAAGCAATCGTCCTTGTATGAAACGGCGCCGGTAGATTGCCCAGAGCAAAATAGCACACCGGCCCCAAACTTCATTAACGCGGTGCTGCAAGTGACGACGCAACTGTCTCCCCACGCCTTACTGGCTGCGTTGCATGCCATCGAAAACGCCGCTGGCCGAGAGCGGCCCTATGTCAATGCACCGCGCGTACTCGATTGCGACTTGCTGCTTTACGACGATAGGCTCATAAACGACGGTAGGCTAAGCTTGCCCCATCCGCGTATGCACCAACGCGGTTTTGTTTTATTGCCATTATTTGAAATTGACCCGCATTTATCCATGCCAAATCATGGCAAAATAGCAACATTGATCGCGCAACAATCCTTTACAGGTATAAAACGGCTTCCATGAGTATTTTTAACAAATTCCCTTACATCGTCATAGAAGGCCCCATAGGCTGCGGCAAAACCACTTTGGCGAAAATGTTGGCCGAGCAAGTCCCGGTCGATTACTTGTCGGAAAAAGCCCACGCCAACCCGTTTTTACCGCGCTTTTACCAAGACCCGCAACGTTATGCCTTGCCGACGCAATTGTTCTTTTTATTTCAGCGTGCCAACCAAATCGCCGATTTAAACCAACGTGACATGTTCGCGAGACCCATCGTTGCCGATTTCTTTTTAGACAAAGACCCGATCTTTGCACGCTTAAATTTAAACGACGAAGAGTACGCGCTGTACCACCAAATTTACCAACATTTGCAGTTAAAAGCGCCCAAGCCAGACTTGGTGATTTACTTGCAAACACCGCTGGATGCGCTGATGGAACGCATCGAAACACGCAACGTCAGTTACGAGATGGAAATCCGCCGTGATTACATCGAGGGCCTAGCCAATGCCTACAGCGAATTCTTTCATAACTACAGCACCTCGCCGGTATTGATGGTGAATAACGAGAAACTCAACATCTTAAACAACCCCGGCGCATTGGATTTGTTGCTGACGCGCATTATGCAGATTAAAGGTCAGCGCGAGTTCTTTAATCCCAACTTTGATTAAGCCCTAGGCCGGTTTACCCATGACACTCAACGAACTGGAAAAATTAGCCGCTAGCGGTGAAAAAATCGCCATGCTAACTTGCTACGACGCCACCTTTGCCAAGTTGATGGAAGTGGCTGGGGTTGACTTGCTGTTGGTGGGTGATTCCTTGGGCATGGTTTTGCAAGGCGCGGAAAACACCTTGAATGTCAGCATGCACCACATGACTTACCACACCAAAAGCGTGGCCGCTGGCGCACCCAACACCGTCATCATGGCCGATATGCCACTAGGCAGTTACGAACACGATGACGAAGCGGCTTACAAAAATGCCGAATGGTTAATACGCTCTGGCGCCCACATCGTTAAAATTGAAGGCGGCGGCAGCAAAGTCAAAACCGCCCGTTATCTAATCGAGCGCGGCATCCCGGTATGCGCGCATTTAGGCTTTACCCCGCAATCGGTCAACCAATTAGGCGGCTATAAAATCCAAGGCAAAACCATCGAAGGCGCAGCTAAAATTATGGCTGACGCGCAGGCCATGAGCGAAGCCGGTGTCAGCTTCATCGTATTGGAAATGGTGCCAGCGGCACTGGCTAAAAAAATCAGCGCCAGCATACTCACCCCCACCATAGGCATAGGAGCTGGGGTGGATTGCGGCGGCCAAGTGCTGGTCATCCAAGACCTATTGGGCATTTACACTGGCGTGGCTGGCAAAGCTCCTGGTGCGTTTAAAGTGCCCCGCTTTGTAAGAAATTTCTTGGACGAAACCAACAGCATACAAGCGGCCGTTCGTCACTATGTGACGGCCGTTAAAAACAAATCCTTTCCGGCAGCCGAACACAGTTACTGATGCAAATCGTCCACGCCATCGCCCAATTAAGGTTAGCCCTACAGGGCAACAGTCCGGTTGCCTTGGTACCCACCATGGGCAATTTGCATGCCGGCCACTTGGACTTGGTTCGGCTCGCCAAACAGCATGCTAACTGCGTCGTGGTCAGCATCTTTGTCAATCCACTGCAGTTTGGCGCCAACGAAGACTTGGCCAGCTACCCGCGCACCTTAGCGGCGGATTGCGAAAAACTGCAAGCCGCCGGCGCCAGCATCGTCTTTGCCCCCGCGGTGGCCGAGATGTACCCGGATTTTGATGGCCACCAGCTTAATCAAAGTATCAGCGTGCAGTTGCCGCCGATTGCCCAGGATTTATGCGGGGCCAGCCGTCCCGGTCATTTTGCTGGCGTGGCCACCGTGGTGCTTAAATTGTTTAATTTGGTTCAGCCGCAGTTCGCGGTGTTCGGCAAAAAAGACTACCAGCAATTATTTATCATCCAAGAATTGGTAAAGCAGTTTAATTTGCCCATACAGATTATCGCCGCGGATACCGTACGCGAGCCCAGTGGTTTGGCCATGAGTTCACGCAATGGCTATTTAAGCGCAGCCGAAAAAACCCAAGCAAGCCAACTGCACGCGGCATTGCTTGACATGGTCGAGCAACTTAAATCAGCACAGGCCGATTGGTTAAGCCTGCAACAAGCCGCCACCTTAAAACTGCAACAACAGGGCTGGCAAGTCGATTACGTGGCCATACGTGCGGCCAGCAACTTACAAGCCGCCACCAGCGATGACCGCGATTTAGTGGTGTTGGCCGCGGCTAAATTAGGCAAGACCCGGCTTATAGACAATATCCGCGTTAAACTTTAAGTCGGCTAAATTTATCCGTCTGCCTGCGCAGCATGAATTTACCATTGGAACAAAGGCTTATAAGGACTATAATGCACTCCCTTTTAGAAATAGGTTAACTCGCATGCAAAGAACCATGCTCAAATCTAAATTACACCGCGTGCATGTCACGCACAGCGAACTCGAGTACGAAGGCAGCTGTGCCATTGACGAATCCTTGCTGGACGCCGCGGACATCAGGGAATACGAACAAATTCACATTTACAACATCACCAATGGTGAACGCTTTAGCACCTATGCCATTCGTGCTGAGCGCCATTCCGGCATCATTTCAGTGAACGGGGCTGCCGCGCACAAAGCTGCCCCGCAAGACCTTTTAATCATTGCCAGCTACGCTGACTACCAAGCCATTGAGCTGGAAAATTTCACCCCTAAATTGGTCTACGTAGACCAACAAAACCGCATTTTATCGCAACGCAACGCCATCCCCGTACAGGCCGCTTAATGACATCAGAATTAAAACCCAACCAATCCGAGGCCAACTACCTAGACGGCTTAAAACTGGCCGTCGTCGACGCCATTGAAGACATCAAAGGCTTTGACATCAGCGTCATGGATGTGCGTAAACTGACCTCCATGACCAGCTACATGATCGTCGCCAGCGCCACCTCTAACCGTCAAGCCAAGGCGATTGCGGACAACGTCCGTGAAAAGCTTAAAGAAAAAGGCTACGCCATACGCGGCACCGAAGGCGAAAAAGAAGGCGAATGGGTATTGGTCGACTTGAACGACATTGTCGCCCACATCATGGTGCCCACCACCCGCGCCTATTACAACCTAGAGCAACTTTGGGGCGAAGCAGAAACGCGTCGCGGCCACATCAAAGCCGACCAAGGCGAAGCCTAAGCGCCAAACGATTGCCGGGATTTAAGCATTGAAACTGCGCATTATCTCGGTTGGTCACAAAATGCCCGCTTGGGTAGAGACTGCCTGCCTTGAGTATGCCAAGCGCATGCCGCGGGAATTAAGCCTAGACATCATCGACATCAAGCCGGAAAAGCGCGCCGCCGGCAACAGCACTGAAAACATCCAACTCATCGAAGCCAAGCGCATCATCGAGGCGGTCGGCAAAGACTATTGCGTGGCCCTAGACGAACGCGGGGCAGAAGTGAGCACCTTGCAATTGGCCGACAAATTACGCGATTGGCAAAATAACGGTCGCGATGTTTGCCTAGTCATAGGCGGGGCCGATGGCTTGCATGCCAGTATCAAACAACAAGCCGATTGGTTATGGGCCTTATCCAAACTCACGCTGCCGCATGCCATGGTGCGCGTGCTGTTGGCCGAGCAACTTTACCGTGCGCACACGGTCATTAGCAATCATCCTTACCACCGCGAATAAGCATGGCCAACGCCACCTACGACAAAGCCTTAGTTTGGTTTAGACGCGACCTGCGTGACTACGACCACGCTGCGCTCTACCATGCCCTCAAATCTGCCCGCCAGGTTTACTGTGTGTTTGTCTTCGACACCGAGATACTGGATCCACTCAAAAACAAAGCAGACCGCCGCGTTGAATTCATTTGGCATGCCGTCAGTGAATTAAAAACCGCTCTGCAACAGCACGGCGGCGATTTGACTGTATTGCACGGTCGTGCCACCGACGAAATTGTAAAATTGGCTAGCCAATTACAAGTGCAGGCGGTGTTCTGCAATCACGACTACGAGCCCATGGCCATCGCCCGTGACACCGAAGTGGCGACGCGCTTACAGCAACAACACCGGGCTTTTGCCCACTTCAAAGACCAAGTGATTTTTGAAAAAGACGAAGTACTCACCTTGGCCGGCAAACCCTATGGCGTGTTTACCCCGTACAAAAATGCTTGGTTAAAACGCCTAAATGATTTTTACCTGCAGCCCTACCCCGTCGACCCCTATTTAAAAAACTTAGCCAAAACGACCACGCCCAGCCCCCTGCCGAGCTTAGCTAGCCTAGGATTTAAACCCACCAACTTAAACGAGCTGGGCATTAAAACTGGCATGCAAGGGGGCTTGGCTTTGTTTGATGACTTTAAAAATCGCATGCCGCATTACCAAGAAGCACGCAACTTTCCTGCTATCAAAGGCGTGTCTTACTTGTCGGTGCATTTGCGCTTCGGCACCGTATCAATACGGCACTTAGCGCGCAGTGCCATGCAGGCAAGTAATGCAGGGGCGCAAACTTGGTTAAGCGAACTAATCTGGCGGGATTTTTATGTGCAACTCTTGCACCACCACCCACAATTGGCAGCCGGCCACGCCTACAAACCCGAATTTGAAAACCTGGCTTTTAGCAACGACCCTATCCTATTTCAAGCTTGGTGTGCGGGCCGTACCGGCTATCCCTTAGTCGATGCCGCCATGCGCCAACTCAACAGCAGTGGCTTTATGCACAACCGCTTACGCATGATAGCCGCCAGTTTTTTAGTCAAAGATTGCCTGATCGATTGGCGTTGGGGTGAACGCTATTTTGCTGAGCAATTAATTGATTTCGACTTCAGCGCCAACAATGGCGGCTGGCAATGGGCAGCCAGCACCGGCTGCGACGCTCAACCTTGGTTTAGAATTTTTAACCCCATCACACAAAGCGAACGCTTTGACCCTAATGGCAAATTCATACGCCGCTATGTGCCCGAACTGGCTGCCTGTAACGACCAAGAAATCCACGCGCCGTGGACCTTATCCAGCACCCGATTGCAGGCGCTAAACTTACGCTTGGGCGTGGATTACCCCACCCCAGTGGTTGACCACGCCACGCAGCGCAATCTAGCACTGGCGCTCTACAAAGGCCGCTAACTAAAACAGGCTAGGCGCTTGGGCGAGAATACAACAAGCTTGTGGTAAAAAAGCCAAAAGGCTAGACAACCTAGGCCTGCTCGGTTAAAGTATCAGCAGTTAAAAACGACGACTCCCTCAACAATAAACGCAAGCCCTTGTTGATGAAAACGGTCTCGATTAAAGGCGACTTACAATGCAAATGAATACGCTTAATTTAATAAAAAGAATACTGCTCATCGTGAGCTTGGCTTTGCTATCGGCATGTGCCACCGCCACCAATAAAGACCCGCTTGAAGGCATGAACCGCGGCATCTATAAATTCAATGACGTGGCCGACAAAGCGCTCATTAAACCGGTCGCCTCGGTATACCAAACCATCACGCCCTCACCCATACGCAAGGGCATCAATAATTTCTATGAAAACTTAACCTCACTCACCACCATATTTAATGATTTATTGCAGTTAAAATTTAGCCACGCTTTAACCGATGCCGGCCGCTTTGTCATCAACAGCACGGTCGGTATTGCTGGTTTCTTTGATGTGGCCAGCATGGACAATGTGCCTAAACACAAAGAAGACTTTGGCCAAACCTTGGGCCACTGGGGGGTAGGCGATGGCGCTTACTTAGTATTGCCTATCTTAGGCCCATCTAGCTTGCGTGACACCACCGGCATGGTATTTGATCTGGCCACTACCGACCCCATCGCTTATGCCCACAGAAAAGGCGACGTGCGCTTACACAACCAATTGCGCGTGGGTCAATTGATAGACAAACGGGCGGAACTCTTAACCGCCACCGATTTGATTGATGAAGCTTCACTCGACCCCTACGCATTCACGCGTGACGCTTACTTACAACGACGCGCGAGCTTGGTACAAGATGGTTTAGTGCCAGAAGAGTTCATTAAAGACGACGAATAAAGCACATGGCTTGCGGCTAACATTTTTACTCGCAAGCCACCGTCATGCGCTCAATTAAAATTGAGCCCACCTGTTTCGAACCCAACACCAACACATCCGAACCGATACCTACCATGCCTTTTAGCATGTCGCGCATGTTGCTAGCGATAGTAATTTCCTCCACGGCATGCACAATCACGCCATCTTCCACCCAAAAACCAGCAGCACCCCTAGAGTAATCGCCGGTAACCGGATTAACCCCGCTACCCAACAACTCGGTAACCAACAAACCGGTGCCCATGTGTTGCAGCATGGCAGCGAAATCATGGGGGCCAGATTGCACCAACAAATTGTGGTTGCCGCCGGCATTGCCGGTGCTTTTCATGCCTAATTTCCGCGCCGAATAACTGCCCAAGACATAGCCTTGCAAGACGCCGTCTTTAACCAATTGTCTGGTTTGCGTGGCCACCCCCTCGCTATCAAACGGACTACTGGCTAAGCCTTTTAGCAGATGGGGGTCTTCAACGATGTTGAGCACAGGGCTGGCGATTTGCGTCCCCAAACTGTCCAACAAGAAAGACGATTTTCGGTACAAATTGCCACCCGAAATGGCACTAATTAAGTTGCCGATTAAGCCACTGGCCAAGGGCGCCTCAAACAACACCGGCACTTGGCAGGTACGGATCTTTTTAACCTGCAAGCGGCGTAGGGCGCGTTCACCTGCGATACGCCCTATGTCAGCCACGGATTGCAAATCACCGGCCGCGCGCGCCGTGCTATACCAATAATCGCGCTGCATGTTGCCGTCTGCTTCGGCGATCACCGAACAACTGATGCCGTGCCGCGAACTGGGGTAACCGCCGGTAAACCCGTGGCTGTTACTGTAGGCAAAGTAGCCTTCACCGGTCGACACGCTGGCCCCTTCGGAATTGCTGATGCGCTTATCCACGGCAAAAGCCGCTGCTTCGCAATGTTTGGCTAGCGCGATGGCCTCATCGACCGAGATGCCCCATGGATGATGCAATTGCAAATCCGGCGCTGCTTTGGCCATTAAATCGGCATCGGCCAAACCGCAATAGTCATCTTTAGCGGTGTATTTAGCAATATTGCAGGCGGCCGACACGGTGTCGCTTAAAGCCGTCAAACTTAAATCGGAACTGCTGGCATGGCCTTTTTGTTGACCAAAAAATACCGTAACAGACAGGCCTTTGTCGCGGTTGTATTCGATGTTTTCCACTTCACTTAAGCGCACCGACACATTTTGCCCCATGCTTAAGCTGACTTCGGCTTCGGCCGCGCTCGCCCCCATTTTTTTGGCGAGTGTCAGCACGTCCTGCGACATCTGCTTGATTTCATCTAAACTGTAACTGAAGCGCGTGTTAGCCATGCTGTGTCCATAATGAATGTTGCTGTGGGTATTGGGAAACTATTGCCTTGAGCCCGTCTGCGACTTAAGCCGACAGCACCAAACCAGCAAGGCTGATATAATACCGCAACATGAAACCGAAGAAGACACACAGCGGCATTGATTTTAGCCACGACGCCAATCTGGCCTCAAAATTAAATGCCGACGAACCCATCAGCAAAACCCAGCTAAAAGCCGAGGCCGACAACCAACAAGCCTTGGGGGTGCGCCTGACCGAGCTACCCAAGGACAAGCTGCTTAAATTAGACCTACCCGAAGCCGTGCTCACGGCCGTTTTAGACAGTAAAAAAATCACCGCTAACGGTGCCATACGCCGGCATAAGCAATACCTCGGTCGACTCATGCGTGACATTGATAATGCCCCAATCCTGGAGCAACTGGCCAAATGGGACGGCAAGCACAATGAAGAAAATGCTTACTTTCACGGCTTAGAGCGTTGGCGCGACCGCATCATCAAAGACGCCAATGCCTTATCGGAATTTATCACGCTCTATCCGCAAACCGACATCCAGCAAGTGCGCACCTTGGCACGCAATGCGCAAAAAGAATTGGCCGCCGGCAAGCCGCCAAAAAGTAGCCGAGAAATGTTTAAATTATTACGCGAAGTGACCCAAGCACCACAAGAAAACAGCGACGCCGAGGCCGATTTGCGTGAGCCTAACAAACTAAGCTAAGCCTAAAACGAACCCCACCATGGAAACCACCGCCAGCATCTTACAAGCCAAACAATTGCTCCTATTATTGGGCCTTGTTTTGGGCGTGGGCACCGCCAGTGGCTTTGTCGCACGCCTTTTAAAAATCCCCGATGTCGTCTTGTTTTTATTAGCCGGCATGCTGCTAGGCAGTGCCGGCCTAGGCGTAATTGAAGTAAAAGTCGACTCCACCTTAAATCAATTGATTTTGATTTTTGGATCTTGTTACATCTTGTTTGACGGCGGTGCCAGCGTGCGCTTAAACGTGCTTAAATCGGTTTGGCCTAGCCTCTTGTCATTGGCCACCTTAGGCGTATTAATCAGCGCCGTGGTCACCGCGGTTGCCGCCCAATATTTTCTGCATCTGCCATTTATTTTCGCCTTGTTATTAGGTGCGGTCATCGCTTCAACCGATCCTGCCACCTTGGTGCCGGTCTTTCGGCAAGTCAAAGTGCGTGCCAAGGTGGCGCAAACCGTCATGAGCGAATCGGCTTTTAACGATGCCATGGGCGCCATTTTAACCTTCGCCGTGCTAGCCATCGCCTTATCCGGTGGCGCGTTTTCCTTGAGCGACAACCTCATGGCACTGTTGCAACAATCCTTGTTGGGCATAGTCGGTGGCGCGCTATTTGGCTATGTCGCGGCCGTCATGATAGCCCATGAAAAACTCAGCTTCTTAGCCGAATACGCCCCACTGGTCACCTTGATGGCGGTAGCCGGCGCCTACTTGAGCGTCGACCACTTGCATGCCAGCGGCTTTATGGCGGTGTTTGTGTTTGGTATGGTGTTAGGCAATAAAGACTTGCTTGGCTTTAGCATGCCGGCAGAAGAAGCCCGTAAATTAGACGACTTCGTACTCAGCACCGCGCTCATCATGCGCATCTTCATCTTCATCCTACTGGGTTCGCAAGTAAACTTTGCCCTATTGCAACAGTATTTTTGGGGAGCCTTGGCCGTGGTGGTGGCCTTCATCGTCGCATCCCGACCCTTGGTAGTATTCTGCTGCACCCTGCCCAATCGTCAAGCCAAGTGGACCCTCAAAGAACAGCTATTCATGTGTTGGACGCGCGAAACCGGCGTGATACCCGGCGCATTAGCCGGCATATTGCTTGGCATGCAAGTGCCTTACAGCGACGTGATTGCCGCGGTAACCTTCATGGCCATACTGCTGACCATTTTATTGCAAGCCACCAGCACCCAGTGGCTTGCGAAAAAACTCGATTTGCTTGAGGGTTAAATCACTAGCCATTTAGCGGCGGGCATGCAAAGCCACGCTGGTCTTCACCACCTCACCGTTGTGTTGCAATTCAATTGCCACCGTTTGACCCGCGTAGCGCTTGACCGCCGCAAACAAATCGTCCGGTTTATTAAGAACAAGCTCGCCTATTTTCAATAAGCTGTCGCCTTTAACGATATTGGCTTTAGCCGCCGGCGACTCTTTAATCACCGCAAGAATTTTTAGGCCCGGTTCAGCTTGTGCTTTTTCGTTTTCATCACTGGCCACTTTGACCAATTTAATCACGTGCACGCCCAATAATGGCGTGGGCAATTTGGCCCAATAGCTGGCGTAATAGTTGTAGACCGTCGGCTCTTCCACCAAGTCTTTCTCGTCTATCTCACCGCCATTCTTGGCCGCCTCTTTGATCAATTCAAATTTAGCGCTACCGGTCTTGGCTGAACCGTATTTGCGGTAAACCAACACCGTGTCGGCTTTAATGCTTTTGCCAAATTGCAAGGCACCATCCACCGACGCGTCGGTGCCGGAAAATCCGCTGGAGCCCATCATGTCGTAGCCCTCTTCCAGCATGCTGATGTTGTCTTCCTCTTTGTGGTTGCTCAAGAGCATTTTGGTGTCGGGTTGCGCACTCAAGGATTTTAGCGAGCTGGTATTTTGCACTTTATAATTTTTCGCATACGGGTTGGCTTCAGCAGCCATAAGTTGGCTACACAGCAACAGCGTAGTAGCACTCCATAGGGCAAACAGCATGAATTTTTGCTTGGTGAATAATACCGGCTTGGCCGCGGCGGATCTCACTAAATGAGGCGATGGGGTGCGCATGAAAAAGTCCTTTAATGTTGGTAATGGTATGATTAAGCCTTAAAGCTCAACTACTGACAAACACATGACAAAAGAATTCATTAAAATTGGTTTGGTTT
>SXGU01035155.1_pt1 | contig 13241 bp, 9 predicted proteins | sample 3174531 | NCBI WGS metagenome assembly SXGU01 (sample SAMN11356863, study PRJNA531348) | freshwater metagenome | isolation source: freshwater sample F1-140 | place: China: Fuxian Lake, Yuxi | collected 2017-12-25 | reverse complement strand
CGACACGGAAAATGCATAACTCCAAAAATGACAATCGAACTCGATGAAGAGATGCAGATAATCTTCAACCAACTGAAGAAAAAATACAACACTTCAAACCAGGAAACTTTAAGAATTATTTTAAAAAACGTCTCCGAAGACGTCTCGCCAAAGAAGATAAAAGCGAGAAAAACATCGGACGCGCACCTCCCCTCCCGGCCACCATCAATTCAGAAAAAAAGAGAGGTAGACGAAAGATCAAATGGCAAATGCGAATATCCGAATTGCACAAAACCGATCGAAAACTATCACCATACAGTGCCGTTTGCCTTTAGCCACAGCCATGATTCCCTTGTCGGACTTTGCAAAATTCATCATGAATTCTGTCATCAGGGAGTTATTCTAAATGAGCTGCAAAAGCCGGAAAACTGGGAACTTAGCATCGAACCAAACCGATCGATCTTCGACAACCTATATCTAGGATACAAAGCGAGGCCGGCGTGAAACGGCCGCCCCTCACTCATAATTAATTTGACTTCAAGCGGCTTTATTATGTAATATGGTCTCTATTTTATAAATATATATGAAAAAATCACTTTCACTTTTTACAGTTCTGGCGATATTGATGTCTTTAAGTTCGAGCGTTTCTGCTGCGGCAATTACAATAAACAGCTTCAGTGCCGTAACAAATAGCGGCGGTACAAATTTTGATCCTTCCCCACAAGGGAACGATCAGGATCTTATTTTGAGCTACAACCTGAATGCAGCGGCTGATGATGTTTTAGTGGAAATTCGGGATACATACGACAAATTAGTCAAAAGCTTTTCGGCTAATTCAAGCAGTAAAACGAGTGGTTTTTTCATCTGGGATGGTTACGCAGATGGAAAATTGATTGCACCTGGCCTTTATACGGCAAATCTTATTGTAAAAAAATCGGGTGAAAGCGATGTGAATTCAAAAAAACTGTTCTATGCAGTTTACAATGATGAAAATAAGCCAGAAATTTCGAGTTTTGAACTCAGCACCAACAGCGTAAATACCTATGCCAATGAGACTGTGGATATTGAATTTACGAATGAGGAAGAGGCAAATTTGACAGTGGAGATTAAGGATTCTGCAGGAAAAGTAGTGATGACTTTCAGTGACTATGACGGCGATTTTTATGATGCTGGTGAGGACCATTCGATTAACTGGAACGGCAAGGGTGAATACTCCTCTCACCTTGGGACAGCGGACTATTTTGTTCACGTGACTGCAAGAAGCGATTATGGTGTTGTGACTGAGAAAAAAACTATTCATGTAGGATTTGCAACTAATGGTTCAGACAGTTCAACAGCTACAAGCAATGCTCATATTGAAGACTTTACAGTCACGCCATCGACGTTCGAACCGGAGGAAGATGACGAACTGAGAATTAAATTTGAGCTTAAAAAAGACCTTGATGAGGTGCGGATTGTGGCAGTGAGAGGAAGCAAGGAAATTGAGATTGCGGAAGATGAAGATGTAGATGAAGGAGAAAATTATGTAGCTACTTGGGATGGTGATGACGATGATCTTGTTTCCGGTGACTGGAAGATTCAGGTAAAAACGAAGTCTGGTTCGACAAATCTGACCTTAACAAAAACGATCAACATTGATTTTGATGATGATGAAGACGACGATGACAATGATGCCGATATTGAAGATTTTTTCCTTTCAAAAACGAAATTTGATAATGACCTTGGAGAATTCACCAATATTCTTTTCAGGGTCGACAGAGATACAGAAGTGGATATTTTGGTTCTGGAAGACGGAAAAGTAGAAGATGAGATCGTTGAGGATTACGACGTGGAAGACGGAAAATGGTACTCAGTCGAGTGGGACGGAGATGATTTTGATTATGATGATGATTTGGATATTAAATTGGTACTGAAGAACGAAAACAAGAAAATCAGCGTAGATCTAGCGGAAGATGAAGTTTCCAGCAGTAAAACAAATGTGACAAACGACTATATGAAGCCGGTAGCTGAATCCAGCGGCGAGAAAATGACGCTATTTTACGAAATTGATGATGAAGCTGATATTACAGTTTCTATTCACAAAGGAACAAATGGTACAGGCACGAAAGTGGTTGAGCTGGTGGATGACGATGAACAGAACGAAGGAAAACACAAGATTACCTGGGATGGACGCGATGATGACAACGATAAACTTTCAAAAGGAATTTATAGTTATAAAATTACGGCAAAAAACGGCTCAAGCACGGAGACAGAGACCGGAATTTTTGTAATCGGATCTGTTGGAGAGCTTGATGGCAGTTCGAAGAGTTCTTCTAAGAAAGGAAAAATCAGTCCAAACGTTATCAGTATTGATGGAGGCAGTGCAGGTACAGGTGGAGACTGTGGGAATTTTGCCGACGTTAATAGCAATTCAAAATATTGTGAGGCAGTAGAATGGGCGTTTAGTGAAGGAATTTTTGTTGGCTACAGCGATGGCACATTCAAACCATATCAGTCGATCAGCCGAAGTGAGGCACTAAAAGTTGTTCTTGAGGCTTTAGATATTGATATTAGAAGCGGATTTAATTCATCTTTCAAAGATGTAAGTAAAAACAGCTGGTATATTAACTATATTGAGACCGCAAAGGATTTAGGAATTTTCAATGGTGACAGCCTGACTGGAAAAGCACGACCGGAAGCTACTGTAAACAGAGCAGAACTTTTGAAATTCATTTTTGAAGCGGTGGAAGAGGTAAATGAAGATTTTGAGATCGAAAGCTGCAGCGATAATTTCAACGATGTAACGAAGTCAAACTGGTACTACGAATATGCCTGCGAGGCTTCTAACTACGATTTATTTGAAAGCAAATATCTATCGCCAGGCACACTTTCAAGCCGAGGAGAAGCAGCATATTTGCTCTACAAATTGAGCCAAGAAGGGTTATTGTAAAATAATACTTGACAAAAATTATTTTACTGTTAGAATACGTCCTTATATTCAAAAATAACCCAATTAAAAATGTTTAAGAAACTTTTAGCTGGAACGGCAATGTTCGCTCTATTGCTGTCATCTAATGCCTTCGCGGCAGTAGATATCATCGGTTCTGGGAGCTCAACTGGTGGTTACGTTGATAACTTCAAGGTAACTCCAACAACTTTCAATCCGACTAAGGGTGAAAGCGCAACTATCAGTTATACAACTGGTCAGTCACTAAGTTTATATACTTATGTGATTAACAGTGATTACGAAATTGTTGCGACATTTTTAAATTATAACACTTTGCCTGCTGGTAATGTCACTCATTCATTCTATGGACGAAGCGGCAATACGGCTGGTGGATCTGTTCTACCTAACGGTAAATATGTTGCAAAAGTATTTGCAGCTAAGGATTCTTCAATTGTAGATTACGAACTTGCAGAGTTCACAATCACTTCTGGTTCAACAACTCCAACTAATGGTGGAGGAACTGGCGGAGGATATTCTGATGGTGTAATTGAAGATTTTACAATCGATCCATCTGGTACTTTTGATCCAAATGAAGAAGAATTGGTAATTGAATTTGCTCTTGAAGAAGAAGTTGATGAATTGATGGTTATTGCAAAAAAAGGTTCTAAAGAAATTGAACTTTTTGAAGAAAACAACGCTGACGATACAGATTATGAAGTTACCTGGGATGGTACTGACGAAGATGGTGATTATGTTAGCGCAGGAGCATGGGAAATCGTAGTAACTGCAGATAATGATAAAGTTAGCAAAAGCGTGAATGTAGTATTCGGTGCACCAGAAATTTCTGACGCATTCGTTACTAAAGAAGCTTTTGATCCATCTGAAGAAGAAAAAGTTTCATTGGTTTTCCGTGTGGAAGACGACTCAGTAGTAACTGTTGAAATTCTTGAAGGAACTAAACGTGAAACTACTCTACTTGATGAAGAAGAAGTTGAAGGTGACTCTTGGTACGCTGTTGAATGGGATGGTACAGATGACGACGGCGATGAGGTAGATTTTGATGACAACTGGAAATTCCGATTGATCGTGGAAAACGAAAATCAGAACGATGGTAAAGACATCCAGACTATTGATATCGATGTAAAAGAAGATGAAGTTTCTTCAAAGAAAGCAAACATCACTAATGACTTTATTAAGCCAATTATCTTCGACGAAGATAAAAGCTCAAACTTCACAGTTTCTTACTGTACTGATGACAAAGCGGAAATCACGCTTTCAATTCACGAAGGTAAAGGTGGAAGCGGAAAAGAAGTTGTTGAATTGCTTGATGAAGTTTCACAGGCTAAAGGATGTCACACTGTTAAATGGAATGCTGAAGATAAGAAAGGAAAAGAACTAAAAGACGGAATCTATTCTTATAAGATCGTTTCAAAGACAACTGGCAGCAACAAAGATACTGAAATCGGTAGATTTGTAATCGGTGAAACAGAAGGTAAAGAAACTAAGAAAGATACGAAAAAACCTTTTGAGCCAAAAGAAATCGACTTTGTGGAAGGTGAAGAAGGAACTTGCAAATTCTACTACTCAGATCTTGGAAATATCTATGATGAGAACGAACTTTGCGCAGCGATTGGTTGGGCAACTGAAAAAGGTATCTTCAACGGATACCCAGACGGAAGCTTCAAACCATATGCTGATATCAACAGAGCTGAAGTTCTAAAAGCGGTATTCATTGCCTTCAATGTAAAAGTATTCCCTGCTGATGACGATGCAAACGATACTGCCGGATTTGTAGACGTAAATCCAAGTGCTTGGTACATGACTTATGTGAAGACTGCAAAATTCTACAGCATGCTTGATGGATACAATTCAAGCCAAGGAAAACAGGCTCGTCTTGAAAACAACATTAACCGTGTAGAACTTCTGAAATTTGTTCTTGAAGCAAGCCGTTCATTCACAGGATACGAATTTGTAACTGGTGAAAACAACTATGCAGACGTAAGCGAATCTAATGCAGCTTGGTTCTACCAATATGCAAGTGCCGCTTACCAGTACGATCTATTTGACGGATACAATGTAGGCAACGATGTATATCTGAAACCGACACAGTCTGTAGAACGTGGAGAAGTTGCATTGCTGCTATTCAGAATGTACAAGGCAGGTTTACTTGACTAATTCAGGATCTCAAGTATACTGAAACCTCGACTCAGGTCGAAAACAATTGATGCGCTAGATATGAAAGGAAAAAATGGCTTATATAAGCCAGGCGCATGGAAACTAAATACAAGTACGGTTTTATTTTTCATAGGAATGAGGGGAAAAAAGACCTCTCCGCGCAAGCGGAGGGGCTTTTTTCTTTAAGAAACCTTTAAGAAAGGTTTCTTCGCTTCCAAAATAGCGGTTTTTGCGAGAATACTTTTCGCTTTGGCTCGCGATTTCAAAGTGCAGGGAGCACGAGACCTCCACCTTGAAATCGCTACGCCCTGCTCAAAATATTCTCGCAAAGTTTTTTGATAGAAAGTCCAGTTAAATCTTTAAGTGGCGATTGATTTACAAGATTGAGGGTGAAATAATTCCCGCCATGAACTATAGCACTTCAGATGGACGGACAGATTTCCCCGATGATACTCCTCATATCCCAGGGGAAAAACTTCCCGTGACTTATTTTGTAATAGCTCCGGATTGTCCAATTGCCGACCAGTTGCGAGGAGATTTTAGTGGAGAATTGTTGAATGATTTGCCAAGGGGTTATGCAATACCGAGAGAATTAGGAAAAAAATTTGATCGAAATGAGGAGCGAAGATTGGGACATAGACTGTCCATTGATGGACCGGGAGATATTGTGATTGAGGGAATTTCAGAATTGGCCTGGAAAACTATTCTACGACTTCTGCGCGAGACAGATCCTGATCACGTAAGCCTCGATCCAAACGAAGAAGTGCCTGTGTCTGAGACGCCTGTGAAGTACTCCCCTATGCCGGATTTCCTTCCTGTACTAAGAAATTTAGCTTGGCTCGTGGAAGACACCAGTGGAAAAAGGCAATAAATATTCTTGACTTTAAATTTGTATTTTAAGTCCCCTAGAAAAGTAAAAATAAATACGGTACGACTTATTTTTTCATAGGAATGAGGGAGAAAAGTCTCGAGAAATCGGGGCTTTTCTCTTGGTAAATTGATTTAAGAAGTGGTATTTGCTATCATTCTCTTCCTAATTCTGCTTTTTATCGGGTGCATACATCTGGATGCATTCATAAAACCTGGCGGATTTCCGCAGTAGAAGAGGGACGTTTTTTTGATAACTCGCATTAGAACATTAGGACCGTTACCTTTGAAGATAGTTTTATATTCTGAGGCGACGGTCCTAATGGACAGGGACCGCGAGGAGGAAGTGTCTATATGTGGCGAATTTGGCTTTTGACCGTTCTGGGCACCCTGCTTGGGGCCTGCAACGGAGATCCACAGACCATCGTCATCCGAGACGAGCGGACCGGAGAGCCCCAAGTCGTGATCGAGAACACCTCGAACTCGAACAGCAGCAGCACCAGTTCGAGCTCCAGCTCGAGCAGTGCAAGCTCTTCGAGCGCGAGCTCTGGTTCAGGTTCGAGCTCAAGCTCAGATCAGGACCAGGACTACGACTACGACGACGGTGGCGACGATTCTTCGAACGGCAACGATGGCTATGGAGATAGTGGCGGCTACCAGGACGGCGGCACGTGCGGAGGTTCCGGTGGCGGGACCTGTGACTCTGGTGGCGATGGCTACGGAGGAAGCTGCACTGGCTCCGGCGGCGGCACTTGCGACTCAGACGGTGGTGAGAGCGACGTCTACGGGACGTGCGGAAGTGATGGCACACCCGAAGGCAAGTACGTCACCATCTGGGTGACGGGAGTCTCCTATGCGGTCGTGAAGGTCGATGACACGACGTGGGAAGGCAGTCTGAGTGACGGCGAATGGATCATCAAGGTCGTTCCTCCGGCGACCTACGCCCACGTCTGGCTGAAGGTGGCCGGCTTCAAGATCCAAGGGGGGTATTTCAACCTCTGGGTCAACGGCAAACCCTACCCTGACTGGCCGACGAGCGGCAAGTCGGCTGAGCACTCCTTCTTCGGCTGGAAGTACTTCAGTCAGCCGAGCTGGGTGAACGTCGAGATCCTGTAAGTAGACCGCAGGGCGGCCCCCCGACGAATCGGGGGGCCGCCCTGTGCGGCAAAATTTGGCTTCTCAGATTCGAGAAGAATACTGACCGGCTGATTTTCATTTCTAATGCGAGTTTATTTCTATTTTGCGGACAATGCTTGATTGACTTTTTATGCGTTTATTGTTATTGTAAGCGCTCTTTTCTGCTTTAGAGTGCATATTTTAATGTTGCTCAAGTAGAGAGAGCTGATTTTTGACAACTCGCATTAGACATTAGGATCGTTGCTTTTGGAGATAACAAATTTATCTTTAGAATTGACGGTCCTAATGAAGTAAAGGGACCACTGAGAGGGATGGCCAACTGCGCAAGGCGCGCTATGGCTGAGATGACTTCAAATGAGGAGACAGAACATGAAAATTGCGATTTTTGCCGCCTTCCTGTCGGTGCTTCTGAGCGCGTGCTCGGAGGACGACCGTCCTAGCCCCACGTTGAGCTTCGAGGCCGCCCCAGACGTCCGCGAGGACTCTGGAATCAAGATCAACACGGTCAACGAGGATGACTTGAGCGAAGAGCTTGACGTCACCTTCACCGGGGATGAAATGTCCCCTGCTGACGCTACCGACGGCCCTGACTCGACCGATGGCTCTGACTCGACCGATGGCTCCGACTCGACTGATGGCTCTGACTCCACCGATGGCTCCGACTCCACCGATGGCTCCGACGCCACTGATGGCTCCGACGTCACTGATGGCTCCGACTCCACTGATGGCTCCGACGTCACCGATGGCTCCGACGCCACTGATGGCTCCGACGCCACTGATGGCTCCGACGTCACTGATGGCTCCGACGTCACTGATGGCTCCGACGTCATGCCGATCGAGGACTGTGATAACGGCATCGACGATGACAAGGATGGACAGGCCGATGCCGCCGACACGGATTGCTCGGACAAACAGGTCGCGAGTCTCGCGATCGACCTGTTTAAAACCTCCAACGTGACCACGAAGACTCCGTCCACGTGGTGGACTGCCAATCTCAACGGAAAGAAAGAGTTTGTTGTTCTAGGTACGGACGGCTACATCCAGGTCTGGATCCATACTGCGGGACTGAAGGTGTCGAGCCCGCAGGGCTTCAAGGTTTGGGTTCCCGGGAAGGAGCCTGGCAACTTCACCTTTCCGCCTATAGCGCCAGACCCGGTGCTGCCCGGGCAGAACTGGGAGGCCAGTTTCGACAGCTTCACCTGGGTGAATATCCTGGTCATCGGGACGGGAGCAAAGTACCCCTGAAGGGTGAGCGAGGAGGCGGAGCGTCGAGTGCTCCGCCTCCTCGGGGCCCCTTTACAAATATGGTCTGACTTTAAGTCCTTTTTGGAGCTTAAGTCGGCGAATGTATTCTAATGCGAGTTCAATTCCATTTTAAAGTAAATGCAAGTGGATTGGTTTGATTCTGGATTTTTTTTTGCTATAGTTTAAGGTCCCCTTTTGTTTTGCATGGAACAAGGTTCACGTGAAAAACTAGCGGGGACGTTATTTGACAACTCACATTAGCTTTATAGGACCGTTGCCTTTGGAGATAACGGAGTTTTGTTGTCTCTAAAAATAGCGGTCCTATGAAGGGACTAATTCTGGGAGGAGAGGGCAATCGGAATAGAGGAAGGATGCCATGAGAAACTTCGGAATGGTTCTGATTCTGCTGGTCATCGGATGCTCCGAAGACCAGGACACCAAGATCTCCGAACAAGGAACTCCGGACAACGGAGGGCTGGTCTTCAGTACCGACACCTACGGAGGTGACACCTACGACATCGATGATGCAAGCGGTGGCACCGATGAGGTCGTCGGTCCTGGAAGTGACGCCATCAACACGGAGGTCAGCGACACCACGAGCAACGCCAACGACTCGAGCGGAATGGAAGACGTGGGACAAGCCGCGGAGGCCGATACGTCCGAGTCGGATTCGGGAGCTCCGGACGCAGAGGAGTTCGTGGACATAGCAGAACTCCAGGACATCGGCCAGGAGCCGAACGAGGAGGTGGGAGAAGACGCTGGCAATTCAGAAGTTACCCAGGACGAAGACGTCGTGGGATTCGAAGACGTTGCTGAGTTCGTGGATGTCAGCATACCAGACGAAGACATCGCGACGGCCGAAGATGTCGAAATGCAGATCGAGGACATTGAAGAAGCCGGCGAAGACCTCTTCGAAGACGTTCTCGAAGAAGATGTCCAGACTCCAATGCTGGCAACAGTGACTATCTCCTTCAGCAACGAGACGAAGATCGCCTACCAGCAGGGAACGAACTTCCACTACCCGAAGACCTACCTGCCGGGCGAATGGACGCTCACCATCGACCAGAAGACGAAGATCTGGGTCTACGGCAGCGAGATGGAGATCTTCAGCAATGAAGCGTTCCAGTTCTGGACCGACAACACCAAGGGCCCCTTCGGTTGGGCTGACGGCCCGCCGCAGGGAGAGGAGACAAGCCTACTGCTGAACTTCCAGATCACCCAGTGGGTGAACATCCTCCTGGAGTAGCTCGCTACCTTTGTGGGCGCGCCGCCGATGGGTGGAATCGCCATACCCACCTTGAAGCGGCGCGCCCGGAAGGCCTTAAATAGTCCAATTTAAAAAAGTCTGCTAAAAGGCTTTAAGCACTTCTAGCAGCAGAAAGAAGGTTCTAATGTGAGTTGTTTTTTCCATTTTTGTTGGTATAATCTGATTAATCAAGTTTTTTATTATGTCTAAAAAACCAGTAATAGATCGGGAAAGTTGCATCGGGTGTACGCTTTGTACGCAGATTGCACCGAATACTTTCAAAATGATGGATGACGGAAAAGCTGATGTAATTGCACCTTTTGGCGATGGCGAAGAGCAGATTCAACAGGCAATTGATAGTTGTCCGGTCGCTTCAATTAAGTGGATTGAGGAATAATGGATCAATTTAAATTAAGTAAAGAGGCGGCGGAAACATATTCTGCCGAGGGCAGTGGAAAATCGAAATCAGCCGACGGAGAAAGTCTGATTCGTTTTTGGATTGAGGTGCAAAAAGACAGACAGATTCCGGAGTTTGATACGTTAAAAGAACTGAGATTTTATGTTGAAGGCTTTGAAGATCAGGAGAAATATATTGCGACTTTAGTGAGAATGGTGACGGAGTTTGGCGGGATGTTTATTGAAGATATTTTAAAACTTTCGGAGAAAGATATTTTTTCGGCAGCGGGAGAAATGATTCATCCGAAGGATCTTTTTACCATTCCCCCACTGCACGCTTTGAAGAAAGCGATCTGCAATTATTTCGAAAATACTAACCAAAATGAAAGGCTGAGACGGGCAACTGAAAAAGTGATCTGCCGCTGTCGTTATGTGACGGATCGTGATATTAAAGATATTGTCGCAAAGGGCAAAACCACCTTTGAGGAGGTGCGAAAATTTACCGGCGCAGGCAGTGGATGCGGGAGTTGCATCAACAAAGTAAAAGAAATATTAACCTCATAATATGTACGATTTTATCATCATAGGCGGCGGCTGCAGCGGACTTTCCGGCGGCATGTACGGCACACGACTTGGACTTAAAACTTTAATTTTGGCAGAGATGCCGGGCGGACTTATTACCACCACGCACTTGGTGGAAAACTGGCCAGGAGTAATTACGACTTCCGGGCCGGATCTGGCGAATGCTTTGTATCAACACGCGGTGGCAGCGGGTGCAGAAATCAAAAGTGAGCGTGCAAGAAAAATTGAAAAATTGCCGGAAGTAAACGGAGTACCACGTTTTAAAGTAATTACAGGTTCTGGTGAATATGAGACGAAAACAGTTTTGATTGCAACAGGAACAGTGCACAAAAAACTGGGAGTTCCCGGGGAAAAAGAGCTCGAAAATCGCGGTGTTTCCTACTGCGCTTTGTGTGACGGAGCTTTCTTTAAGGGAAAAGTTGTTGCGGTAGTTGGCGGCGGAGACAGTGCGGCGAAAGAGGCGCTATTTTTGAGCGAGCATGCATCGAAAGTTTATATTGTGGTGCGAAAAAATGTTTTGAGAGCGGAGCCAATTAATGCTCAACGCATCAGCAAAAATGAAAAAATTGAGATTCTATATAACACAGAAATTGAAGAAATCTTGGGTACTGAAGCCGTAGAGAAAGTGCGATTCAAAAATGGCCAGGAGTTAGAAATGCAGGGAGTATTTTTGGCCATCGGCCACACAGCGCAAACAGACTTGGCAAAAGAACTTGGAGTAGCTTTAAATGAAAAAGGCGAAATTATTATCAACCGAAAAACTGAGACAAATATTCCGGGAGTTTTCTCGGCCGGCGACTGTTGCGACACTGAATTTAAACAGGCAATAACAGGCGCGGCAGAAGCGGTTACAGCTTCGTACTACGCCTACAATGTTTGTACGAGCGAGTCGATCAATCAGTAGATTTTCTAAGCGATTCGTAAAATAGTAAAAAAATTTTACTATTTTACGTTTTTGTCGGGCAATGTCCTATGCCCCATTCTCTAAAAATCTCAGAAGCATCTGCAATCCATGCGCTGTTGCGCCTTTGGTCTGATATTCTTTTGGATCTTCGGTGAAAGCGGTTCCACCGATGTCGATGTGACACCATTGGTGGCCCTCAACGAATTTCTCCAGGAAAGCTGCGCCTTTTGCACTGCCGGCATAGCGGCCAGAGCCGAGATCATAATTTTTCAAATCGGCCACTTCACTGTCCATTTTTTTGCGATAATCATCGTGAATTGGCAGCGGCCAAGCGAGATCGTCCACTTCCCCACCAGCTTTTTGGATGCGATTTCGGAGTTTTGCATTGTTTGCCATTAATCCCGCATAGCGATTGCCTACGGAAACAGCGACTGCACCGGTTAAAGTGGCAATAGTTAAAATCATCTCAGGTTTAAAGCGGGTTCCGTAAGTAATTGCGTCAGCAAGAATTAGACGCCCTTCGGCATCAGTATTAGTAATTTCGACAGTTTTGCCAGACAAAGATGTAATAATGTCAGATGGACGATATGCTTTGTCGCTCACTAAATTTTCCACGATGGGAATAAGGCCGATGACATTTTTCTGAACATTTAATTTTTTGAGAAGGGAAAAAAGACCTAAAACTGTCGCGCCGCCGGCCATATCCTGATTCATGGTTTCGATATTGTTTGTCGGTTTCAGGTTGTAGCCACCAGTATCGAAAATAACTCCTTTACCAATAATTACGAGCGGTTTTTCGCGCTTGTCTTTCGCGCCCTGATATTCAAGAACAATGCATTTTGGTTCATTTACGGCACCTTGATTTACCGCAAGCAGAAGGCCCCAGCCCATGCGGGTCAATTCTTTTTGACCGAAAACTTCTAACTTATATTTGTTTTCTTTGGCGATTCTTTTCGCTTCAGCGGCCAGATAATTTCCGTCAACAATGTTTGAGGGATAATTTACCATGTCCTTCACAAGTTCGGTCGCGGCAGAAATTTCAGTGATCCTTTCGAGGAGTGCCGAAGAAATTTTAGTTTCAGAAATGACATTAATTTTTTCCAGATGTTTTTTTTCGTTTTTGCTCTTCAATTTTCCGACATCGTACTGAACCATGATCAGTCCTTCCAAAAATTCTTCAAGAAACTCTGCAGCTTCCGGAACCAGATAGAAATCGCAGCTTTGAAGTTTTTTCGATTTTACGATGCGTCCGACTTTGCCGCCAAGATTGCGGGCGTGAACTGGTTTAAAATTTTTTACACTACCAAGACTTAAGAGAACAATTTTGCGCGGCAGATCTTTTTTTTCAAGATAAGAAAAAACCATCTCCCCTTTTTTGGTGGTAAGTTCTTTTGTTGACAAAAGTTTTTTCAAAAAGTCCTTTATCGAGCTTGGGAAAGCCATTTTTTTCACATTCTCTTCAAAAAATGGAACAACTAAAACATCGCTTTTCGGACTCGGTTTCTTTTCAACTTTTATTTTCATACTAGAAAAAAATTAGAGATAGTTAATTTAATCTAGAATAACAAATTTTCTAGTTTTCTAAAAACTTTTCTGATTTTTTCAGGAGATTTTTGGCGTTGTCGAAAGTGATTTTTGTGAGCGCATCATCAAATGTAAGCCAGAAAAACTCCAGATGTTCATGAGAAATTTCTACCGCTTCGGACTCGGTTTTGCCAAGGAAGAAGACAACCTGTTTATTGGAAAGTTTTCCCTGGCGGCGATAAATATAGGAGATTTCTTCG
>SXGU01167516.1_pt1 | contig 13244 bp, 14 predicted proteins | sample 3174531 | NCBI WGS metagenome assembly SXGU01 (sample SAMN11356863, study PRJNA531348) | freshwater metagenome | isolation source: freshwater sample F1-140 | place: China: Fuxian Lake, Yuxi | collected 2017-12-25 | reverse complement strand
GCTAAATTACCAATCTGGCTCTCAGTAATTACATTATTACTAATAGTTGGCTGGAAGCGGCAATTAATCAAGTTAACGAGGCAGCCAACTGAGGTTAATGCTGGGAAGTTATTCCAAGCATCGATCATTTTTCTCAGTATTTACTCATTTTTATTAGTACTTGGTGTATTGCTTAAGTAGTTTTCACACCTAAAGATGGGACAATTACTTCCATGTCTTCCCCGCTAGCACTTGATGTTGCCGATTTGTCCAAAAAATATGGTGATCGTATGGCTCTTTCACATGCAAATTTTGAAGTGCCAATGGGGAGCATCTGTGGATTTGTAGGGCCAAATGGTTCAGGAAAGACCACCACAATCCGAATGTTGCTGGGTTTGATAAAACCAACAACAGGTAGCGGTCATGTATTAGGTGAATCAATTACTGAACCAGAAAAATATTTGCCACGGGTTGGTGCCATGATTGAAGGGCCAGCTTTTTATCCAGCACTTACCGGTCTGCAAAACTTAACTGTATTAGCTAAATTAGGTGGCTTTGATGTTGACTCAATCCAAAAGTTACTTGAAATAGTTGGGCTGGCAGATCGTGGAGACTCAAAATATAAAACCTATTCATTAGGGATGAAACAAAGATTGGGCATTGCAGCCTCACTGCTTCCTAATCCAAAGTTATTAGTACTAGATGAGCCAACTAATGGTTTAGATCCAGCCGGAATTCAAGAAATCAGAAATTTACTTCGCAAATTAGCAGATGCTGGTACCACAGTCTTCGTCTCATCCCACCTTCTTTCAGAGATAGAGATGATTTCTGATCACCTAGTGATGCTTAGATTAGGAAAGGTAATTTTCTCTGGCAAGACTTCAGAGTTATTAGCAAAGCAGTTACCTGTGATCGTGGCTAAACCATCAAACACAGATGATTTAAACAAACTAGTCAAAATTGCTAAAGATAATGGCCATGATGCAAAGATAGTTGATCAGAATGTGCATGTAACTGGCGCTGCTGATTATTCAGCTCAATTTAACAAATCAGCATTTGATGCCGGAATAATTTTAGAATCCCTAACGCCAATTCGCCCCTCACTCGAGGATACATTTTTTGAAATGACGGGTGATTAATATGTGGAATGTATTTAGAGCAGAGCTAACAAAATTACGTCGGCCATCTTTATCACTTTCATCAATTGCAGCGGTTACTTTTGTGGTGGGGCTAGTTACCTCACTTTTGTTTTTATTAGTTGATTCACCAGAGGGAAATGGTGAGCGTGGGGTAAGAATCGGCCGAGAGGTCTTATCACTTCCCGATGGCTTATCTATTGGTTTTAGTAACTCAGCAGGTTTATTGGGAATAGTGGCACTTTGCATTTTTGCTGCCCAAACCGCGCAGGAGTACACCTACGGTACCTTGCGTAATTTGTTGGTACGCCAGCCATCTCGAATGAAGATATTAATTGGCAAATTAGTAGCGATGAAATTATTTGCAATTGCAATGGTGACACTTGCTGCAATCTTATCTATCGCACTTTCCTATCTATTTGCTGGTGTTAAAGATGTATCAACTGTTGCTTGGTCAATTAATGACGCGCAAATGGCGGTGCTGCGTACCTTCATTAATGTTTTAATTGCAACTATCGGGTATGGCATCTTTGGCATGATCCTAGGATTACTCTTTCGATCGCCAATTTCGGCAATATCAATTGGTGTGATCTGGAATTTAATTATCGAGGGCTTACTATCTGCTTTTATAACAAATATTGATAAGTATTTTCCTGGCCAACTCTTATCAATTGTGGCCCAAGGTGGCAATGATCGAATCTCCTATCAATACTCACTATTCACCTCCTACGGTTTCTTAGTTGCTGCATTTATAATTGTGGCTGTCCTATTTAAAAAGCGAGATGTGGCAAATTAATGAATAGAAAACTAATAACAGCGTTACTGCTGTTCACCTTAATCCCAACCACAGCCTTGGCCGCCACACCAAAACCCACTCAAGCTCAAATTGATGCTGCAAAGAAAATCGAGGCGGAAAAGAAAGCAGCTGCTGATGCAGCGGCGAAAAAATTAAACTCAGCTAAGAAAACCCTGCAACAGTTAACCGCTATTGCAACTGCAAAAAGGAAAGTTTATCTGGCTGCTCAAAATGAATTAAAAATGAAAACGAAAAAAGCTGAGATTGCAATGAAGCATCTACAAATAGCACAGGCGTCGGTAAGCCAAGGTAAACGAACCATTGGCAAGTTGGCAGTAAACGCTTATGTAATGGGTGGTGGATTTACTGATCTTGATTCATTACTTAAGGCAGATGGGCCACAAGATTTAGCGGATCGACTGAGCACTTTAGATGCACTAGGTGAAAATAATTCAAATGCCTTAGATAGATTTAAATCTGCAGAAGTTGTTGCATCCACTGCTCAAAAAGAGGCGGATGCTGCCAAGAAGGCACAAGCTGAAGCAACTATTAAAGTAGCAGCGGCTAAAAAAGCAGCTGATGAAGCAACAGCCATGCAACAAGAAGAGGTTGATAAATTACAACTGGTTCAAGATAAGTTAGCAAAAGAGTTAGCGGTTGCCCAAAAAACTAGATTAACCCTGGAGCAACAACGCCAACTTGCGTTGTTGGAAGAGGCAAATGCTGGCCGAGCGGTATTAACACCAGATCAAGCAAAGATTTGGCCAGATATTGGTTTTACTGGCAGAAGTGGTACTCGGTCAACGGAAGAGATGCGACTAGCGGCGGTTGAGTATGCAAAGAAGCAGGTACTAGCTAAGAAAAATTATGTTTGGGGCGATGAAGGACCAAATACATTTGATTGTTCAGGCTTGGTCTATGCCGCTTATAAATCAGCAGGACTTGGTTGGCCAAACTGGGATCGCCTTAACTCATCACTTTATTGGGTAGCAACCAAACGAGTGCCGATAAGTGAGATGGTGCCAGGGGATCTAATTTTCTACTCCTACAAAGGTACAGTCAGCACAATTCACCACATTGGAATCTATGCTGGAGAAGGCATGATGTGGGAGGCTCACAATAAAGATAAAGATTTGATGTATTCCAGTATCTATAGCGTAAAAGGTTTAATGCCATACGGGGGTCGGGTCTAATCTTGTCGGTATGGAAACTGCCAACACTGCAAATCTTTGGGAAGTGCGAAAAGCACTAAAACCATTTCTTGGTGATGGTGCACAGACAGTTCTGTTTGGTTGCTCAGGTGGCGCAGATTCAATGGCGATGGGATTAGCGTTATTCCTAGAACGTGCGGACATAAAAGTAATTCCAGTTGTGATTGATCACGGTTTACAACCAGGCTCTGATCAAATTAGCGCACAGACTACTTTAAATCTGAAAGAAATTGGCTATACCCAAATTGAATCAGCCAAGGCGCAAGTTGTAGTAACAGATGGAATTGAAGCATCTGCACGTCGTGCTAGATATCAAATCTTTAATCAATTTATTGATTCTTATCAACCTGAGCATTTCTTTTTAGCACACACATTAAATGATCAAGCTGAAACTGTTTTACTTGGTTTAGCAAGAGGATCTGGTGCTAGATCCTTATCTGGTATGGCGGTTAGAAATAATATTTACACCAGGCCACTGTTAAATATTTCCAGGCAAGTTACTATGGCTGCTTGTAAAGAGGGTGGCATTAATATTTGGTCAGACCCACATAATGAGGATCTGAGATTCAGTAGGATAAAGGTGCGCAAAAATGTATTGCCAAACCTTGAAGAAAATCTTGGGCCAGGGGTAGTGCAAGCATTAGCAAGGAGTGCTGATTTACTTCGAGATGATGCTGATGCATTAGATAGTTTTGCCAATCAATTTATTACCCAAGTTGATCCATTAAATCTAGAGGTCAAGGATTTAGAACGACTCCCAAGGGCGCTTCGTACTCGAATTCTGCGCCTTGCTATCTATCAGGCTGGTGCACCAGTTGGGACACTAACTGCAGAACATATCTTCACCGCTGAGGCGTTAATCTCCGATTGGCACGGTCAAAAAGAGTTATCACTTCCTGGGAATGTGAAGCTTTTGAGGAATTCAGGCAGAATTACCCTCTCAACCACCAACTAAGGAGCATTGTGGATTTATCGGCTGATGGCAAAGAGATTGAAAAAATTATTGTCAGTCAGGAGCAAATTCAAAGTAGGTTGAAAGAATTGGCTGCGCAAATTGTAAAAGATTATGAAGGCAAAGATTTAATCTTAGTTGGTGTGCTAAAAGGTGCGGTTATGGCAATGGCGGATTTGTCTCGTTACCTACAGCGACATGTAGACATGGATTGGATGGCAGTAACTTCATATGGAGCTGGAACCAAATCAAGCGGAGTCGTGAGAATTCTTAAAGATTTAGATAATGATATTTTAGGACGAGAAGTTTTAATTGTTGAAGACATTTTAGATACAGGATTAACACTTTCTTGGCTGACTGAAAACCTACTTTCTAGAGGCGCCAAATCAGTTTCAGTTTTTACTGTTTTACGTAAGCCAGATGCTGCCACAGTTAATGTCGAGGCGAAGTATGTAGGTTTTGATATCCCCAGCGAGTTTGTGGTTGGTTATGGCTTAGATTTCAATCAGAAGTACCGCAATTTGCCATTTATTGGCGTTCTTGCCAAACACCTTTATTCTTAAGCCCCTCAATTAAATGTTTTAAGAAAGTGAAGTAACTGGTGTCCAAAAAGAAAAAGTTTAATATTCCTAAGTTTAAGGGATTTAAAAGTACCGAGAAGCTGGTAAAGCCATCACCACAAACGGCAAGGCGCATTTTGCGCGGACCACTTTTTTGGATTATTGCCGCGCTGATTGCGGTGAGTATTTTCGTACAAATTTCAACTACTGGCGAAGAGTTTAAAAAAGTCGAAACCTCAGTAATATTAAATGAGATCTCATTAAATAATGTTCAATCAGCCATAATTATTGACCGAGATCAAAAGGTAAGAGTGGTTTTGAAAAATGGTGAGTTTGTTGATGGTGCTGCAAAACTTGAAGCCTCATATGTTTCTGGCCAGGAGCCATTGATTGTTGAGTTATTAACCAGCAATCCACCAGCAAGTAATTGGGATATTGAAGTTCCAAGACAGTCTTTCTTTATATCTTTAATTCTAAGTATTTTGCCAATTCTGTTGATCATCTTCTTGCTCTTGTTATTTATGGGTGGTGGCCAAGGAGGTCGAGTACTTTCATTTGGTAGATCACGAGCTAAATTACAAAATAAGGAAATGCCAACAAATACTTTTGCTGATGTGGCAGGTGCTGATGAAGCTGTTGCTGAATTAAAAGAGATAAAAGATTTTCTGGCAAGTCCAGAAAAGTACAAATCCATTGGTGCCAAAATTCCTAAGGGTGTTTTACTTTATGGCCCACCAGGAACTGGAAAAACTCTACTTGCCAGAGCGGTTGCGGGTGAGGCAAAGGTTCCGTTCTATTCAATTTCAGGCTCTGAGTTTGTTGAGATGTTTGTGGGAGTTGGTGCCTCGCGTGTTCGTGATTTATTTGCCCAGGCAAAACAAAATGCACCTGCAATAGTTTTCGTTGACGAGATCGATGCAGTAGGTCGCCAGCGTGGTGCTGGATTAGGTGGCGGTAATGATGAGCGTGAGCAAACACTTAATCAATTGCTAGTTGAGATGGATGGATTTGAAGCAAATGGACAAGTAATTTTAATTGCTGCAACTAACAGGCCTGATGTCTTAGATCCAGCATTGCTTCGCCCGGGTAGGTTTGATCGTCAAATTACAGTTGATCGTCCTGATTTAAAAGGTAGAGCTGCAATTTTAGCAGTACATGCAAAAAATAAACCTATTGCGAAAGATGTAGATCTTCCTGCTTATGCAAAACGCACACCAGGATTTACTGGAGCAGATTTAGCAAATGTATTAAATGAAGCTGCATTATTAGCTGCAAGGGAGGAGCGAAAAGCAATTAGGAACTCCGATATTGATGAGGCAATTGATCGAGTTATGGCCGGACCACAAAAGGTTTCCAGGTTAATGACAGAGGAGGAGCGAAGAATTACCGCCTACCATGAAGGTGGTCACGCACTTGTTGCACATGCACTGCCACATACTGATCCAGTACATAAGGTAACAATCATGCCAAGAGGTAGAGCACTTGGGTACACCATGGTGCTGCCTGAGGAAGATCGGTATGCGGTAACTAGAAATCAAATGCTTGATCAACTTGCTTACACAATGGGTGGGCGCGCAGCGGAAGAATTAATTTTTCATGATCCAACTACTGGTGCTTCAAATGATATTGAAAAGGCAACAAACCTAGCCAGAGCAATGGTTACTCAATATGGAATGACACAAAGACTTGGCGCAATAAAGTTAGGCATTTCGGATTCGCAACCATTTTTAGGTCGCGACTATGGTCATCAACGAGATTACTCTGAAAATATCGCAGCCCTTGTGGACAGTGAAATCAGAGAGCTGATTGAGAATGCCCATCAGGAGGCCTTTGATGTTTTGGTGGCAAATCGAGAAATTTTAGATAATTTAGTAGATGAGTTATTAGAGAAGGAAACTCTTAATAAAGAGGAGATTGCTGCAATATTTAAGAAGGTTAAGAAAGTTAAGCCAAGGCCGCCATGGACAGGCTCTGACTCTAGAATCCCTTCCAATCAACCACCAGTCGCCCTAAAACCAGCAAAGGTTAAAGTGGTGGAAGAGGATAAAGCAATTAAAAAAGCGGTCAGCAAAAAGAATGACAAAGAGATTAGTAAAGATGTAAATGAGTGATATCAACTCCGTCTCAATGGGACCCCATGATGGTGGTGCCAAAAAGGAGTTTGATCAGGCACGGGCAGAAAAAGCAGTAACAGAGTTATTACATGCACTCGGTGAGGATCCAACTCGGGATGGTTTAAAAGATACGCCAAAACGGGTGGCAAAAGCACTCGCTGAAAACTTTGCCGGACTTTGGTTAAAGCCAGAGGATGTATTAACAACAACATTTAATATCGGACATAAAGAGCTAGTAATTGTTAGGGAGATTGAAGTTTTCTCTCATTGCGAACACCACTTGACACCATTTCATGGTGTTGCTCATATCGGTTATATACCTGGTGAAAGTGGAAGAATTACTGGGATCTCAAAACTTGCTCGGGTAGTTGACTTATATGCTCGCAGGCCCCAGGTGCAAGAAAGATTAACCTCACAGATCGCAGATGCGTTAGTTGAGATATTGCAACCAGGGGGTGTTATTGTGATTATTGATTGTGAACATCTATGTATGTCCATGCGTGGAGTAAGAAAATCTCAAGCTCGCACAACAACCAGCGCAGTTCGTGGCCAATTATTAAATCCAACAACTAGAGCTGAAGCTATTTCACTAATAAATCAAAGCAGATAATCGTGAGCCGCACCTTAGTGATGGGAATTTTAAATATCACTCCTGATTCATTTGCTGATGGTGGTAAGTATTTATCAAAAGTGGATGCGATCACACAAGGGCGAAGATTAATTGCTGAAGGTGCAGACATTATTGATATTGGTGGTGAATCAACTAGACCAGGTGCTGAGCGAGTTAGTGAAGAGATGGAGCTAGAAAGAGTAATTCCAGTTGTAACTGAATTAGTTAAAGATGGTGCAGTAGTTAGCGTTGACACTATGCGTGCTGAGGTTGCAAAACAAGGAATCACAGCGGGTGCGACATATATTAATGATGTAAGTGGTGGCCTGGCGGATGAAAAAATGGCAAAACTAATTGCCAGCAATTCAAAAGTGCAATACATAGCGATGCATTGGCGTGGTCATTCAAAGGAGATGCAAAAACAAGCGGTGTATGAAAATGTGGTTACTGAGGTTAAAGATGAGCTAGATGAACGGGTTACTAGTTTATTAAAAGCAGGTGTGTCTCCAGAGCAAATAATTTTGGACCCAGGAATTGGCTTTGCTAAAGAAAGTGAGCACAATTGGCAAATATTAAAAAGCATCGAAAGATTTCAGATGCTTGGATACCCACTCCTGGTAGGTGTATCGCGCAAAAGATTTCTAGGTGAACTGGTAAACGCAAATGAGACTGATAAACGCGAGGCAGCAACAATTGCATTAACGGCTGAATTGGCAAGAGTTAAGGTGTGGGCAGTTAGAACACATGCGGTCAAAGCGCATCAAGATGCGATCTCAGTTATTGAAAGGCTTCGCAAATGAGTGATTTGATTAAAGTGATTGGTATCAGTGCCAAAGGTTTTCATGGTGTATTTGAAAGTGAGCAAAAGCGTGGCCAGAAGTTTGTAGTTGATGTAGAACTCACTTCCTCTCTTAAAAATCTTAATGATGACTTATGTAAAACCGTCAACTATGCTGAAGTTGCCCAAATTGCACATGATCAAATTACCGGAAAACCAGTGCAATTAATTGAAACCCTAGCGGATAATATCGCCAAGCAAATATTGAAAGAGTTTAAGAAAGTGAAAACAGTCAAAGTGGTAGTTCATAAACCCAAAGCGCCAATTGCCCTAAAATTTAGGGATGTAATAGTTGAGGTCGTAAGAAGTAGATGAAGGCGGTTATTTCATTAGGTTCAAATCTTGAAAACCGAAAACTTAACTTAGAAATTGCAATAACTCACATTGAACAAATTCTAAGTGATTTAGTGATATCACCATTTATTCAGACCAAACCAGTGGGCGGTCCGCCGCAGGATGACTTCTTAAATGCAGTGGTAATTGGTGAGTGTGAGATATCAGCTGAATTATTACTTACTAAATTATTAGAGATTGAGGATCAAATGGGTCGGGTAAGACAGATTAAGTGGGGACCAAGAATTATTGATTTAGATCTTATTGTCTATGGTGATCAGGTAATCGACTCAGAATTTCTAAAGCTGCCACATCCTCTTGCACAATCAAGATTCTTTGTTTTATCACCTTGGTTAGTGATTGATCCAGATGGGGAAATATCGGGTGTGGGTTCGATAAAAACTCTTTTGGCATCTATCCCAAGCTCGAGTTAAACTCATCCTCTAGCCCGGTACCCGGAAAGGACTGGAGCCATGATCGAAGTACTTAAATCTGCTGATGATTTGGTGCGCCAAAATTGGGATGTGTTAGTGCCAACTATGGGTGCACTTCATGCTGGTCATGAATCACTGATTAAACTGGCGAAAACAAAAGGTGATCAAGTAATTGTTAGTATATTTGTAAATCCACTTCAGTTTGAAAATAAAGAGGATTTACTTAATTATCCAAAGACAATTGACTCAGATTTAAAAATTGCGGCTGGGGCGGGTGCATCGGCAGTCTTTTTACCCAGCGAATCAGAAATATATTCAGCTGGATATAAAAAAATCGAAGCAGGTGCTATTGGTGAAATATATGAGGGCAAATCTAGATCTGGACACTTTACCGGTGTCTTAACTGTTGTTAATCGTTTATTTGATTTAGTTAAACCAAAATATGCAATTTTTGGTGAGAAAGACTTTCAACAATTGTTTTTGATAAAACAAATGGTGAAAAAACTAGCGTTAGCAGTTGAAATATTATCTGCACCGACTATTAGAGATACCAATGGGGTTGCACTCTCATCAAGAAATTCTAAGTTAGGTGATAACGGGATCCAAACAGCTTCAATAATTTATAGAGTGCTATCACTGGGTAATCTTGAAAGAGCCAGACAAGTAATAAAATCTGAACCAGATTTTAAAGTAGATTATCTTGAGATGATTGATGCAAATACCTTTGATTTAGCCACGCAAGATACTGAGAATAAGCGCTTAATTATTGCCGGTTGGATTAATCAGGTCCGATTGATCGACAATATGGCCATGGGAAGTAAGTGATGAGGCTATTAACTGGTAAGCCAGGCTGGAGTACATCAGCTGATGTAATTGTTATTGGATCAGGAGTTGCCGGACTTACTACTGCATTAAATCTAAGAGCTTATGGTTTATCTGTTTTGTTAGTTACCAAAGCAAGAATTGATGAAGGCTCAACTAAGTGGGCTCAGGGTGGAATTGCAGCAGCACTTGGTCCAGGTGATACACCGGATCAACATAAGAAAGACACTTTGGCAGCAGGTGCTGGATTATGCGATGTAAAAGCTGTTAATGTTTTAGTTTCAGAAGGACCTGAAGCGGTAAGAAAATTAATTGCACAAGGTGCGGTCTTTGATAAATCAGAGACTGGAGAGATTGCATTAACCAGAGAGGGTGGACATCTTCGCAACCGCATACTTCACGCGGGTGGCGATGCTACTGGCGCAGAGGTTTCCAGGGCACTTCTTGCTGCAGTCAGAGGTGATGCAGGCATTGAAATTATTGAGCATGCGTTAGCAATTGATGCTTTAAAGAGTGCGGCTGGAGATGTTTGTGGTGTAACACTGCATGTAATTGGCGCTGGAAGTCGAGATGGCGTTGGCCGAGCGTTAGCTAAAGCTGTAGTTGTCGCAACTGGTGGGTTAGGTCAGGTTTATTCACAAACTACAAACCCTGCAGTATCAACAGGTGACGGTGTTGCACTGGCGCTGCGGGCAGGTGCGAAGGTGGCAGATGTTGAGTTTGTACAGTTTCATCCCACAGTTTTATGGCGAGACTTAGCAAACAGAGGACAGCAACCTTTGATTAGTGAAGCAGTTCGAGGTGAAGGTGCAATTTTATTAAATCATAAAAATGAGCAGTTCATGGTTGGTAAACATCCACAAGCTGATTTAGCACCAAGAGATGTAGTGGCAATCGAGATATTTAATCAAATGCAAATTAGTGGCCAACCTTATGTTTGGTTGGATGCGACTAAAATTTCAGATTTCACAAATCGATTTCCAACAATTTATGCATCATGCATAGCAAATGGAATTGATCCAACCAAAGAGAAAATTCCAGTAGCCCCTGCATCCCACTACGCATCTGGTGGAGTATTAGTTGATTTAGATGGCCAGTCTTCAGTAACAGGGCTTTATATATGTGGTGAATCAGCATGTACTGGTGCACATGGTGCTAATCGCCTTGCTTCAAACTCATTGTTAGAAGGATTAGTTTTTGGCGCTCGTATTGCAGCTAAATTAGCAAAAGATTTACCAAAGCAAGGTGAACCAGTAGAGGCGGGTAATTCTGTGCTGCTAGATCCAAAAATTTTATTGCCGCTGCAGATATCGATGAGTGAGGGAGCGGGAGTTTTGCGCTCACAAACCTCACTTAAAAAAACCATGCAAACTTTGCAAGAACTTTCTAAGTTAACCAGCAAAGAGCCAAGAATTGAGGCATGGGAGGCTTCAAACCTTCACCTACTTGCCACTGCAATTGTTAAATCTGCATTAGCGCGCACAGAATCTCGAGGGTCTCATCGCCGCAGTGATTACCCAGAATCATCAGATCAATGGCTAAGTAGAATTATCCAACAAGTTGATGGTGATGGTAATTGGAAAAGTGATGTGGAGGTGATCAAGTGAATCAGCTGCGTGAGAATATAAAAACTTTAGGGCTATCACCAAATCACATATTCCAACAAGTAAAAGATTCGATAGCTGAAGATCTTGCCGGTGGGCAGGATATAACCTCAGTTGCAACTATCTCAGAATCATCGGTGGTCAATGCTGAGTTTATTTCTCGATCAGCTGGCGTTGTAAGTGGGCTTCATGTAGCAGCTGCAGTACTTGAGTACTGCGGTATTAATCATTATGAAGTTTTAGTTGATGAGGGCGCAAAGGTCTCTGCTGGCAAGGTTTTAATTACGGCTCAAGGAAATACTAGAAAGCTTTTATTGGCAGAGCGCAGTGCGTTAAATTTTCTATCTCACCTAAGTGGAATTTCAACACTTACCAATCAGTGGGTATTAGCGGTTAGTGGTACAAAGTGCCAAATAAGAGATACTCGGAAAACAACACCTGGTCTTCGCCACTTAGAGAAATTTGCAGTGCGAATGGGTGGGGGCGTAAATCATCGACTTGGCCTATCACAAGCTGCGCTGATAAAAGATAATCATATTCTGGCCACTGGCAGTATCAGTAAAGCCTTTAATGCTATTAAGAAAGAGTTCCCAGGCAAAGAAATTGAGATTGAGGTTGATTCAATTGAACAACTTAAAGAGGCAATTAATTTAAAGCCAGAGTTAATTTTATTAGACAATATGAGTGTTGAACAATGCATCGAAGCGGTTTCAATAACTGCAGGTTCAGTGGAACTTGAAGCATCTGGTGGGATAACAATAAATAATGCAAAAGCCTACGCTGCAACTGGTGTTAATTACTTAGCAATTGGCGCCCTGACTCACTCGGCGCCTACTTTAGATATTGGCCTAGATTTTAAGAGAGGAAAATAATGCTACTTACAATTGATGTTGGAAATACCAACACCGTCTTAGGAGTGTTTAATAAAGACAAGCTTGAACAATCCTGGCGGGTTAAGACAGATCCTAGGGATACCGCAGATGAGCTTTGGCTGCAGTACTCAGCCCTAGTAACAGGCTTTGATATTACTGGTGTGGCAATTTGCTCAACTGTGCCAGCAGTACTTCGCGAGATAAGAAAATTAATAGATGATCACTACAGTGATCTTAAGAGTGTAATTATTGAACCAGGAGTAAAAACTGGTGTGCCATTGTTGGTAGATAATCCAAAAGAGATTGGCGCTGATCGAATTGTTAATTCACTGGCCGCTTTTACCTTGTATGGTTCAGATGGACCGGCAATTGTTGTTGATTTTGGAACCTCTACTAACTTGGATGTAGTTTCACCCAAAGGTGAGTTCTTAGGGGGCGCACTCGCACCTGGAATTGAGATTTCAGTTGAGGCGTTAGCTGCCCGGGCTGCTCAACTGCGCAAGGTTGAGCTAGTAAAACCAAAATCAGTAATAGGTAAGAACACTGTTGAAGCGTTGCAATCTGGAACCATATTTGGATTTGCCGGTCAGGTGGATGGCTTAGTAAATAGAATCATTGACGAATTAGCTGATTTATATCCAGATTCAGGTGAGGTTTGTGTAATTGCAACCGGAGGGCTTGCGCCATTAGTGCTTGGGATAAGTGAAACCATTGAATTTCATGAACCTGATCTAACATTAATCGGGTTACGGTTGGTACATGAGCGTAATTAATTCATAACACCACTACTGCCCGCTAAGATTTAACACATCATGGCTAATGAGGATGACCTACCAGAGCAACTACGAATTCGGCGTGAAAAACGGGCTGCGATAATAAAGCGTGGTGGTGAGCCATATCCAGTATCAGTGCCAAGAACTGCCTCGCTATTAGAGATTCGAATGAAACATGAAAAGCTACCGATTGATGTTTCAACTGGTGTT
>SXGU01296355.1_pt1 | contig 13246 bp, 14 predicted proteins | sample 3174531 | NCBI WGS metagenome assembly SXGU01 (sample SAMN11356863, study PRJNA531348) | freshwater metagenome | isolation source: freshwater sample F1-140 | place: China: Fuxian Lake, Yuxi | collected 2017-12-25 | reverse complement strand
GCCGGTCTCGGCCGCACTGATGGACCGGCGGCTAGCGCCGTACCGCTCAGAAACATCTCACCAATGGCCGTACGAGGTATAAAACACTTCGATGTACTCGAACAGGCTCGCACGAGCTTCCGTCCGAGTTTCATCAACTTCGTGATGCACCAGTTCCTTCTTTAAGGTGGCGAAAAAGCTCTCGGCCGGAGCGTTGTCCCGGCAGTCGCCGCGGCTGCTCATGCTACAGGTGACCGAAGCCCCGCCTCACGCATCACCTTCCTCACCGTCTTGCGATCGCACTTCGTCCCACGCTGACCAAACGCGCGATGCGCACGCACCGCGCCATAGTTCTCACGGCTGAGGTGATGCACCTCGCGAACTTCCTGAGCCAACGCGGTACGCCGCGCGGCCATCGTACTGGGCGGACGATTCCGCCAAGAATAAAGCTCGCTGCGAGGCACCGTCCTGGCCGCCACCACACCATCCTTGCCAACGCAGCTTTTCAACATCAACGTCAGCTCATACAAATCACAACCAACCATCCATACGTCTGACATCCTCCACGCTCTTTGCAGTCGTTTTGGAAATGGAGTTTGAAAACTCTCCATCCCAAGTTCACGTTCCTGGAGCAATATTTCAAACCTCCCACAGAGTGACTGGCACGCCGGGCTGTTTTTGGAACCACTTCAATCCATTTCTCGCGTCTCGCGAAAATTGCCGAAGTCGCGTTGACACGTTTTTGCGATTCGGTCTATCAATCGCTCGCTTGCTCGCCGCACGGCAAAATAAGCATCCCTTCTGGTGCCTCCCCTCCGCCCGTTCCGGGCAACTCCCCATGCAGTGTCGCGAACTTCGCTCCACTGCATCCTGTCTGAATTCGCCCTTCCCCTCCTTGAGTCAGCTTCTTGCATCCCCTCGTGACGGCATTCGTCCGTCGGAACCCCCGTCTGACTTTCATGGATCACGCCATGCACTCAAGCCCATTCCGTCCCGACTTTTCATCCACAGGAGCAGTTGCTGGCCGACTGCCCTCCACCGCTCGCGTTTTGACGTGCATTTCGCACGCACCAATCCGCTCGGCGATCGAGAGCTTTGCCGGAGCTGGCATCTCCTCCGAGCCGAATCGCTCGCTGGATCAAGCCACAGCACTGCTGCTGCGAGAGCCAACGCCGTTGGTCATCGTCGATGAGGCCACGTTGGCCGTCGCCAGTAGCACCGACAACGGATCGCGACCGATCCGAGATTTCGCGGCCGCCGTGCTGGGTAACAGCGGCTGCACGCAGTTGATTCTGATCGCCGCATCGAGCGACGCGAACTTGCTGCCAATCGGCCTCCGTTCTGAAGAAATCGCCGAGCGGTTGACGGTGCTCAGCGAACAAGAACTTTCCGGCACCGCGTTGAAGTCGATCATCGCGATGGCGATCCGACACGCCGATGCGCACCAATCACAACGTCAAACCGCGCGTCCGCAGACGCAGGCCCATTCGCTTCGCGAAGTCCTGGGCGGCAGTCCCCGCATGGAAAAACTGTTCGAGTCGATCGACGCGGCAGCCGCATGCGACACGCCAATTTTGATCTGTGGCGAAGCGGGCACCGGCACCAGCTTGTTGGCGAACGCGATCCACGACGGCAGCTCGCGAGCGGCTCAGCCGTTCGTCCGAGTTCACAGCCGCTCGCTAACGCTCGAACAACTCAACGATTTGCTGTGCGTCGACGTCTCCGATACCGAAGTCGCCACGCTGCCACTCGACACGCCGACGCGACCTGCGGGAGGGACGCTGTTTCTCGACGAGTTCGACGAGTTTCCGGTTGCGTTGCAGAAGCCGCTCTGTCGCTTCGTTGCTCGACAACAGGAGTTGGCGGAAGGGTCGCAAGGTCGGCATCGCTCGATCGTCCGCATCATTGCATCGACGCATCAGAATCTCGATCTGCCGACGCGACAAACGCTCGGCCTGGAAATCCTCGTCCGTGGATTGAACGCCGAGCGACTGCTCGTGCCGCCGGTTCGCGAACGTCCGGAAGACATCGCGCCGCTAGCCGAGCAATTCTTCATCCGCTGGGCGTTGCAGGAAGATCAGCCCCGCCCGCGACTGACCCGCAACTCGCTGGAATTTCTCAAAGAGCACCTCTGGCCCGGAAACCTCCGCGAGCTGTACACGGTCTTGCGAAACACCGCGATCGTCGCGAACGGCAACGACATCACCGCCGACATGCTGCAAACGTGGCTCGCGAAAACCGAGACCCCGGACGGCACCGAAGTTCCGCGCATGACGCTCGCCGACATGGAGCGGCAGCTCATCGAAACCACGTTCACTCGCTGCGGCGGCAATCGCGAGAAGACCGCCAGCTCACTCGACATCGGCCTCCGCACACTCTCCGGCAAGCTCCGCGAATACGGCTACCCGCCGCGCGGTGGGCCAGGGTCAAATCTCAAAGCAGCGTAGGACGGACACTCTTGTCCGCCCTGATTTTTCGGACGGGCAAGAATGCCCGTCCTGCCAACTGGCCGTCACGGACGACGGCTTCACCCGACCAGGCTGCAGGGCAGCGCGTTCATGGACGAATTGCGACGACACGCGGCCCCACTCGTTGATCGTTGGCAGCGACTCACTCGCGGCCAACGGATCGCGATGGCCGCCGTGCTCGTCGCCAGCGCGGTCGGGTTTTCCTTTCTACTGAGCCGCCCCGCCGAAAACTGGCAGCCGATCGCCGATGGCCGCGAGTTCTCCACATCGGAGCTTGCTGCCATCCAGTCCGCTTGGAAACAAGCTGGCCTCAAATCGTTTCGCCGAGATGCTCGCAAATTGCTCGTGCCATCAGCGGACGTGGCCCGCTACACGGCCGCACTTCCGAAATCTCATCGCGACGACGATGACTCTGGCGACGAACGCAGGCCGTCATTTGCGAAGGCCAACCTCTTCGCCAGTCACGAGCAACTTGAGCAACTCAAAGATCACGATCTGCGCGACACTCTGCGGCGACACCTCAAGGCCATTCCCGCCATCGCCGATGCCGACGTGATTTGGGCACGCGGTAAAGGTCGCTCTGCTTTCGCGAGCCGCTCCAAAGTCACCGCCACGATCAGCGTTCTGCCGCGAGACGGACACGACCTCACGCCCGAACTCGCTCAGTCGCTCCGCACCGCAGTCGCTGGCATGGTCCCTGATCTAAGCGCCGACGACATTGTCGTGCTTGACCAATCAACCGGTCTCACCATTTCCGATGACTCCAGCGTTGTGATCGCCGAACAACGCCGCCGACAGCACGAGCGACTCGCTCGACAACTCGAATCGCGGATCGCTGCAGCTCTTGCTCACATTCCCGAGACGACCGTGCAAGTCAAGCTGGTCGAAGTGCCTCGTCCGACGAACCGCCACACAACTGCGAAACCGAACTTCGGTTCGGCAATCGTCTGGGCCACCGAATCGTCCGACAATTTCGTCGAGTTCTCGCCGCTCATCGATGCGGGCAACGACACAGTTCCGAATTCAACCGTGGCTGACTTCGCGACCGCATGGCATGTCGAGATTCAGATCCCGCAAGCGTCATTCGATGCTCGCGTCGCTCAACAACTGCTGACTGCCGAGCATCGGATGACCAACCCCGATGCTCTCTGTGACGCCGAGTACGCTCGACTGCAACTGCTCGTCCGGAACCAGCTCCCGCCCGACGCGACGCTCGCCGAGTTGTCGATCACTCCAATCACCGTCACACCGGCGACAACTCCGCAAGTTGCTCCGTTCACTGCTTGGCCGCACGTCGTCTGTGGATTCTTCGCTGTCCTGTGTCTCACGATGACTGTCCGCAATTGGCGAGCGGAGGGTGTCAACCCTCCGATTAACGATTCGACATTGGTGATCGAAGACCTCGGAGGGTTGACACCCTCCGCTCGCCAGGACGAAGTCACGATCCTCGCACCGCCCCGACCGGCCGAATCGCTCACGGACCTCGCACGCCTGCAACAGCTCGATCCGCAAACCCTCGCCGATGCGCTGCGTCAAGAGCGTCCGCAAGCCATCGCCGTTTTGCTAACTCGATTTCCAACGCGGCTCGCCTCGGCGTGTTTGTCGCGGTTTGCGTCGTCGCTGCAGACCGACGTGATCCGTCGGCTCAAGTCGCTCGTCGAAGTCCCTGAAGAACTCGTCGCGGAAATCGCCCACGCCGTCTGCGAACGGATGACTCCCGCTGCCGAGCCGATCGCACACGAACCGACCAACCGCATCGCCCACCTGCTGCCCGAAACTCCAACGCAGAGGGCCTTCGCATGACCACCACCACACGCATCCTCAAAGCCGATCCGCGTAACAACGTCGCAAGTCGAGTCCGATTGACCGACCTTTCCGAGCCGATCGGCCCGCGTTTCGACTCTTCTGCCTTTGAGCCGTTGACACTTCCAACCGGACTGTCGCCGCGTTGCGAACCACGTGCGGATACCCGACTGGAGTCCGCACTTGCCGCGCTGCAACTTGCCGCCGATCGACTGCACGCTCAACGAGACCATTGGCTCGATCAGAGCCAACACGAGGCCGTCCGACTCGGAGTTGCCATCGCCGAACGCCTGCTCCGTCGGACGCTCGACGTTCAGCCCGAATCTATTCTCGATTTGATTCGCTCCACCCTCGATTGGTCCGTCGGCGAGGATCGCCTGCGAGTCCGCCTACACCCCGTCGATGCGGAACTGGTTGCGTCCGCGACACAACCACTCGATGCGAACCGCGAAATTGAATTCCTCCCCGACGACTCACTCGCGCGCGGCGATTGCGTGGTCGAGACACCGAGCGGCCAGACAGACGCACGGCTCGAAGTCGTTCTGCAACGTATCGCCGACGAACTGCTCGCGGAGTGAACTCAACCATGCTCGCCTTTGCCGAACGAGTTTCGGAAATCATCCCGGTCGGTCTGACCGGCCGAGTGACCCGTCTGAGCAGCCTGACCATCGCCGCCGCTGATTTTCCCGTCCCGGTCGGTGCGTTGTGCCGCGTCCATCGTGGTCCACAACGACTCGCCGAAGCGGAAGTCGTCGGCTTTCGCGAACAAGAAACGTTACTGCTCCCGCTCGGCGACATCTCCGGCCTGCGTCGAGGCGATTCCGTTTCGCTGAGAAACTCCGCACCGCAAGTCCGCGTCGGCGAGCAAATGCTCGGCCGAGTCTTCAACGCTCGCGGCGAGATACTCGATGACGGCGACAAGCCTGCGCTGCCACATCGCCGTTCGCTGTACGGCACACCGCCCGCGTCGATGAGTCGGCCACGAATCACCGAACCGCTCGGCACCGGCATCCGCGCGATCGACGCGCTGCTGACCTGCGGCAAAGGTCAGCGCGTCGGACTCTTTGCCGGCAGCGGCGTCGGCAAGAGCACCTTGCTCGGCCAAATCGCTCGCGGCAGCCAGGCGGACGTCAACGTCGTCATACTCGTCGGAGAACGTGGCCGTGAAGTCCGCGAGTTCCTCGAAAAAGCTCTCGGCCCCGACGGCCTGCGTCGCAGCGTGGTCATCGTTGCAACGGGCGACGAAGCGCCGACGCTCCGCTTGCGAGCCGCGCAGTTCGGCACGGCCGTCGCCGAGTTCTTCCGCGATCAAGGCCGTGATGTGCTACTGCTGGTCGATTCGCTGACTCGCTTCGCTCATGCTCAAGGCGAAGTCGGCTTCGCCGCCGGAGAACCTCCCGCCGCTCGCGGATTTCCCCCCAGCGTTTTCAGTGTCCTGCCAAAGCTCGTCGAACGCACCGGCTACTCGGAGTCCGGCAGCATCACCGGCCTGTACACGGTCCTCGTGGACGGTGATGACTTCAACGAACCAATCGCCGACGCCGTTCGCGGTCTGCTGGACGGCCACTGGGTCTTGTCGCGACGCCTCGCCGAACAGGCTCATTGGCCGGCCCTTGATGTTCTCGCCAGCATCAGCCGCGTGATGCCCGACATCACTTCGCCCCAGCATCGCGCCACCGCTGACCAGTTCAAGCGAGCCCTGGCTGCGTATCGCCACCACGAGGACATGATCTCGGTTGGAGCCTACCAACCCGGCTCGCACCCACTGGTCGATGCCGCCCTCCGTGAGCGACTTCGCTGGACCGAATTCCTCCAGCAATCACTCGACCAGCCGACGGAACTTTCCGACACACTTACTTGGCTGCGACAGCTTGCCAGCAAACTCTCTTGAAAACTCTCTTCGGGAACTTTGCGATGTCGTCGTCCTCGCCTTGGTTGGCCACTTTGCTGCGAATTCGCGAGTATCGCCGAGGCACCGCAATGCAGTCGCTCGCTCAAAGCTTGCAAGCGGCCACGACGATTCGCCACACGAGCAACAGCGTTGAATCCCTGCTCTCATCTCTAGGGCAAGTCCAGCAGAAGATCGGCCACGCCGGACGGCTGGACTCAGAGCGGTTGCAGCAGATTCGCCAAGACCGCGATGATTTGAAATCACGATTGGCGGATATCCGCAGCGAGCAGAAAGTCGCCGATGACGCAGTCCAAGAAGCTCAGGCCCACGCAGCCACCAAAGACGCAGAAGCCGAAGTCCTGCGGCGTCTGCAAGATCGGCTCGACTCCGCCCGCCGGCAGGCTCAACGACGACGCGATGAACAATCTCCGCTGGAGGCCGTCGCTTCACTTTGCAACGGGCGGCATTCCGGCTAAATTCCCGCCCCCATTCAACAACCACGAATTCCAAAAGAGGAAATGACATGGCCAAGAACAATCGCAAGATTACGAAAGCGAACCACGGTGCTCGCCCCTGTAGCGGTCACACTCGCCGCAAGTTGCGTGGCAAGCCGAAGCTGTAAGCTGCGACGTTCGCTCGGACAACTGACAAAAAAACCGGTCCAGAATTCTGGACCGGTTTTTTGTTTTGGTGTCGTACTTGGCGAAATCTCGTTCGTGCGAAGGCCTGGCACGAACATCCGTTGTTAGTGGCGGTGATGACGATGGCTGTGACCATGATGGTAGCTGCGACCGCCGCCGAATCCGCCTGAGCTGTAGCCGTATCCGCGATAGCCAGAGCCGATCGAGATGCTCAGGCCGGGACGACCGTAGTAGAATCCAGACGACGGATAGCCGTACCCGTAGTTTGAGCCGTACCCGTAGTTTGAGCCGTAGCTGTAGACCGGAGCGTAGTAGCTGCGAGAGTAGTAGCTCGGAACATAGCTGTATCCGCCGTAGTAACTCCCGCCGTAGCTGGGACCGCAGCTATTCCAATGGTCCGCCTTCGCTTCGGAAGTCATGCTCAGGGTCAATGCACCGACGGCCAACATCGCGAGAAGAATCAGCTTTTTCATGGTCAGGCTCCTTTTTCCTGCGGGTGAACGACGGAGGGAAGTGGTTTGGTTTCCGGGAAGTCCGTTCGTTCGTGTTTACTCTGGCCGAGTGATAGGCAGTCGCAGTGCCAAGTTTTCAAAAATTTCGCTGATGTCAAACTTTCTGTGATGAGCGACAATTTCCAGCCAGAAATCGCGAAACGAGCCAGCCAGAGACTTCAGAGACACGTCGCTGGTTGCCTTGCCATGATCTCGTCTGTCATCCCGAAGTGTCACCGGTCATCGTCCTGACGACGCTTTCGAAGGCAAGCCGAACAAGAACGTGGGGCACTCAACGAATCAGGTTCGATTCGCGTAAACTCTTCCGTGGCTCGCAGTGATCGACGGGCCGCCTCTGAATCAAAAGGACCAACCATGTTTTTCGGCTTCAAACTGCTGATCTTCACGTCCCCTGCGATCCTGCTGATGTTGTGGGCTCAATGGCGAGTCAAATCGGCCTACCGCCACGGGATGCAAGTTCCCGCGCCGCTCAGTGGAGCCGCAGCGGCGCGCCACATCCTCGATAACTCCGGGTGCCACGAGGTCGGCGTGGAGGTCGCGCAGGGCTGGTTGTCGGACCATTATGATCCGAGTTCGCGAGTACTCCGACTCAGCCCTGAGGTTTATGAAAGCCACACGGCCACTGCCGTCGGTATCGCTGCTCATGAAGCGGGACACGCAATCCAGCACGCGAACCACTATGCCCCTCTTGTTGCGAGAAACTTCGCCGTTCCAGCGGCTCAGTTCGGTGGCCCGGCCTTTATGATCCTGTTGATCCTGGGAATCGCACTGTCCAGTCTCAAATTGATCTGGCTCGGTATCGCCTTCTTCGCTTGTACGACGCTCTTTCAGATCATCAATCTGCCCGTCGAGATTGACGCCAGCAACCGTGCGAAGCGACTGTTGGGACAACTCAGCATCGTCGATGGCGAGGGGGCAATCGCCGTCCGTAGCGTTTTGAACGCCGCTGGCTGGACCTACGTTGCCGCGACGCTGGAATCGTTCCTGACTCTGATCTACTACCTGATCCGTTTCGGCGTGCTGTCGAGTTCTCGCGACGATTGATGCGACAGCGAAAGATCACTTTTGACCGCCCACGACCGCACAATGCACGAGCGTTTGCGTGATCGGAAGCAAGCTCAGTCCAACCTCGACCAGCCAAGATTGGAACTCGCGGGCCGAGTACGCTCGACCTTCCGTCAACGTGAACAAGGCTGTCGAGTACAACGCGATCGGCAACGGACCGCCGTGATCGTCGTTGAGCAGCACGTCATGAATCAACAGTCGGCTGCCCGACGGCAATGCCGCCGCACATCGCCCCACGAGCCTTCGACATTCCGACTCGTCCCAATCGTGCAGGATGTTCGACAGCAAGACGACGTCTGCCGATGGGACCTGATCGACGAACATGTCGCCGGGCACGCACTCCAGCCGATCCGCAACGCCGTATTGCCCGGCCATTTCGCGAGCGACTTTCAAAACCTCCGGTCGGTCCCACACAATGGCTCGCAACTCCGGATGCCGACGTAACCACGCGATGCTGTAGATGCCCGACCCACCTCCAACGTCCAACAGCGTTCGCACACCATCGAGCGGCACTCGCTCAGCCAACACTGGCGCGACATTCTTGGCTCGACCAGCCAACGACAGCGTGAGGAATCTTGCCGATGCTTCCGCTTCCATCGCCGACTCGGTTCCTTCGCGGTAGATGAACGCCGTCCCTTCGTCGGGTTTCGAGGCTCCTGCTGGCCGATTCGTCCGCAACCGCTCGATTATCTCGCGCACACCGGGGCTTTGTTCGGCCAGAGCGATGTAGCCACTGACATCGAACTCGGTTCCCGGTACCAGATGCTCACGACTCTGGGCTGTCAGCATCAGCCGCCCGTCTCCATCCGTCGATAACAATCCCATCGCTCGCAAAGCCGTGAAGAGCACGACCGCCGGTCGCCGTTGCAATCCGATCTCCTCGCGCAGTTCATCAAATGACTTCGGCTGTTCAGCCAACCGGCCAAACAGATCGAACTCAACGACGGCCGCCGTCAATAACTCGGTGCCGTAGCTGCCGCGAAAGGACTCGAAGATCGCCGTTGGATCTGTGGTTGGCACGTGAAGCGGTTGCGGCGGCATGGGGACAGCTTTCATGGACGATGAGACGAAGGCGTCTGCAAGAACCAGTGGATGAGGTTGAAGTCGGTGACGAATTGCGGAATCAAGATCAGGGCCAACAACAGGACATAGCCGAATCGGCTGAACGAGTTCCACAGCGGTCGCCAGCCAGCAGGCATCAGGGAATCGACCACGCGGCTGCCGTCGAGCGGCGGGATCGGCAGCAGGTTGAAAAATGCGAGAAGCAGATTCAGCGCCATCACGTTCGACAACCCTTCAAGAATCTCTGCATCACCGAATTGAGCAGCCACCAAGAGCTTCAGCAGCAGCCAGCAGAGTCCCGCGAGACAGAAATTCGAGATCGGCCCCGCGATCGCGACGATCAGAACTCCGAGCTTCATGCTGACGTTTCGGCGAAATCGGATCGGATTGATCGGAACCGGCTCGGCCCAACCGAACGGGATGCCCAGCAGAGGCAACAGAACGGTGCCGACCGGGTCGATGTGTGCCAGCGGATTGAGCGTGTTGCGGCCGAGCAGCCGGGCCGTGTCGTCTCCCAGCCACGAGGCGCTGGCAGCGTGTGCCCACTCGTGAACCGTGATCGACAGGACCAACGGAATCCACCAGATCAAGCGTTCGATGATCAAGTCCTGCCACACGGAGCACCTCACGCAAAGCTCGGCCCACGTCCGAGACTGCGATCCACCTTCACGTCGTCAGCGGTGATGGCCGTCGTACCGTCAAGCGTTTCCATCTGGATGACTTGTCCTTTCGGAATCACAGTCGGCTGCCCATCACTGGTCCGACGCAGTTTTAGGAAACAGGGATCAACCCAGACGACTTCCCCTTCGACGGTGGAGTTGTCCTGGAGGGTCACTCGGACAACCGCCCGCCCGGTCGGTTCCGCGAGCTGCGTGGTCGCCTCGAACAGCACGGCATCGAAGGCATCAATCGACTTTCGATGCTGCCGTCGCGACTCGAGAGCCTGACGAAAATCGTCGAGCTGAATCTTGGTCGGCTCGCCGTTACCGCGAGATCGTCGTACCGCGAAGAGAGCCGCGTCGTTCGCTAGCCCTTCGAGGTCCGCACCGGAGCTGCCGTCGGTCCAGTCAGCGACTTCGCCGAGCGGCAGCCCCTCGGCCAGCGGCTTCGACCGCACATGAATCTGGAGCACCGCGACTCGTTCTTCACGAGTGAGCGGCGGAATCGGAATGCGGCGGTCGAAACGGCCGGCTCGCACAAGGGCTTTGTCGAGAATGTCGGCCCGATTCGTCGCCGCGATGACGACCACACGATCGAACGCCTCGAAGCCGTCCATGCAGACCAAAATTTGATTCAGCGTTTGCTCGCGTTCCTCGTTTGCAAAGCCGGCTCCCGATCCACGCCGCCGTCCGATCGCATCCAGCTCGTCGATGAATAACACGGCCGGAACGTTCTTCTTCGCCGTCTCGAACATGTCCCTCACGCGAGCCGGGCCGACACCGACAAACATCTCCACGAACTCCGACGCCGACGTGTAATAGAACTTCGCCTCAGTCTCCCCTGCGACCGCCTTCGCCAGCAACGTCTTGCCGCAGCCCGGCGGACCTTCCAGCAACACGCCACGCGGCAACCGAGCACCCGCATCAATCCACCGCTGTGGTGACTTCAGAAAATCCACGAGGTCTGACAACTCCTGCTTCGCCTCGACGCACCCGCCAACATGGTCGAACTTCACCTTGCTCGTTTCCTCCGCCAGCCGAGCCTTGCTGTTCCGCAACGCAAAGATGTTCTGTCCCTGAGCACCGCCGACCTTCTTGATGAACCAGAACAATCCAACAAAGATTCCGACCAAGAGAAGTCCGTAGATCGCCAGCTCTGTCCAGGGATTCGATGACGGTCGCTGAGACACGCCATTCTCCGGCGGTTCGTAGTAGGCGTCCGCTTCTGCGAGTCGTTTCATCAGGTCGGCGTTGTGCCTTGTTGCGGTCAAAAACCGGCCGGGCTGATCCAGCTTTCGGAAGACGATTCGGCCTCGGTCCAATGTCCAGCTCTCGATTTCCTTTCGGTCCAGTGCCTGTCGAAAGAACTCGTCGGAGACTGGAGTCGGGGTCTCGCGTTCCGTCTTCGCTCCGCGACTTGCGACGAGCACCACAAACAATCCGATGAAAAAGCACCAGAAAAGAAACGTCTTCGATTTCGATTTCATCATCCGGCACTTTCTGAGTTCGATGCGTTCGGCTCACGGCTTCGCGGCCGACAAATACTTCGCCACCATTTCCGCTCGCAGCCGGCCCATCAACTGGGGCGTCAGCAAGCTGCCGTGATCGTGGCCCGCGTGCATTTCGATGACGGCATCGCTGTCGAGTTTCTTCAAGCTCTCACCGAGCAATCGCGTTGCCCCTTCGAGGTAGAACGTGTCGAGGTCGCCCATGTGAACGTGCAGTTTGCCTCGCAGCTTCGGGCCAAGCGTTGACCAGTTGCGTTCCAGGACGAGCCGAATGTCGTAAGGTTCCCAGGCCTTCGCAGCGTCGGCGTTGACCGCACCCGACTGGCGATTCCAAACACGAACCGGCTTACCGTCGGAACCGCGCGGACTGAAGGCGGCCTCGAAGCTATGAAGCTGACCGCCGGTGCCGAGTGCCTCTTCCATCACGTCGAAGTCGCCGTACCACAGGAGCACTTGTTGCCCGCGTCGCGCGATCGGACGGCGTTCACCGGCTCGGCCCGAGTACATGTTGTCGGTGCCGCCGTAGAGATTGATCCGCTGGAAGTCGCGGAAGTCGACTGGGTCGGGTGAGGTGCTCCATGTCCCCGCGAAGTCGTCGGGATGCGAGACCATCACCCACATGCTCGACCAACCACCAGAGGAATGTCCTGTGAGGAATCGTGCCGCTGGTCGCGAGTCCGTCCGAAACGCCTTGTCGAGTTCCGGGATGAACTCCTTCACGAGTGCCGTCCCCCACGGGCCGTTGTTCGCCGAGTCTGCGAAGACGTGATGCCCCAGCGGACAGCTCGGATCGAGCATCAGCCGAATGAACTCGACCCCTTGCTCGTTCTGTTCGTTGATCGGCTCAGCCCGCACACCGTCAAAATGAGTGCCGCCGAAACCGGGGATCGTGAAGATGACCGGATACTTTCGCTCCGGCTGCTTGTGGTAACTCGCCGGCAGCAACAAGGCCGCTTGCAGGAAGACGTCCCGTTTGTGGAACTCGCTGAGCAACTTCGATCGCACGCGCAGCAGTTTGCACCAGTTGTTTTCCGGGAACTGTCGCTCTGGAATCAACTGCGTGATCGGCAAGTCGATTGTGCTCGCGTCGCTGGACACAACCGCCGTCGCCGAAAATCCATTGCCCGCGCCATCGCCGACCTTTCGTTCCCACGAATTGAACCGCGCGACCGCTTGGACCTTCCAACCGGCCAAATTGAGTTGATCGATCGGCTTCGGACAGGTCGTCGTTTCGTCCGACTTGTGGCTGTCGATGACGAGCGGCTCACCCGGCTTCCAGTCGGTCACATCGCGACCGATCAGAATTTCCGGGTTGAACCAACTCAATCGCTCGCGCGGTTGCTGCCGTGTCTGACTGAGGTACAGCACAACACGGCCAGAGAACGGCTCGGTTTGGACCTCCTTCGGGAAGCTCACCCGAAACTGCCATCGCGGGAATTTCTCGTCCGCGCGGCTCACTGTCGCGATCAACAGGACCAAGCAAAACGCACGAACCATTGACCGACAAATCTGCATTCGAAAGCTCCTTGAAAAGCGGGCCGCGAGCGTATCGCAATGGGAATCGCTCGACCACCAATCGCTCGCTCTCGTCAGCGACGAGCGGGTCGCGGGCGATCCGTTTCACCACCACGATCCCTGCGGTTGATGTGGCATTCCAT
>SXGU01494105.1_pt1 | contig 13254 bp, 6 predicted proteins | sample 3174531 | NCBI WGS metagenome assembly SXGU01 (sample SAMN11356863, study PRJNA531348) | freshwater metagenome | isolation source: freshwater sample F1-140 | place: China: Fuxian Lake, Yuxi | collected 2017-12-25 | reverse complement strand
TGTCGACGAACACCGGCCGGGCGCCGACTTCGAGGATGACATTGCTCGTCGCGACCCACGAAAGCGGCGTCGTGATCACCTCGTGCCCCGGGCCGATGCCCGCGATCCGCAGCGCGATTTCCATCGTGCACGTGCCGGAGTTGAACACCCGCACCGGCCGGCCGCCGCAGTACTCGGAGAGTTTCGCCTCGAACTCCTTCACCTTCGGCCCCGAGGTAATCCAGCCCGAGCGGAGCACGTCGGCGACGCCGGCAATGGTCTCCTCGTCGATCGTGGGCCGGGTGAGGGGCAGGAAGGGAGCGGACATCTCAGGGTTGGTTGCTGATCAGGCTGTGGGCGCGGGATTCCGCGATCAAATGATAACGAAAGGCCGGATCGGCGAACACCGACTTGGGCTGGAACTGATCACTCTTGCGCACGACGAGCCAGACGCGCCCGGGCTCCAGCCATTGGCGGCGCAACTCCGCGTCGTCGATGAAGCGGGCCGCGCGTTCGGCGGGCGCGAGGAATTGCACCTCGAGTTCGTCGGTGTAGCTCACGAGGCCGACGGGCCGCTCCGTGTAGTACACAAAATCATGGAAAAACGCCCAATAGTGATACACGCGATCCGGCGGCTGCAGCTGCGCGCGGGCCGCAATCGCGAGGCTTTTGGTCCCGGCGCGTTGAAACTCCGGCGCCGCCACCACCACGACGGCGAAGAACCCAATGATTGTGGCCGTAATCGTGCCCAGCCCGGCCGGCAGGCCGCGCACGCGGGCCGCCCAAGGCGCCGCGACGCCACCGACGAAGAGGATCGCCGTGAGCGCCAGACCATAGGGCCAAAGCGCCATCGCCTGCGCCGGGTCCTGAATCACCCCGGGCTTGAGGACCGCGACCAGCACGGCAAAGCCCAACAACCCGCAGCCAAACGAGAAAACTCCGAGCCCGAAGCGTAACCGCGCCACCGCGCCTTCCTCCCAGCGACGGGCCAGCCAGGCGCCAATCAACACGGCCAACGGCGGAAACACGGGCAGGATGTACGGGATCAGTTTGGACTGCGACTTCGAGAAAAATAGAAAAACAAACCCGATCCACATCACCAGGAACCACGCATCGGCGTTCTCGCGGCGCCGGGCCCAGCCCCCGGCCAGCGCCTCGCGCACCGCCCCGCCGAGAAAGCCCACCCACGGGAAAAGGCCGGCGAGAATAATCGGAATAAAAAACCAGGCCGGCGCCGCCCGGTTATGAGTCGTGGTCGTAAAGCGCTCCCAGTGTTCGTGGACGAAATAGAAATGCAGCCAACCGGGATTGCGCTGCGCCGCCAGCATGTGCCACGGGGCGGCGACGGCGAGAAAGAGCAGCCCGCCGGCCGCGAGATGCATCGGCAACAGGCGCCGCCATTGGTTGAAGACGAGCAGCCACAGAAACATCACCGCCCCGGGAAGCAGCAATCCAATCAGCCCCTTCGCCAGCGTCGCCAGCGCCGCGCTCGCATAGAGCCCAAGGAACCACCAGCGCCGCCGAGACCCGCTTTGCCCTGAGCTTGGCGAATGGGTCGGTTCGCGCAGCCCGAGGATGAAACAGAACAGCGTCGCCGTCATCAGCACCGACACCGCCATGTCGAGCAGCAGAATCCGCGACAGCACCAAATACAGCAGCGAGGAGCCGAGCACGATCGCCGCCAGCAGGCCGGCCAGCCGGCCGTGCAGGCGCCGCGCCGCCGCGTAGGTGAGCAACACGCCACCGAGTCCGAAGAGCGTGGGCGTCAGGCGCACCGCAAATTCCCCCGGACCGAAGAGCACCCGGGAAATTCCCACCGTCCAGTACACGAGCGGCGGTTTTTCGAAATAGGGCGTGGCGTTGAGCCGCGGGGTGACCCAGTCGCCGCTGGCCAGCATTTCGCGAGGAATCTCGGCGTAGCGGCTTTCGTCCGGATTGGCCAGCGGCAGCCGGCCGAGCAGGAAGAAATTCACGACGCCAAAAACGAGCGCGAGCAGAAGCAAATCACCGCGCCACGTAGCGGCCGGCGGAGTTTCGGTCGACTGACGGTCCATCATTCGCCCGGTCTCACCGCCGCGCCGCGCCCGGCGGCCTCGCGCGCGTACCCCGCCTGCTCCTCCGGGCTGATGGCGCGGTAGAGTCGGTTTCTATAAAGATAGCTCGCGGTCTGGTAGTAGGCAATCGTGTCATCCGTAAACCTGGCCGGACGTTCGCGCAAGGCGAAGGTACCCTCGGCACAGTCATACTCTACCGAACGGCGGACCGGCATCAGCACACTCAACATGCCGGGTTCAAAGAGGCCGAGCTTCTGGTAGTTGCCAATCAAGGCGCGACGATCGCCCAACGCCGTGCGCACATCCCAGCCGTAAAAACGGCTCGCGTAGCTCCAATTCAACAGGCCGAGCAACGTCGGCGCATAGTCGACCTGACTCATCAACTGGGGCACCCGCCCCGGCGCGATCTGGCCTCCCGGTGCGTAAATAATCAGCGGGATGTGATAATTTTGCACCGGGAGGGCGGTCTTCCCCGCCACCGAAGCGCAATGGTCGCCGAGAATGACAAAGACGGTGTGCTTGAACCACGGCTTCGATTCCGCGTCGCGCAGGAATTTGCCGATCGCGTAGTCGGTGTATTTCACGGCGCCCGCGCGGCCGGACACTTTCGACGGCAAGTCGATCCGGCCGTCGGGATAGGTAAACGGCCGGTGATTCGACGTCGTCATGACGAAGTGATGAAACCGCTTGCCGGCGGCGTGGGCCGTATCGGCCTCGCGCATGGTCCAACGGTAGAGGTCCTCGTCACAGGCGCCCCAGACATTGGCAAAGGTTATGTCACTCTTCGAAACGACGGCGCGGTCGATCACGCGATAGCCGTTGTTCCCGAAGAAATAGTTCATGTTGTCGAAGTAACCATAGCCGCTGTAGATAAACGCGGTGTCGTACCCCCGGCTGCGGAAGACCGAGCCCAGCGTGAAGAGATTTTCATTGTACGGCCGCTTCACGAGCGATCGGCCGGGCGTCGGCGGCAAGGCGAGCGTGAGCGCCTCCATCCCGCGATCGGTGCGCGTGCCGGTGGCGTAAAACTTGTCAAAGACAAGGCTCTTGCCCGCGAGCGCCTCCAGATTCGGCATGAGCTTCGACGCGCGGTTGAAAATGCTGAGAAAATCCGCACTGAGACTTTCGACCGTGATCTGAATGACGTTGGGCTGCAGCTCCGGGCCGCCGCCGCTGCCCCGCACAAATCGCAGCGTGTCGCGACCGCCGGGGGCCAACGGTTCACTCCGATCCAGCGCCAGTTCCTTCTGCAGGCGGACAAAGGCCTCGTCAATCGGGAGCGTCGGGTAAAACTTGTCGTATTCGAGCTCGTTGTTGCGAAACGCGGCGAAGAGCGACCATACGCCGTTTTTCGCCAGTTCGCGGTTATAGTTGTTCGCAAAGCCGGGCAATTGCTCCGCGTCGAGCGCGAGGCCGACGGCGACCGCGGCGGCCAGCCAGCCACTCCCGACCAGCGCCCGCCGCCGCCACGGTTCCGGTGGGGCCTCAAACCAGCGCTGCAGCAGGCCGGTGCTCCAAACCAACGCCCCTACGATCAGGGTAACCCCGAAAATTCCCGCGTAAATGAGCGGCATCGGATAACTTTCCTGAATGTTGCCGATGACTTCCTTCGTGTAGACGAGGTAGTCGACCGCGATGAAATTAAACCGCACTCCAAACTCATCCCAAAAAACCCACTCGGCCACCGCCCCAAAGAGCAGCAGAAACAGCACTCCGGTGAAACCGGCATAGGCCAACGCCCGCCCCCAACGCCACTGGCAGAATCTCGCCGGCAGAAAAATCAGCAGCACGATCAGCGGAGTCGCGAAAAGCAGCGCCGCGCCGCCATCGTAAACCAGGCCGAGCAAGAAGGCCGCCACGAGGCTCGGATCGAACGTCACCGTCGCCGCGGACTTCACGAGCAGCAGAACCCGCGTGGCCGCGGAGATGACGAGGAAAAGGAGAACAAAAATAACGACGCCACCGTGCCGTTGGGCGAGGGTCTGGCGAAAGACGGGGAGGAGGTTCCGAATCACAACAGCGGTTAAGTGGGAGGTAAGACGCAGCAGGGCCCGAGGTGTTCACATTACTACCCGGCGCCATCGGAACCAGCTTCAAGTTAATTTTTTCGTGCAGTCGCCCGGGATTCGCCGCCAGACTCCTCCCCTCATGTCCGCGCCGGCAAAAAATTTCACGTTTATCTGCGGGGCCGACGACTTTCTCGTCGGCCGCGTGGGCAAGGAGCGTTTCGAGGCGCTCGCGGCCAAAGTGCCCGATGAATTTTCCCGCGAAGTGATCAACGGCTTCGCGGCCAACGTCAGCGAGGTCGAGGGCGCGGTGAACCGCTTCCGCGACGCGGTGCAGACGGTCGCGATGTTCGGGGGCCAGCGCGTCGTCTGGCTGAAGGACGTCAATTTCCTGGCCGACAGTGTGACCGGGCGGGCCGAGAGCACGCTCAAGTTGATCGAAGACTTGCAGCAGGTGTTGGAGAGCGTGAACCCGGACGAGACGGCGGTGCTCATCACCGCGGCCCCGCTCGACCGGCGGCGGTCGTTCCCGAAGTGGTGCGAAAAGACCGCCGACTTCTCCCTGATCGGGGGCGACGCCGACGGCGCGAGCGAGGCCCTGGCCGGCGTGGCGCTCGCGGAAGCGAAGTTGCTCGGCGCGAGCTTCGCCCCGGGCGCGGTGGAGTTGATGCTCGCGAAAGTCGGCGCGAACACGCGCCTCATCGTCGAGGAGACGCGCAAGCTGTCCACCTACGCCGGGGAAGGGGCCACGATTGAGGAAGCGCATGTCGCGGAGCTGACCCCGAATGTGGCCGAGGGTGATTTTTTCGAAGCGGCCGAGGCGTTCGGCAGTGGGAACCTCCAGTGGACGCTGACGGCGCTGCACCGGCATTTTTTTGGCGGCGGCGATGCCCGCCCCGTGATCAGCGCGCTGCAAAACCGCAACCGCCTCCTGCTGCAGGTGCGCGCGCTGGTGGACGCCGGCGAGGCGCGCCTCGGCCCGCGGGGGCTCGACGGATTGCCGCGCGCCCAGGCGAGCTACGCCCCGCGATTTATCGGTGCGACGGAGAAAAGTTCGTTCAACCTTTTCACGCAGAATCCATGGTATGTCGGCAAACTCGCCGGGAACGCGAAACTCCCGTCGCTGCGCCGTTTGATCGACAACCAGCAGGAACTCATCGTGGCGTTCGAGGAGATCATCCGGCGGCCAAACGAGCAGGAGGAAGTCCTGCGGGAAATGGCGGTAAGGTGCCTGGGGGTGTGACAGGCTCCTGTTCGGGTGGGACTGCTGCCCGTCGGGCAGCCGCGGCAGGGCGCCAGCGGCGGTGCGACGCGAAACTTCCGCCCGGCGTGAGCCCGAGGTCCCGACGCCACCCAAGGAAGCCCCGATTTCTTTGGTGGTCGGAATGAACGGCGGGCGTCGGAGCTGGGTTGGGCCGGCTCTGCCGGCTTTCCGGGCAACGCCAGAGTCCCCTCAATCTCCGCCGCCCTTCTTGCCGGCTTTGGTGGGCACGTGTTGCGCCAAGTGCGCGGGGCGCGCTTTGGCGTAGTGGTCCAGCACGGCCTGGAGTTTCTTCGCCTCGGTGGCAGACGGGCCGGTGAGTTTCCCAACGGCGAGGGGCTTCTGCTCGAAGCGGTCCGTGGTGAGGTCGTAGAATTTTCCATCGCGGTGTAGCTTGTGCGTCACGCTCTGGGCGTATTCGTGCGTCGCCGTGGGCCCGCCGTTGCGGGCATACCAAACGTAATGCGATTCGCGCGGCTGGCCTTTTTGGCCGACGAGTTGCGGCAGAAAACTGCGGCCATCGATCTGCAGCGCGGCGGGCACCCTGACGCCGGCGGCTTCGCACATCGTCGGCAGGAAATCTACGCTGGAAATCAGGTCGGCACTCACGCGGCCGGCTTTCATTTTGGCCGGCCAGTTCGCGATGAACGGTACGTGGTTGCCGCGGACCGTGCCGGTGCCTTTGCCCCCGGGATAGTCGGTGCCTTTAAAGCGCGAGGTCACGCCGCTGCCGGTGCCGTTGTCGCCGATGAACATGATGAGCGTGTTTTCGCGCAGGCCAAGTTCGTCGAGCTTCGCCACGAGCCGGCCAATCATCTTGTCCAGGTAGACGGTCATGTCGGCGAAGTGCTTCACGTCACGCTGCGCCTCCTCGCTCTTGGTCTTCGGATCCCACTCAGGACTGTCGGGCGTGGGCTGGAATGGGTCGTGCGTGAGAATCATCGGATAATAGAGTAGAAATGGGTGCTCGCGGCGGCGCGTGACGAAATCGAGCGCGAAGTCGTTGATGAGTTTCGGGCCGTATTCGCCTTTGCCGTGGTCGATCTCCTCGCTGTTGAGCTCGAGACCCGGATTCGCGTAACGCGGGGGACGGCGCGTTTGTTGCCAAAGAAACGATTCGTCGAAGCCGAAGTGCTGCGGCAGGCCTTTCGCCTTATCCAACTGCAACTGCCATTTTCCGCAGATTCCGGTGGCGTAGCCCGCTTGCTTGAGGAGCTGGCTGAACGTGGTGGCCTTGGGATCGAGGATGCCAAATTCAATGTAATTTCGGACATTGTAGATACCCGTCATGAGCTGCACGCGCGTCGGCGTGCACAGCGGCTGCACGTAGCAGTTTTCGAAGCGCATACCGGTGGCGGCGAGTCGGTCGAGCTGCGGCGTTTGGTAGGATTGGCCGCCGTTGGCTGTCACGGCCTCGTAGCCGAAGTCGTCGGCCATGATGAGGACGATGTTGGGCTTGCGGTCGGCGGCGATGGCCGCGGCGGCGAGCACGAGCAAGCAGAGCGAGGCGAGGAGGCGGAGGTGTCGATTCATGGACGCGGTGTTCGATCGGTCGAAATGTGCTCTGGCATGGCAGGCGTAGCCGCGAGCGCAAGCGAGTGGTTCTCGAGCAACGATTGGCGCCCAGGTGTCGTCGATGAATTCGGGGACTCGGCCGGAGGGAGGAAACGTAGTTTTCACGGCGGACTGGAACTGGGTGAAAAGGGTGGCGACGGTGGCGGCGTGGGCCGGGAGGGTGGCGCGGGCGCTGGACCAAATATTTCTGAATGCGTCAAGTAACCGATGAGCCCGGGGTGATCAGAGGATTCTGGGCAAACCTCGTTACGGAGACCTTCGACACTGGCGGCGCCGCGCAGACCGCCCCGATTCTGGCTGCGCCCAACACGATGCTCACGGTCAACACAAACCTCGCGATCCGTTGGGTCGGCTGAATGGTCGGAAGACTATGATTGGTTGAAAACAGCATCTTCATGGCGAACGGGGCTGGGACGACAGTTGTTTCAAAACCTAGTGGCGCGACCAATAACTTTCGTGACGTGTAGCTGCGAGCGCCAGCGAGTGGACCACCGGCGCGCCCCACTCGCTGGCGCTCGCCGCTACTTGTCACGCTACTTTGCGGTCGGCACACTAGTTGTTAGCGCGACCGCTCCCGTGGCGTTGATCGGTGGATCGACCCGGTGGAAACCACCCATGGCGCCGGGATTGGACAGAAGAAAACGGAGGCTAAGAAAGATCGTGAGCCGGCGCAGCCTTGGTTTCCTTCGTTACCTTCCGTGCAAACGATTGGGAGTGGGCTGAGGGCGAGGCCCGAGGTGGTCAGGGCGCAACGAAGAGCGGAGCCCAGGTGCCGTCGATGAGCTCGGGGACTTTGCCGGAGGGAGGGAACGTGGTTTTCACGGCGGCCTGGAGCTGCGTGGAAAGCGTGGCGACGGTGGCGGCGTGCGCGGGCAAGGTCGCGAGGTTGGTGAGTTCGCGCGGATCGGTGTCGTGATCGTAGAGTTCTCGACCCTGTTTGCCGGCGTCCCATTCCGTGTAGCGCCAACGCGGGGTGCGCAGGCTGTAGCCCGAGAAACGGCCGCCACCCGACTCGGCTTTCGCCGCGGCGGCCTTGCCTTTGCCCTTGCCGGCACCACCGCCTCCTCCGCCGCCTCCGGCAGCACCGCGGTTAACCTGCGTCAGCGCCCAACCACGACCGGTGGCGGACGGATCGCGCAGCAACGGCACGAGACTCTGGCCTTGGAGATTGGCGGGGGGCTTTACGCCGGCGAGTTCGGCGAGCGTCGGGAAAAGATCGAGGTGGCTGACGGGCGAGGCGGCGACGGATTTTCCTTTTGAGACGCCCGGGGCGACGATGAGGAGCGGCACGCGGGCGCTTTCTTCGAAGATGCTTTGCTTCTGCCAGAGACCGTGTTCGCCCGTGTGGTAACCGTGATCGCTGGTGAAGACGATGATCGTGCTCTCCGCGAGGCCGAGGCGGTCAAGCGCGGCAATGACGCGGCCAACTTGGGCGTCCATAAAACTGATACTCGCGTAGTAACCCTGGAGCGCGTCGCGGCGCTGGTCGTCGGTCATGTTGTCCTGCTCGCGCTTGTAGCTGCCGAGGCCGGCGGGCGGAATGTCGGCCTGGTCCTCCCTGATGTTGGGCACGATGCGCATTTTTTCGCGCGGGTAGTAGCCGTAGTAGGGATCTTTGGGGGCGACGTAGGGCGTGTGCGGGCGGAAGAAACCGACGGCGAGGAAGAAGGGACGTTGGCGCTGTTGCGCGCAGCGTTCGAGGACCCACTCGGCATCGGCGGCGAGCATGGCGTCGGTATGGTGCTCATCGCTTTTCGGCGAGGCATACCAGCTGAGCGTGCCGCCGAATTGGCCCGGGGTGAGCGTGTGGATCTTGGGATGCTCTTCGGTGCGTTCGACGCCGGCGGGGTTGAGTTCGAGTTCCCACGAGGCGGGATCGTCGTGACCGGCGGTGCCGACCGAGTTGGGCACGTTGTAGTGATAGAGTTTGCCAATCCGGCCGGCGAACCAGCCCTGTTGGCGAAAGGTCTGTGAGAGGCTCAACTGATTCGGAATCGTCTGCCGGAAGATGAGCGAATTGCCCTGGATGCCGGTGCTGTTGGGATAGAGGCCGGTGAGCATCGAGTTCCGGCTCGGTCCACAAAGCGGATACGTGCAGTAGGCGCGGTCGAAGCGGACGCCGCGCGCGGCGAGCTGGTCGATGTGGGGTGTGCGGGCGAGCGGATCGCCGTAGGCGCCAAGCATGTTGTTTAGGTCGTCGGCGATGAGGAACAGGACGTTGGGGCGCGGGCGGTCGGCGGCGTCCACCCGCAGCGTCGAAAGTGCGCCAAGAATCAAGGCGACGGGAAAACCGAATCGGGTGAGAGTGGTCATAGGGCGGCGGAACAGATCGGAACGGGAGGGTGAGTGATTGGCCGGAAACTCGATTTTCAGGCGGATCGGATCCGGGAGGGGTTTGTACAGAGTTGCGCCCAACGACCGCCTGGCCGGCGGATCAGAACGATCCCTTCACCCCGAACATCCAGAGCGCGCCGTAGTCCCGGCGGCTGCGGAACTGGGCGTGTTCGGGTGTGCTCGGGCCGTAGATCTCGAAGTCGTCATAGGCGTTGCTGACGTTGCGGAGGTTGGCGAAGACGGCCAGGTTGCGTGTCAGGTGGTATTCTCCCTGCACGTCGATGCTGAGCCGCTTCGTGCCCCAGTTGTAGGTGCCCGGTTCGATGCCGGTGCCCGCGGCCACTTCGCCGCGCCGCTGCCGGCCGCGATAATTCCAATTGGCGCGGAGATTGAATTTCTCGCGCGTCAGGCTCGCGCCCCAGCTGCCGCTGCGTGGAACGTAATTCGAGCCCGTGAACGCCCCGAGATTCGGTCCCGTGGCGCGCTGGGCGCTGACGTTGGCAAACACCTGTACGCCCCGCGCCCAGTGGGGCAGGAAGGTGAGGGCCTGCTTGTAGTTCAGGTCGACGCCCGTCATCCGCACGATGCCCTGGACATTGTGCTGGGTCGCCACGCGGTAATCGCCGTAAAGCGCGGGATCCTGGCCGTAGAGCGCGAGGAACGCGGGAGTGGCCATGAATTCGGTGCCGCCGAAGAAGTTTTCGAAATCGCGGCGAAACGCACCGACGGAAATCTGGCCCACGCCGGGCAGATAGTACTCCAGCCGGACATTCACCGTCTCGGCGGTCCACGCCTTGATCGCGGCGTTGTTCACCTGAATCCGGTTCGTGGGCGTCGGCCCGATCTCCAGATCGGGCAGGGTGAGACCGCCAGCGTATTGATTGAAGTCCGGCCGGCCGACCGACTGGTAATAGGCGGCACGGAGAATGACGTCTTCGCGCAGGTTGAAACTCAGGTTCAGGTTCGGGAACCAGCGCAGGTACTCCTTCTCCACGATGGCCCCGCGTTCGAGGAACGTGAGCCGCGACGTCCCCAGCGCGTCGGTCGCGATTGGCAGCGGCCGGCCGTTGGGCCCGAGGATCACGCGTCCGCTGGCGTCGCGCCGGAAATTGCGGGTTGGGTCCGTGAGGGGCCCCTGCGCGTCGATGTTGGTCTGCTCGGCGCGGAGGCCGCCGACGAGCTTCAGCCGGCGATCCAGCAGGCTCAGATCGCCGCGGAGGTAACTCGCATAGATCGTCTCTCCGGCGAACTTGGAGTTGGTGATGCCGGAGCGGTAGGTCGTGTTCTCGTTCGTCGTGAACTGCCCCGGGTTCGCCTGGTAGTGGGCCCAGAGCAGTTGGTTGCTGACGGCGTCGATCCGCGGGAAGCCGAAGGGTCCCACGCGGCGCGAAAAGAGGGGATCGAGAAACGGCCCCGCTCCGTCGTCATTGCCGACCGGCGTCGTGCTCGCGCGACCGTCGCGGCCGACATAGCTGTAGTTGGTGGTGGTGCTGCGGAAGTCCCGGGCCGACTGGCGCACATCGAAGCCACCCTTCAGGCTCAGCGGAGAGCGCGCTTGGAAGTCGCGGCGAACATTGCCGTAGACGCTGCGCTGCAGGTCGGACACGGTGCGCGGGCTCTGACTGGAGGCGGTCATGACGTAACTGTCGGCGCGATACGGATCCACCGGCTGGGCGGTCGTGCCATCGGTCACCGTGATCCGGCGGGGACGGAGGTAGAAGATGTCGTCGAATCCGACGGTCACGCCGGTACGGCGGGCGGTGATGCCATTGAAGCCTTCGTGGGTCTTGAGGTTGTTCCGGTCGAAGGCCCGCGACATCCCAAGGCCCGCCTCGGCCTTGTAGATCGGCCCCGTGTGCCGCCACACGAGCGAGGGCATATACGTTTCGTTGAAGCGGTGGCGGGGACTGTTCGACAACTGCAGTTCGCCCAGGCCGGGGGCGCCGCGCGTGGAGGTGGGCGTGAAATCGCCCGGCAGAACGCGATTGATCGTGAATGTGACGGCGTTGTTCATGAACCGCACCGCGAACGAGGAATATTGCATGGAGAGCGAGAGCCGGTCGTGCGGCGAGAGCCGGAAGTCGACCGTGGTGCCGAGGGAGCGGCGGGTCGTGACCTTGGGTTCGTCGCGCACCAGATAACTGGTGAGGTAGGGGCGGTCCGGCGTGGTGTGGGGGAAAGCGGCGCCGTCGGTTGCCTGGCTCACACCGCGCCAGTTGTTCTGCATCGTATCCTGGGCCGAATACTGGGTCGAGTAGCCGCCGGAAAGGGTGTAGCCGAACCGCCGGCTGACGGGGTTGATGTAGACGAAATCAAATCCGGGGTGAACGTTGCGCGTGGCCCGGCCCTCCCGGGGACCGGGGACCGCTTTGACGTCACGGGCGTTGTCGCGCATCATCAGATACACGCTGCCGCGGAACGACGGACGCGTCCGTTCAAACGAACTGCGCGGCACGAGATTCACGGAACCGGCGAGCGCTCCGCCCTGCGATTCAGGGGTGGGCGAATACGACACTTCGATGCGGGCGGCGTTGTTGATCGACATCATGTCGATGTCGACCGCGCGGCCGGTGCCGGCATTCCCGGTGGTCGCCAGGCTGAACCCGTCGATGGTCACCGGCACGTTGTCCGCCGGGACGCCATTGATCGAGATGAAGCGGGCATTGCCGCCGCTGGACTCGACCGTGATCGACGGCATGAACTTCATGAACTCGCCGATGTTGCCCTCCACGATGCTGCCGAATTCGTCGGAAGACACCACGTTTGAGATGTTGGCCGCGAAGCGCTGCTCGTTGATCGCGATCGCGGTGCCGTCCATCTCTCGTGATGCGCCCACCACGAACTCGGAGAGCCTGACCACGCCGGCATCGCGACCGGCGCCCAGAGTGAAGTCGCGCTGCAGGGTGGCGCCGGGGGCGATGTTTACAGTCTCCGTCAGCGGCTCGAGACCAGTGAAAAACACCCGCAGATGCACGCTGCCCGCCGGGACGGCGCCGAGGCGAAATTGTCCGGTGGTGTCGGTAAACGCTTCGAGCGAGGTGCCTTCGACGGTGAGGCGCGCCTTTTCCAGGTACTCACCGCTGCGGCCGTTCAGCACCCGGCCCTCGATGGTTCCGGTGCGGCCGACTTCGGCGGCCTGACCGGCGACGATGGCGACCAGGGAGAGGCCGAGCCCGAGCATCAGGCCGGCCAGGGAGGGCTTTTTACGTGTCATGGATGCGGCACGGGTTGCAGGTTTCGGTATCAGATGCTCCATTACCAACGGAAGTACCGGCGGCAGAGGAGTTGGAGTGAAGTTGAGGCGCGGCCCGCGGGAGAGGACAAGCCCGATCGACGCCCCGCGTACCGCTCTCAAGAAACAGCATCCGAAAAGTGTTCGAAAGCAAGGATCGGTTGGTTTCGTGAACGAGTAAAACTGGGGGCGTGGAGGCGTTCCTTGCTCAGGCAACAGCGCCTGCAGCAGCTGGCTGGAAGGGGTGTGAGCCGGTGATCGGCAACAAACAATCCGGGGTGATAGGTGCCCCCGTCTGCGCACTGCTTGGCCAACCTCGCGCGGCAGTTGTCGTTCAAATCAGCCGCTCGGAAGAGATCCGCAACGAAGGTGGTCAGCAATCGCACCTGGATTCACGATCCTCCTGTGAATCAGTTTCCTGCTCAGTGGTCGAAACCCTGGGGTAGATGATGGTTGGGTTCTTTGTACTCATGAGAGGATGAGTTTTGCAGCGCCCTCACAATAGTTGCTTCACCCCGGATCGCGCTCTGGGCAAATCGTTTCGTGGCACCCGAGACACCCGGGCCCGTTCTCATGACGTTCGATTTGTGGACACGCGAAAACCGGGGTCGCTTGGGCGGTGCCGGCTGCGAGCAATGGGCTCTCTAATTGGACACGGGAGCGAGCAGCAAGCAGCGGGCTGACCCCTTCGGTTCGGCCCAGCGACCCTAAAGCCGCTTCGCTGATTTCAGAACCTGCTCGAAACGCGGGTCGCGCTTGAGTCCGGACCAACTCGGGTCGATGCGGATCTCGTTGGGCGTGAACCGGCACGGG
>SXGU01118829.1_pt1 | contig 13254 bp, 9 predicted proteins | sample 3174531 | NCBI WGS metagenome assembly SXGU01 (sample SAMN11356863, study PRJNA531348) | freshwater metagenome | isolation source: freshwater sample F1-140 | place: China: Fuxian Lake, Yuxi | collected 2017-12-25 | reverse complement strand
TGTCTTTAACTTATCAAGTCGAGAAATAAATGCTGCTATTTACGCTGCCGTTGGATTATCAATTCTTTTGACGCTACTGCGGTTGCTGAAGCGAGAAACTGTGCAGCATGCATTTTCTGGCTTAATTGGAGTTGCGATTTGTGCATTAATATCCAAGCGAAGTGGCAGCGCTGCTGATTTTTATTTGCCTGGCTTATGGATAAATGCTGGGTATGCATTGATGTATACAGTTACTAATTTAATTAAGTGGCCAATATTGGGCTTAACACTGGGACCCATCCTGGGAGAGAACTTAATGTGGCGTAAAGATCCAGATAGATTAAATGCTTACATAAAGGCGGGGTGGTTATGGGTTGGTATGTTTGTTGCCAGATTACTGATTCAATACCCGCTTTATCAAAGTGGAAATGTGAATGCACTTGGGACCGCTAGATTATTTATGGGGTATCCACTATTTATATTAACCGCTTGGGGTACATGGCAAATTCTAAGAAAAACACCAACAACTAAAGTAAGTTAAATAAAACAGGCCTTCAACTGCGCCTCAGCTTTGGCTGATGCCACAAAAAGTAGTTCATCACCTGCGGTGAAAACATCATGATCTTTAGGTGTGAGCACATGACCATCTCTAACAATGGCTGCAATACTGGCATCCTCTGGAAGTACTACCTCACCAACAGTCTTTCCGCAGCAGGCGGCTGTATCTGGCAAAGTTATCTCAACTAAGTTTGCCTCACCTTTTCTAAAGGAAAATAGCCTCACCACATCACCAACACTTACTGCCTCCTCTACCAACGCCGAGATAATTCTTGGGGTAGAAACTGCAACATCAACACCCCAGGCAGAGTCAAACATCCACTCATTTTTTGGGTGGTTAACTCGAGCAACCACTCTTGGTACGCCGTACTCAGTCTTACCTAAAAGTGAGGCAACAAGATTTACTTTGTCATCACCAGTTGCAGCTACTAAAACTTGGCAGTTATCCAGCTTGGCTTGATCTAAAGCGGTTATTTCACAGGCATCTGCTAATAACCACTCCGCACTTGGAACAGAATCCATTTTCAATGCCTTTGGATCCTTATCGATCAGCAGAACTTGATGACCGTTTTCTAGCAACTCCCGTGCAATCGCCCTACCCACATTTCCAGCCCCAGCGATGGCTATTCTCATTTTTCACCCACTGGTGATTTAGCTAAAGTTTTTTCGGTGCTAGAAATCTTCTTCTCTGCGATAAGTAGATGAACGAGATCACCTTCCTGCAGGACTGTGTGCTCATCTGGCAGCAGCGCTTCACCTAAGCGGGTTATGAATGCCACTCTAGCGCTAGTACTTTTCTCAATTAAGAAAACTGGTTCACCATACCAACCCTCATGCAGGTTTACTTCAACTAATTGCACACTTCCAGTTGCATCTCGCCACTCAGATTTTGTGCCATCTGGTGTAAGTCTGCGCATAATTTGATCGGTAGTCCAAAGCACGGTTGCTACAGTTGGGATACCAAGCCGTTGATAAATTTCGGCTCGTCCTGGATCATAAATGCGAGCAACAACATTTTTTACACCAAAATTCTCTCTAGCAACGCGAGCAGCTAAAATATTTGAGTTATCACCATTTGATACGGCAGCAAATGCATCTGCCTTTTCAATGCCAGCTTCTAAAAGTGTGTCTCGATCAAAGCCAACTCCGGCAACGGTGCGACCATTGAAATCAGCACCTAATCTTCGGAAGGCTTCTCGGTTTTGATCAATCACCGCAACGGTGTGACCTGCTTTTTGTAGATCTACCGCCAAGGTGGAGCCGACTCGGCCACAACCCATAATTACAACGTGCACAAAGTATAACTTACACCCATAGGCTCACTCCTATGGAATTGAACGCTCAGGAGCGGTTAAAAATTGGCCAAGTAATTGAGGTCCAAATTGGTCCAATTGCGCATGGTGGACATTTCATCGCACGTTATAACGGTCAAGTTATTTTTGTCCGCCACGGCATAAGTGATGAATTGGTGAAGATAAAAATTACTGCAGTTAGTGCAAAAATTGCCCACGCAGATGTTATTGAAGTAATAAATCCTTCAACTAATCGAGTTTCACCGCCATGTAAGTATGCCGGCAGCTGTGGTGGCTGCGATTTCCAACATATAACACTGGAAAAACAGCGGGAACTTAAAGCGAACATAGTCAAAGAACAATTCTTACGAATTGGAAAAATAGATCTAGATCAGAGTGGGTTTGATCTAAAAGTGAGTGCGGTGGAACCAACAGATGGCCTGCATTGGCGAACTCGAATGGATTTTGCTGTTTCTGCCAACGGTCAGATTGGTTTATTTGGGGCTAGAAGTAATGATGTAATTGAGATTAAGGATTGTTTAATCGCAGATTCCAGAATGGATGTTAGTGGGCTAGCAACTCGTAGTTGGAAATCTGATGCCCGAGTTGAGGTTGCCGTTTCAAGCACTAACGAGGTTTCTGTTATGAGATCAGGCAGAAGCATTAGTGGGCCAACTCAAATTGTTGAACAAGTAGGTGGTAACTCCTTTAAAATTTCACCAAATGCCTTTTGGCAAAGTCATAAAGCTGCGCCAGTTGAATTAGTTAAAGTGGTGATTTCTTTACTCGGTATTAAGAAAAGTGATCACATTTGCGATCTTTATTCAGGCGTTGGTTTATTTGCAGCAGCAATTCTCAAAGAGGTTGGTGATCAAGGTTTTGTCACCTTAATTGAGAGTGATAAAACAGCTGTTTCAGATGCCAGGCGGATATTTGCAAATAAGCAAAATGTAAAAATCTTGCAAGGTCTAGTTGCCCAGCAATTGCCAATTGTTAAGCGAGCAGATTTGATCCTGCTAGATCCACCAAGAACTGGTGCTGGTGAGGTGGTAGTTAAACAGATGGTTAAATTTGGCCCAAGAAAAATACTTTATGTTGCCTGTGATCCAGCTGCGTTGGCCCGAGATGCTAAAACTTTGGCGGAAAGTGGTTATAAGTTGGATCACATCCAAGCCTTTGATCTTTTTCCAATGACTCAGCACATAGAGTGCGTGGCTACTTTTTCACCTGTAACAAGATAGGATTAGGTCAGAAATAGGGGAAAAGAGGTTTAAGGCGTTGAGTAAGAACTCATTTAAGGCCAAGACCACATTAGATGTAGCCGGTAAGTCCTATGAAATATTTGATATTACAGCTTTTGCTGAAGCAAAGGATTTACCTTTTAGTTTAAAAATACTTCTTGAGAATTTACTTCGCACTGAAGATGGCGCAAATATAACTGCTGGCCAGATAAAAAAACTTGCAAACTGGGATCCATCAACTGAACCTGATACCGAAATTCAATTCACACCCGCCCGAGTAATTATGCAGGATTTCACAGGCGTGCCATGCATCGTTGATCTGGCAACAATGCGAGAGGCAATAGCAGATTTAGGTGGGGATCCAGCAAAGGTGAACCCACTCTCCCCGGCGGAGTTGGTAATTGATCACTCAGTGATTGCAGATCTTTTTGGTACCAAAGATGCATTTGAGCAGAATGTTGATATTGAGTACCAGCGAAATAAAGAGCGGTATCGCTTTTTACGATGGGGACAAAGTGCATTTGATGAATTTAAAGTTGTGCCACCTGGAACTGGGATAGTCCACCAAGTAAATATTGAGTATTTAGCTCGGGTAGTAATGAACAGAGTTGTAAATGGAACATTGCAAGCATACCCAGACACAGTTGTCGGCACCGATTCTCACACCACCATGGTTAATGGATTAGGAGTTTTAGGTTGGGGAGTTGGCGGTATTGAAGCAGAGGCAGCATTACTTGGTCAGCCAGTATCTATGCTAATTCCAAAAGTAGTTGGCTTTAAATTAAATGGAAAATTACCAACAGGCACGACTGCTACTGATCTAGTTTTAACTATTACTCAGATACTTCGAAAACATGGTGTAGTTGGAAAATTTGTTGAGTTTTATGGTCCAGGAGTTTCGGCTTTGCCAATGGCCAATCGCGCAACTATTGGGAATATGTCGCCAGAGTATGGATCAACTTGTGCGATATTTCCAATTGATGAGGAGACAATTCGCTACTTAAAACTAACTGGACGCAGCACAGAACAATTAGAGTTAGTTGAAAAGTATGCAAAAGTGAATGGCCTTTGGCATGATCCAGCTGCAAAACCTAGATACTCTGAAAAACTGGAGTTGGATCTGACAACTGTGGTGCCATCAATTGCTGGTCCTAAGCGGCCGCAAGATCGTATTTCATTGCGAGATGCAAAGAGTGCGTATCAGAGTGTGCTACCAACTTATTTCACTGATAAGACAAACAAAAATAAGATTGATGTGAAGGTTAATGGCAAAGCAACAACGGTGAGTAATGGCGATGTGGTGATTGCATCAATTACCTCTTGCACTAATACTTCAAATCCATCGGTAATGCTTGGCGCAGCTTTGCTTGCTAAAAAAGCGGTAGAAAAAGGATTGACCAGTAAGCCGTGGGTAAAGACCACTTTAGCCCCTGGCTCAAAGGTAGTTACTGATTATTACCATAAATCAGGCCTTACCTTTTATATGGAAAAATTGGGTTTTAATCTAGTTGGATATGGTTGTGTGACCTGTATTGGAAACTCAGGTCCGCTTCCAGTTGATATTAGTAAGGCAATTAATGAAAATGATTTGGCAGTTTCGGCGGTACTTTCTGGAAATCGTAATTTTGAGGGAAGAATTTCACCAGATGTAAAGATGAATTATCTAGCCTCACCACCATTGGTGGTTGCTTACGCACTAACTGGCTCGATGAACCATGATTTTGAAAAAGATCCAATTGGTAATGGCAGTGATGGTCAGCCGGTCTTCCTTAAAGATATCTGGCCAACTACTGCTGAAATCGATAAGGTAGTTGGAGAATCAATTTCATCGGAAATGTTTACTAAAGATTATGCATCAGTTTTTGATGGTGATAAAAGATGGAAATCACTTGATACCCCAACTGGAAAAACTTTTGAATGGGATGCTAAATCTACTTATGTTCGAAAGCCGCCCTACTTTGATAACATGCCAGCAAAGCCAAAGCCAGTAACAGATATTGTAGGTGCTCGAGTATTAGCAGTGCTTGGTGATTCAGTGACAACAGATCACATTTCACCAGCTGGAAATATCAAGGTTGATTCACCTGCAGGAAAATACCTAGCTGAGCATGGAATTGATCGAGCAGATTTCAACTCCTATGGATCAAGACGTGGAAATCATGAGGTAATGATTCGCGGCACCTTTGCCAACATTCGACTGAAGAACTTATTACTTAACGGTGTTGAAGGTGGTTTTACTAAAAACTTCCTAGCAAATGGTGAACAAACAACAATTTATGATGCATCACGTGCTTACATCAATGCCAATGTGCCACTGGTGGTATTAGCTGGAAAAGAGTACGGCTCTGGCTCCTCCCGAGATTGGGCAGCAAAGGGAACTGCATTGCTTGGTGTTCGCGCAGTAATCGCAGAATCATTTGAAAGAATTCATAGATCTAATTTGATTGGTATGGGAGTGCTGCCATTGCAATTTTTAGATGGTCAAAATACCACCACACTTGGATTAGATGGCAGTGAGGTATTTACTATCACCGGTGTTGATCAATTAAATAATGGTCAAACCCCGAAAGAGGTTGAGGTAATAGCTGGGGAGAAGAAATTTAAGGCAAAATTGCGGATTGATACTCCAGGTGAGGCAGATTACTATCGCCACGGCGGGATTATGCAGTACGTATTACGCTCGTTACTAAGCAAGTAGATCGTAAAAATAAGTAAGTACCCTTTAAACTATACCCATGTTGGAACAGATTAAATCCCCAGATGATCTTAAAGGGCTTTCAGCTGAACAGTTAACTCAATTATCATCAGAGATCCGTACCTTTCTAATTGAACAAGTTTCAAAGACTGGTGGGCACCTTGGACCAAATCTTGGTGTAGTTGAATTAACAATTGCCATTCATCGAGTATTTAAATCACCAAAAGATGTAATTGTCTTTGACACTGGTCATCAAAGCTATGTTCATAAATTACTAACTGGACGTATGGCTAGTTTTGCCAAACTTCGGCAAAGAGGTGGCGCAGCCGGCTATCCAAATAGAAGTGAGAGTGAACATGATGTGGTGGAGAACTCCCACGCCTCAACCGCTCTGTCTTGGAGTGATGGTATTGCCAAAGGATTTTCATTGACCAATCAAAAAGATCGAACTGTAGTTTGTGTGGTTGGTGATGGCGCATTAACTGGTGGTATGAGCTGGGAGGCATTAAACAATGTTTCAACAAGTGAAAAAGAAAAGTTAGTAATTATTATCAATGACAATGAAAGATCCTACTCACCGACAATCGGTGGGCTAGCAACATATTTATCCACCCTTAGAACTACTAGCGGCTATGAGAAGTTTTTAGATTGGGGCAAAGGTGTGCTTGAAAAGACACCAGTTGTGGGAGGGCCAATCTATGAAACCTTGCATGGGGTAAAAAAGGGAATCAAAGATATTGTTGCCCCGCAAGGAATGTTTGAGGATCTTGGGCTTAAATACTTTGGCCCAGTTGATGGCCATGATCTTGGGGCAATCGAAAAAGCCTTAAAGATAGCTAAAGATTTTGGCAGACCAGTTTTAGTCCATGTGATAACCGAAAAAGGACGTGGGCATGCTCCGGCAGTTAATGATGAAGCAGAGAAGTTTCATGCAGTTGGAGTAGTTGATGTTGAGACGGGGCAGCCACTTAGCAAGGCGGGCAAGAGTTGGACCAGCATTTTCTCTGAGGAGTTAGTAAAAATTGGTGGCGAAAGAGATGATGTCGTAGCGATTACCGCTGCCATGATGGGACCAACTGGGTTAGACAAGTTTGAAAAGGCGTATCCAGATAGAACTTTTGATGTGGGAATTGCTGAACAACATGCAGCTACCTCTGCGGCAGGAATGGCATTTGCTGGACTGCATCCAGTTGTTGCGGTTTACTCCACATTTTTAAATCGAGCATTTGATCAGTTACTACTTGATGTGGCGCTGCATAAAGCTGGTGTAACTTTTGTTTTAGACCGAGCAGGTGTTACTGGTGATGATGGACCTTCACATAATGGAATGTGGGATTTAGCCCTCACTGGAATAGTGCCAACGTTGCATGTTGCTGCCCCTCGTGATGGCCAGCGAATCAAGGAGACATTGCGCGAGGCGCTAGATATCAATAACGCCCCTTCGCTGATCCGCTTTCCCAAAGGTGTAGTAAATCCTGATATTCCAGCTTTTGAGCGACGCGATGGCATCGATGTTTTATATCGTGGTGAGAGTGCAGATGTTTTGTTGGTCAGCATTGGAGCCTTCGCTGCAATTGCAGTAGAGGCTGCCGCACAGACTTATCGCGAGGGCGTAGGAGTCACAGTAATTGATCCAAGATGGGTTAAGCCACTGCCAAAATCCTTAATCACTATGGCCCAACGATATAAAAATGTTGTTGTACTAGAGGATGGAATCAAGCATGGTGGAATTGCCAGCACCATTTCAGAGATGTTTAGAGATGCACAATTAAATGTGCCGGTGCACTCAATTGGCTTACCACTTGAATTTTTGGAGCACGCTAAGCGTGCTGAGATTCTAGAAGATCTTGGAATTACAGTTCAGAATATTGCGCGCTCGCTAGTAACCTGGCATAGCAGCGCAGTAGCAAGTGAAACTAAGGAAGAGATGCAACTGCCGGCGGATGAAAACGAGCGCCGCAAACCGCTTCGCTAATTCCCTCTCGATCTAAGTAAGGCAAGATCCCACCTAAATGTATCGGCCAACCTGAGCCAAGTAGCATACAAATATCAATCTCTTGTGGAGTTGCAACCACTTTTTCATCTAACATCATTTTTGCCTCTAGCGCCAATGCTTCTAGTGCTCGTCTTCTAACCTGATCTGAAGTCGATGGTGAGATACCTTTTTCAAGCAGTGCCAAAGCTGCTGGGTTAACAGTGTTCACACCATTTGCATCCTTAACATAAAAAGTTTTTACACCCTCTTTCACAAATCTTTGCATTGTAGGTGAGACTTTATATCTTGGTCCAAGATTCTTATTCAAAGTTTGCGATACATGTAGGGCAACACCAGGACCTACTAAGCCGAGTAATTCAAGTGAGGACATGGGAAAGCCAAGGGGAGACATGGCAGCATCTGCTACTTCATAGGCAGTTCCTTCATCCATTGCATCAGTAACCTCACCCATAAATCTGGTTAACAAGCGGTTGACTACAAATGCTGGCGCATCTTGAACAATCACCATTGTTTTCTTTAATTCTTTACCAACATTAATTGCCGTAGCAGTGGTGGCATCATCAGTCTTACTAGTTCGCACTACTTCAAGTAGGGGCATGATTGCTACCGGATTAAAGAAGTGAAAGCCAACCACTCGTTCTGGATTTTTTAAACCTTCGCTCATGGCCTCAACTGATAAAGATGAGGTATTTGTGGCTATTACACACTCTGGCGTAACAATTGCTTCCAGATCTTTAAACAATTTTTGTTTGAGTGATAACTCTTCGAATATAGCTTCAATAACAAAGTCAGCATTAGCAAATACCTTTTGATCAACAGAGCCTGAAATATTTGAGAGCAATCTGGCAGCACCTTCAGGTGAAACTCGCTTTTTATCAAATAACTTTTGAATCTCATTTTTAATCCAGTTCAATCCTTTATCAACTCGCTCTTGATCTAAATCAGTAATTACCACCGGAACCTTAAGATTACGAAGTATCAATAGCGCAAGCTGAGCAGCCATGAGCCCTGCACCTACAACACCAACTCGAGAAACCTTTCTTGCCAGTGCAGGCTTTGGTGCACCTTCAACTTTTTTACGTTTCTTCTGAATCAGATTAAAGGCATATAAAGAGGCACGCAGTGAATCACTCATCACTAGATCTGCTAGAACTTTAGTTTCTGCCGCAAATCCATCCCTGACAGAGTTACTTTGCGCAGCTTTGATTAACTCAAGTGCTGCAAGTGGTGATGGAATTTGTGCGCCACTATATTTTTTTGCAATGACTGCTTTGCCGGTGGCGATTGCTTTTTCAAAGCCAGCAGTATCTTTGCTGTAATCCTTACGGTCAATCTTTTTTCTACCATTTAAGATATCAGCAACAAACTTGATTGAGTTTTCTAAGAAATCAACTGGCTCATAAACAGCATCCACCACGCCCAGAGATAAAGCATCTTTTGCCTTCATCATGGTGTTGTTATTTAAAGCATTAGCAATAATTACTTGCACCGCATTTTCAGGACCAATTAATTTTGGCAGCAGCGTTGCCCCGCCCCAGCCTGGAACTAATCCTAAGAAGCACTCTGGCAGCCCAGTGAAAGCGGTAGAGGAGAGTGTTCGATAGTGACAATTTAAGCCCACCTCTAAGCCACCACCTAAAGCTAAACCATTTATAAATGCAAAGGTTGGTTTCTTGCTTTCATATAGCTTTAAAAATACCTCATGCCCAAGATCACCGATGGCAATAGCTTGGGATTTATCCTTTAAAAACGGCATTGCAGATAGATCAGCACCTGCTGCAAAAATAAATGGTTTACCAGTCACTGCAATCGCAACAGCTTCAGTTTTTTGCGCCTCATTTATTGCAGAGGCAAGTGATGCTAGGGAGGCAGCGCCAAAGGTATTGGGACGGTTGTAATCAAGGCCATTATCTAAGGTAATCAATGCCAATTTGCCATCATTACCAAATGGTTGAAGTGAAACTAATTGCAAGATCGCTTTGGTGATGACCTCGTCCGGCGCAGCAGTTAAAACTTCAGCCACTACTTGTCGCCTTTATAGTTTGGATTCTCCCAAATAACTGTGCCACCCATACCCAATCCAATACACATGGTCGTAATTCCATACTTTACTTCAGGATGCTCTTTGAAGCCGTTTGCCAGATTAAGCATTAATCTCACTCCCGAGGAGGCCAATGGATGGCCAACTGCAATAGCGCCGCCATAAATATTTACCCGCTTATCATCATCGGCGATACCAAAGTGATCTAGAAATGAAAGTACTTGGATTGCAAAAGCTTCATTAACTTCAAACAAACCAATATCACCAATATCTAAGCCAGCTTTTTTCAAAGCTTTTATGGTGCTAGGTACTGGGCCATATCCCATAATCTCTGGTTCAACACCTGCAAATGCAAATGAGATCATCTTTGCTTTTATTGAAAGATTTAACTCTTTTGCCTTACTTTCTGATGCCAAGATGGCAGCGGTTGCACCATCATTTAATCCAGCAGCATTACCAGCAGTTACTCGACCAGCTGGCCTAAATGGTGTTTTAAGAGCTGCCAGAGCCTCCAAAGTTGTTTGTGGCCGAGGTGGTTCATCTACAGTCGCCATTCCCCAACCAAGATCAACACTTCGAGTGGCAACTGGAATTAAATCTGGTTGAATTTTATTTGCCGCATATGCAGATGCAGTTTTTTGTTGTGAAGCTAAGGCGTATTTATCCGCCCGCTCTTTAGTCAGGTGCGGAAATTTGTCATGTAATCGTTCAGCGGTTGCACCCATTTGCAGCGCATCGTTATCAACTATTTTTTCAGCTAAATACCTAGGATTTGGATCCATACCATCATCCATTGGATGATTTCCCATATGTTCAACCCCACCAGCAATTGCAAGGTCGTAAGCACCCATATTTATGCCACCAGCGATAGTGGTAACTGCGGTAAGGGCGCCAGCACACCAGCGATCAATTGAGTAACCAGGTACTGTCTTAGGAATTCCCGCTAATATCGAAACAGAGCGGCCCATATTCATTCCTTGATCACCAGTTTGGGTTGTAGCGGCAATTGCTACATCATCAATTTGATCAATTGGTAGATTTGGATTTCGCTCTAGTAATCCTCTAATGCAACGCACCATAATGTCATCTGCTCTTGTTCCAGAGTAAAGAGATCCGGCTTTGCCAAATGGAGTCCTGACGGCATCTACTAAAACCACATTAGTTTTTGCTGTGGCAGTTTTGCTCATAGGGCTAGGTTACTCGCCAGTAGAGAAAATTGGTAGTGGGGCAACACCCCCAACTTAAACTAGCGCCCTCACCTTCGCAGGCTTTGCCGGCTTTGTATAAAGTCGAAGCACAATAGATAGATACGCCGCCCAAACAAAAAGCTGGATCCATGAGGTATTAACATCAAAACCAATAGTGCCGGCAAGTACTGAGCCAGCTATTGAATCCTTTGCCATGAATGATGAGATATCCCAAGCGTAGGAGCCATCACCAGGTATCCAACCAAGCTCTTGAAACTCATGCACACCATAGGAGAGAACTCCTGCTGCCACAATAATCAGCGCAACACCAGTGATAGTAAAAAACTTACTTAGATTAAGTTTGATAGCTCGGTTATAGATTAAATACCCCAAAACTACCGCCAGAGTTAACCCTAAAACTAATCCAACAGATGCTGAGGATGTTGCAGCAACTGTCTTGAAGTTTGTATAAACAAATAGCGCAGTCTCTAACCCTTCACGGGCTACTGCAAAAAATGCTGCAGCCGCTATTGCTAATGGGCCAGCAGAGAGGGCGTTATCAACCTTGCCATGCAACTCATCTCTTAATGTTCTTGCTGCTCGCTTCATCCAAAAAACCATCCAGGTAACTAGAGCTACTGCCAAAAATGATGTAGTACCAGCAAAGAATTGCTCACCGCGATCACTTAACTCAGCTGAGGTGAAGGACAAAAAGCCACCCAGCGCAAAGCTGGCAGCAAGTGCCAATGCCACACCGCTCCAAATTGGGGTGAGTAAATTTCTACGATCTGTCTTGACTACATATGCAACCAAAATTCCCACAATTAATGCAGCCTCGAGCCCTTCACGAAGGGCGATTAGAAATGTACTTAACATGGGATTAGCATAAACCCAAGAAATTGAATTACGCAACTTAAGTGTTGCGTAATTCCTATCACATTACGGCCCCGCTACCTCAGGCTCAGATTCACTCTCCAGCTCTGGAATTAACACCGGCTCAATCTCAGATAGGCACGGGGTGATGATTGATGTCACCTGCTCAATCTGCCAAGGGCGTGCTCCCATTTTTTCCAATTCACCTTTTACAAATCCTTCATAATCACTGCTTTGAGTTGGTGGATTTTGCCAACAGATACGTTTTACCAGTTCTGGTGTAATTAAATTTTCAACTGGAATTTGCAAAGTTCCAGACAAGGTTGCCAATTGCAACCGAGCATGGGTCAATCTGGCATAGCCAAGTGGATTCTTCTCTTTCCAAATTTTTATTGGCGGCAAGGTTGCAGATGGCACACGAAACTCAGGTTGGGCATCAATAGGGGTGTTAAGCGCAGTGGTTAATACCGATAACCAGCGATTAAATGGTGGTGCCTCTAATCTGGTGCGCCAACCAATAACCTTTGCTACCGCCTCTAAATTATCTGGCAGCTTAGTTGCCAGCTCAACTATCGCCGCATCAGCTAATACTCGGCCTGGGGCGATATCTAATTGCCGAGCCAAATCATCACGTGAAAACCAAAGATCTCGAACTACCGTCATAGTTAATCTATCCCGCACCTTATGCATGCCAGAGGTTCTACGCCAACGATCTGGCTTAGGAGTATCTACAACCTGAAAATTTTCATAATTCTTAAGAATGGCCGCAAAATCCTGCTCAGCCCACTTTAATTTTTTCTGTTCAACTAACAGCTCTGCCACTTTATCTCTGATATCTAACAAGATATCAACATCAAGGGCGGCGTAAATGATCCACTCAGATTTTAAGGGCCTAATTGACCAATCAACTGCGGAGTGCTCCTTGGCTAAACTTACTTCTAGCAAACTCTCGGCAAGTGGGCCAAGGCCAACCCTAGGGCAACCTGCAATTCTGGCGCCTAACTCAGTATCAAATAGCTTTTTAGGCTTTAGGCCAATCTCTAATAAGCAGGCGAGATCTTGAGTACTGGCATGGATAACCCATTCATACTCAGAGAAGTTTTGATTAAATAATTGCCACAACTTTGAATCTTTAAGTGGAATTGGATCAATCAGATGCAGCCCACCATTTTTGCGGTAGATCTGAATTAAATACGCGCGCTGGCTGTATTTATACCCAGATGCCCGCTCGGCATCAACTGCAATTGGACCATCTCCTTTTGCCAGATCAGTGATTACTTGCGCAAAGCCAGCTTCATCATCAACGATTTTAGGAGTGCCATGACGGGGTGCAAGAAGTGGGGTGAGCATTGATTAAAAACTTCTAATTTTTGCCAGCGATGGAGGTAACAC
>SXGU01207577.1_pt1 | contig 13256 bp, 10 predicted proteins | sample 3174531 | NCBI WGS metagenome assembly SXGU01 (sample SAMN11356863, study PRJNA531348) | freshwater metagenome | isolation source: freshwater sample F1-140 | place: China: Fuxian Lake, Yuxi | collected 2017-12-25 | reverse complement strand
GGGGCGAGGCGCGGGCGCGAGCACGTCGGGGTTCGGCTCGGCGGCGTGCTCGGGGCGCCAGAGGGCGAGGCGGGCGAGTTCGTTCCAGCCGCGCTGGTGGCGCGCGAGGCGCTCGCCGTGCCGGGGATCGGCGGCGAGCCATTGGAAAAACTCGTCCTGCTGCGCTGGCGTGAGGCCGCGGTCGCGGCGCGCGACCCATTCGGCGGCGTCGTCGTCGATGGCGGCGAGTTCGTCGGGCTTGAATTTTTCCGGTGCACTCATGGCCTCATTTGCCGCGGTAGCGGGCGAGGAACTCCGTGCACTTGCGCACGCCGATGGTGACTTGGTGCTCGACCGTGTTTTCCGAGATGCCGAGGCGCGCAGCGACCTCGCGTTGTGGGAGGCCGTAGAGGCGGCGCAGCGTGAGCACCTGCCGGCAGCGCGGTGGGAGGGACTGGATGGCTTGCGTCAAGAGTTCGAGTTCCTGGTTGCGCGCGACGGACTCGGGAATGCCGTCGGCATCGTCCAAGACGTGCAGCGCGTCGATTTCCGCCATGGTTTCCGTGCGATGGGCCGCCCGGGTGCGGAGGAGGTCCACGACGCGGTTGCGCGCCGTGGCGAAAAAGAAGGCCTTCGGCGAACGCAGCTCCACGCCGCGCGCGCGGGCCGCGAGCACATGCGCGTAGGCGTCCTGCACGACGTCGTCGATCTCGGCGAAGCCCGGGAAACGCGCCGCGAGCCACGCGCGCAGCATCGGCTCGTGCGGCGCGAGGTGCGCCACCAGCCAGCGAGCGTCCGCGGAGTCGGGAGGAGGCATGGTGTTGCTGTCAAATGCAGGACAAGTGCGGAGAGTCGTCAGGCTTATTCTGCGACGAGGCTTGCCCGGTGCCGCTCGCCGCGGCGGCCGGCGAATCGACCGCGGCATCGCCAGCACCCCGCAATCCGCGGCGGCTCGCGGCGCCGACGTGGGTTTCGGCGTGGCCGCATGCCGCGATCACCGTGGCGCTTTTCCGTAATGCGAGCCATCGGCTGCCCCACCGGGCGGCCCGGCGGTCGCATCGGCGACGTGCCGAACACTCCACCGCCCCATTTGTTTTTCCACGCCCAGGCGACGATGTCGGCCTCCAACTCGTGAATCCGGATGGGGTCGAATACTCTTTCCATCAAGCGCAAGGTGCCCTTGCCCGTGCCCATGAAAAGCGGAAAAACGAAGCGCCGGATGAGGTGGACCGGCGCAAGCGCTGGCGTCACTTCTGGTTTTTCTTTTTCGGCGCCGTCGCGGGCTGCTCCGCTGGCGGCGTGAGGCCGTCGGACGGTTGATTCCAAAGGCGCCACGGGTCGTGGAGACGGCGCATTTCGGCGAGGAGCAGGGCTTCCATCTCGGCGAGCTTCGCGGCGTGGCGCGGGTCGGCGGCGAGGTTGCGCTGGTGCGACGGCGTGCAGACGCCGCCGATGAACGAGCCCATGTGATACGCGCCGTCCAGCACCATGCCGCGCGCAGCGAGGCGGTCGAGGTGCGGGGTGTGCAGGGCGGATTTCGAATTGTAGGCCTTCAGGTCGAAGGGCGACTGGTCGTCGACGATGATGAAGAGGAGGTTCGGCCGGTGGGGCGCGCTCCAGCACGCCAAACGGTGTTTACGCGGCTCCGTTCAAGCGGCACCCGTGCCGTCTTCGCTCATTTTCGCGCCACGTCGACGTAGTAGGCTCCGCGGCTTGTCCCACCGCTTTGGCCCATCGCTGGCTTGATGAAATTGCTCGATGACGAAGCGGGGCGGCGTGGTCTTCGCCTTCCCGCGCAGCAACTCGGCCAGACTGATGCCGTCGAAGCGCGCAGCGGCCGGCTGCGGCAGCGCACACAACTCGATCAGTGTCGGCAGGAGATCGACGTGCGCCGTCAGCGCCCCGATGTCCCGTGCCCCGGACAAGCCGCCCGCCGGCCAGCGCCAGAAACACGGCACGCGATGGCCGCCGTCGTAGTAACTGCCCTTCTTCCCGCGCATCCCCGCATTGAAGCCGGCGATCACGTGAGGCGTCGCAGCCGAGCAGGTTGACCACGTTGAGGTAACCGACGTGAAATCCCCGCCGGAGCAGCGCGAGATCCACTTCGCGATGGTAGTCGGGAAAACTCGTGCGCCAAATCCACGGCCTCCCCGGCGCGACCTCCTTGGGTCGGGTGACAAACCCGGCGTGACCGTCGACGTTGGCCGGGGTGCGCGCAAAGCCCTGCCATTCGGCGGTCGCACCGGTAAGACCAAGCGAGTGGACGAACAAGCAGAGCCAAAAAACCGACCGAGCACGTCGAGCCGACACGGAGCGCAGCGAGGAGTGACGGAGCGGGCTGGTGGCGATGTTCACGATGAGCGGGGAGCGATGCCCGGTCAGGCAGGGGTGGGCCAAGGCGGCGGCGAGGAGAGGCTATTTTTCCCGGGAAGTTTGTTTCGTTGCCGGTGCAGCCGGGCCTTTGCGGCCCTCGGGCACTTTTTGAAGCAGTGGAAGAAGGTTTTTCCAAGCAGCAGTTGCCTCATTGTTCCAGTTTGCGATGGGCATCGTGGGCAGAGTCTGGGGCTCTCCGCGCACCTCCCGCAGAGATGTCGTGCAACGAACGCGCATCGAGGCGAGTTGCGCCTGGTGCTGCGGATCACCGGCGAGGTTGTTTTGCTCGAGCGGATCGGCCGCGAGGTGGAAAAGCTCCTCGTAAGCGGGCGTTTCGCCGCCGAGACCGAGGTTCAGCAGTTCACGGTAGTCAGACGGCACGGGGCGGTTGGGCCAGTAGCGGATATATTTCCAGTCCGCACTGCGCACCCCCTGAATGACGGGATAGTCCTGCAACAGGATCAGACTCTCGCAGAAGAAGTCGCGCCGCCAAGCGATGGCTTCGCCGCGCAGCAATGGCTCCAGACTGCGGCCCTGCATGCTCGCGGGCACCGTGAGTCCGCACAGCTCGAGCAGGGTGGGCGCCACGTCGGCGGAGATCACCAGGTCCTTCACGCGGCGGCCCCGGCGCTCCGCCGGCAGGCGCGGGTCGTGGATGATCAACGGCACGCGGATCGAGGGATCATAGAGCAGGCACTTGCCGCCGTAGCCATGCTCACCGTGCAGGATGCCGTTGTCGGAACTGTAGATGATGATCGTGTTGTCGGCGACGCCAAGCCGCTGCAATTGCGCCTGAATCTGTCCGACCACGCGGTCGATGCCGGTGACGGTCTCGCAAATTCTCACCCGCTGTTCGCGCAGTGTGTCGAGGGAGAGACGATAGTCATATTGGCTGATCTGTTTGCCCGAATAAACGGCAGGCGGGATCTTCGGCGCCTTGAGATCTTTCTCCGCCACGTAGCCGGCCGGCGGCTGGATCCGGTCCATCTCCCCGCGATACGACGTGCGATAAAGCGGATCGTCGGTCGGCCGTTGCTGCATGGAGCCCGTGCCAGCGCCGTGCGGCACGTTGAAGCAGAGGTAGAGGAGAAAGGGCTTGTCCTTCGGGCGGTCGCGCAGGAACGCGCCGGCGTTGTCCCCGGCCCGTTGCACAAACGCGCTGTCCTGCTCCAGGAAATTCGCCGCACCTTCGCCGAGGATCTCCGGTTGGGTGTCGCTGCGGGCGTTACTGAAGATGGGCTGGTTGGGCTTTGGATAGAAGCCGAGGTGGCCGAGGCGGTTGCCGTAGTAGTAGTCGAAATCCCAATATCGCAGGCCGGGGGTGTGGTTCTTGCCGAGGTAGGCGGTGGCATAGCCGTGCCGCTTGAGCACCATCGGGAAAGTGTCGGCCCATTGGTCGGGCGAGAGTGCGCTGCGGCTGTCCCAGCCGACGGTGTGCCGGCGTTCCCATTGCCCGGTGAGGAGGGAAGTGCGGTTGGGCAGGCACGACGCGGAGGTAACGAAGGAGCTCTCGAACAGCACGCCGTCACGCGCGAGCCCGTCGATGTGCGGGGTCTTGACGATTGGGTCGCCCGTGCAACCCAGTTCGTCGTGGCGCTGGTCGTCGGTGAGGATGAAGACGATGTTGGGCCGCGGCTTCGCGGCGACGGCTGAAGCCGCGAGGGCGAAGGTCACGAAGAGGAGGAGCGCGAGGTGGACCGGCACGATCGGGAGCGGTGGGAGAGATTTGCGAATCATGGACCGGGAAAAAAGGGAAACACGGGTCAGCGCGGTGGCACGGGAGAAGGCGGCCCGGAGCTGCCCGCCGAGATGAGGTCGATCAGGGTTGTCGCGACCTGATGACCGAGACGCTCCGCGCTGTTGCGCGGGAAATGGCAGTTGCGCGGTTCCGTCTGCGGGATGCGGTGGGTCACAACAAACGCGTTCAGATCGTTCACCACGATTCCATGCCGGCGCATGATCTCCCGGGCGATGGCGTTGTAGGCGTCGGCGTCATCGGGCTGGCTGCCGTTGTTGGCGGGCGTGGTGGTGGCCCAGACGAGGCGCCGCTCGGTCTTCTTCAACTCGACGACGAGTTTTTCCAGTTCCGCGCCGTAGCGCTCCAGCGGCACGCACCGCCCGTAGCCTTCCTTGATCCGCATGGAATACTCCAACCCTGGCGCCCACTTGAGGGCATGTAGTCCCCAATTGAATTGGATCACGTCGAACGGCCGTCCCAGTTCACGTTCGCGCTCCGTCACCTCGCGCGCGACGACCGCCAGCCAGTCGGGCTGGGCATCGTAGGCGGTGCCGCCGGTGCGGACGTTGGCCCGGCCGATGAGTTTTTCCCGCAAGAAGGTGCTGTATTGGTTGACGATCGAATCGCCCAGCACGAGGACGCGCGGGAGGTCCAGCCGCTTGTCTTCACCCAGGACTTCCTGGATTTTGTTGGCGACAACGGAGGCCACAAGTTCGACCCCGGTGGCGGTCAGCATGAAATCGCCCGGCCGCTGGAGGTCGGCGCGCCGGATACGAACATAGTCGTGGAGATCGAGCAGCAGCGCCTTCCGATTGTAGGCCAGATTGGCGACGATTTCGTTATACGATTCGAGACGTCCGCCGGGGAAGCCGCTCAGTCCCTCCGGCACCGGCACGGCGGTGGCCCAAATGAGTTTCCGGTTCACCGCGGCGGGATCGCGAAACAAGTCCTCCAGCAATTGTCGTAGCTGGCGGGCGTCGAAGAGCGTCCCGTTTCCTCTGGCGGAATCCCGGGCAATCTCAGGTCCGAGTGCGAAATAGATCAAGGCGCAGCGGGGAGCCCTGCCGGAAAATTCCGCCTTGAACTCATCCAGTGCAGACGTTGAGCCCGCGGGCAGCGGCAGGTAGTCCACTGTCACGTTTTCCCTCAGGAGGTCCCGGACCATGCCGGAATACTGGCGGGCAACGGCGTCGCCGATCAGCAGGACCGTGGGTGCGGTTGACGGTTTGTCGGTCGGCGCCGCGTGCAGATGGCTCAGCCATACGCACACGGACAACAACAGCAGCCATCGACTTGGTCTTGGCACTCGCGTGATCATGAATTCGGCGGGCGGCATTGGAAGAGCCGATCAAGGGTGCGGAAAGGTGCTCCCGTCCGCCGCGCGCCGTTATTCAAAAATTGAAGCTCGCCGTCATGAACGCAAAGCGCGGTTCGGCGGCGAGCCGCGCGGTCTGCGGCGCCCCGGAGGCGCTGTTGGGCAAAATCACCGCCGGGGAATTGTCGAACGCGTTTTGGACATTCAGCTGCAGCGTGAGCCGCACTTTGGGGGAAAAGCGAATGCCGTAGGAAGCGATCAAGTCGACGTATTCCGCATCAGGCAGTCCGAAGACCAGCATCTGAGACTGCCGCCGCCCCGCGGCGTCGATCGTCACGTTGTTGAAATAATAACTGCGATCCTTGCCCTTGTAGCGCAGCGTCCCCCCGAGCATGAGCCCCTTGAGCGAACCCTCGGGAACGGTGTAGGTGTTCGTCCATGACAGGGAATACTTCGCATACGACGTCGTGGGCAGCCCGGATTGGACGGCGGGAATTGATCCCTTGAGGCCGTTTGGGTCGGTGAAGTTGAGCTGGTGCTGGGCGACGGGCAGCCCGACCACGCCGGTGCCGACCGAAGCGCCGGTGGAATTGCTCCGGGTCAAGCCGAGGAAGGCGGCGTTGCGGATGCGGCCGTTGTCGGGGTCCAGGTCGGCAAAGTAAGGGCTCGAGGGGGTGTTCATCGTCGCGATGGTGAGCTGGGTCGTGGGCGCGGTCGGGCTGTTGTCGTTGGGATTCACCTTCACGAGCAGGGGCGTGCCATCGCCGAAGGTCACGCCACCCCGTCCGTCGGTGTGAAACTGGTCGTTGTAGTAAATCGCATACGAGCGACTCTCGCCCATGATGCCGTCGGTCACGCCGGCGTTGAGGCGGCTCCGCCACCCCTTGATCGGCTGGGCCGTGAGGAGCATCTCCACGCCGGCGGATTCGCGATCCACCCCGATCCAGGTGCTGCTCGGGGTCCGGCGTCCGTTGATGCCGTTGGGATTTACCGCGGTCCCGTAATCGGCCTGGAGCAGGAAAGCTTCTCCGAGACTTCTGACCGTGTAGTAAGCGAGCGAGCCCGACACCCGCTCCTGGAAAAGATCGAATTTCAGGCCGACCTCGTGACCCTTGCCTTTCGAGCGCGGCGGGAGGGGCACACCGTCCGGTCCGGGCGAAGTGCCGTTGGGCCGGGAGGAAATTGAATGACCGTAGAAGGCGTGCAGCCCCTCGCGCAGCCGGTAGTTGGCGCCCAGATTGTAGGAGGTGGTGCTGGCTTCCGACGAGCGATACATCGGGTCGTTGTTGTTCCAGGCGACTTCACTCTGTTGATCCCGCCGCACGCCATACAGGGTGGTCAACCGCCGATCCAGCCACACACTCGTCCCGGCCACGAAACCGGCGTAGCGCGACGCGTTGCCTCCCTGCCAGCCGGTGCCGCCGAGGCCGCGCGGATTCTGCGAGGTGGCGGGCACCTTGCCCTCGCCACCCGCGACTTGGCGCTCATACGTCCGGCCGTTGACGGTGATCCGATCCTGGTAGGCGTGCATGCCGATCGCCGAGAGTGGTTCGAAGACCGGGCCCGACCCGACCGGGGCCCACGCCGCATTGCCGAGCTGCAGGGTGGAAAGCTGGTTCCGGCCCAAGTTGATGTTGGTCGCCTGCGCGGGATTCACGATGGTCGTGCCGCTCGCATCGAGTTCGTAGTAGCGCCAGACACCAAAGACATTGTGCGGGCGGTTGTTTTCCGCCCCGCCGATGAGTTGGTGATGCCCGCGCAGGCCGTCGAACTCCGCGGTCGCGACGGCGCGGAAGCCCTGGTGGTCCTGCAGGAATCGGGTGTCCTGAAGATTAGTGAACTGAATCGCCCACACGCCGGTGGGATTGCCGCTCAGTCCGGGTGCGGTGAGGACGGAGGGAGTGGTCACCTGTCTCAGCGTCGCCGCATCGTAGCCGTAGGAAACCTGCGTGGAAAACCAGCGGTTCCAGTTTCCATCCCAGACGATCTCCACGTGGTCGTTCTGCCCCTTGCGTTGGGAAAACTCGCCGGCAAACGAATCGACCGTATTCCAGTCGATGCTGCCGTTGGCCACGTCGCCGCTTTGCCCTTGCGCCAGCGCGAGGCGCGCAAACTGCCCGTTGCGCGGTCCGGTGGCGCGGAGGGTCAGCGCCGGTTGCGACCCGATGGTTTGGGTGCGCAAGCGATCGGCCGAGAGGCGCAGCGTGTGCTGCGGCGTGAGCCGGAGCGCCAGTTGAACATACGCGCCCAATTGCTTTTTTTCCGAGAAGAGCCGGGCGAAATTCGTGTCTTCCGCGACGGCGGCGAAGCGCACGGCCACGCGCCCGAAGCTCCGGCCGTAGTCCACGGTCGAGCGCAACGACCCAAATTCGTCGGTCCGTAGTTGCAGTTCCCCGACGGTCGCGCCGAACCGGGCCTGTTTGGCCACGTTGTTCACGACGCCGCCGGCGCCACCGTCGCCAAAGAGCAGGGACTGCGGGCCGCGGATCACTTCCACTCGCTCCATGAAAAAATTATCGCTGCCGCCCCAATGCGGCAGAAAACCGTTGCGGCGAATCATGCTGGCACCTGTGGCCACGCCGCGCAGGACCAGACTGGATTGGCCGTTGTAGTCGCCGGGGCGGCCGAGGCCCTGGCCGGAGGCGGTGGGATTGGCGCCGCCAAAGCCCGCCGGACTATACTCCGTCAGCATCGATTCCACATCGGTGGCGCCAATGTCCTTCATGAAGGACTCGGTGAAGATGTCCGCCGTGATCGGCATGGTCTTCAGGTCGGTGCGGAACCGCGTGATGGAGTTCGTATTGAGGGCGCTGTAGGAATCGGTGGCGTCCGACTCGACCACGAACGGATTGAGACGAATTGCTTCGTCGGAGGATGTCGTCTTGGCGGGCGCGGCGGATGGTGCGGCAACGGCCGCGACCGGTGCCGCCTGTCGGGCGTTTGCGTCGGGTGTGCTTTCCACCGAAGCCGACGAGCGGCGCGCCGCCGGGACGCGGGAAATCATGAACGTGCCGCCCGGCGAATCGCGGCTGATGATGAGCGGAGTGCCATCAAGAAGCCGCGCGAGCGCTTCGGCCGGCGTGAGCCGACCTCTGACCGCAGGGGTGGTGAGGCCGCGGACGATCTCGGCGGCGTAGACGACTTCGGCGCCGGATTGGGCGGTGAACTGCTTGAGTGATTGCCCGGCCGCGCCGGCGGGGATCTCGAACGCGACGCGCTCGGCGGCGCGGAGCGGGAGTGGCGTGCAAACCGCGCAGGCGATGAGAACGGCGAACAGGGGAAACCGGAGACGGGGCATAAGAGTTGAGACCCACGAAGAGGATCCAACCCTGAGGAGAATTTTCCGGCCGCGCGGGCGCCGCGTGCGGGGTATCAGCGAGCGGAGCGCAACACGATTGCACCGTCGGAATCGAGGGCGGTCTCGATGCGGTAGGTCGTGCGCAGGATTTGGAAGAGCGGATCGAGATTGTTGGCGCGGAGGGCACCACTGATCTCCACGCGACCGAGGTCGGGGGTCGCGAGGCGGAGGCGGCGGCCGCTGTGCTCGTTGAGGAGGCGCACCACTTCGGTGAGGGGGGTCTCGGAAAATTCCAACCGCGGCACGCGCCAAGCCAGGGCGCGCAGCGCTTCGTCGGCGGACACGGGTGCGACAGCCAGCGGGGTCGTGGGTGGGTGGGCCACGACGACACGGAAACCGGCTTCGATGATGGGCGCGGTTGTGTTGATCGTGGCGGCGGGGAGGCTTGGGGTCGTGGGCTCAACGGCTACGCGGCCTTCCGTGACGAGCAGCGCGACGGATTCGGGCGTGAGGTTGACGGAGAACGCGGTGCCGACCGCGCGGAAGTGGGAGTTGCCAGCGCTGACGACGAAAGGGCGGGCGGGGTTGGGGACGACGTGGAACAGCGCTTCCCCACGGATGAGCGTCACGCGACGCAGGTCGGCGGAATCGGCCGTGAAGTTGACGATCAGTTCTGCGCCGGGGCGTAGTTCGACGAGAGTGCCGTCGGGCAGGGTGCGGTGCTCGGGAGCCGTGACGACCGTGCGGGTGACGGGGTGGGGCGAGGTGGGGGCACGCGAGAATGGGGTGGCGATGAACAGGCCGAGGCAGACGAGCGCGACGGTGGCCGCGGCGGCGGCGAGGCGGCGGCGGCGGCGTTGCTGGCGCCCGGCGATCTCAGCGAGGAGCGCGTCGACCTGGCCGGAGGCGCGCGGCCACTCGAGAGGGGCTTCTTTCCAGCGGTCCGGCACGGTCGAAGGGCGCGACTCAGGCTTCATGGCAGGGGGGAAATGGCGTCGGTGCGGGAGGCGATGTAGGCGGTGCAGCGGGCGACGCCGGTGCGCACGTGCGACTCGACGGTGCGCTCGCTGATGCCGAGTTGGGCGGCCACTTCGCGTTGGGGGAGACCTTTCACCTTGTGGAGAATGACGACATCGCGGCAGCGCGGAGAAAGTGTGAGCAAGGCATCGGCGAGGAGGTGGATCCGCTCGTGGACGATAAGTTGGTCGCAGGCATCGGGCTTATCCTCCAAGACACGCGACGCGGCAAAATCCCCGAGAGCGACGAACGGGGCGTGGTGATTTTTTCGCACGACGTTCAACGCGATGCGCCGGGCGACGGTGAAGAGAAACGCCTTGGCCGAGGTGACTGACCGGGTGGTGCAGGTTTTCCAAATACGGAGATAGGATTCCTGCACGACATCGTCGACATCGCGCACCGCCGGGAACGAGCCGCGCAGGTAGCTGCGCAGGGCGGGTTCGTGCGGTTGAATTTCTTCCGCAAACCAACGTGTGGGGCTGGGATTGGGCGGGGGCATCGGCAAGTGACCGTGAGCTAGATCGACCCGCCGCTGCGCGGCGGCAAGGCGGGATTTATTTCGGTCGGCGCCTCCGCCGGGCGTTGCCGACGGCGGGCGATGGAGCGGGTGGGGCGGATGTGAAGGAGAGAAATGGAGTAGCGGAACGGGCGGTTGTAGATCATCAGTGCCAGTCGATGCGGGCTTGTTTGGTCGTGAGGTCGATCAGGCGAAATCGTGGGTGCTCACGACTCGTCGAGCAAGTCCCCCTTGGCGCAGAAGAGTCCGGGGCGCGCATCTCCGAGTTGGCGGTTGAGAGTAGCGCATGCGTCCTCGCCTGCATTTCAATCCTGCAGGCGGGACGCCTGCGGTACTTGGCGGCGCGACCGTCAACCGGCAGATGCGCCCGAATCCGGGGCGCACCGGCGACGCGGCGGTTCAGCAAAGGTCGGAAACGGACGTTGCGCCGGAGAGAACGGGGCGCGACGTTGATCGCGCCGTTGCCAGCCCTTTTCTTGCTCATGGCCCGAACCAAATCCCCCGCCGCTGTCCAATCGTCCGCCACCATCGGCTTCGAGGCCACCCGCTTCAAGGCCGAGAAAAACGCCAAGGAACTCGCCGCCATCGCGCAACAACACGGCCTCACCACCGCCGCCTTGCAAACGTTCGTGGACGGTATCCTCGACCGCATGATCTTCGATGGCGAGCATCTCAGCGACCTCATGGCCCCGCTCGACCTCGGCTGGAAAGCCCGCACCCAGGCCGAACTCGCCCTCATGGCCGACCTCCACCCCCTCCTCACCAAACGCGCCGGTGGCCGCGACATCTCAGGTCTCAGCGCCTATGAACAGTAATCCCTCGCGTCGTATTATGGCGAATTCGCCACAATTAATCCTATCGAATTCGACGGGATTAATCCTATCGAATTCGAGAGGTTTAGAATCATTGCAACCGTTCAGCTTTAGCCATGAGCAGTAAAAAGTAGGCACCCAAAGGGACACCCGAAGGGACAAGCCCTACCCGCCTCTCGCGCGGACGCACACGGCCCGGCGCCCTCTTTCCCGTGGCTCCGGTTGCCTCATCCCTGCCGCCGTCCTACGCCGCCACGCTTCAGGAAATAAAGACCCACCTCCGCAGCGCCCGCGTCCGCGCCATCCTTGCGGCCAACCCCATCGTCATCGAAGCCTACTGGCAGACGGGCAAAATCATCCTCGCCCGCCAGCAGGAAGCCGCCTGGGGAGCCAAGGTCATCGACCGCCTCGCTGCCGACCTGCAGGCCGAGTTCCCCGACATGAACGGGCTGACCACCCGAAACCTGCTCTCGATGAAGATTTTCGCCCGGGAATTCCCGGACGGCCCAATTGCGAAACAACCTGTTTCGCAATTACCCTGGGGCCAGATCATCCGCCTCTTGCAGATGGTCAAAGACCCCTCAGCCCGAGAATTCTACATCCGACAATGCCTCCGTGAAGGCTGGAGCCGCAGTATCCTCGAAATCCAGATTCGAAACCAGCTCCACCTCCGCGCTGGCAAGGCCCAGAACAACTTCGCCCTCACCATGCCCCCGGCGGATTCGGACATGGCCGCCCAGCTTTTCAGAGACCCCTACCTCTTCGACTTCCTCGGCACCGCCGACCCGCGGCACGAGGCGGAGGTCGAGCAGGCTCTCGTGGACCACATTCAAAAGTTCCTCCTCGAACTCGGCACCGGCTTCGCCTTCGTCGGGCGGCAAGTCCCGCTGGAGGTCGGCGGCGAGGACTACCCGCTCGATCTCCTGTTTTATCACCTCAAGCCCAAAACCACCGCCACGAAGGAAAAGGCAAGGCACGCGCTTGTGCCGAAGCTGCGGTTTCCCGGATTCAGCGAGCCGTGGGCTTGCGAGCCGCTCTCGAAGGTTCTCAAAGAGCACAAACTCAAGAACACCGACGGTCGGGATGTCTTCTCGGTCTCGATGGAATACGGCATCGTCAACCAAATCGAACTCTTGGGCCGTAGCTTCGCAGCCGCTGACACTTCGCACTACACCATCGGGCGGCGCTACGATGTCGTTTACACGAAGAGCCCGCTGAAGGCCTTTCCATTCGGCATCGTGAAACAATGCAAGTTCGACGGAGAAGTCGCACTCTCGCCACTTTACGGCGTCTTCACGCCGCCCAACCCGCATCTGGGTTTGATGATCGAGGCCTATTTTGAATCGCCAAACCGGTCGAAGGACTTCCTTTCGCCACTTTGCCAGAAGGGTGCGAAGAATACGCTCCAGATCACCAACACGACTTTCCTGTCTGGTCGTTTGCCGCTGCCGACGCAGCCCGCCGAACAACAAAAAATCGCCGCGTGCCTGAGTTCGGTGGACGAGCTGATGGCCGCGCAAGCGCGGAAAGTGGCCGCGCTCAAGACCCATAAAAAAGGGCTGATGCAGCAGCTTTTCCCCCGCGAAGGCGAAACCCAACCCCGCCTCCGCTTCCCCGAATTCCAAAACGCCGGGGAGTGGGAGGAGCAGCCCCTGGGCAAGGTCGCAGAGAATCTCGACAACCGGCGTGTCCCAATCACTTCAGGCGACCGAAAAGCGGGTGATGTCCCATACTATGGCGCGTCTGGTACTAGCGAAGAAGCCGTGACGATGGAGAAGGAGTGAAAAACCGGATTCGGTCGTAAGCGGATTAAGCGACTAATTGAGAATGGCACGGCGCGGCAGGCAGGCGGCTTCCCGCACCCGCGCCACCCTGCGCGACACGCTGCTGCCGAAGCTGCTGAGCGGGGAGTTGAGCGTGGCGTAACGAGCCAAAAATCCATCGAATCACACAAAAGAAGTGAAATAGTAAACCCATACTTGCACTAAATGACGCTTATTGGCTGAATATGGCCATGATTGCATCCAAAGCCGAGTTGTTCGCCGTGCTCCGCCAGTATAACCCATGGTTGTCCAGCGCCAACTAGAATCCGTCATCAGCGCCAACTAGAATCCGTCTTGTTGATTTGGTAGGAATGCGGAGGAACTGAGGGCGCTCTCGACGGAGAGGTGGAGGCTCCTTGGTGGGAGGCCCTCCCATTGGGCAGG
>SXGU01175964.1_pt1 | contig 13260 bp, 9 predicted proteins | sample 3174531 | NCBI WGS metagenome assembly SXGU01 (sample SAMN11356863, study PRJNA531348) | freshwater metagenome | isolation source: freshwater sample F1-140 | place: China: Fuxian Lake, Yuxi | collected 2017-12-25 | reverse complement strand
TCAAATGCAATTTTGCCAGACAGTAGCCCGCCAGTCCGATGGCGACTTTGATGACGATGCTACTGGCTTCCTTATGGGGATTCAGCCAAGCCCAGGCTGGCACAAACAAGGCACCGACCAAACCTAACACGGCGATCACTGCACCGCCGACCGATACATTCAATAACGGGTTATCCCAGTTGGCAGCAATCAGACCCGCCAGCAAAACGGCCACACCTAAAAGGCTTAGCAGCGCGATTTTTTTCAATTCAGGCACCAGTTTCCATACTTTCAACGCCAAACCGCCCCCCACCTGTAATTGCAATGCCAAATCTGTTCTGGCGGCAGTAGGATGAGTAGATGGTGTTTCAGCCAGCAACTCGCGCAATTTCAAAAACGTCCAGTCTCGTTGCTTCGGCGCGTGGATATCATAGCCTCCCCAGGTGCCGGGGTTACCGTCTTTGACGTGTTGCTGATTTAGAGTTTTTAATTGCTGCTCGGTCATCAGATAACCGCTAGCCATCAGCGCATAAGCCTCTACTTCGGTGAACGAATCCAGATCGGTACGCAGATTGGCGATCAGGCGTTGTAAATCCTTGGCGATGCCATAACTGGTTAAGTTGTCGCTTGCGACAGCAGTACCTTTATCTTGGCAGTTCAGCCAATCCAACGGTTTGGAATCCAGGTCTTTTTGACTGTGCACAAACATCACAGCTTGCAAGGCGCCGCTGTCCAATCGACCTTGCATATTTTGATATTCTGCTTCGCGCACCCGATCCTGCAGCACCGATACCGTTCGCAACAACACTCCTGCGGGATCATCCGCCGGGCTATGTACATCACCCATCTGACCACTGGCATCGCTGCACAGGATCAAACTGCAACCCTCATTCAATAAACCCTGTACGCCCTGGTTATCATGCACACCGCCATCCACCAACTTGACGGTGCGATCCGGATACAAATTATCCAACACCAATGGCTCGAACAAACCCGGTACGCAGGAGGACGCCGCAGCGGCATGGCCCAAGCGGAATCGCTGTAAATGCTGCGGTGCCTGTGAGTAATACAATCGCCGATAACGTTCGTTGCAATCGATCTCTTCCTGCTCCGGCGGTTCGCCCATCCAACTGGCAGTAAAGAACCAGTTGTGTCCGGAATTCAACGAGGTGGTATTCAACAGCAACACCGGCACCTTGGCGCGCCGCCGCCAGTTATGAAATTTGGGATTGAAGGCTTGCGCACCGTGACTGCCGTAACCGGGATTGACCAACAAATCCGGCATGCTACGCGGCTGCTGGCCTTTGCCATCGTTGACCTTGGCATACAGCTCGGATTCGTATAGCTCACCCAATTTATAACTACGCGAATACCCCTTATCAAAAATCATCCGCAGGTTGTCGGCAAAATTGGCAAAAGCCCGCATGCGGATATTACTTTCCACGCCTTTTAGAAAATCTTGCTGCAGTTTTTCGATTATCTTCAAATAATCGTCGCGCCCCGGCATTTCAGTGGCTTTTTCCAGCAGATTTTGTACTTCCAGATAATACTGAGCACCAAAAATACTGCCACCGGATACCGTCGACAATACGTCGATACTGCGCAAGGCGTCCACTTCCGCCAGCCGTGCCATCACGCCTAAATGGAAAAACGAAGCCCGGAAACCACCGCCGGACAACGCCAGCCCCACCTTGCCGCGATAGCAGGTCAAGGCATTACGGGTATCGTGTTCACCCAGCAACTCACTTAAAGTGCGCCAGGCTTCATGCCACTGAGCCAGCGGCAGATCATCTTTGGGCAGTTCGATACCCTGCTGACGAGCAATGTTCACCCACTGCTGAAAGGTGGCTTGCAACTCCCATTCGGCAGGTTGAACATCGCGGGCTTTGCTCAGCCAACCTTTAGCTGCCGGATAATCCTGCAAACCAAAACAGACTTCGCCAAGGGTGACGATAAACCAATACTGACCAGTCAAACTCGGGTCATTTTTTAACGCGTTGTCCAACACCTGTTTGATTTGCAGCCGCAAATCTTGGGCTTTCTGCCGCAACGCCAAGCCTTCAGCATCGTCGTTACCGCTTCGTTTGGCCAAACGCTCGGCCCGGTTCGCCAATGCATCCAGTAAATAAGCGGCGTTGACACCTCCATAACCTTTGTCATCTTCAGGATTGCGGGTAAACGCTGCGCGGTAAAACTCCAGACTTTGCTGCAGAAAATCCAGATGGCCTTTAAACTCCCACAGCCGTTTATACACCGCACCGCCCAACGCCAGAGTTTCAGCATTGTCATTACCGGGCTGACGCAAATTCAACGGTTTGGCTTCCAGAATTTTTAGAGCCTGCTGAAGCCGGGTTTCTGGATACAGTTCTTCATCCTTGTAAGTACACAAGGCTAGTTGCTGATGAATCCAGGTCGCCTGTGTCAGATCGGCAAAGCAATCGACTACAGCCAACAACTGCTTTCGAGCATCGCTGAATTTAAGTGCACACTTGTCGGCTTTAACCTGTTGCTGTAATGCCGCAAAGCTATCTTTGGAGTTGGATTGATTGTCAGTTGCCATGTGGCCTCCTGTTGTTATTGTTATTAAGTCCTGGAAACTCCAAGATCGTCGCAGTTTTTGACTAATTTTCCATTTTGAATATTTCTCGCGTATTCAGCCAAACCACTCGTCCGTGCTGCTTTTTAACCTCCTCAACCATATGCGCCGTACCTCCAGGACCATCGCCACCACCGCCATCCCATAAACAAATCAGGGTGAGCTTTTCCGCACCGTAAGCCAAAGCTGTGTCTAACAGCCAGAGGTTGCAGCGTTCGTAAGGGTTCATGTTGGGTGGCAGTTCGCCCAGTTCAGTGGGAGCAGCCAAAGGTGGCTGTTGGATAGCGGTGGAAATGGATTGGTAGCGATTCAACCAGTCGCCCGCTGCTGGTGTCACGGAATTTTCAATGAATTCCCCTTCATCAAAAGGTTGCAGCAACTGCAGATTGATACCACGCTGCAAACAGGTTTCGGCAAACAGGATATCGCCACCGTTGGCACCCTGGGTAAGGGCCAAATCCAAAGGGCCGGTTTCTAATTCATCCAGCGTTTGCAGGATATACTCTGCCACCAGCGGCACCTTGTAGGCCGGAAATCGGGGCGGATTTCTATTTGGAGCGTCTATCATGTGCCCGCTGAACAGCAACACTTGCCGGGGTTGCCAGTCTTTATGACTATTGGCTGGTTGATAGCGAGCTGGGGGAAAACTCATGGACATTTCCTTGGGTTGGACGGGCGATGATCAGCACCTAAGTACGTTGCTTACAACCCCTGATTGTGATCTAAAATTTGCAAAGTATTTAACATTTTTATCCTAACTTAACAAGCAGCCCAAGCTAACCACAAGATTCATATCAATGGCTCTTGATGCAGAAAAGGATGCACCATAAAATGCCATACAGGGATCATTCATCACCAGCTTCCATTAACCCAAGTTTATTGGCTTCTAGTATCGTTACATTGAATATCCGAGATGATTGCACCATTTAACCAGTAGTCATCGTCAAAAAATTCTTGAACATGAAGGACTGACCCCATGTATAGGCGATATGACTAACCAATCCAATTGGAGCAAAGATTTACGCATAGCGCATGGTTTAACCTGGCGTTATGCGATTGCTTTATTGTTGATTGCCACACTATCGACCGCTGCCTGGCTGAGCTTACATCTGGTCATTTCCGAACAAAAAAGCACGGCTGCGGTAGTTAACGTCAGTGGACGCCAACGCATGCTAAGCCAACGGACTGCGCTGTTTTCCAACTTACTGGTTCACGCCGCCGATACTGAGCGCGGGGTGATTCGGCAAAAACTAAGCGATGCCATTCAATTGATGCAGCGTTCACATCATGGCTTGGTCAATGGCGACGCCGACATGGGACTGCCTGCAGAAATGTCCCCTAAAGTTCGGTCGATGTACTTTGAAGGCGATAACGGGCTGAATGCTCAAGTCGAAACCTATATCCAAGCCGTTTATGAATTACTGTCGCTGGATGATTCTTCCTTAAATGCCGCCACACCTCAATTGCATTACATTACTGAAACCGCTCCCAACCAGTTGGTTGTCAATCTGGATCGAATGGTTAAACAATACCAACTGGAAGGCGAGGCGTCTGTCAGTCGTTTACAAACGGCAGAAACGGTGTTTTGGGCAATTACCTTGTTATTACTGGCTTTGGAAGCTTTGTTAATCTTCCATCCTTTTGTCAAGCACGTAAAACTGGTGATTCATAAGTTACAACAGGCAACCGAAGAGCTACAACATCACGAAGAACAACTGGAAGAAACAGTCAAGCAGCGCACCGCAGATTTACAAAAGAAAAGCGCCGAATTGCAAGAAAGCGAAGAAAAATTCCGCTTGATCAGCACGAATGCTCACGATGGCATCATTATTATCAGTAATGCTGAACAAGTCATTTATTGGAATCCTGCGGCTGAAAAAATCTTCGGTTACACAGCCGAAGAGGTTCTAGGCAAAAATTTACATAATTTAATCATTCCCATGCGTTATCAAGATCTAGCCCATGTTGGTTTTAGCAGTTTTCGACACTCTGGGGCTGGCAATGTGATTGGCAAGACTATAGAAATTCAAGCTGTACATAAAAATGGCCAGGAATTTTTTGTCGAACTGTCGATTTCTGCCTTCACCTTTAAAAACACCTGGCACGCGCTGGGTATGGTTCGCGACATTACCGAGCGCAAACGTCTGGAAGAAGAAATTCATCAGCTAGCCTTTTACGACCCGCTCACCAATTTGCCTAACCGCCGCCTGATTAATGACCGTTTACAACAGGTTTTATTGAACAGCAACCGGACTCACCATTACGCGGCCTTCATGATGCTTGATTTGGATAACTTCAAACCCTTGAATGATGCCCATGGTCACGCGGTAGGCGACATGTTGTTGATAGAGGTCGCTAATCGGCTCAAAGCCAGCGTTCGCGAAGCGGACAGCGTCGGACGACTGGGTGGCGATGAATTCGTGGTGCTATTGAATGAACTGGGCACAGATGAGCCAATATCCATTGCTCAAGCCAATGTCATCGCAGAAAAAGTTCGTATCCAACTATGCGCCCCATACCGATTAAGCGTGATACAGGATGATATCGAAACCATAGTCGAGCATAATTGTTCCGTCAGTATTGGCACGGTAGTCTTCATCAATCACGGATTCAACCCGGAAAATATTTGCAAAGCAGCCGATGTAGCCATGTACGAAGCCAAGGCACTAGGACGAAATCGCATCCAGTTTTATGATGCAAAAAAATTAATCAATATTTGATTCCTGGCAAGCCTAACAAAACAAGTAATCGCCTGATATTTAGCAAACAGCAGCTAATCATTCACTCATGACCAATCCAGTTAAACTAACGTCTAGTTCAGAAGTTGAAGCCTTAGAAAATCAGGCTATTTCACTCTGTAAGTCCCAAAAATACAAAGAAGCCATCACCATTTACAAACAGCTATTGCAACTTTCGAATAATCCCTTGTGGCAGCAATCCTTGGCCGAATGCTATTTGCGTCGAGCAGAAAATTTTGCTCTCAAAGGCATGCACAAAGAGGCTCTGGTACTTTGGGAAAACTACCGACAGTTTGCCGAGCCTCCCTACCAGCAACTGGATCGATACATAGTCTGGCAGATCCAGGCCAAGCAACGCGCCAATATTCAATCATCTCTAAAAGCTCTGACTGCAGAGCAACTGGATAATGATTATCCTGAACTGGCTGCAATTTTAGGCGCGCTGATTCTGACTGGACATATTGAGTTTCAACAGGCGTTGCCCCAGGACTCTATTTTTATTGACCATCTGAGTCGGGTTTTGTCCGCATTGCAAGCTTTAAGAGATCATGATCATGATGGCGTCAACCAGCAATTGAAACAGCTACCGTATCGCTCCGCTTTCAAGGATTTCAGAACCTTGCTAAAAGCCCTCCTGACCATGCCTGGCTCTATTGCCGACGCCAACTTGATGCTTGAGAAGATTCCAACTCGCTCACCTTACTCGCAAGCCGCCCAATGGCTCCGAGCAAGCAGCCAAACTGGCGCTGCATTAGTTAGCCATTGTGCAAATTTAGGCCACGCCCAACGTAAACTACTAGCCGACTGCATCGGTCTGAATAAGTTACAAATTGAACTCCTTGAAACGTTAAGCAAACAAAAACACCCCTGGCCGGACAAGCTTAAATTTAATCTGGCTTTAAATAATCAATCGTTATTAGGCTCAAATCTGGTGCAATCCTTCTGCTTCGCCTTGCTAAGCAACTACCCAGCTGGTCAACGAGATTTTGACAAAGCATTTGGCGCTATTGATGAGTTCGAGCAAAACCGTTTAAAAGCTTTAGGTTATGAAAATGCAGATAATCACTACGACGCCGACTTTCACTGGCGGCAATGCATCAAGGCTTTATCGAAACAAGACAATGATAACGGCTTAAAAATAGCGCTGATTTATCGGCACATGGCGCAAGGCCAACCGGATCAAGCGCTCAAGATACAGCATCTATGCAACGGCCTGGAATACGATCCCAGCGATAAAGCCAGCTATTTACAAATTCTTGCTCACTACCAAAAATCCGGAAATACCAGCGCCTACAAAGACTGGCTGAACAAGGCACTGTCAGAGTGTCCAGAAGATATTGACATATTGATGCAGGCAACCCAGGCCGCTACGGCTAACCGAACCTATAAAAAAGCCATTCAGTACGCTGAAAAAATCCTGAAAATCGATCCAGTGAACAGCTATGCCAAACAGTTGGTATTTACCAGTCACTTGAATCATGCCCGTCGATTGTTGAAAACTCAGAAACTGCATCTGGTTGCAGCTGAAATCCAACGGGCGGAAAATCTAAAACTCGGTAAAACCTATGCGCTGCAAACTGACATATTGCGCGGTCTGCTGGGCTTTGCCAAAAACGACAAATCGCAATTACTGCAATTAGTCGTCCCCGCATTAAACAAACTCAATCCCGATCCGGCCACTGCGCACTTCCAGGCCACCATGGAAGCCTTGTTAACGGATTTGCCTGTAGCGCCTATTTTGCGCGAATTACCCAAGGCCAATGAAGATCTGGTTTCGGCACCCGCTTTGAACCGTTTGATAGCCTTGATAGAACTATACGCTCAGGACGAGGACAATCTGCTCTTATTGCATAAAGCGCTGGATAAAATTAAAGCCCCGTTGAAGAAATCTTTGCTGCAAAAAAATTACCCCGAAAAACTCCAGCTGAGTTTTTGCCAATCACTCTACAGCATTCAACATTTTGAACTAATGCGGCCCTGCGCCAAGTCAGGGCAAAGTCAATGGCAAAAACCCCTGTGGTTTTTTTATAAGGTTTACTCTGAAACCAACGGCGATGCGACAACCTGTAGCTTTGTCCAACGGGCCGGTTTGCAAATCAATCTTGACGATGCCTACCGTGACAAAGACTTTCGCGCTCAGAACTTGATCGGTGAGTACCTGGATGCTTATCACGCCCCGTTATTTCCCAATGAGTTTGAATATTCAGAGCAGGAAACAACCGAAAATTTTGTTGATCCCATCTATGCGCTATTTGGACATTTACCCGATAAGCTGTTTGAGAAAATCGATCTGAAAGCCGATATGATTGCCAGAAAAACTCCCCCGGATCGATTGCTGCAAGAAGTACTGAAAATATCCGGCGTACCAGCCAATCTATTAACAGCCATGCAAAATGACCCCGATTTATTTAACGCCCTATTGTTGCTAAAAGCGGCTAATGATTTGAAACTGGATATTGAGGTCACTGCCCAGGCCATTCTGGAACATTTTGGCCTTACCCAGCAAACCGCTTGATAATCTTCTCATTTATAAACTGACTGTTACCATGCAAACACCTTATGAATTACTGGATGTCGCCATCAATGCTGACGATGACGCCATCAAGCTAGCTTATCTGCAAAAAATCAAAGATTCCCCGCCTGATCGCGACCCGGAACAATTCCAGGCCATACGCAAAGCTTATGAAGCCATCAAGGATCATAAAAGCCGTTTAAGCCACGCCTTGTTCAGCCAGCCCGTCGCCAACTTTGAGCTGTTACTGAATCAGGCGTTGCACACATCCCATAGTGTGACATTGAATGCCGAGCAGTTTGAAAGACTGCTAAAAATCAGCATCGATGACGAAACCCTATTGAACGCCCTGCCCCATAACGGCCAATCATGAGCACAACTGATCAACAGCAAGCCCTACTCGATGAGTTCAAGAATTATCTTGAGCAAAACCAACAGACTAAGACTATTCCTGAACCCGTTGACTTAGCCACCCTGCTGACTGAAATAGCCTGTTTGAAAACCGAAGTCAAAGCTGAATCCAGACAATTCAAAAACACGTTGGATACGCTTACCGAAGTCGTAACGACGCTTAAGGACGATAATCAATCATTAGCGGCCGAGTTGGATAGACATCAGGAGTATCTGGCCCAGCAACACACCCAAGTCACCCGCGAACTGCTGCTGGAAATCATTGATATTTATGACCGGTTATCTAGCGGGCTCGAGGTGCTGGAGCAATACAGACCAGTGAATGCGTTGTTCAAACATTCCAGAGCTGAAGATGTGCGGTTTATCGAATCGTTCAAAGCCGGACAACAAATGACTGCCAGCCGTTTTGAACAATTATTGCAACGCTACCAAGTGCGCAGAATCGATTGTATCGGCAAACCCTTCGATCCCTTGATGATGATTGCTGTAGAAACCGAGCAGAATCCTGGAATTGGCCACGGCATCGTGGTGCAGGAATTACATAGCGGCTTCCTGTTTAGTGAGCAAGTCCTGCGTCTGGCCGAAGTTAAAGTCAACAAAATCCCAACCAGGTAAACCTATTATGAATGAAACAATTATTGGCATCGACTTAGGCACCACCAACTCGGAGGTAGCGATTGTTGAAAATGGCAAAGTCAGGATCATTGCCGATGGCGAAAAAAAAATCCTGCCATCTGTAGTCGGCATTGATGACAACGGTACAGTCATGGTGGGTGAAACCGCCCGCAATCAATATTTAATATACCCGGAACGCACCGTCAAATCCATCAAACGTCTGATGGGGCAGGATATGCATATTCCGCTCGCTGAGCAATCTTATAGGCCTCAGGAAATTTCAGCCATCATCCTGAAACGCTTAAAAGCCATTGCAGAACAAGACCTGGGTCACCCAGTCAAAAAAGCCGTAATTACTGTACCGGCTTATTTTTCCGATGCCCAACGTCAGGCCACATACGAAGCCGGCGAGATTGCCGGATTGGATGTGGTACGCATGATCAACGAACCCACCGCCGCTGCACTAGCCTATGGCGCCAATCAAACCGAAGCCAAACACATGCTGGTTTATGACCTGGGCGGCGGCACTTTTGATGTTTCGGTGGTGAATATTCAGGCTGGGGTGGTCGAAGTGTTATCCAGTCACGGTGATAATCATTTAGGGGGTGACGATTTTGACCAGCAAATCGTCGAATACCTGCTTGATCATTTACAAGCCACTCAGCAAGTCGATGCTCGCAGCAATAGTAAGGCCCTAGCGCGTATCACACGGGCTGCGGAACAAGCCAAATTGACTTTATCCGACCAGCCTTATGTGCGCATTGAAGAAGAGTATTTACTGGAACATGCAGGTACCGCTATTCACCTGTCGGTTGAGTTGTCGCGGATGGAATACGAGGAGATGATAGAGGATTACATCAACGCTACCCTGGATGCAGTGCATATCGCTTTAAAGGGGGCCAAACTGACAGCATCGGACATCGATGAAATCATCTTGGTGGGCGGTTCCACGCGCACACCTTGCATCCGGGAACGGCTTTTGAATGAATTCGGTTTCGAGCCGCATGGCGAAGTCGATCCGGATTTATGCGTGGCCTTGGGCGCGGCCATTCAGGCGGCCATGATAGGTGGACAGCAAGTCGACACCGTGCTGGTCGACGTCACCCCCTATACCTACGGTACCAGCGCCATCGGCGAACTGGATGGCGAGTATTATCCTTTTGTGTTTGTACCAGTAATCCACAAAAACAGTCCTATTCCCATACGCAAGACCGAAGCTTTTATGACCACGAATGACGGACAGGAGGCGGTCGAAGTCACCATTTATCAGGGCGAAGACCCTGATGCCTTGAATAACATCAAAATCGGTGAGTTCAGAATCGAGGGCTTGCAAGATGTCGCAGCCGGCAACATCATTACGCTGACGTTAAATCTGGATCTCAATGGCATTTTGCAAGTTTCGGCACAAGAGAAAGCCACCGGACTGGAAAAGTCCATCACCATCAAAAACGCACTGTCGCGTTTTGAAAGCAGCGCTTTAACTACCGCTCAACAACGCATCACCTCCTTATTCGGACATTTGGAAACAGACCCCACCGCACAGCAATCCGTTGAATCGGCCAACCAAACCTCACTGCCGGAAATAGTGGCTGCACGGGATTTAATCGCCAAAGCGGAAAGCCTGTTCGGACAAATTTCGGATACGGACAAGGAAGACATCATCGATTTGATCGAAACCATTACCCACTGTATCGAGCATCATGACATCCAGGGTCTGGAAGAACCGGTGGAACAACTGACCGACATTATTTATTATCTGGAATCCTGATGGAACGTTGTCCATGCTGCAAGGCCAGACTGCCCGAAATCAGGATATGCAATCGTTGTGGAACTGACTTAAGTCTGAGCTTTGCTGCAGAGCAGGCTGCCAAAACTCTGCTTGCTAAAGCGATAAATCTTGCTCTAGCCGGTCAAACCCTGCCATCTCTGGACGCTTTGCAACAATCGCTGTTGCTTGACGCCACGCCGTTGGGGTTAAGGCTATTGGAGTTCCTGATTGCTAAACAATACCAACAGATACTCGAACTCTTGGCACAAAAACAAATCATTACGGCAAAACAACATCTCCACGCCCTAAGAATCAGACAGCCACGAAATGAATTGCTTAAACAATTACAGGGACTTAGTGATTATCTGCTGATTCGGCAAAATTGATGCGTACCTCGTTCCCAATCAGGTCGAGGGAACCAGGTACTACTGTACAATATTGAAAATCCCGTATTATTGATTTCAAGTGTTCAATAAACTGTCGTTAAACACCCTAATTGCTTCCAATTATCCAAAAATCCACTTAATCAATTGACGCCACCTTGTTTTCATCTTCTTCCTGATAATTCCGGTAGTTAATCGAAATCTTCAATCCTGCAAAACGTCCGGACATTTTGATCAGTTCGCTGGTGGATTTATCAAAAGTCAGTTTAACTTCGCTCAAAGCCCGCTTTTCATAACCTTCTTCGATACCGCGGGCATCGAGGCGAAACTGGTACTTATATACTTCGTCTTTCTCCTGATCCTTGATTTCCTGAGGTTCGCCCAATTCTTTCAGCACAGCGGCCTTTTTAGGTAAATCACTGGCGATCTTGTCGATCAATTCCGCCTTGGTTTTAAGCTGCTTTTTGTCTTCATTGATTTCCGCGCTACCCAGGGAACGAAAAGAGGCTTCGAGAAATTCTGGCGGGGCAATTTGTAGAAACAGTTTTGAAAATGTCCACTCGGTGATTTCTTTTTTGAAATTAAACTGCAAATCACAATAGAAACTGACTTCCGGGCTAATGACATTGCCATCTTTATCGATCTTGCGAAACCAATAGCGCCAACGTTTACCATTGGGGGTCATTTCCTCGCTGGTCGATTCCAGTTTTGCCAGCGCGACAAAATCTTCACTGAATAGCTTTGGCTTTTTGAAATGTACCGTAAAGTCATCTTTAGCCGTCACGGCGAAATACTGATCAAACTCTTTCATTTGCAAGTAGGTTTGATAGGCATGCAGCCATTCCACACAACCCGCTTGCGTTAACAACAATAGTAGCAAGAAAAAAAATTTAAAAGATCGCTTAATACGCATGACACCCTCAGTGTCGAATCGACGATTGGTTGGAATTGGGCAAGGGATTGGTCAACAAATTTTCCACATCCACTTTATCAAAACAATATTGGGCACCGCAAAACTGACAATCGACCTCGATCCGGTCTCGCTCAGACAATATGGCCTCCAGTTCGGCTCTTCCCAGAGAATACAAGGTATTGGCGATTTTATCCTGCGAACAATTGCATTTAAATTCGACTGAGTCCGGCTCGTATAACCTGACTTTTTCCTCATGGAAAAGCCGATGCAGCAATTCTTCGCAATCCAGGCTCAACATTTCTGTGGCAGATACAGTATTGGCTAAGGCCTCAATGCGTTCCCAATCGTGGTCAGCCTTTTGTTCGCCGGGCAATTCCTGGATAAACAATCCTGCCGCATGGGTTTGATTGGCAAACAGCCACAAGCGGGTTTCCAGTTGCTCGGACTGGGCAAAATAGGTTTTCAACACCCCGGCCAGATTCGATTGCTCAATACCGACAATACCCTGATAAGGCTCGGAATTTTCCGACTCCACCGTTAATACCAATCGTCCTGCCTCCCCTATCATCTCCTGCAAGTTCGCGCCTTTAACAGAAGGCTCACTGCGCACCAAGCCGCGAATCTTACGATCATGCGTAGCTTGCGCCACTAAAGCCTTTAATTCGCCACTCCCTTGTATCTGCATGATCATGGCACCTTTGAATTTGATCGTCGCTGCCAATAACACTACAGCAGCCAAGGCTTGGCCTAGTTGCGATTCGACATCCTGACTCACTAAAGCCTGATGTTGTTTGGCGGCCAACCAACTTTCATGCAGGCATACCCATTCTCCGCGGATAGCATGTTCTTCGAATATAAACCGTCTCAAGCAATCTTGTTGTTTCATGTATTTATGGCAAATTCCAATGTTGTCGGTGATTATAAACGTAACCCATCCATTCCTTTGACTCAGGATTTTCATTCATGAATTTATTTTTTAAAAAAACCTTACTACCCAGACAGGAAGACGCCTTACCTGGGCGCCAGCAAACCATGCCCGTCACCAACCGGCATCTGGTGACAGGTAACCCCATCTTGCCACCTTTTCCAAAGGGTCTGGAGCAGACGCTATTTGGCATGGGCTGTTTTTGGGGTGCGGAACGTAAGTTGTGGCAGCAACCAGGTATATTTACTACTGCGGTTGGCTATGCAGGCGGTTTTACACCGAATCCAAGTTATGACGAGGTTTGCACCGGCATGACAGGCCATAACGAAGTAGTGCTGGTCGTTTTCGATCCAGCCATAATAAGCTTTCAGGACTTGTTAACGCTATTTTGGGAATCGCATAACCCAACCCAAGGCATGC